>Ga0080064_1000022_pt2 | contig 357379 bp, 336 predicted proteins | sample Subgrocontami54m_FD_69260 | JGI IMG/M metagenome (GOLD analysis project Ga0080064, IMG submission 69260) | Subsurface groundwater microbial communities from S. Glens Falls, New York, USA - GMW46 contaminated, 5.4 m (SPADES assembly) (version 2) ... | reverse complement strand
CAACCCAGAACTCTATTTAGATAGCGATAAATGGATTGCACAATTCGGAGAAGTTGAGGAATTAAGAAAGGAAGATTATGGTTTAATGCAGAGCAGGAGAGTTTTTTACGCGAATGATTTTGAGGTGGAATTTGGCATAACAACTCCAGAATGGGCAAAAAAAGATCCAGTAGATGATGGAACCAAGAAAGTTATTTCTGACGGAATAAAAATACTTTATGACAAGAATGGAGTGTTGGGTAAATTACTAACCGTTCTCAAGTAGCTCTGCCTTACCGTTTTTCTCACAAACTGCACGATTGGAAACTATTTCAGGAACTCTGACGCTATAGTTATGAGTGAGGAGCAAAATGATTGAAAATAATTTTGTCCGAGCGAGTTAAATATACAATGTATTTCTCTGGGAACCGACCCGAGGATGTCGAAAACGGCCCAAAGGGCCGCATGGTTCGACAGAAGTTGCTTCGGGCGGTCAGAGAAATTAGGAAGAGTTTCTAGAAATAGTCCAAGAGGAAGCCGTGAGAAAAGTGGGGAGGCGGAGCTTATTTTTTGCGATCAGCCCATGAGGCATTTAACAGGCGGGCGCTGTGTCCGTTTTTTGTTTCGGATGTAAAGATGCCCATTACACTGTTTGGGCTATTTGGACCAGTTTGCGTTTAATACACGCTCGGTTTTGGCACTCCTTAGGTTTTTGCAAGAGGAAAGGTGGATACTTATCCCACTATTTAGTGTTATGTAGCCTTTGATCTTATTTGGTTGGACAGGCTTACAGCATTTTGCAATTTTGAATAACACACCTTTTTGGTTTTGAATTGTTGGAGTTCCTTGTGAAATAACTGGTAGAGTTGTTTTTTTGAGTTTTGATTTTGTTTTTGCAACCACCTCTTCTTTTTCCTGTGTCTGTGGAGCATGGTCGTTGAACCAGTTTTTGATTTTTTTACGGGCTTCATTTGTCCTTACTATTTTAAGCCAATCGAAAGAAGGTTTTTGGTCCTTTCCTTTTATTATTTCAACAACGTCTCCGTTTTGGAGTTCGTAATGAAGCGGAACTATTCTACCATTAATTCTGGCGCCCTTCGTCATGTGACCTAAGTCAGTATGTATGGTGTAGGAAAAGTCTATGGGCGTGGCTCCATCCGGAAGGTCCTTGACTTCTCCTTTGGGCGTAAAGGCAAAAATTCTATGCTTGAAAAAATCTATTTTTAGATTTGATAAACTTTCGTTTGGGGTAGCTTCTTTGAGAAAATTTTTGAGTTGATTGACCCATCTAACTTCCTTAACATTGGCGATTATTCCTTTTCGTTTGCCACCTTCACTGTATGCCCAGTGAGCGGCAATACCGTTTTCGGCATATTCATGCATTTCCCTGGTTCTTATTTGTATTTCGACTATTCTACCTTTTTCACAGAATATGGTCGTGTGTAAAGATTGGTAACCATTTGGTTTGGGTAGGGCGATGTAATCTTTTATGAGACCGGGAAGTGGCTTGTAGAATTTATGAATAACACCAAGTGCTTCATAGCAAGATTTTATGTCCGGAACAATAATTCTCATTGCTACGAGATCAAATATTTTATCTATATCCATCCCGTTAGAAGTAGAGGCACGCTGTGAGCCCTCGCGACTCCTGACGGGATCCATTTCTTTTTTGATCATTTTTCCATATAAACTGTAATAATGTTTGGCTCTTGAATTCATCTCAATGATGGGTATGTTAGCGTCGGACAGGTGTCTTTTTATAATAGGTTTGGTTCGATCTATATATCTTATGCGGTCAGCGTATTTTTCCTTAACTTTTTTTATGAGTTGAGAGTATTCAACTGGATAAACATATGGAAAAGCCAAATCTTCGAGCTGACCTTTTAATCGGCCCATTCCAAGTCTTGCCGCGATAGGCGCATATATTTCTAATGTTTCAGTCGCTACTCTTTTTTGGCTGATGGGGTCTTTGTATTTAAGGGTTTCCATGTTGTGATAACGATCGGCTAATTTAATTAAAATTACTCTGATATCTTCAGCCATGGCAAAAAACATCTTTTTGAGAGAATTTAGGTGGTTAGAGTTGTCTTTTGATTGAGAAGTGTCGGGTGATATGTCTCTTCTGTATTCTATTTTGCTTAATTTTGTGACCCCTTCAACCAGGAAAGCAATATCTTTACCGAATTCTTTTTCTATGTCCTTGTGGGTTATTGGGGTATCTTCTATTGTGTCGTGAAGTATTCCTGCGATTATTGATGCTGAATCCATGCCAAGTTCAGACAAAAAATAAGCCACATGAAGAGGGTGGTTTAAATATTCTTCTCCCGAAAGGCGTTTTTGGCCGGCATGGGCTAATTTGGCCAATTCAAAAGCCTTTTCTATGAGTTTTTTATCCGTTTCCTTGAAAGCCGGATTTTCCAGTATTTTCTCCAAAATTGACACCATGATATATTCAGGGTAGTCTTTTTCAGCTTAATTTTCAAGAATCGCTCCCAGAGCCACATACCCCCGACTCGACCGATAGTCGCCTCGCTCCAGTCCCGATTGCTTGGCAATCGAGGATCCTCGACTTTCAGTCGGGACGAGCTCGGCGCTAGCTACATGCTCGGCATTTCGAAGAACCAAGCCGAAATGCCTGCGCAAGTTCTCCCAGTGGGTACGTGGCTGGCTCGCTTTGAGTATTTCGCTTCGTCAGAGTGACATAAAAGAAGTGCGGCCGTGAGAAAAGTGGGAAGGTGGAGTTACTACTCCTTCTTTTTCCCCACCTCTCCGGCGGGTCGTCGACGAGACGACTTCTTTTTTTCTTCTTTAAATATCTCAAGGGCACGGGGAAGTTCTATGGTGTAAACATCATCGCCGGAATCTTTTTTGAGCGAACGAAAATCACCATCATGCATGACATATGGTCCGAAACGGCCTATGTTGGCAATAATTTCTTTTCCAGTTTCGGGGTGTGTGCCAAGAGTTCGGGGTAGACTTAAATACTTCAAAGCTTCTTCAATGGTGATGGTCGTTGGATCTTTTTCTTTGGGGATGCTGGAACGTCGCGGTTTGGGATTTTTTTTCTCACCGGCTGGGGGATTTTCTCCAATTTGTACATATGGTCCAAAACGCCCATCCATAACAAATATTGGCAAATTTGTAGTTGGGTCGGTTCCAATTGGTTTGTTTGGTTCAACAACAGAACCATCTATTCTTCTTGCGCCATCACAATCAGGATAGCGTTCACAACTCATAAATTTACCACCTCTGCCGAGTTTTATGATCATTGAAGCATTACATGTTGGACATTTCCATTCTGTGGGCGCCGGCCCCAAGTTTGTCAGCTTTTCTATTTTTTCTTTTGATTTGACGTCTTTGTGAAAAGGGGTATAAAAATCTTGAAGTGTTTTTGCATATTCTCTTTTACCTGTTGCGATTTCATCAAGTTCATTTTCCATTTCAGCCGTGAAGGTGTCATTAATATAGTTCATGAAATTTTCTTCAAGAAAAGAACTAACCACCTCTCCCGTGTCGGTTGGCTTTAAAGCGCGACCTTCTTTTTCAACATATTTTCGATCATAAAGAGTTTTTATGATTGAGGCATAGGTTGATGGTCTGCCGATTTCACGTTTTTCTAACTCCTTTATGAGACCTGCTTCTGAATACCGAGGTGGAGGTTCGGTATGCTTTTCTTCGTTTACAATATCTTTAAGAGTTAACAGTTCGTTTATTTCAACTTTAGGTAATTCAACGTCTTCTCCTCTTGCTCTGGTATCGCAGGCGAGCCAACCGTCAAAAATGACTCTTGAGCCGGTAGCGGAGAAATCTGGGATGTCACCTTCCTTGATGGTGGCGGTAATTTTGGTGCGCATAAGTTTAGCATCAGTCATTTGTGAGGCGATGGTTCTTTCTCGGATTAGTCTGTATAGTTTTTTTTGATCTTCATTTGCACCGGCTTTGTCTTTGGTTACGTCGGTTGGACGAATTGCTTCATGTGCTTCTTGAGCATTTTTGCTTTTTGTTTTGTAAGTTCGTGGCTCAGCATAGTTTTTACCGTAATTTTTTTCAATAAAGTTGAGAATTTGTCCTTGTGCTGAAGATGCCAAGTTGACGCTATCTGTACGCATGTAGGTAATAAGACCTTGTTCGTATAATTTTTGAGCAATACCCATTGTTCTAGAGGGAGTAAACCCAAGACGTGAACTCGCTGTCTGTTGTAGGGTAGAGGTCGTAAATAGGGGACGTGGTGAACGCTTAACTTCACCTTCGGTAACATCTTTTACAAACCAAGATCCAGTTTTACTTTTTTCAATAATTTTTTCTGAGATCTTGGCGTCTTTCGGCTCATCTTCGCAAGTAACATGAAATACGGTTTTATTGTTTCCAAATACATCAGCTTGAATGACATAAAAAGTTTCACTCATGAAGGCTCGAATCTCTCTTTCACGCTCAGTAATTATGCGAAGTGCTGGTGATTGAACACGTCCAGCTGATAAACCATAACGAACCTTTTTCCAAATTAGGCCGGAAAGATCATAACCGACAAGTCGGTCAAGTACTCTTCGTGCTTCTTGGGCTTTTACGAGTTTTAAATCTAATTTACGCGGATGTTCCAAGGCTTCTTTTATAGCGTCTTTGGTAATTTCGTGAAATACGATTCTTTTCGGATTTTTTAAACCGAGCACTTCTGATACGTGCCATGCAATTGCTTCTCCTTCTCGATCGGGGTCAGTGGCAAGATAGATTTCATCAGATTTATTGGCTAGATTTTTTAGATCTTCCAGAATGTCCGTTTTGTCTTTATCTATTTCATAGTGGGGAATGAAACCGCCTTTTATATCTATCGCTTTTTTGTTGCTTTTGGGCAAATCTCTGATGTGTCCGACTGAAGCGCGGACAGAAAAACCATCTCCTAAAAATTTGGAGATGGTGCGGCTTTTTGTTGGACTTTCAACTATAACAAGATTCATCCCGTTAGAGACAGTTTGCGACCAAGTCGCAAACGTGCCTAATTAGCTAAATGTTTATACCCGTCAAAAATACTCCGAACCCTACTTTTATTATGCCTTGGTTCATTGTGTCTCTAACGGGATTCATTTTATATTTTTCTGTATTTTCCGTTGCCTATGTGTTTTATAATACCGCGTATTTCAAGCATAGATAAGGATACGGAAATTGTCGATGTTTCCATACCGGACATTCTTATTATGTCATCAATAAATAAAATTCCATGTTCATTAAGTGTGTCCATGATTTTTTTCTCGGTCGGATTTTTAACTAAAGACAATTTTTTCTTTTCGGGAAATAATTGTAAATTTTCATGATACTCATTAATAATATCATAAGCGTTCATAACAAGCTTGGCACCATTCTGAATTAGAGAGTTTGGGCCAGTAGACCTTGGAGATAAAATGTTTCCTGGTACGGCAAAAACATCTCGGTTTTGATCGAGAGCGCATTTGGCAGTAATAAGCGCTCCGCTTTTTTCATCTGCTTCTATGACCAAGACCCCCAAAGATAATCCGCTGATTATTCTATCCCTTAGGGCAAAATTGAAAGCACGAATACTTTCTTGTTCCGAATATTCAGAAATCAAAAGTCCGTCACTTTTGAGAATATTTTTGGCTAATGGAAAATTGGTTCTGGGCCCGATATTTTTATCGCCAACTCCTCCTCCGAGGACAGCTATGGTTTTACCTCCACAATCTATGGTTGTTTGATGCGCGATGGCATCTATTCCCAGGGCCAAACCACTTACGATAGTGAATCCGTTATTTGCCAGATCTTTAACAATCTGTTGGGTCGTTTCCACTCCATAACTTGTCAATTTTCGAGTTCCTACAACAGCAAAGCAATTGCTGTTTAATAAAGAAATGTTTCCTCGACAGTAAAGTTTTTTTGGAGGATTATGTATTTGAGCCAAAAATTTTGGATAAACTTTTTCTCCCGTGGTGATTTGTTTAATAGGCCAATCCATCACGTTTAGATTAATTGAGTTTGAGTAATAGGTCAAATAATGATAATTTAAGGTTGCAATGTATTTATCGGTAATCATTCCCGCTTATAACGAGGAAAAACATATTAAAAATACTATCCAGTCCATTTATGGATATCTTTCGGATAGAAAAATAGACCATGAAATAATCGTGGTTACAGACGGTTCAACCGATAAAACCAATGATATTGTCCTTTCAATGCTTCCGGTAGTTCAGAATCTTGAGTTATTGAGCTATCAATCCAATAAGGGGAAGGGTTTTGCCGTTCGGCAGGGTATGCTTAAGGCTATCGGACAATATCGCCTTTTTACTGATGCCGATAATGCAACAAGCATAGATCATATTGAGAAAATGATGCCATTTTTTAATGAAGGCTACGGTGTTGTTATTGGTTCTATCGCCGCAAAGGGCAGTGTTGTTGCCAGTGGGTCAGAACCAATTTGGAGAAGATTATTTGGTATTATGGGTAATTTATTTATTCAAATAATGGCTGTTCCGGGAATTAGTGACACTCAAAGAGGATTTAAAATGGTTACCGGGGAAGTGGCTAATAAAATTTTTACTAAGATGACCATTGATCGATGGGGATTTGATATTGAAATGCTTGCTTTAGCTAGAAAACTTGGCTACAAAATAAAAGAAGTTCCTGTTTTTTGGAAAAACGATTCCAACTCGCATGTAAAACTTAGCGCTTACTTTCAGGTTTTGTTGGAAACAGTTAAAATAAGATGGAATTTAATTACCGGTAAATATAAATAAATATGTTAAACGAATTTAGGCAAGATGTGGTTTCGGGAGATTGGGTTTTGATTTCAACAGAAAGATCTAAAAAACCAAATCCACAGGAATCCGGCATACACGACCTTCTTTATAAGGATAAAATGAGTTGTCCATTTGAAGATCCTCAAAAGTCTGACCATAAAGATCCGGTGCTGGTTTTTAATAGAGGGCAAAAAATTGTATGGGAAAATTCTTTTTCCGGAGAGTGGACAACTCAGGTCGTTAAAAATAAATATCCGGCCATTGTTCAGGGTTTATGTATGCCACCAAGAAATGTCGGTCCATTTTTGGTTGCTGATGGTTTTGGTTTTCATGAACTGGTTATTACTCGGGACCATGATAAAAGTTTCGCTCAATTTACCAACGAAGAAACTTCAGAGGTTCTAAATGCCTACAAGGAGCGTTATAATTCCATTTCCAAAGATGAATGTGGAGACTATGTTTTAATATTCCACAACCATGGTCGTCTTGCTGGGGCAAGTGTATTTCATAATCACTCTCAAATATTATCTATACCAGTAGTTCCACCGGGAGTTCTTAGGAGTATTAACAGGACTAAGGAATTTTTTGAAAAAAACGGTGAAAATGTCCATGAGATGCTTATTGAGTGGGAAATCCAACAAAAAAAAAGAGTCATTTGTGAAAATGAAAAATTCATAGCACTTTGTCCTTTTGCAAGTAGGACACCATATGAGATGAGAATTTTTCCAAAAAAGAAAATTTCAAGTTTCGGCGATACCCCACAAGAAGATATCAGTTTTTTGGCAGATATGCTTAATAAAGTTTTGAAAAAATTGCATTTGGCTCTTAATAATCCCGATTATACTTTTTTTATACATACAGCGCCTACAAAAAAAGACGCTTCCAGCCCATTCAGTTTTTATCATTGGCATATTGAAATTTTGCCCCGTTTTTCCATAGCCGCCGGGTTAGAACTAGGGGCAAATGTTTTTGTGAACACTGTTGATCCAGATGAGGCGGCTGAATTATTTCGCAATACCAATGTTTGAAATCGCTTCCTATGTTAGTAATTGGGCATTAGAGGTAATTAACGCAACCGGGTATGTCGGGATTTTTATTTTGTCGGCCTTGGAAAGCTCTGCAATTCCGATTCCATCAGAGATAGTTGTGCCATTTTCAGGATTTTTGGCCGTTGGTGGCAAGTTTAATATTTGGGTAGTAATTATGGTGGCGACCGTTGCTAATCTTATTGGCTCAATGGTTTTGTTTTTATTGGGTAGAAGTGGAGGAAGATGGATACTTGAGCGTTACGGTAAATATGTCTTGATAAATAAACAGGATATGGATAAAGGGGATGTTTGGTTTGCTAAATACGGCAGTAAAGCGGTTTTTTGGTCAAGAATGCTTCCGGTTGTTCGAACCTTTATTTCTTTACCAGCCGGAGTTTCCGGAATGAATTTTTTAAAATTTTGTTCCCTTACCTTTTTAGGATCTTTACCGTGGAATTTTGGCCTGGCAATTATTGGTTATAAAGCCGGAGAGAATTGGAATATTTTGCATGATTATTTTAGGAGTGCCGATGTGGTCATCGCAACTTTAATAGTAATCTTTTTCTGTTGGTATGTGTGGAGGCATTTTAAAAAATGAACCTATGAAAAAGTACATTATTGCTAATTGGAAGAACCATCCCGACACACTCGCTGAAGCCAAACAAATTTTGGACGCTACCGATGAATATCTGGGTTCACTGAATGAAAGAGAGATGTTTCCAAATCTTATTTTTTGTCCGCCGTTTGAGTTCGTAGAAGAGGTGTCAAAAATATTGCAGACTTCTCATTTGGAGCATTATTCCGGACTGGGCGCGCAGGATATTTTCTTGGAGAACAATGGTTCTGTGTTGAGCAATTTAGGTGTCAGGCATGTTATAGTCGGCCATTCTGATAGAAGGTGGCGGATTGGTGAGACAGATGAGGTGGTCAATAAAAAATTAAAAGCCGTATTAAAAGATGGTATGATACCTATCGTTTGTGTTGGCGAGAAAGTGCGAGATGAAAAATTTAAAGAGTTTTTGGAACAACAAGTTTTGGCTACTTTTGACGGATTAACCGCTGATGAGTTGGGTAGATGTTTAATTGCTTATGAGCCTGTTTGGGCAATTAGCACCAATCCTGACGCCCATCCTGATACCCCAGATAGCGCCCTTGAATCAATTGCGGTTATAGGGGAGACTTTAACTGTAAATGGCCATAAAGGCCACTGCTTGGCTTCGCACGGTTGTTGTAAACTAGAAACTAAAAACTTGCCTCTATTTTTGTATGGTGGTTCTGTTACTTCAAAAAATGTCGGTGATTTTGTAAGTCAAAAGGAGATAGACGGTGTGTTGGTGGGAAGCGCTAGTGTCAACAAAGAAGAATTTCTCAAAATCCTTAGATATTTTGCACAAAATAAGACCCCGTTTTAACGGGGTATAACTTATTGACTAACTAATCCTCCAACATAAGCTCTGGATATTTCATTTCGTTCTAATCCTTCCGAGACTTGTTTGGCGATAATTTCTATTGGGACTTCCATTTGAACCAATGATTCAGTTTCGGAACCATAGAGGGAACTGTTTGCACGTTGCATTACTTCTTCTACGAAAGCCAGTGAGGTCTCGATTTGTCTCTGCATATCATCAGCACTGTCTCCTAAGATTGGAACTATTTCCTTGGTTTCCTTGTAGAGCTCAAAAGCCTTTACCGATAAAGTAAGCTCGGATTCTTTTTGATAGATTTGGTCCAAGGCTCTTGCAAGATCAACCTTAGTTTTTTCAATTGCCCTCTTTTCTTCTTGAAGACGGTTCAAGACTGCTTTGTAACGAGTCAAAAAATTAGTAGAGTGATTTGAATTCCGTGTCTCTGCCACCAGTGATTCCCATTTGATTATTAATTGTTTGAGGGAGGACATGTCGGATTCGATTTTTTGCAGATAAGATTCAAGAAGAGATTTTTTTTCCGAAAAAATCTTGTTCAGTGAGTCGTACTTATTTCGCCCTACCATATTTTTTGGAGAAGTAATAAGGTTGAGTAGGCCGGTAATTCTTTTGAGTAATTCGTGTAATGCATCTGTTGCATATGACACAACTACATAAATTAAGCCAAGGGCTATTTTTAAAGGCCATAAGATTCCCATCATGAAACAGTAAGTAGACACATATTCTTCGGTATTCAGATGATTATTACTAGACAGATCCATAATACTGGGGCCGTTTTCAGCAATGTCCTCTTGTCTATTCTTCCAATTTGAACTTACCATTGGGAACATAAATCTTCTCACAAGTCTTTTAAACCAACCCAATTTTTCGGTAGGTGTATTGTTTCTGTAGATTGCATTAGACATGAAGCCGATGATAAATCCCGTTGTAAAATAGGCAAGAATACCACCTAAAATGTAGAGGATTTCCATGGGGATAAACTCCTGCTTGATGTAAAAAAGCTTCCTTTTATATATAATGAAAAGACGACTTTGTCAACTAAATTGCTTGTCAAAGGTTAATCTAATAGAATGTATAGATATGAGAAGCATCAGAGACATCCCAAATTTAAAAGATAAAAATGTTTTATTGCGGGCTGATTTTGATATTCCGATTTCAGATAAAGGTCAGATTGAAGAAGTTTTTAGAGTCAAAAAACAGAAAGAAACATTGGATTATCTTGTTGAGCATGGTGCTCATGTGGTTATGATTGCTCACATCTCTGACGAGTCTGTTGGTCGGTCATTTGCTTCATTGGTACCCCAATTTCACATCTTGCTTGGACATGAGATTGTTTTTATTAAAACGATTGAAGAAATGGGGGATCATCTTGAAAATTATTCTGGACCGGCATTACTTGATAATATTCGTCAGAATACTGGTGAAGAAAATAATGACGAAGAGTTTTCTAAACAATTGGCTCAAGGTTTTGATTATTATATAAACAATGCTTTTGCTGTCTGCCATCGCAATCACGCCTCTGTTTCAGGGGTTGCTAAACAATTACCAAGCTATGCCGGATTTCTTGTTCAAAGTGAGGTTTCTAATCTTGGTAAGGCCATGGACATCGCAGGAAAAGGCAAAATTTTAATAATGGGTGGTGCTAAGGCGTCAACAAAAATTCCTGTCATAAAGAATTTTTTAGACAAAGCCGACAGCATACTTTTAGGTGGAGTAATTGCCAATGATATTATGAAAGCACGGGGAGAAAATGTTGATGATTCGGTCGTTGATAATAACGCAAGTGAATTATTGACCGGCTTGGATTTAAGAAGTCCTAAGTTGGTAATGCCGGAAGATTACAAAAAACATGACAATAAGTTTTTAGATATTGGTGCAAAGACAATTAGCAACTTCACAGAAAAGATAAAAAACTCTAATATGATTATTTGGAATGGGCCAATGGGGATGTTTGAAGATGATAGATTTGAGGAAGGCACAAGGGCGGTTGCCGAAGCCATAATTGAATCCGACGCTATTAAAATTATAGGAGGTGGAGATACCATTTCTGCTTTGGATAGGTTTGGCATGTTGGCCAGATTTGAATCTTTGGTTGGTTCCGGAAAAGTTTTCATTTCAACTGGGGGCGGGGCGATGCTTGCCTTTTTGGCAGGTGAAGAAATGCCGGGGCTTAAAGTTTTAGGATTTTATGAATAAAGATACTATTATAATTTATCATGGAGATTGTTCGGACGGATTTGGTGGTGCTTGGTCGGCATGGAAAAAGTTTGGCGAAAGTGCTGACTATTTTGGAGCCCATCATGGCGATGAACCACCGCAAGAACTCAAAGATAAAGTTATCTATTTTATTGATTTTGTTTACCCGAGACCAATTATGGAAGTTTTGAAAAAAGCGAATAAAAAAATAATAATAATTGATCACCACAAGACTGCTTCAGATACTATTGAGTTGGCAGACGAAAAACTCTTTGATATGGAAAACTCCGGAGCAGTTTTATCTTGGCAGTATTTTCATCCCGACAAAGAAATCCCGACGATCATCAGACACATAGAAGACAGGGATTTGTGGAACTGGAATATGTCGGGAACGCGTGAAGTTTTGGCCTCTTTTGACCTTTTAAGTCAAGATTTTCAGTCTTGGGACAGCGCCATTTTGGATTTTGACAATAGTGATGAAAAGAGAAAGGGATTTGTCGCTAATGGAGGTTTACTGATGCTTCAGTGGAATAATCTGTGCGAAGATATAATAAAAGATGATGCTGTTTTGGTTGAATTTGAAGGAATTAGGACTTATTCCGTTAACGCATCTTCGGTTTTTGCCAGTGATTTGGGAAATATGTTGAGCAAGAAATTGTCACCGATAGCGATAGTGTGGCACCAAAAAGAAGATGGTAATTTTGTGGTTTCATTAAGATCAGACGGGACTTGTGATGTTTCAGAAATTGCCAAGAAATATGGTGGGGGAGGACATAGTGCCGCCGCCGGTTTTAGAATTTTGGCAGACAATCCTTTTCCTTGGAAAATAATAAAAAAAGACGTTTAGAACGTAGCTCACCGTAATCCGCCAGCTGGCGGAAGGCGAGAGCGATCAGCAAGTTATAATGAAAAATAAAATAACGATACATACGGATGGTGGCGCAAGAGGAAACCCCGGACCGGCTGGAGTTGGAGTGGTTATTTCGGTTGATGGCATTAAAAGTGAGTATGGAGAGTATATAGGCGAGACCACCAATAACGAAGCTGAATATTGGGCAGTTATATTTGCATTTAAAAAATTGAAACAACAGCTTGGTTCTGAAAAATGTAAAAACAGTTCGGTGGAGTTTTTGTTGGATAGCGAGCTCGTGGTTAAACAATTGAATAAGGAATATAAACTCAAAGATAAAAACATCCAAAACTTTTTTATTGAAATTTGGAATTTGACTTTTGATGTCGGCAAGGCTTCTTTCAAGCATATTCCAAGGGAGAAAAATGGAGATGCCGATAGAATCGTTAATGAGGTTTTAGATAGGCAGGCAAGCCGACTCTTTTAATTTTTTATGTTTTGTGGTATAATCATTTTGTCTTGTAAATTAGATAGTTACTCTTGTTCGGGTATCTGGACAAGGGAGGAAAGTCCGAGCACTCGTCTGCCAAGGGCGGACAGAACGGTAGCTGGTAACACCAGTCTGTAGCGATACAAGAGGTGCGAGCAGAAACGACCCGAGCCGAAAGGCGAGGGAAAGCGAAACCCTGAATCTTTGTTTATCATTGATTAACGCTTGGTTCCGGTGAAGGGTTAAAAACCGGAAATGAAACGGCTAAATCCTTACTTGAGTGCAAGGTCAAAGCCCCGATATTTTGCGGGGTTAAAAGTAGACCGCTTGAGCTTATTGGTGACAATAAGCCTAGATAAATTATTATCTCTTCTGACGATGAAAAGTCGTTAGATAGACAGAACTCGGCTTATTATTTGCAAGACAATCAAAAAATCCTCTTTTGAGGGTTTTTTGATTGAAGTTGATTGGTATTTGTGCTATTTTTTGGCCAATGTTCATCTTGATGTCTTGATAGCTAATTTATGAAAAAAGCCGACTTGTTTTTCAATGTCTTGCGCTTGCCAGTAGATTTTTTGATGCTTTTATTGGCTGGAGCAACTACATATGTTTTCAGAACAGAAATTTTAAGGACTTTTAGGCCGGTGTTTTTTGAATTTAATCTTACTTTAGTGGGCTATCTTTATTTAGTTGTTTTTGTTTCTACGTTGTTTGTTTTACTTTATGCAGTTTCCGGACTTTATTCAATGAAGGTTAGGATGGGTATGTTGGAAGAATTTTCAAAAATATTGGTGTCATCTTCTGCGGCCGTTATGATTGTTATAGTTTTTATTTTTTTGAGACAGGAACTTTTTAATTCTAGATTTCTTGTTTTGGGAGGATGGTTTTTCGCAGTTTTGTTTGTGTTTTTAGGACGTCTTATTGTTAGATATTTGCAAGTATTTTTTGTTTCCAAATATGATTTTGGCGTTCATAGGATGATGGTTATAGGTAATGGGCAAACATCATTAAATATCATTGATGAAATAAATAAAAATCCCTCGTCTGGTTATAGAATCGTGAAACATCTTTTAAATCCTGAAGTTGAGGAGGTTAAAATCCTCGTTAAAAATAATGGTATAGACGAGGTTATTTTGACAAATCAGGATTATTCACCCGATAAGATAGTGGAACTTATTGATGTTTGTAATGAAAATCATCTTGTTTTTAAATTTGTTCCAAATTTAAGTCAAACGATGACGACTAATTATGAGGTCGATGTAATAAATGGAATGCCAGTAATAGAATTAAAGCGGACGGCCCTTGATGGTTGGGGCAGGGTTATTAAAAGATTGTTGGATGTTTTTTCCGGGTTTTTGGGTTTAATAATTTTTTCTCCCCTGATTTTAATTATTGCCCTTGCCATTAAATGGGAAACCGAAGGCCCTGTGTTTGTTCGTTTAAAGAGGGTAAGCAGGAATAAAGAGTTTGATATGCTGAAGTTTAGATCAATGATTAATAATGCCCATGAGTTGAATTCTTATTTAAGAAATTTATTTAATGATAGGCCTGATGCAGGCCCTCTTTGGAAAATGAAAAATGATCCGAGGGTTACTGTTATCGGGGGATTTATAAGAAAATACAGATTTGATGAAATTCCTCAGTTTTGGAATATTTTAAAGGGGGATATTAGTTTAGTCGGTCCCAGACCCCATCAGCCTGATGAGATTTCAAAATACGAAAAACATCACAAAAGGGTTTTGGCAATTAAGGCTGGAGCTACCGGTTTAGCTCAAGTATCGGGGAGTTCTGATTTGCCATTTGACCAGGAAGTGACGCTGGATACTTTTTATATTGAAAATTGGTCTTTTTGGCTTGATTTGAAAATTATTCTTAAAACTTTGGTTAAAATTTTTACAGATCGTTCTGCTGTGTGATTTTATGCGCATTGCTTTTGTTCATGAGTATTTGAATCAATTTGGAGGAGCTGAAAGAATGCTTCAGGTTTTGTGTGCCTTTTATCCGAAAGCTCCAATTTATACTCTTTTGTATGATAAAGATGCGACCGGAGGTGTTTTTGAGGGACGTATTATAAAAACTTCTTTTCTCCAAAATTTACCTTTCAGCAAAAAACATCACAGGGCGTTTCCTCTTCTGATGCCTTTGGCCATAGAGCAATTTGATTTTTCAGAATATGATTTGGTACTTTCTGTTTCAGCGTCTTTTGCTAAGGGAATCATTACTAAGCCTCACACGAAACATATTTCTTACTGCCTTACGCCCCCGAGATTTTTGTGGGACAGCAGTCAAAAGTTCGTAGAAGAATTCGGATATCCAAAGTTTATAAAAAATCTTTTACCGCCACTGATTACCTATTTAAGAATTTGGGACAAAGAGGCTTCCCTGAGACCGGATGAATTTTGGTCAATATCGGATTTTATTAAAGGTCGCGTTAAAAAATATTACAGGAAAAATTCTAAGGTTATTTATCCTCCGGTTAATGTCAGCAAATTTCAAATTTCAAACAAGGTAGGAAATTATTTTTTAATGACCGGCAGATTGGTTTCTTATAAAAAATTTGATTTAGCTATTAAGGTCTTTAATTTAAATGGATTACCGTTGAAGATTGTTGGAATAGGGCCCGAGTTAAAAAAGTTAAAAAGAATTGCCGGTAAGAATATAGAATTCATCGGCTTGGTTTCTGATGAATATTTGGCACAGCTTTATTCAGGGGCCATGGCTTGTATTTTTCCACAGGAAGAAGATTTTGGAATTGTTCCACTGGAATCTATGGCATCCGGTCGCCCTGTTATCGCTTTTGGTTCCGGTGGGGCTTTGGAAACTGTTATCGATAGAAAAACCGGAATATTTTTTAATGAACAAACAGAGCAATCTTTTCAGGCGGCCATAGAAATGTTTTACACTTTAAAATTTGATCCTGAAATATGTCGTAATCAAGCTGAAAAATTTGATGTGGAAGTTTTTAAAAATAATATTGTTCAAAATTTAAAGATATGATCATCGGAATAGATATCAGGGTGTTGGCTACAGAAGTAAAAAGTGGCATAGAAGAGTACACTGAAAATTTACTTGCTCACATGCTTCCTTTGGATAATAGTATAAAGTTTAAGCTATTCTTTTCATCATCAAAAAATAATCTTAAAAAATATGATTGGATGGAATTGCCAAATGTGGAAGTATTTAATTTTAATTTGCCTAATAAATTATTGTTTGTCTTTTCAAGATTATTTAATTGGCCACAAATAGACAAGCTTGTTGGGGGAGCAGATGTTTTTTTCTCACCTCATTTTCTTTTATCATCACTCTCATCAAATTGTAAAAGAGTTACCACGGTTCATGATTTGTCCTATGTTAGGTTCAAGGAGTTTTTTTCTTGGCGCAGAAATGTTTGGCATAAATTTCAAGTTTACAATTTATCTAAACATAATTTCTCCGACAAGGTGATTGCTGTTTCAGATTCAACCAAAAAAGATTTGATTGAGACATACGGTATTTCTTCTTCAAAAATAAAGACTATTTATTCTGGAGTTTCTGAATTTATGAAAAGGGTTGAACAAAAAGAATTGGAGTTTTTTAAATTACAAAATAATTTTCCAGAAAAATTTATTTTGTTTCTTGGTAAACTTGAGCCAAGAAAAAATATTATCGGCCTCATTAGGGCATTTAATTTTTTAAAACAGACAAAGGGATTTGAGAATTTGCATTTGGTGATTATTGGTTCAAGGGGTTGGCTATATAAAAGTATTTATCAAGAAGTTTATCGATCTAAATTTAAAGACCAGATAATTTTTAAAAATCACATTAAAGATGTTGAACGAAAATTTTATTACTCCCTTGCTTCAGTTTTTGTTTATCCATCTTTTTTTGAAGGATTTGGATTTCCTCCTTTAGAAGCGATGGCTTGCGGAACTCCGGTTATCGCATCTCTTAATTCATCTTTACCTGAAGTGGTTGGAGAGGCTAGTATTCTCATTGATCCATATAATGCTGTGGATATCTCAAATGCAATTAAGATTGTTCTGACAGATCTCAAGTTAAAAGATTTACTCAAAGATAAGGGCTTAAAAGTTGCAAATAATTTTTCTTGGAATAGGTGTGCCGAAGAGACTTTAAAAGTTTTAAAAGACACAAAATAGTCCCTAATGTCTATTAGGGTTTATGAAAGTTTTAATAAAGTTATCGTAAATCTCGTTTCTCTCGGAAGGAGTTTTAAAAAATATTAAGGTTTTTTATTCTTTTTAAATTTCCACTTAGCATTAATCGGGTTTTGGATCAGGGGTCTTCAAATGGTGAATATTAACAAATATTTTTGATCCAAATCTTGTTTGTAATTTGGATTTAATTTTTGTTAAAAATATCTTGTTTTTGATTCATTTTTTAAGCTTAAGATTTTCTAAGATTTAGCACCATTTTAATATTGTTGCTTTTTGCCCTTTGTTTTATAATTAGTAGGTAAATATTGGATTTATCGTAGATATCGTCAGTGAATATTCCAATGTTTAAATCTTTCCGGTCTTTGACAAATTGTCTGCATAGAATGGAGCTTTTGTTTATCCTAAACAGGTTTGAAGGGTTTTCCCTTCATTAATGTTGGGATCAGCCTCTTTTCATGATTGAAAAAGATTTAAAATTAAGTCTAATTTCGGAAGATTCCCAAATTGGGAGTGGTTATGTATTACTCAAGGCTTTGTCTGACAAATTTGGTTATGCCAAAGACTACTTGGGATGGCTTTCAAGAACCGGCCGGATTGAAGCTGTCCGCCATGGCAAGTATGGTCAATGGTATGCGTCGGAAGAATCTCTAAAGAAATATCAATTTTCTTTAAAAAATTCTAATTTTAAAACATTTCCGAAAAATAAGTCCCAAACGTCAATTTTGGAGTCCAAACCTAAAACTGATGTACATGAAACAGGGGCGCAAATTGTCTCCGCTGTTCCTTCTATAGTTCTTTTTAACAACGATGGTTCCTACCGTGCAGAATCTGATTTGGTTTTGCAAAAAAACAATTCAGAACTCACAAGGATACCGGAAAGGATAAATGCCATCCTGACACTTTCAATTGTCTTGGGTGGCATTTTATTTTTCACAAATATTTATCCCATTACTGAATTGGCAATTTTAAAAACACCTTTAATTTCAAAATTTTCAGAAAATTTTAAAAACAATATTCAATTAGCCATTGCAAATGATATTGGGATGGGAGAAAAAATAATTAGTTTTTTTGGTGTTGGTTTGGTCGGGATCGCTAATGTAACGACTAGTGCATTTGCTCCAAGAGACTTTTGTGTGGAAGATCTTTGCATTGATAAAGAACAACTCAGAGTTCTTCTTGAAAAAAATGGAATTATTGCAAATTCAAAAAGATGAAAGCAACATGTAAAACAATAACTGCAATGTTCGATGTTCGACCCGTAGATATTTATGGACGAGTTGATTTTTCAAAAGTTAATACCGTTCAATCAGTGATTAATCTTGGCAGGGGGATTAGGATAAAAACAAAGACCGCAAGATTGCAAGTCTCAAAATCTAAAATTAAAACAAACCCAAAGACCCCTCAAATATTTAGAAAAGAAAAAAGATTTGAATTGGCTCAAGAATTAGAAAAATATATTAACGGAGACATTAATCCAAGTGTCGAGTTGGCGTCTGTGGGAGGAGAGCTTCATAATTTTGTAAAGAAAAATATTTTGTCGGAGGGTATTTTACAAGAAATATCTAAATCTCAAAACACAATTCTTAAACAAATTCCAAAGCCATTATCTCGTCGACGGGCAGAAAAATCTCAAATTTTTAAAAATGAAAAAGAAGATGACTATCGGGTAGTATTGTCTCAGATATATTCACGTCCGCCAGTTAAGCAAGAAAGTGTTTTTGTGGGTGAAATGAAAAGGTTTGATTTTTTAGATTGGAGACGGGAGAGAAACAATGACAATTACAAAAAAACGATAAATATTGTAGAACCTAACGAGAAAACAAAAAAGATTCAACATAAAATACATGGTGTCAAAAGCCGAAAATTACTTTTTTCCGGAATGGGAATCGTGATGATCATGTTTTTGGGTTATTACGGTGTAAACCTGAAAGAAGAATTGGTTTCAGAAGGGAATATGGCTGTTGCTAGTCTTGAAAGTGCGGGAGAAAACATTAAAAATATGGACTTTGCTTCGGCCTCAGATGATTTTTCCCAAGCCTATCAGGAGTTTTCAAAAGCGGGGGACAGTCTTAATTTTATGGGAGCGAGTATAAGTTCTATGATCTCTGACCTGCCGGGGGCCGGAAAATTAAAATCTGCCCAAAATTTAGTCGAAGTCGGTAAATTAATGTCTGATGCTGGAACAGCAATGAGTAATGCCATGAATGCCATTGGCAATGTTGGTTTGATTTTTAATCCTGACAAAGATAAATCTCTACCCATGGGAGAGATTATAGGTTCTCTTAAAAACGCTTTGACCGTTTCTTCGGAAAATATAAAAAAGGCTGATGAGTTTTTGGCCAACATAGATCTTTCAATTATTTCTGAGAATAAACGTTCAAAATTGGAAGAGTTTAGTTTGCAATTACCGGTTATGGAAAAATTTTTGAGTGACGGAGTTGAATACTCAAAATTCTTGGAGAGTTTTATTGATGTGAAGGGTTCAAAAAAATATTTGATTCTTTTTCAGAATCCGAGCGAATTAAGACCCACCGGCGGTTTTCCGGGGACTTATGCCATTCTTTCTTTTGAAAATGGACGGCTCCAGGATTTTAAAGTGGATAATATTTATAATCCCGACGGTCAGTTAAAAGAGAATTTTGTTCCTCCGCTTGAACTTCAACACATTGCTTTTACTTGGGCGATGCGTGACTCTAATTGGTTTATTGATTTTCCAACATCTGCTAGAAAAATAAAATCTTTTTTCAAAAAAGAAATTGGTTATGAAGTTGATGGAGTAATGGCCGTCAGTCCTAAAATTATAAGCCAGATTCTTGAGGTTGTTGGTCCGGTTGAAATGCCTGAATATGGAGTGACGTTAAACAGTGAAAATGCTGTTAGAGAAATTCAAAATGAGGTTGAATATGGTCCAAATCGTATTGAACCGAAACAAATAATTCTTGATATGGCACCCAAACTGATGGAAAAAATTAAATCAGCCGATACCGATCAGTGGCTCAACATATTCAATTCGGTAATAGGGGGTTTGGATAAAAAGGATATTTTACTTTACTCAAACAATTTAAATCTTCAGAGTTTTGCCGTAGAAAAAGGTTTTGCCGGACAGGTTAAAACGACTGATTCGGATTATTTGATGGCCACTTTTACAAACATAAAAGGTTCAAAAACTGATGCCGTCACCGATACTTTAATGAAAGTCGACACGCGTTGGGAAGATGGCGATGTGATTCACAAGGTTACATTGACCAGAAAGCACAATGGTGGTGATTTAAAATATGGTTTTTATAACAAACAAAACCCGGCTTATGTCAGGGTCCTGGTTCCGGAAGGTTCGGAATTAATTTCAATCAAAGGAAATAATATACCGAATTTTAAACCGCTTATTGATTATAGCCAAGGTAATTTTGTAAGAGATGAAGATTTGGAGAAATTTGAATCCAATTCCATTAAATCTGTGTTGCCCGGAGTAACCTTGTATAAAGAATCAGGAAAGACAGAGTTTGGTTTCTGGCTCATCACCGATGCTGGCAAATCCAAAACAGTTGAATTTGAATATGTCGTGCCCAGTATTTATTCTAAAGATGATTATTCTTTCTATGTTCAAAAACAACCCGGTCTTGAAGTTTCTGATTTTGAGTTTACAATTCAGGGACCTTCAGGTAAGGAATTGGCAGGTTCATCACGACAGTTTGAGAAGGAAGGCGGATTTTATTCATTTACTTCTGACAAGTTTGAGAAAGACATGGAAATTAAAACTCAGTTTAGGTAGTAAAGATGGGGGTTTCTGTCGGGTGGTCCGACTGGGGATCCCAAGCAAGCGCAGTGTTTTAGGTACGAGCATGCTTGGGGTAAGGAGGAGCAGGCCCCGACAGAAATCCAGTAAGCACTCATGTTCAAAACAAATTTATTTAAGGCATCAGTAGTAATAGGCGGATTTAGTTTTTTGGCGGATATCGTTGCTCTTTTTAGGGATAGAATTCTCGCTTCACAGTTTGGTGCTTCGCGAACCCTAGATATTTATTATAGTGCTTTTAAGATTCCGGATCTTGTTTTTAATCTTTTGATTTTGGGAGCGGTGTCGTCGGCTTTTATTCCGATATTTATTCGTGAGTTTAAAGAGGATGAAAAAAAGGCTTGGCGTTTGTCACAAAATTTTGTGACCATGGCGTTTGTGTCCGTATTGTCGGGGGTCTTAGTGATGATGGTATTTGCGAGGCCACTTGTTGAACTCATTGCTCCCGGATTTTCTGGTCCCGATAAAGATGTGTTAGTTCAACTGATGAGACTTATGCTTATTAGTCCCTTAGTATTTTCATTGAGCACTATTTTGGGTTCTATGTTGCAGGCGCTTGAACGGTTTTGGGCATATGCTATTGCCCCAGTTTTTTATAATGCGGGGATTATTGTAGGGGCAATTTATTTTGTGCCATGGTTCAGGATTAGAGGTTATCATGAGGTTTTGGGACTTGGGGCGGGTGTTGTTTTTGGAGCGTTACTGCATTTGCTTATCCAACTGATTGCTTCAATGCGAGCAGGATTTAGGTTTAAGTGGATATTTAATGTTGCTGATACTCAATTTAGAAACATTGTAAGACTTATGATTCCGCGCACTGTCGGTCTTGGGGCATATAGTTTTGATTCTGTTGTGATTAATTCCATCGCCTCAACTTTGGGGGCGGGTAGTATTGCTGTTTTGAATTTTGCCAACAATCTTCAATTTGTTCCGATTGCTGTAGTTGGTGTATCAATGGCTACGGCTATATTTCCGAAACTTTCCCGTCACGCTTCAAGCGACGAAAAAGATGATTTAAAAAAAAATCTTTATTTGGCGATAAAAAGCACCGCTTTAATTGTTGTGCCGGTGGCCATTCTGATGGCTATTTTTAGCCGTAGAATTATCTCTGTTTTGTTTGGGGCCGGTTTGTTTGGTGGGGTGGGCATTGAGGCCACTGCATCAGTCCTTGCTATTTTTATGGTTGGCGTCACTGCTCAAAGTCTCATTCCGATAATTTCAAGAGGTTTTTATGCTCTTCAGAACACCAAAATTCCTGTATTGATTTCTGTTTTTTCCGTTGTAATAAATATCAGTTTAGCTTTTTATTTTTCAAAAGGATTGTCTTGGGACATTCAGGGGTTGGCTTGGGCAATCTCAGTTTCAGGAATTATTCAATTTGGCCTACTTTGGCTGGCATTTACAAGATTTATAAAAAACGTATAATTACAGGCGAGTTATTAGGAGGTTTAGCTTGAATAATAATGTCTAATTTTGAAAAAACAAAAGATTCAAAAATTCCTGGGACAGATGTTGTTAGAGAAAGATTGTCTGCGGAGCCAGTCGATCCCATCGATGTCTATGCTGGGCTTCATTTAAGACCTGAGATGTTAAAGACATACGTTGATGATGTTAGAGAGCTTGACCCTGTTTACAAAGCAGAGATAGAGCGTCATTTGTTAAAAGTTTGCAACAAAAGCGGTCATTGTCAGGCTGTAATTGATAATATTGTACGGCAAAACGAGAATGACGATCCTAAGATACAGCAACTTCCCAAAGGCGACCGTTAGAGATTATTTAACATAGCCCCAAACAGGGGCTTTTAAAAAACAGTGACGAATAAATGAATAACATAAGAAATTTTTGCATAATTGCCCATATTGATCATGGGAAGTCCACTCTTGCGGATAGGTTTTTGGAATTGACAAAAACGGTGGAAAAAAGAAAAATGCATGAACAATATCTTGATACGATGGAGCTTGAACAGGAGCGCGGAATCACCATTAAACTTCAGCCAGTCAGGATGCGTTATGTATTGGATTCTGTTGAATATACTCTTAATTTGATTGATACTCCTGGTCATGTGGACTTTTCTTATGAGGTCTCACGTTCTTTGGCGGCAGTTGAGGGGGCGATATTGTTGGTGGATGCTTCAAAGGGTGTGCAGGCTCAAACTTTAGCAAATCTTCATTTTGCCCAACAACAGAAATTAAAAATAATTCCCGTTTTAAATAAGATTGATTTAGCAAATTCCAGGACAGCACAAATAAAAGAGGAGCTTTCCTTGTTGCTCGGAATTGAGCAGGAGGAAATTTTAGAAGTTTCTGCAAAAAACGGCACTAATGTGGAAAAAGTATTGGAGAGGATTATCAGGATGGTTCCTCCGCCCAAGATTTCCGGTGACATGGGACTTAAAGCTTTAATTTTTGATTCAACTTTTGATGCTTACAAGGGAGTCATTGCTTTTGTTAGAGTATTTGATGGTTCTTTGAAGCAGGGAGAGAAAATAATGACCTTTGCTACCAAAACTAAAGCCGATGTTTTGGAGGCTGGATATTTTTCTCCTAAACTAATCGCATCGGGTAGTCTTTCTTCGGGAGAAATCGGTTATATTGCAACTGGATTGAAAGATCCCGGTCAGATAAAAGTCGGCGATACAATTTCTAAATATGAAATACTAAATACTGGATACGATTCTTTTCAGCCGTTGATTGGATACAAGGAACCACGCCCGATGGTCTTTGCAAGTTTTTTTCCTGAAAAAAGCGAGGATTATGATATTTTGAAAGATGCCCTTGGTAAACTAAAATTAACCGACGCTTCAATGGTTTACGAACCTGAATCATCTGTCGGTTTGGGCCGTGGATTCAGACTTGGTTTTTTGGGGATGCTTCATGTGGAAATAATTTCAGAGAGATTGAAAAGAGAGTTTGGACTTCCTTTAATTATTTCCTCGCCGTCAGTTGAGTATGCGGTCAAAATGAAGAATGGAGAAGAATTAAAAATACGTTCGGCTTCAATGCTTCCGGATTTCTCGGGAATAACAAGCATATCTGAGCCGATTGTTTCCATAGAAGTTCTTACTCCGACACTTTATCTTGGAAGTGTTATGGAGTTGATGGCAACCACTAGAAATACTTATCAGGCGACTGATTATCTGGGAAAGGAGACTGCTTTATTAAAATACGAGATGCCGTTGTCAGAAGTTATAACTGATTTTTATGACAAGCTTAAAAGCGTGTCTTCCGGGTATGCTTCAATGAGTTATGAACCGAAAGACATGAAGGAAGGTGATTTAATTCGACTTGATATTTTAATAGCCGGAGATTTGGTTGAGCCTTTTTCAAGAATAGTTCCGAGAGAGAAAAGTTATACCGAAGGACGAGCGATGGTAACAAAATTGAAAGAAGTTATTCCGCCACAGATGTTTGAAGTTTCTATTCAGGCGGCAATTGGCGGTAAAGTCATTGCGGCAGAATCAATTAGGGCCAAAAGGAAAGACGTGACCCAGCATATGTATGGTGGAGATATAACCCGAAGAATGAAATTGTGGAAAAAGCAAAAGAGGGGCAAGGCTCGCATGAAAGAAACTGGCCGAGTTAACTTATCTCAAGATGTATTTTTGAAAATGTTGAAGCGTTAGCGTAAACAGTGAGCCTGTCGAACTGTTGAAGAGATATTTGTTTGTTATACTTAATAAAATGCTGGGGCGACAGTAAAGCCGACCATGGAGAGGATGACAAGGGCGGAAATAATTATCCAGATAATCCTGATTGTTTGTTTGCTTAGCATATTGTTTTAAATTTAACCTTTTTAGACAGTTCTATCAAGAATGAATAAAATCTTAAACTCAAAACTTTTCTCTGTTATCGTCGGTATCGTTGTGTTGTGGTTGGTTGTTTCATCTATTAGTCTTAATTTTCAGAGAAAAATTGTAGATAAAGAAGTTCGTAACGCTGAAGCAAAAGTTGCGGATGTCCAGAGGGAGACTGACTATTTGAATAAGTTTTTGGATTATTTTAAGACATCAGACTTTCTTGAAAGAGAGGCCCGTTTGAAGTTGAATTATAAAGACAAAGATGAAAAGGTGGTTTTTGTTTATAAAGACAAAAATCCAAAATTGGAGGCATCAGATCCGATGGACTTTCGGGAATTGATTGATAAGATGCCTAATTATAAAAAATGGATGCTGTATTTATTGGGATATTAAAAAGTTAAGTAATGCCTTTGATGTTTTTGGCGGGCAGGCCCGCCGAAGCTCATTCTGATGAGCGAAGGCGGGTGTGGTTCAATGGTAGAATGCGACCTTCCCAAGGTTGAGACGAGGGTCCGATTCCCTTCACCCGCTCAAAAATTGTTAACAATTTTTGAGCGAGGTTCGTCCCAGCTTAGCTGGGCGACCCGCTCTCCTAAAGTATGTTTTATATTTATCTCCTAAAAAGTATTAAAGATAATAGAACTTATGTTGGTTATACAAATAATCTGCAAGAGAGATTAAAGAAACATAATTCTGGTCAGGTAAAATCTACCAAGTTTCGGCGTCCACTGGAACTATTATTTTCTGAAGAGTTTAGTACATCCGCAGAGGCAAGAAAAAGAGAATTGTATTGGAAGAGCGGTGGAGGTAGAAGAAAATTGAAAGTTATTTTAGAAAAATCGTAGCCGATTCCCCTCACCCGCTCAAAAATGCTAGCATTTTTGAGCGAGGCTCGCCCAAAGGGCGGCCCGCCCATTTACTTAATCAAAAAGGCCCCGCGGGGGGGCTTTAAACTTTATTGCTTGGGAAAAGTGATTGTTGTATGATAGAAAGATGGTTGTTTTGGACTCAAAACTTGTGGAATATTTGAAAGCCTCTTTAGCTTTAGGGGACTCAAAAGATGTTATCTACAGAGAACTTATTAGTAAGGGTTGGAGCGATGAAACAATCCAAGAGGGTTTTAACTTGGTTGAGACGGGACAGAAGAAAGAAGATTTTATTGTGACCCAATCGTCAGCTGAACGACCCGCTATTATTATCGGTGTTAATCTTAAGGATAAAGTGCTGTATTTTTTTATGGGTGGAATTGTTCTCCTGGCCTTATTTTTTGCACTTAGGATGTATAATCTTTTTATTAATATTTTTCAAGTAAATAATGAGGTTGCTACATATTTTATATTTTTATCAATGATTTTCATGTCTTTTCTTTTTGCTAGATACAGACATGAAATAAAAATAATCTCTGACAAACCTAAACGCCTTACTCTTAATATCTGGACCATGATTTTTTGGGCCTTGATTTCTTTGGTTTTTCTTGGTTACGCATTTTTAAATAGTCAAAAACTTGGGATGGGTGTTATCGGTTTTGTTTTGGCCGCACCTATTATTGTTGGGGCAAGCATTTTTTCTTATGGGTTAACACGCTTGTTAAGTCTTGGTCTATTGAAACAGAAGAGTTTTTCTTGGAAAATAATATCTGTGGTAGTTCCGCTTTTATTGTTAGGGGTGTCAGTATACAGTAACCATACTAATCCTTGGTGTGATGATTTTGACAATGAGTGTAAGCGAAGGTTTGCGTCAAAAGATGTTGTATGGTTCTGTGACGCTGGTGGCAATGGTTATATTATGGATGGTTCCGCTAATAATCAGTTGTATGATTCAGATGGATTTGATGATTGTATAATAAAACAAGCAATTTTGCAGAATAAGATAGAATATTGCCAATATTCCGTCGGAGGTTATTCGCCGGAAGAAGGTTTTATTGATGATGATCCAGAATCTTTTATTATTGCTCCAGTATTTGAATTACTTGATGAGTCTGATAAAGTTCTTGCCAATAGTCCATCTAATAAGACCTTGTTTTCCAAAAAGGGTGCTCAAAAAAAGTGTATCAGTACAGTGAAGAATAGCGGGCGGTAAAATTTTTTGTGGGTTAATTTTTCTATAACAAAAAAGCCCAACACGGGGCTTTTAAATTTGTTTTTCTGGTGGTTGGGCCGTCTTTATTTTTTCAACAAGATGCTTCATTTCCGATCTCAATGCTTCTTTTGTCTCATGCGGAAGACTTCTGAATTTACGATTTACCATAATTTTATAATCAGAGTTTATGGAAGCAATGACATTGCCCTCATAAATAACTAACCAAGAATGAGAAAAGGTTGCGACTCCTCTTATCATTTAGCCTCCTTAAAGAACCGTGCATCACATTTTTGCAAAATTTGGTCAGTTTGTCAATCAAAACGGCATAAAGTTTTTCATTGTAAAAAGAGCATTTTTTGATAGAATCAACAGATAAGCCACCTTAGCTCAGTTAGTAGAGCAGCACTTTCGTAAAGTGAAGGTCCCCAGTGCAAATCTGGGAGGTGGCTCATTGAATCTGTTTTTAAACTTTGTTAAAATATATAGGTGTTTGAGCATGATAAAAACAAGGCTCTTTTGTATGTTTATTCAGGAGCCGGAGGTGTCGATGCTCAAGATTGGGCGTCGATGCTTTTGAGAATGTATCAAAAGTATGCCCAAAACAATGGCTGGGGTTTTACGATCCTTAGTCAGTCCATTGGAGAGCAAAATGGAATCAAGAATGCCGTTTGTGAGATTGTTGGGATAAATGCCTACGAGTTTTTAAGGGGGGAGTCTGGGGTTCATAGGCTTGTGAGGATGTCGCCTTTTTCAGCTAAAGGATTGCGTCATACTTCGTTTGCTTTAATTGAGGTGATGCCGGAGATAGCTGACAAAGAATTAAAAATCAATCCCAATGATTTAAGAATTGATACTTTCAGATCTTCGGGTCCGGGTGGGCAAAATGTTAATAAGTTGGAAACGGCAGTTAGAGTGACTCATATCCCAACCGGAATTATGGTTGCGGTTCAGTCGGAAAGGTCTCAAGGTCAAAATAAAGAAAAAGCTATGCAGGTCCTTGTTTCTCGTCTTGTCCAAAAAATGGAAGAAGCTAAAATTAAAGAACTTTCCGAATTAAAATCAGAACGACGAGAGATAGAATGGGGAAGCCAAATCAGATCTTATGTTTTAAATCCTTATCAGATGGTCAAAGACCACAGAACCGGAACCAAATCTTCACAACCGGACAAGGTCTTAGACGGTGATTTGAGTAAATTTATTAAAAAATAAACTCTCGTTAAATGATTGAATTCAAAGAAATTTCTACAATTTATGACAATGATGAAAGCATCGAGATTCTCAATGGAATAAATTTAGAGATTAAGGATGGTGAATTTGTTTCAATTATTGGTCCAGCCGGAGCCGGTAAATCTACCTTGCTCCGTCTTTTGACGCGCGAAATAAGTCCATTTAGAGGGGAGATCATTTTGGACGGCGTTAATCTTGCTCAAATCAATTCAAGTGCTGTTCCGTTGCTTCGTAGAAAAATAGGGACCATATATCAGGATTTTAAACTTCTGTCGGCAAAGACTGCTTTTGAAAATGTTGCATTTGCCATGGAAGTTTGCGGTGCTGATAAACAAGAAATTGCAAACGATGTGCCAAAAATTTTGAATATAGTCGGTTTGGGCGAGAAACTTAAAAGTTTTCCCCATCAGTTATCAGGTGGCGAGAAACAGCGCCTTGCCATTGCTAGGGCTTTAATACACAGACCCAGAATCATTTTGGCTGATGAGCCAACTGGCAATCTTGATTTGGTCAACACATATGATGTGGTAAAATTACTAACAAAGATAAATGAATTGGGGACAACGGTCATATTGGCTACTCACAACAGAGAAGTCGTTAATTCAATTGGCAGACGAGTGATAAGTATGGAAAAGGGTAAAATTGTCCGTGATCAAGTTGAAAAAGGAAAATACGTAATTTAATTTATAAAAAGATGGAGGATTTACAACAATCAATAAAAAGAATTTTTAATGTAGGTTGGACGAATTTTAAAAGAAATACTTATTTAAGTATGGGCACAACCGGAGTTATGGTCATGGTTTTGTTTCTATTTTCGGGCTTGATGTCTTTGAATTATCTTGCCTCACAAATTATATCAGGATTAGAACAACAAGTTGATGTTAGCGTATATTTTAAAAATGATGCTTCTGAAGATGAAATAAACAAAGTTAAAATCGATCTTGAGTCACTTGGGACCGTAAAAAATGTTGAGTATGTTTCAAAAGACTCAGCCTTGGCGGAGTTTAAAGAAAAACATGCCGGGGATGCTTCAGTTCAGGATTCACTTGAGATATTGGCAAGAAATCCCTTACAGGCTTCTTTAAACATAACAGCAAAAGATTCATCCGAATACGCCTCAATAACTAGTTTTCTTGAAGCCAATAAATTCAGAAGTTTGGTTGACAAGATTAATTTTTATGAAAACGAGCAGGTTATTAAAAGAGTCTTGGCGATTTCAGAAGGGGTAAGAAACTGGGGATTTTTGCTGACGATGGTTTTGGCCGTCATTGCCGTTTTGGTTACTTTTAATACCATAAGACTTACGATATATAATCAGAAACAGGAAATAGAGATAATGCGCTTGGTCGGAGGTTCTAACTGGCACATTAAAGCTCCCTATTTGGTTGAAGGGGGAATGTATGGGGCTTTGGCGGCCGGTATTGTGGTTGTTGTTTTTTATCCAATAGTTTATTTTATCTCTCCCAAAATAGAATCTCTGATGCCGGGAGTTAGTTTGTTTAATTATTTTACTTCAAACTTTTTTCAATTTGTCTCACTGATTTTATTTATGGGCATTTTGCTCGGAGTGACATCAAGCTTTGTAGCAATACGCCGATTCCTCAAGGTATAATCAGTATTAATTAATGTTGTTCTGGCGCACATTGACAGGGGTGTTTTTTATTGTTAGAATTTTTACCGATTATAGAACCTTAAAACACGAGGAAAAGAAATGCAGGAATATGCTTATATCCCTGAAATGCTTACTCTTATTGATGAGCCGAACCGTTCTGCTTGCCAGAAAATTCTTCAGGACAATGAGAAACCATTTAAAGTCGCCAAAGGTTCTCAACATAATCATCAGAATTGGACCGGGGGTTATTGGGATCATATTCGCGAGATTATGAATATCGGAATTGTGTTGTATCGTAATATGAACCCTCTGCGGACGTTGCCGTTTTCACTTTCAGACGTGCTCCTTGTTCTTTTCCTCCATGACTTGGAAAAGCCATGGAAAGAGGGGCTTACGTTGGTTGGTGTTTTTGTCGGTGATACTGATGTGCACGATTATCTAAAGTGGGAAGAATTTAAGTTTGATAAGTTTAAGGAATATGGCATTACTCTTACTTCTGAGCAGGAAAATGCCATTAGGTTTATTCACGGGGAGGGCCTTTGCTATTCTTCTAGTTTTAGGGTTATGGGGCCACTTGGCGCATTTTGTCATTCTTGTGATGTTTTTAGCGCCAGAATCTGGTTTGATTATCCCAAGGAAGGGTTTCAGGACAGTTGGTGGCCGGCAACAAGAGTTAATTCAATAAAGTAATTACAAAGCGTTGATGAGACGCTTTTTTTGTGCGCCTCTTCGGCGCATCCGCCGATGAGGCGGATTGAAAAGGGTCGGATTTTGGTATAGAATAAACAAAGTTAAATGTGGTGTGTAATTGGTAAGACATGCGCCTCTTCGGCGCCTCCGCCGATGAGGCGGATTGCGGGATCGTCTAATGGTAGGACACATCCCTCTGGAGGATGGTATCTTGGTTCGAATCCAGGTCCCGCAGCCACAAAGTAGAATTCGTTTTTTCGCTCGGCTTTCAACAGGTCTTTTGGGACAAAGAGAGTATAATGGAGAAGTGATATGGAAGAACTTCAATTTATCAAGAAATATGTTAGAGCACTGAACTATATTTCCGCGATTCAGATTTATCTCAAGGATAATTTTTTATTGAACAAAAAATTATCGGCAGACGACATTAAGCCACGTCTTTTGGGTCATTGGGGAACATGTCCCGGAATTAATTTTTTGTATGCAAATCTTAATTATTTAATTAAAAAATACAACATTGATATGATGTTTGTGCTTGGTCCTGGTCATGGATTTCCTGCTTTACAGGCCAATCTATTTATGGAGGGAACATTGAAAAGTTTTTATCCAAATGCGACGCACGATCTTGAGGGTCTGGGATATTTATCTAGAAATTTTAGTTGGCCATATGGTTTTCCAAGTCACTCTAATCCCGGTACACCGGGAGTGATTCTTGAAGGAGGCGAGTTGGGTTATGCACTTTCAACTTCATATGGAGCTGTTCTTGATAACCCTGATTTAATCGTAACTTGTTTAATTGGTGATGGAGAAGCCGAAACAGGTCCGACGGGTACTGCTTGGCATTTAAATAAATTTGTTGACCCCGCAATTAATGGTGCAGTTTTGCCGGTCCTTCATTTAAACGGTTATAAAATTTCCGGACCAACTGTGTTTGGTCGGATGTCCAATAAAGAACTTAAGTCATTGTTTTACGGTTATGGTTATGAGCCGATGATTGTTGAGGGTGCTGATAAAGTTATTTATGAAAAGATGATGATAACAATGGAAAATGCTTATCAAAAGATAAGAGCTATTCAAATTGAAGCCAGAAAGGGCCAACAGGTTGTAGCACCTCGTTTTCCTATGATTATTTTGAAGACACCAAAAGGGTGGACGGGTATCAAAAAATTAAAAGGTGAAAAAATTGAGGGCAATGCTTTGTCGCATCAGGTTATTGCACCTTTAGCCAAAACAGACGGGGTTGAATTGAGGGCTCTTGAAAAATGGTTAAAAACTTATAAATTTGAAGAATTATTTAATTCAACAATCGGATTTAATGAAGAAATCAAAAAGTTAATTCCCGAGGAAGGTTTTAAGATGGGTTCTAATAAACATGCTTTTGGTGGAGAGGTTACGAGAGATTTGATTTTACCGAAAGTTGCTGAATTTGCGGAAGATGCATCTATTCCCGGCACAATCGGTTCCAGTAGTATGGTTCGTACGGGATTGTATTTAAATGAGGTTTTCAAATTAAATAAACACCAGGTTAATTTTAGATTATTTTCACCCGACGAGACTTATTCAAATAAACTCAATATAGTTTTTCAAACAACTTCACGGGCCTTTGTGTGGCCAATAAAAAAATGGGATAAAGACCTAACTCCATCGGGTCGTGTGATTGAGATGCTAAGCGAGCATTCTTTGCAGGGATTAATGCAAGGATATGCTCTGACTGGCCGATATGGTATTTTTGCAACCTATGAAGCATTTGTGCAGATTGTGTCCAGTATGGTGGATCAATATGCAAAATTTTTGAAACAGTCTAAAGAATTTTCATGGCGCAAAGAAGTGCCATCAATTAATTATATTTTGACCGCTTCAGGTTGGCGTCAGGAGCACAACGGTTTTTCTCATCAAAATCCGGGATTTATTACGGATATTCTTCAGAAGAATGGTTGTTATACGCACGTTTATTTTCCACCTGATGGTAATTCAACATTGGCGGTATTAGATAAGTGTTTGACTTCAAAAAACGGAATCAATGTTATTGTTGCTGGTAAAACTCTGGAGGCACGTTGGTTAACCCCTGAGTTGGCAGTTAAACAATTGGATCAAGGAATGATGATTTGGGATTTTGCTAGTGATGATAACCCTGATATTGTTTTTAGTGCTGCCGGAGAGTATTTAACCAAGGAAGTCATGGCTACTATTGATGTTATAAAAAATTATACCCCTGAAGTGAGGGTTCGCTTCGTAAGTGTGCTTGAAATGACCTCAATTGGCATGGGAAATTCTGAATGTAAAATCCCATTAAGTTTTGACGAATATTTTACGAGCGACAAGCCTGTGATTTTTAATTTTCATGGTTATCCGCAAACATTGAAACAAATTCTTTTTGATACCGGGAAAAAAAGTGATCGTTTTTCGGTCCATGGTTATATTGAAAACGGTTCAACAACTACGCCATTTGATATGCATATTCGCAATGAGACCAGTCGCTATCATTTGACCATTGAGGCCTATCAAAAGTTGGCGGAGAATAATATCGTTGCAAAAAGCGTGGCGGATGATATTATTGCCCGTTATAAAATTAAAATTAAGGAACATGGTGAGTTTATTCGCAAAAATGGAATTGATCCCGATGAAATTGAAAAATGGCAATGGAAAAGAAATATTTAGTTATTAATATTGGCAGTGCTTCTAAAAAATGTGGTCTTTATGGAAAGGCTGAGCTTTGCGGTGTTCATATGGAAAAAACCAGCAAGGGTTTTATCGGCACAGTTTGGGCTGGGAATGATAGGCAAGAAGTTTTGATTACTGAAACAGACTATGATGATGTGGGCGCGTATTTGATGAGAGTGGCCAACGAAAAGAATATAGCCCAGATAAATGACATAACTAAAATTGGTGTGAGAATTGTGGCGCCGGGGATATTTTTTCAGGAAGATAAAATTATTGACGATGCCTATGTTGCGCGATTGATGGAGGTTAAGGATATGGCCCCACTTCACATTGTTCCAATTCTTGAAGAATTGACCAAGATAAAGATTTGGGCAGATAGCATTCCACTTTTAGGTGTTTCTGATAGTGCTTTTTATAAAGATATGCCAAAAGAAGCTAAGCTTTACGGATTACCCAAAGAGTTGACTGAAAAATATGAGATTTATCGTTATGGTTATCATGGCATTTCAATGAGTTCAGTGTTAACGGCAATTAAAAAATCTCAAAACGATGTTCCTGAAAAATTGATTATTTGTCATTTAGGCAGTGGTTCAACCATTACAGCACTAAAAAAAAGTCAGCCGATAGATACTTCAATGGGTTTTACTCCATTGGAAGGCATACCAATGGGTTCAAGGGTGGGTAATATTGACGCATCTGTAATCCTTTATCTTTTAAAGAGGGGCTATTTTGATGTCAGTGAAATGGAGACAGTGTTGTATAAAGAATCGGGCCTGTTGGGCTTAAGTGGAAAAACAGCATTCGTTAAAGAGCTTATTGACCTAGAAAGGGCCGGAGATGTTTCGGCCGGAGAAGCCTTGTCTGTTTTTATTAGAACAATTAAAAAATATATTGGTGCTTATTCAGCACTTCTTGGCGGTTTGGACTTGCTTGTTTTTACTGCAACCATTGGTGAGCGTTCGGAGTATATCAGAGACAAAATTATTTCCGGCTTGGAATATCTGGATGCTAAAACCCTCGTTGTTCTTACTGATGAAATGACTGAAATGGCCAAGCGATGCGACGCTCAATTTTAGTTTACTCAAGAAATTAAATGTGGTATAATAACACCTTCTTATGACTGAAGAAACGATTATTAGGTTTGAAAAAGTTGGTTTTGAATACGGACACAATAAACCCATCTTGAAAGAGGTGGATTTTTCTATTCGTCGAAGGATGAAGATGACTATTATGGGTCAGAACGGAGCAGGCAAGAGCACTATATTTCAGCTTATTACTGGTGGATTAAAACCAGAGTCAGGAGATATTCATAAAGCTTCAGGGTTAAGTATTGCTTTAGCTAGGCAGGTTATATCCAGAGACCAATTGGACCTCACTGTCAGAGAGTTTTTTCAGCAGTGTTTTAATGAAACCATTTATGATATTGATCCACGTATTGATGCTGTTCTTGAGATAGTAAACTTAAAAGCTCCCCACGACAGAATTATTCGTTCTTTTTCTGGTGGACAGCAGGCTAGACTTTTGTTGGCTTCGGCGCTTATTCAGGACAGTGACGTGCTTCTTCTTGATGAGCCCACAAACAATCTAGACACAGCTGGAATTGCTCATTTGAGGCAATTTTTGATTGATTACAAAAAGACTTGTTTGGTTATTTCACATGATGCGGATTTTTTGAATGCTTTTACTCAAGGTGTTTTGTATCTTGATTCGCGAACTTTGAAAATTGAACAGTATCAAGGTAACTATCTTAATGTTATGGAACAAATAACTGCTCGTATTGAAAAAGAAAATAGTTTGAACGCTCGGCTTGCCAAAGAGGCTATTGAGAAAAAAGAGAAAGCTAATTTTTTTGCGATGAAGGGTGGACGATTAAGATTGCTTGCTAAACGTATGCGTGAAGATGCTGAAGAAATGGAGGAATCTCAAGTTGATGTCCGAAAGGAAGACAAAACGATTAGACCTTTTACAATTCCAGCCCAGACGGGTCTTGTGGGTGAAATTGTTAAGATTTCTTCAGTTTCGGTTATAAAAAACCATAAGGCTGTAACCAAGAAAGTCAATATAGCCTTGAAAAAGAATAGGCATCTGTTGCTTGCTGGGCCTAACGGTATCGGCAAGAGCACTCTCCTGGAAGCTCTGGCTTCAGGAAAGGCCAAGGGATCAGTAATTACTCCCGGAGTGATAATTGGTTACTATCGCCAAGATTTTTCAACATTAAACTTTGAAGACACCGTCTATCAATCTCTTGAGTCGGTAGCGAAAGGATTAGACGAGAAAGATATTCGTTCAGTCGCGGCAAGTTTTTTAATCGGTGGTGATGTTATTTTTAATAAAATAGGCAATCTCTCCGAAGGTCAAAAAGGTCTGGTTTCTTTTATTAGATTGGTTCTTCAGAAACCAGGATTATTGATTTTAGATGAACCTACCAACCATATTAATTTTCGTCATATACCGGTAATTGCAGAGGCTCTGGATAAATATCAAGGCGCAATGATTCTGGTAAGTCATGTTCCTGAATTTGTAAAAAAAATACGCATTGATGAGATTTTAGATTTGGGAGAATAACAATATGAACAACCCTGAACATTATGATGTAATTGTTATCGGAGGCGGGGCTTCGGGTATGATGGCTTCTGTCAGGGCTTCTGAACTTGGCAAGAAGGTGTTGTTGTTGGAAAAAAATTCTGATTTAGGGGCGAAATTAAAAATAACAGGTGGAGGGCGTTGCAATATTACTAATGCCGAAGAAGACGAGCAGGTTTTACTTTCACATTATGGAAAGGCAAAATCTTTTCTTCATTCGCCTTTTTCTAAGTTTGGTATTAAAGATACGCTCTCCTTTTTTGAATCACGAGGGTTACCTTTGGTTACGCAGGCACATAAGCGGGTTTTTCCAAAAACAGAGAAGGCGATGGATGTCTTTAAGATTCTTGAAAACGGTCTTCGTAAAAACAAAGTTGAAATCAGGACAAAAGCAAATGTTCAGAAAATTAATTCGTCTGAAGGTTTAATTAAAGCCGTCGTTGTTGATGGTAAGGAGTTTTTTGCGTCCTCTTTTATTTTAGCAACCGGTGGCAAGTCGCATCCGGAGACGGGTTCTACTGGTGACGGATTTTTGTGGTTGTCTTCTCTTGGACATACGGTTAAAGAGCCGACCCCGACAATAGTCCCGTTGGCGGTGCAAGATGAATGGGTTAAAAAACTTGCTGGTATTTCTTTTTTAGCCATTAAAATCAGTTTTTTCTTGGATGAAAAACGAAAGATTACCTTGAAAGGAGATGTTTTGTGCACTCATTTTGGTTTATCCGGTCCGCTTATTTTAAATACGGCAGGTGCTGTTGCTGATTTGTTACATGAAGGTGTGGTGACTGCCAAGATTGATCTTTATCCGCAAAACGATGTTAGTTCATTGGATAAAAAAATAACAAAGGTTTTTGATGAAAATAAAAACAAAACGCTTAAAAATGTATGGAACGGCTTTGCTCCTGTTGGTTCAGGTCGTGGTCTAATATCATTATTAAACGGCATTCAGGCTGATACCAAAGTTCACAGCATTACCAAGATTCAACGCCGTCAGATCGTGGACTTGTTAAAGGCACTGCCTGTCACAATTACTGGTCTTATGGGCTACGATCGTGCCGTGGTCGCTGATGGCGGACTTTCCTTGGAAGAAGTTGATATTAAGACAATGCGTTCAAAACTTTATTCAAATTTATATGTGACAGGAGATCTTTTGCATATCAGTCGACCATCCGGAGGATATTCGCTTCAGTTGTGTTGGACAACCGGCCACGTGGCAGGAAGTAATGCATAGAATTAACTATATTTATGAAAAATATCTATTTTCTCTATATTGTTGAGTGTAATGACAAATCGTTATATACGGGTATTACGACTAATGTGGCGAGAAGGTTCAAGGAACATCAATCGGGCAAAGGTGGGGCATATACGAGCTCTAGGAAGGTGACAAGGGTGTTATATACAGAAAAATTTAAAAACCGGAGCCAAGCTTCAAAGCGTGAATCAGAAATAAAGAGTTGGAAGCGTCAGAAAAAACTGGCTTTGATAAAACAAAAATTTCACAGCCGAAAGAGATCTATATAAATCGTCTTATTCCATAAGTGTAAAACGTGGATAAAATTGTTGTTGCTCCGTAAAATATCCAGACAGCTCTTAGCATACCTGACTGTAAGTCACTGCCTAGCGCAAGAGAGTGAAAGAATGTCATCAAAAACCCTATTGTGCTTATGATAAGTATTTTGTTCCAGTTTCTGGAAAAGAAGGCGCGGTTTTTAAAGGGTTTGCTAACATCGTATATTATCAATAAAACCCATCCGGCAATTGCGAGTCGGATATATTTGATTTCATAGGAAAAAAGGATGGAATTGAGGTTAAATTCGAAATTTACTAAGAGAAGTAGGGGATGGAGTGTTAGGCATATGAGTATTAATGTGGATGTGCGATTTACAAAATTGTCAAAGTTGATTTGTTTTCTTAACCATGGTTCAAACACTCCGCTTATAGCATGAAGCCACAAGAGGCTAAAGGCAATCAAACCGAATAAAGGAAATAGGTTTAGGGTTAGAGTAGAGTCTAAAGCCCAGACAGAATTCTTGATTTGTATTATCGCAGGATAGACGACCGCAATTGAAGCAAAGAGATATAATAAAAATTGGTTCCTAACTTTATTCATTTATTTGTAAATGATAACATATAAAGCACTATGAAAAAGAGCAAAATTTTTATTTGGCATCTCTTAAGTTTTATTCTGGGTTCAATAGGAATAGTATTTTATGTTTTCTATAAGCTTGGTGGGATAAAAGGTGGTGCTGGAATTGGGGCCTTGATTGCGATGCCGATTATCATGCTTGTTTATGTTGTTGGCTTTAGTATTTTATGTCTTATTTCCGCAGGAATTTTTTACTTATTTTGGTTTTTTGGAAAGAAAAAAGATCGTAAATGATTGCTCACAATAGAGACCGGTTTTTATAAGAGGCTAAAAGCCCCTTTTTAGGTAAATAAAGCTAAATATCGAAAAATGGCTGTGGATAAGGGTATTTTGAGTGTACATTGAACTATGGTAATATTTTATTAGTAAACAAGTAGCACGGTTCATATGAAAAAAAAGAATCCAAAAGAGTTTGCAATTGATCTTCGAAATGGGGGATATTCGTATTCAGAAATTCAAAAATTTTGTCCGGTCCCAAAATCAACACTTTCTTACTGGTTTCGAAATATAAAGTTATCAGAACCTCAACAGGAAAGACTCAAAAAAAAGAGAATTGAATCGGCAAAAAGGGGATCTAAAGCGAAAAGCTTAAAAGTTTTTAAAACGATTGAAGAGATACAGAAAACAGCCCTAAAAGATATTGGAAAAATTTCAAAAAGAGAATTGTGGTTAATGGGAATAATTTTATATTGGCGTGAAAGATTATTAAACAAAAATGAAAGCGATCTAAAAAGAGGGGTAAGATTTACAAGTTCTGATCCAGAAATTATAAACCTTTTTATCAAATGGTTATTGATCGCCGGGGGCATAGAAAGAAATGAGATTTGTTTTGATCTTTATATAGCAAAAGACAACCAAGACTTATTGAGTCAAACAGTAGAATATTGGTCTAAAGAGACGGGTTTTTCTAAAGATAATTTTTTTCGTTATTATGTGTTGAAAAAGTCTAAAAAGAGCTTGTTGAAAATTAGAGTTAAATCAAGCTCTATGTTGGCAAGACAGATATCTGGTTGGGCAAGAGGGGTCTCAAGGATTGTTAAAGACCTATAAAGATTGATAGAAATATTAATAAACCCTTCTTTTTGTAATGATAAAACCATGATATGCAACGGCTGTTTCTAGTAGGGTTTTATATCTTTTTAAATAAATTCGACTTAGTTTAAGAGTGCTTACTATTTGTAATTTTTTTGCCAATATATTAATATATAGAGTATGAATAAACTCAAATGGATAGTTGTCGGGTTGGTCGTAGTTTTGGTCTTATATTCCTGGTCTTTATATAATGGACTCGTTAATGCCAACGAAGGTATTATCGGTCAATGGGCTCAAGTTGAAACTCAATACCAAAGGCGGTTTGATTTAATACCAAATTTAGTCAATTCTGTTAAGGGAATTATGGCTCAAGAAAAAGAAGTTTTTGCCGATTTGGCTGAAGCTAGAACTCGTTATTCGGGAGCAAAAAATGTTGACGATAAAGTAAAAGCCGCTAATGATGTTGAGAATTCTTTCAGTAGGTTGCTTGTTGTAATGGAGAATTATCCCCAGCTTAGGTCATCAGAAACAGTTTTGACTTTGATGTCCCAACTTGAAGGAACAGAAAATAGAATAAGTGTGGAAAGGGGTAGGTTTAATGATTTTGTAAAAACATACAATGCTAAAATTAAAAGGTTTCCGGCAAACCTTTTATCTTCTCTTTACGGTTTTGACGAGAAGTCTTATTTTGAATCTGTTTCAGGCGCAGACAAGGTCCCAGAAGTTAATCTCTAGAGAGGTGTTATTTTCTCATGTTCATGCGACTTAAGATTGTAAGTGTTATTTTTGTTTTTTTACCGTATGTTGTTTTTGCCTATCAAAATCCGGGAACTCCAACTGGTTTCGTAAACGATTTTGCAGACCTCCTTACGGTTGAGGAAGAGAATGGGTTGGAATTAAAAATCAGAGATTTTGAAAAAAAAACGAGCAATGAATTGTCGGTGGTGACCATCTCAAGTCTTGAAGGGGACACAATAGAAAATTTTGCAGTGAAACTTTTTGAGGATTGGAAAATTGGTAAAGAGGGCAAAGACAACGGGATACTTCTTCTAGTTGCTAGTGATGATAGACAAATGAGGATTGAGGTGGGTTATGGTTTAGAGGGGGCCTTAACCGATGCTCAAAGTTATTGGATTATCCAAAATTCTTTAAAGCCTTTTTTTCAGAAAGGAGATTTTTATGGAGGAATAACCGATGGTGTCGATTCAATTGTTTCAATAACTAAAGGTGAATTTTCTCCGGATACAAGTTTGAAAAATGATAACGGTTTTAATTTTAACGGAGATACTTTTTTCTTTTTGATTTGGGTGGCTTGGATATTTTTGGTTTGGATAGGAAGTATTTTGGCCCGTTCTAAATCTTGGTGGGGAGGAGGAATTGTTGGAGGAATTGTTGCGGTTATCATCGCTTTGGTTTTGACGTTTATTTCGGGATTAGTTTCGGCTTTGATTTTAATACCCCTTGGGCTTTGGTTTGATTATGTTATTTCAAAAAAATATAAAACGATTAAGGAAACAGGCCAAACATTGCCTTGGTGGATGGGTGGCAGAGGTGGCGGAGGATTTTCTGGTGGTGGATTTGGCGGTTTTGGAGGTGGGCGTTCCGGTGGTGGAGGTTCATCGGGGGGTTGGTGATGATTGTATTGAGGATGTTAATGGATAGGCAATTTGAAACTGCAATTTATTGACAAAAAACACAAAAAGATGTATTATGTTTGAGCTTTGACTGTAGTCGATAAGGTGTCGGATTACGGTCAAAATGAGGAGGTCAAATGAGTAATGTGGTAGAGTTGAAAATTGAAAATCAGATAGTCGGTGTTAAGCCTTCAAAGACAAAGAGGGTGCGTCGTGTCGTCGTCTCAAAGGCTTGGCTCAAGCGTGAGCTGGCTGAGGCCAGAGCCGATTTGAGTCATGCCGAAAGAAGAATCAGTGATTTGAATATTGTTCTTGAAAAAAAGAACGACGAATTGACCCAAGCTCTTAATGATCGAGATTTGGCGAGAGATGAGCGTGATGATATGAGAGAAAAAAATAAGGATGCAATTTCGTTTCTTTCAGGTTTGGTTGTTGGAGCCGGGAGAGATATTAAGCGGTTGCTTGATGAAAAGGGCGAAATTATTAGATTGAATCAGGCTAATTTTGATAAGGCCTGTCGCAACATGGATATGGCCTCGGTCTTGGCTCTTATTTTGGTAAACAGTGGTTATACTCCGGACAAGCTGTTGGCAGATTTCACCAACCTTGCTCCCGAACTGGGGGTTTCTCCTGAAGTTTTGGAAGATCTGGGCAATGCCCTAAAGAGGGCTTTTGTCAGAAAGATTGAAATGAGTGTTGCACAGCCTTCTGCTCTTGATATGTATAAGGTATTTGTTGCCGATTGATCTTTCTTTTCTCCGCATTTTGCGGGGATTTTTTTATCAACATGTCATCATTGGTATTTCAGTGGTATCATTGTTGCGATGAAAAGAGATGAGATTGTAGTGATTATGATTTTGATTGCAGGTGCTTTATTTGTTTATTTTTTTGGCTACAATTTTGGTTATAGTAGGGCTACAATATGGACAAATGGGGAAGGTGAGTTTTCTGAGCCCATTGATATCGTTTGGCATGGAGAAATTATTTCAACAATGGTTAGTGGCCTATGTGTTGGATTAAAAGGAGATTTTGACGGACATACTTTTTTTATGGCTTGTTTGGATGATGATCGGGGGGAGCTTTGGGATTTACAGGGACAGGTAACTATAAAAGGTAAATGGGTAGGTAATACATGTGCTTATAAAAACACGGTTTTTGGAGGATGTGTTCCTGATGTGCTAATTGAAAAGATTGAGAAATAAAATCCGCCGGTCACGGCGGTTTTTAGATGATTTTAAAAATAAGAAAAATTTTTAAGGCAAAAAATATGACAACATTTGCGGTTATATGACAAAAGAATGCTGGCCATAAAGATTTGGTTTTAACAATGAGCCAACCCCAACTAAGTCCAACAAAAAATATTGGCACACCAAATTCCTGATGGGTATAAGCCCAAAAAGCAGTAGGGAGAATAACAGCTATCCAAATAAGAAAGCCATCAAGTCTTTGTCCCCTTATGGAAAAAGATAAATTTGTGACGATTAAAATCCAAACAAATCCCCTATAATACGTTTCCTCTCTTATTGCCATGTTCCACGCGGTATTCTTAAAAAAAACAGGAAAGTTCTTGACGGAATAAAAGTAAGTTGGGAAATCGTCTCTGAAATTGAAAGAATTTAAATCTTCAAGGCAATACATTGCAGACAAGGCTATTGTAACTATTACAGCATTTAAAACTAATACTTTTGAAATTAAAAGCCATTTGTAATAGGGAATCCCGGATATTTTAAGGTGCATTTGCGACTCTTTTTTAACTCTGACTTTAGGTAGAGGATAAACCAAGGAATGACACTGGTCAATATTTGGGTGTGGTTGCTGGAGTAGTTATGAACAAAAAACCTTGCGTTGACCAGTACTCCCTATTATTATGTATATAATGAAAGAATTTTTAGGGTTATTGGAAAAATACGTTGATTTTCATTTCGTTGTTGCGATTGTAGTTATTTTAGGCACAGCCGGTTCTTTGTCTTTGCAATTTAATGAGGCAAATACAGAGTTTGATATGATTAATGCCTCTGCTTACTCTCTGATCAAAAACAGGCCTTCTTCGAATGTGAGTGAGGAGTTCTTAATTTCTGATCTTGAGCTTATTGACAAAGAATTAAGCGAACTTAATTTTTAAATTTAATTTTATTTAATGAATATAAAAACCAATAAACATTTTCTTCTGTTGTTGATTGCTTGTTTCCTGTCACTTAGTTTTTTAGTTTCAGCAAAAGAAGAAAGACCTGATTCAGATTTGATTAATCCATCACCTGCAACATCACCTGAAAGAAGTAAAACAGAGGACAAACTTAGGCAGGATTTGAAAAATAAACAAGACAAACTTAAATCAGAAGCAGAAGAGACCAGAAAAAGACTTAAAAAAGAGGCTGAAGCAAAAAGGGAAGATTTAAAAAAAAGAAAAGAAGAATTCGATAGGGCCATAAAAATTAAAAAAGAAAAGGTGAAGGAGGAGATAGAAACCGAAAGAGAAAGTCTCAAAATTCGTTTGGAAAAGATAAAAGACGAGCGAAAAAAGGAGAGTGTTGAAAAAATCGATCAACGAATAGACGCATTAAATGAAAAAATGATGAGACATTTTTCAAGTGTTTTAAATAAACTTGAAGATATGCTGATAAAAATAACAGAAAGGGCTGACAGGGCTTCTGTTGAAAGAGGTCTCGATGTTTCCTCTGTCCGTTCTTCGATTGATAATGCCCATGTCGTGATTGCTTCAGCTCGCTCTGCCATAGAATCTCAACTGGGAAAAACATATGCAGTTAGCATTACCACTGAGGAAAATTTGAGGATTGATGTTGGTAAAACTCGTCAAGTTTTTGGCGCAGATTTGGCTAAGGTCAGAGATTCGGTTAAGTCTGCCCATTCGGCCGTTAAGGATGCAGTAGTTGCATTGGCTCAAATTTCTGTAAAACCAAAACCCTCGCCTTTAATTGATTCTGAATAAAATAGTATGGAAAATCTACAAAATAATTCAGAGAGTAAAAAAACCATTTGGGGTACTATTTTTGCGGGAGGGGTGATTCTTCTTGTTTTGTTTTGGTGGATACAGCAAGCAGAAAACCCACAAAAAATCGTAGTTACACCGACACCAAGTCCTACGGCAGATCCAACCGTTAATGAGTTTAGTGATATAAATGTTGGAGATTTAAATTCTGAATTTGAGGAAATAGACAAAGAAATTCAGGGCCTTTAGGTTTAATAATATAAAATCCCTCACCTTTTTGAAGGGTGAGGGATAAAACACCCCGTTTAAGCGCGGGGTGTTTTTTTGATTGACATTAGGCTTTAAACCAACCATGGATTTGGCACTTTGCCAAAGGATCTAAAAATCCGTTATGGTGCAACATCCAAGGTCTTTGGGTCAGTAAATTGTCCCCACATTCTAGGCATGTGGGATATCTTGTGGTGTCGTATTTGAATACAATGAGCATTATGAAAGAACAAGTCAGAGATAGTCTGAGATAGCATATAAATAAAAACCAAAGGGTTTCCATTGCCCCACCTCCGGACATAAGGGACTTTATTTATTATATACCAAAAATATGGCAGGTCAATACTAATAAGAGAGAGGTTTTAATTTGTTTTGTCCCAGATAAGTTGGAATATTGTTCTGAAAGAATCAGCAACTTCTTTGTGTTCAATGAGGGTGCCTGATATTTGACCCTTTAGAGCGATAATGGCTACTTTGTCCTTGAAGATAGTTATGTCTACGCCTAAAGGTAGTTTGTCTTGTTCTATAAATTTAGATTCTCGTAAGCTGGATTCGTCGGTGGCTTTTAGGATCGGACCCTTGCTTGAGGTGTAGATAGTTTTGGAGGGTATTTTTTTCTGAACACGTTTACTTGTATATGACTTTTCAAATTCAGGAAAAACCTCAAAAACATTATCAAGAGATGTGATTCCGTATATTGTTGCGTCGTCTGTTTTTAAAAATTCTCTTTGTAGGGCCAAAATTCCTTCTTTTCCTTCAAAGAATTTAACGCTAGGTCTTTGGCCTGAAGTATTGAAAAGACTCAAAAGTTCAGGAATAAAATTATCAAGTTCGGCTTTTTTGCCTTCAATGTTCCTCAACTCGTTGTCTAAAAGTAATTCTAATTTATCTGGAGACTCGGCTATGAAAATTTGTTTTTTGCCTTTTGATTGGGCGCTTACAAGGCCTTTTTTCTTGAGAGATTCAATTTGAACATAGGTTGTTGGCCTGTTGATTTGGGCTTTCCTTGAAATCTCTACTACGACTGATGGTCCTAATTCCAACATGGCCATATAGGTTTTGGCCTCGTTTTCAGAAAGTCCGAGATGTTTGAGTTTGTTTAGCATGTTTATATTATATTAAAAATATTTTATCCGAACAATCTCTGAGTTATTATAAAAAGTGGGTCCCGCGTGCGGGACCCCTTCTTTGCTACGAGATGTTTTTGGTTAGCTCATTCGTGGCGGGGCGCTCTTTTGCTCATGAGAGCTTTGGGCCGCCGCGCCTAGTCTCGGTCGTTTTTTCTGAACCGTTCTCTTTTTATTTTAACCGATCGACGACGACTTTAGAGTGCTCCCATGGCTCCAAGCCTCCTATCTGGGAGGAGCCCGGATGTCGTTGGTTTTTTCACTTTTCCTCCCGCGTGTTCCTTGACCATGTTGGCCAAGGAGCGACAGAGTTTCTGCTCCGTCACTATCCTGTATTATATTACATTTAAACAATATTGTCAAATCATGCTGACAAGGGTGTTGTTTTGAAACATAACAAAAATTCAGTTTTTGCTGACATTTTTATAAGATTAAAATAGCCATATTTTAAGCCAATATTTCAAGGTTGTTAGGTTTAAAATGTCAAAAACACTTGACAAGATTTAATATCCGTGATAGTATCTTGTCGTAAGGTTAAGGAGGCAGAGGCGATCAAATTGAGAGGCAACCGTTAAACAAATACACCGGACCCTCAAATCGATTCTGGACTTTTTAGCCGGGTTTTTGAAGAGGGTGGGAGGGAGAAGCGGTCTCAAATGGACCAGCACATCCTCCTGCTTAAGCTGATTATTCTTGCGAGGTGCATGCTCATTGCATCGGTGGCTGGGTAGTCGGCTGAAGTAGGGGGGTGTGGCTGGGACAGACACAGATGAACACGCGGTTCCCTTTAGCAAGGCCGTGTTGCATCGAGTTGTTGGCTCATGGTCCTAGAAGGGCTGTGAGGAGCTAACCACAACTAGGTCGGATTCCTAAGTCACATCTCCCACCGGTTTGTCTTGTAAGTGCAGTTGGTGATCAAATTTCTGGTTACCGATTGTGATGGGAGAATTTCCTCCCAAGTGTTCTTTTCAAGGAGTCTTATATGGACAACACGATACAGAAACCCTTCGTCTGCCACGGCGTGATTCCCAGCCGGGCAACCCGCGTAGCGGAGCAGTCGTCGAATGACGACAAACCGTGCACGGCGAAGCTGACGCAGGCCGAGGCCTGGGTACCGACGCTGGCGACCATCCGTAAGGTGGTCGGGCGCTGGCCCTCGGTCAAGGACCTGATCGACCACATCCACTGTGGTCGGTGCTCGGCGCTCGGCCGTAAGGCTGGCCTCCGTTTCTACCGCTACCCTCAAACGGTGGTGGAGATGGAGAAGCGTCGGGCCGAGCGGACCATGTCCGCCCGTCAGGCCTTCAAGCGCTACCTGTAGCGCTATCTGTCCCTCACCTTTTCACAAGGGCGAGGGACTCCCACCAAAGATTTTAATAAAATTATTGAAGTTTCTGGTGGGAGGGATCCCAAGTTCTATGACAACCAACAAACGGCGGCGGCGTGAAGATGACACCACATTTCAGCAACTTCAGCGGGTTGCTGAAACAAATTCCAATGGCGATCCAGTTGTGGCGGAGGTGCTGTTGATGCATCTTCACTATAATTGGGGCAAGGGTCGTAATCCGCGGACTCCGTGGATTGACGAACCCAAGGTCATTGATGGCGTAAGATTCTGGCGCGTTGGCCACAACGCCAGCCATGAATTCTACGCTGGAACTGACGGAAGCGGGAAACGATTCCAGTATTCCGTTGGTGAGAGTTGCAGGATTGATATCGACGGGAATCCTCTCGTTTTCGACGAGGACGGATTTCCAACAGTTCCGATCGGTATCGACCGGTATTTCAAAGAAGTGGCCGACTTCCACGGGTACTACGGCCATTTCTAGAGGATTTTCCTCTCCACTTCCAAGCCGAGCTTTGCTCGGCTTTTTCTTTATAAATATGATAAAATAATAAAATGGATAATTTAGATAAGTACAATCCTGTTTCCGGTGATGATGTTAAAAAACGAGAAATTTTTGATTTGATGACCGATGAGGAAAAGAAAAAAGAGATTGAAAGATTACAGGAGGGAGCATTAATAGAAAATTCCGATAGTTTTTATGATTTGATCAAAAAAGAAGAAGACCAAAAAGAAAAGGAAGATCTTGAGTTGGCTGTTAAGATCTCGGAGATTGTAAGAGAACATGGCGGGTTGGCTTTGGTTGTCGGTGGATTTGCCAGAGACGCGGCTTTATCAAAATTTGGTTACAATTTAAAACCCAAAGACATAGATATAGAAGTATATGGAATAGAAGTTGAAAGATTGCAAAAGATTTTGGAAAGTCTTGGAAAACTTAATGTAGTCGGCGCTAAATTTGGTGTGATAAAACTTGGAAGACTTGATATTTCAATTCCGCGTCGTGATTCCAAAACCGGAGTAGGGCATAAGGGTTTTGTTGTTGAAGGTGATCCAAATATGTTGGTTAGAGATGCCGCAAAGAGAAGGGATTTTACAATAAACGCTTTGGCATTAAATCCGTTGACCGGAGAGATTTTGGATTTTTATGGCGGAATTGAGGATATAAAAACAAAAACCTTAAGGGCGGTTGATGGACAGTTGTTTAAAGACGATTCACTCAGAGTCTTGAGAGCGGCTCAATTTGTTGCCCGTTTTGGTTTTTCAGTTAGTCCTGAAACAGCAGAAATATGTCGGTCTTTAGATTTGATAGATTTACCAAAAGAAAGAATCGGAGAAGAGTGGTTTAAACTTTTAATGAAATCAGAAAAACCAAGTCTTGGACTTAAGGCTATGTTGGAATTGGGTATTTTGGACAAACTTCATCCGGAGCTGAAAGCCTTAATAGGTGTTCCTCAGAGTCCTGAGCATCATCCCGAGGGAGATGTATGGGTGCACACCTGTTTAGTGGCTGATGCCGGAGTTGAGGTGGCAAAGAATAGTAACTTAGAAGGTGATGACAAGTTGTTGTTGATGCTTTCAGCAATTTGTCACGATTTGGGTAAACCGGCCACAACAGAAGTTGCCGATGATGGAAGAGTTACCGCTTACAAACACGAAGATGTGGGACTGCCTTTAGCGGATAAGTTTTTAAGTGATTTGGGTGTTAGTAAGGATTTAATTAAAAAGGTTTTACTATTGGTTCAAAACCATATGTTTATTCACAATAATCCTGAACCGAGCGATTCTGCCATCAGACGACTGTCTAATCGTCTTCACCCTGTGACGATACAGGAGCTTGCAAATCTAGCTCTTGCTGATAAAAATGGTTCGCTTGTTACTAATGAAAAATATGATAAGGCTGAGGATGTATTGAGAAGAGCTGAACGATTGTCTGTTAAAGATTCAAAACCCAAGCCTCTGATTCAAGGAAAAGATCTTCTGGCGGTTGGATTTACTCCGGGGCCAAAAGTAGGTGAGACCCTAAAAGCGATAGAAGAACTAAGGCTTGATGGACAGATAAGTAGCGAACAGCAGGCAAAAGACTATGCGCGGGTCAGTCTTCACAAGATTGAATTACAAAACTATGGACTTCCGGGGCTGGAAGGCAGGATTCAACAGGGCCTTGACCCAGCCGGAATGCTGGCTGTCAAAGAAACCCGCCAAATCATTGAAAGAATATTGGACAAAGTTGGAATTGATATGGAAAAAATTGAAGTGCTTACCAGAGAATTGCACGTTGGAGCAATTTGGGACAAATCTTATGACCTGGCTTTAGCCGAAAAACCAGAGGTTAAGGTCTGGTTGCTTTTGGCTGATAAATGTCACGAAGTAAATGACAGAGAACTTACCTTTGAAGAATATTCCAAAGACGCCAATAGGATTATTGAGGAGTTAAAAGAAGCAGAGAAAGATCCGGAGTATTTTTTTGAAGTTTCAAGACAAAATATTGTTGAAAATGCAAGACTAAAATTTACCAAAAAGGACGGAGTGCCTTTTTCCAATGAAGACGCATTCCTCCACATGTCTATTGCCGGTGAAAAATACGGTGTTTGTGCCTCGGGAGATATTTATCGGGTCGGAGCAAACAGATTAGATTATTCAATTTTAGAAAGAGAGGGCCTTGTTTCTGTTCAAAAGGAAGAGAGGGGAGAGATTTGTATTTTTTTTCAAAAAGATGGAAGGGATGTGGTTAAAATAAAAAACCCCGGTTATGCAATTGTTTTTGGAAATGAGGAACTTGCTCTCAGATTGGCCAAAACAGCCGAATTGTTTTTGAGCGAGTAAATAGTTAGGTTCATTTTGAAATTGTAGATAATTTGATAAGGTGACCATATGTCAATAAAGCAGAAACAAGACAAAAGGCCTTCTTGGGACGAATATTTTCTTGAGATAGCTACAGTGGTTGCCAAGCGTTCTACTTGTAATCGCGCCCATGTCGGCGCTGTTATTGCTAAGAATAAAGTTATTTTGTCTACGGGCTATAATGGAGCTCCGAGAGGATTGGCTCATTGTGATGATGTTGGGCATGAGATTGTTGAGGGACATTGTATTAGAACGGCTCATGCTGAAGCCAACGCCATAGCTCAAGCTGCCAAAAACGGCACTGCGATTGAGGGCGCGTCTATTTATTTGACGATTTCTCCGTGCTACGATTGTTTTAAGATAATGGTTAATGCTGGAATTAGGGAAGTGATTTATTCTAGTTTTTATATGTCACGCTACGAAGCTTCTAAAGCGGTGATTGCTTTATCAAAAAAAGCCGGAGTAAAATTAATTAAGTTTAAAAAATAAAAAGATGATTACAATAGATGAATTTAAAAGAGTTGAACTAAAAGTTGCCAAAGTTTTATCAGCCGAAAGAGTGGAGGGCTCGGATAAGCTTCTAAAATTAATGTTGGATTTGGGTCCAGAGGAAAAAGCAAACCTGCCGGCCGGCCGACAGGTAATAGCCGGGATAGGGAAGGCTTATGAGCCAGAAAGTTTGATTGGAAAACAAATTATTATTGTTGCTAACTTAGAGCCCCGTTCTTTGATGGGTCTTGAAAGCCAAGGCATGGTTTTAGCTGCAAATTCTGAATCCGGTCCGGTGCTTCTTGCGCCTGATAAGGATGTTGTTGCCGGAACAAGTATTAGATAGGAGGGGTGGAGTTTTTTAATCATTAATGTATAATATAAATATGAATAAAAACCTTCCTCGCGACGTAGTTCTCTATTTGTTATCAATAGTTACGCTTGTGGCAAGTGCCGTTAGTTTTGGGATTTTGGTTTTTCAATATATAAATATCTATTTTCCGGACTTGATTAATGACTATTATTTTTCGGCGTCTTCTTATTACGGAACAATAAGGCAGTCGCTGGCAACATTGATTGTTATTTTTCCGGTTTATGTTTGGGTTTCAAGATTTTTAAAAAAGGATATTGAAGTAAACCCCGAAAAGCGCGATCTTAGGATAAGAAAATGGCTTTTATATCTTACACTTTTGGTTGCATCGCTTGTTATAATAGGGGATTTGGTCACACTTATAAATACATATTTAAACGGAGAAATTACTTCACGGTTCATACTAAAAGTTTTGACCATTATTTTCATTTCGGGTTCAGTGTTTTATCATTATTATTTTGAACTACGTGAGGCAGGTTCTAAAAAAAGAGAGTTTGTTGGAATAGGTCTATACTCTTGGTTTGTCATTGGAGTTGTAGTTTTTGCTGTAGTTTCCGGATTTTTCATTGCTGGTTCACCTCAAAATCAGAGGATAATCAGGTTTGATGAAATAAGGGTTCGGGACCTGTCTTCTTTGCAAAGTTATGTTATAAATTATTGGCAGAAAAAAAATGAATTACCTTCTAATCTTGATCAGGTTGCGAATGATATATTGGGGATATTAATTCCAAGAGATCCCAAGACTGGGGTTCAATATGAATATAAGATTTTGAGTAATTTAAAATTTGAACTTTGTGCTACGTTTGAAATTGCAAATTTTGAACAACAAGGTGTTGGTGCTTCAAAACCCGTTCCCGTTAGAGATGACAATTTCGGATATGAAATGAATGTCTGGAGACACGGAGCCGAGAGGACATGTTTCCAAAGAACAATTGACCCAGATATTTTTAAAATAAAATAAATTTTATTAACGTTATTATATGATTAAATCTATTCTCGCACTTACAGTCGTTTTGGTCTTTGTCGGAATTACAATTTTTGTTTTTTATAAAAAGGGTAATGATGATTTGTTGTCAGTAGAATTAAATCCGACCGTCAGTGTTTCGCCGTCCCCGACTTTATCGGCAACGGTAACACCTGAAAGCGGTCAGGTCATACAAATGGATAATGGATTAAAGATTCAGGATTTGAGGGTTGGTACTGGACCAGAAGCCAAGAGCGGATACGCCGTTTCTGTTAATTATTTAGGAACATTAGAAAATGGCACTAAATTTGACAGTTCATATGACAGAGGTGAGCCATTTCAATTTTTGCTCGGAGTGGGCCAGGTTATAAAAGGTTGGGATATTGGTGTTGCCGGGATGAAGGTCGGAGGTAAAAGGAAATTGATAATTCCTTCGGCTCTTGGATATGGTGAAAGGGGAGCCGGATCTATGATTCCACCTAATTCAACATTGATTTTTGAAGTCGAACTCTTAGAAGTACAAGCACCAAAGAAATAAACAATAAATAAGAAGACGGTTTTGTGCACCTGCCCTATTCAGGTAGTTTTAATTTTGTAATAGAATGAATATATGACTGAAATGAAATTTCCGGAAGAATTTAAGTGGGGAAGTGCAACTTCAGCCCATCAAGTAGAGGGAAACAATTATAATGATTGGTCGGAGTGGGAAAAAACTCGTTCATTAGAATTTCAATCAGGAAAAGCTTGTGACAGCTATAACCGTTACGAGGAAGATTTTGATATTGCTAAGGGTTTGAATCAAAATATTCATCGTTTTTCTATTGAATGGTCGCGCATTGAACCGAAGGAGGGGAGATTTGATCATGAGGCCATGCTTCATTACGTAAATGTCATTAAGGCATTGCGGGCGAGGGGATTGGAGCCAATGGTGACTCTTTGGCACTTCACCAACCCTGTCTGGTTTGCTGAAAAAGGTGGGTTCCTAAACCTTGATAGTCCGAAAATCTTTACACGTTACGTAAAATATGTTGTGGATAACTTAAAAGATAGGGTAGGGCTGTGGATAACTTTTAATGAGGCTTCCAGTGTGTATGCGGGATTTTCTTATATGAATGGACAGTGGCCACCTCAACACAGAAGTATTTTTGAATTTATAAAAGTTCGTAATAATTTTATTAAAGCACAGGTACTCGCCTATCAAGAGATAAAGAAAATATACAGTGTTCCGCAAACATTTCTTGACACTTCTCTTGTGTCGCACAATGTAGAAGTGGGATTAGTCGAAAGCAATACTTTTAGTGTTCATGGTGATCGATGGCATGAAAAGATGATGGGTAAGATATATAACTATCAAAGAAATCTTTATTTTTGGGAAAAAACTCTTCCCTACTATGATTTTTTGGGTTTAAACTACTATCATGTTGATCGTCGGGTACCTGGGAGCTATCGGACTTTGCCCAAGCAAGACATGGCAAATGAAATGCGTTGGGAGGTTTATCCTAAAGGTATTTACCATCGCCTTATGGAGCTTAAAAAATATAAAAAACCGATTTATATTACCGAAAATGGAATTGCTGACGGAACCGATGAAAAAAGAGAGAAATTTATAAAAGAACATCTAAAATGGGTTTGGCAGGCTATTCATGATGGCGTTGATGTGCGTGGCTATATGTATTGGTCTCTTTTGGACAACTTTGAGTGGGCGCGTGGTTTTAAGCCACGGTTTGGTCTAGTTGAGATTGATTATGCGACGTTTACTAGAAAAATTCGTCCCTCGGCTTTTGAATATGCTAAGATATGTAGGGATAATAGATTAATTCTATGATGTTATGGTTTTATCTGGCAATTATTGCCTATGCTTTAAATGCAGTTGCTTTTGTTGTAGACAAACACCTCCTTTCCACTTCCATCCTTAGGCCGGTTTCTTACGCTTTTGGGGTTAGTATTTTAAGCCTTGTGGTCGTCGTTATAATACCTTTCGGTATTTTTTGGGTGAGCCTCAATTATTTTTTAATAGCTTTTGTGTCCGGAGCCACATTTTTCTTTGCTTTGATATTTTTGTATAAAGCAATTAAAAAGACTGATGCATCAATTGCTTCTACTAATGTTGGTGTTTTGGGGGTTATTTTTACTTATGTTTTTTCGGTGCTAATTTTGGGGGATTCTTTTTCTGTTCAACACGTTATTTCTCTGGGTTTAATGGTGGTTGGTATTTTATTTATTGGAAAAGCCGGGAAAGGGATTTGGTTTGAGGCCTTAATATCGGGAATTGTGTTTGGTCTTTCCACCGTGCTTTTAAAATTTACATTTAATTATTCCACCTTCCTTAATGGTTTTTTTTGGACAAGAATGGGTCTTGTTGGCACGGCTTTATTTGCCCTTATTTTTCCGCTTGTTCGTAGAGATGTTTTTTTGTCATTTAAACAATCTCCCAAAACCTCGAGGCTTATATTTGTTTTAAATAAGATCATTGCTAGTTTTGGTTTCGCATTGCTTTATATGGCAATTAAATTGGGCAATGTTTCAACTGTTAATGCTCTTTTGAGTATCCAATTCGTTTTGATATTTATCCTGTCATTTATTTTCAGAAATAAGATCTATGGTGTGGCCGAGGATGTAAAAGGTGTAGTTCTGATAAAAAAAATAGTAGGCATGATTTTGGTGGGCGTTGGGTTTTTAATGTTTTTTAAATGATAACGAAAAAACGGTTAATTATTTCTGTGCTCGTTGTTCTTGTAGGTTTTTTTTGGATTTTGTCATGGGATGTATCTCCCAAAACAGATTTTGTGTACGGAGGTTCTTTTAGTCGTTTTCATTCTGATGAATTGAAACTTGATTGGAAAAAAACATATCTGGCGATTCTGGATGATTTAAAAGTCCGGCATCTTAGGTTTACTGCCCATTGGCCGTTAACAGAACCCAAAAAAGATGTCTATAATTTTTCGGAACTTGATTTTCAAATCAGAGAGGCCGAAAAAAGAAACGCTTCCGTTATTTTGGCTATTGGCCATCGCCTTCCCGGTTGGCCGGAGTGTCATACTCCGGATTGGGTCGTTTCTTTATCCGATGAACAACATATGGCAGAGCTTTTAAAATATATGGAAACTGTAGTTAATAGATATAAAGGTTCACCGGCTTTGCAATATTGGCAAGTTGAAAATGAACCTTTTCTTTATTTTTTTGGTCAGGCTTCTTGTGCAAAGCATAATGAAAATTCCAAAGAAATATTAAAGAAAGGCATAGATCTTGTTCATAGGCTAGATCCGACTCATCCGGTATTGGCTACAGATAGCGGTGAGTTTGGGACTTGGCTTGAGGCATATAAATCGGGCGATGCGTTTGGAACCAGTATATATCTGTATGTTTGGTGGAGAAATTTTCTTGGTCCAATCAGGTATCCAATAACACCAGCTTTTTTTAGAATAAAACATTCCATAGTCAGATTAATATATGGGACAAAACCGGCAATGGTAATAGAGCTTTCCGGTGAGCCGTGGCTGTTGCAACCAATAGTGGATACACCCATAGATATTCAGCTTCAAAGGATGGGGATTGATAAATTTAACGAGATGATAGACATCTCAACAAAAGTAGGATTTAATACCTCATATCTCTGGGGCGCAGAATGGTGGTATTGGATGAAACAAAACGATCACCCTGAATTTTGGGACAGGGCCAAAGAGCTTTATAAAAATTCTCCTTGATTTAATTCTTTAGGGACAGAGTTGATATTGTTTCCAAGTTAATCTAATATGTCTCGTATGGAAGAGAAGAGCTTCAAAAATTTTGCGAACTCTATAATTTCTCTGGTTAAACTTCTTGTTGGGTTGAAAGATAAGTTTTTAGCCCAGAAATTATACAACAAAACAGTCGGATTAATTGCCGGTTATATTGGGTTGTTGAATTATAGAGAGGGGAATAATTCGATTGCGTCGCATAATATCAAGGCGAATGATTTAAAAAACATCGTCGATGGTTTGTTGGATTTCTTGGAGTTATTGGAGTATTCCAAATATGTTTCACCAACTCCCCTTTTGTATGCACGTAAAAATTTGTTGAATTTTAAACTTGATTTGGTCAGGAAATTTTACCATAAACCAATCCAGACTGTTTTTAAGCAAAATGAGAATAAACCAACTCCGGTTACGTTTAGAAAAACTCTACAAAAAAACCACAAAGGGAATTCGAATAAAGAGAGAATTTTTAATTTTATTAAGCATTCTCCAAATTCTAGAACAAAAGAAATTGTTGAAGAATTTAGCGCCTTATCTGAAAGAACCGTAAAGAGAAATCTTAAAGAGTTGATCCAAGAAGGTCTTGTAAGTAAGGAGGCCAAAAATAACGCAGTCTATTACTCCTAATCTTTCTTCTTAATCAAATGTCGTCCTTTTCCCCTAACGATGTCGAACATCGGTTGGGCGGTAATTGTGAATAACTTGTGGACTAACGACACCCCGTGTCGTTAGTGGTAAAATTGTGGATAACTTGATCACTCTAGGATGATTTCAGGGTTTATTTGGATATCTTTAAGATAGTTTTCTACTAATTTCTGGTAATCTTTAGTACTCCCAAAAATCTCCATTAGATGTCTCATGTTTAAAATTGACGGAAAGTTTTTAATTCCTAAATAATCAAGATGACTACTCCATCGATATGATTTTAAAAAATCTAGTGCCCCCTTCGTATTAGAGATCTTATCTTCTCTCCATTCCGGGTATTTTAAATCAAGCGGGTTAAGGTGGATATAAAAAGGCAAGTGTAGATAGTGGATCTCATCGATTACGGGTAAGTGTTTATATGGTCCTTGAAAGAGTGTGCCAACTCTTTCGTGCTTTTGATTAAAGTATTTTGAATAACCCATGTTTACTTTCTGCATAAATTGAGAAATTCCATTTTCTACTCTCGGAGAAAGCATAAGATGGTAATGGTTTGGCATTAAGCAAAAAGTCAAAATATCCACCAAGGGCTCTCGTGGTTTTTTATTTTTACCGACTGTCATCTTGCCACTGGCGTCAAAATCACGGAATTTGTAGAATGTGGACTCAACTTTTTCTTTGTTGTTGAACTCGTAAAGATTATGAATAAAGCGTAGATAATCCTGTTTATCCATGAATATTTGTCTTTTATCAACGCCTCGGTTCAAAACATGGTAAATTTCCATGGAGTTATTATAACGACACCCCGTGTCGTTAGTCAACAGGTTATCCACAGTTGGGTTTTGGTTTGTTATTGACATAAAAAAGTTGATTTGATAAATCAAGATTATAAAAATTTTAGTAAAGTTTGTCGGTAGATTTTTTTGATCTGCTGCGCGAATTGGGTACGATAGATTATAAATCCCTCCTTAATCTATCGGACCTTCTAATTTCGCGGCAGTTCAAAGACATTTACCATTGTTCAGGTAAATTATACAATTAACTCAACTTGAATAAATTTTGGACTAATTTAAAGAGCTGGTATGGTGTGCTCTTTTTGGTTTTGGTTGCAGGCATTGTTCTTTGGCTTTTGTTGAATGGAGGATCTTTTGTTAGTGATCTTCAAGACAAGTGGGAGGCTCAACGTCTTCAAAGGGAATGGGAAAAGCCATATCGCCAAGACAAATATGGCGGTAAAACACCGGAAGAGACTTATGATATGTTTTTGAAGGCTTTGAGAGAAGGAGATACAGTTCTAGCCAGTAAGTATTTTGTGATAGATGAGCAAGAAAAATGGGAAAAAACGTTGGCATTGTATGAAGATCAGGAGGTGATGAGCGCTTTTGCTAAAGAACTTGAAGAGGTTAAAAAAATTTGGAAACGATCTGAAAATAGCACTGACAGGGTCATATCTTTTACGTATTTGAATATTGTAAAAAGCGATAAGACGGTTGAATTTGGGGGCCAGAAAATAATGATTCCAGCTGGAAATTATACAAACGAGACAGAATTTGAATTAAACACATACACAAACATTTGGAAAATTAGTAGCTTATGAGACATAGACGAGCCAGAAACCTGACGGTAGGAGGGGCGCTTATTGGCGCCCTTTTGATTACCTCAACGGCTTTTGCGTATAACCAAGATAAAACTCACCCAGCTTTGACTGACGAGATTGTTGATTTTTACAACCTTAATTTTTCTGAAAAATTAAGCGAAAAAGATAAAAACTGGCTTATAAAAGGCTCTATTGATGAGGATGAAGGTGTTAGGCCGATGAATCATTTTTATGACCCAATACACAACAAAGGAATGTTTGGTTTTTATACTTCAAAAAAATGGGCAGTAAATTCTAGTGCTCAATCAAATCTTAAACCGTCCAATAGCGGAATTGCCGAATCGGCAGGGGGTATTAAAAGTTCCGATGATTTTTCATATAAAAGGGCGATTGAGGATTATGCTCAAGGCAATAGAGAAAGAGCCATGATTGCTTTTGGGCATATTTTGCACTTACTGGAAGATGCCAGTGTCCCGGATCATACAAGAAACGATCCTCACCCGCCTGTGGGGACACTGGGCAGTCCATATGAGCACGAAATGGCAAAATGGAACCCCTCTAATTTTGATGTTGCGGTAGAGCTTAAACAAAATGGTTTTAAGCCGATTAAATTTGTCGCATTGGATGATTATTTTGACAATCTCGCGCGGTATTCCAATAGTAATTTTTTCAGCAAGGATACGATAAATAATAATCAATACTTAGCCCCAAAAATTACTAATGTAGAAAAGATGCTTATCAATGGGGAAATGAAATTATTCATTGTGGGTAGGGGTAAAAATGGTAATAAATATCCATTGGCTTTTCTTCAGGAAAAAGATGGTCGCCTTACCTATAATATTAGAAGTACTCAAATCGGTTCCTACATCTTGGATGGCTACTGGGAAAGATTGTCCAAAGAGGCGGTTCTTAATGGTGCCGGGGCATTAAATTTTCTTTTGACCGAGGCAGAGAATGCAAGAAGAGAATATGTGAGTAGGCCAAAGAAACAAAATTGGTTTGCGAAGCTGTTTGGGTTAATTGGTATGGATAAATTAACGACATCAGATAGCGAGGCGATATCTGATGTCAAAAATCAGAGTGTGGATAACTCAGATAATGATGGTGACACGACTATTGGGGTGGTGACATCAACAAATGTGGTGACAAAACAATCTGTGTCACCAGTGACACCAGTGACAAAGACATCTGACACCGATGTCACCATCGTGTCACCAACACCGTCACCATCAAAATCGCCATTGCCTTCCATTAAACCATCCACAACCTCAACCCCAGTTACGACTCCTAGGTTATCCACAATCAAAAAATCAGGCATAATAGTTATAAACGAGATTGCCTGGGCTGGGACTCAAGCCGGAGCTACTGATGAATGGATTGAATTATACAACACCGAAAACAGCCCCATAGACATGTCCAATTGGCAGTTTGTTTCAAGCGATAATTCCCCAGACATTATTTTTCCAGAAGGGACGGTTATACAAGCCAAGTCCTATTTTCTCATTGAAAGAACAGACGACAACACTGTAAGCGACATAACAGCTGATTTAGTCACAAGTTTCGGCCAAGGAGGCTTAAACAACACAGGCGAAATGGTGAAATTATTTGATAGCGCCGGGGTTGTTGTTGATGTAGTTGGCGGTGTGGGCGAGGCGTGGTATTTTGGCGACTCAACCTCAAAAAATTCAATGGAGAGAATAGACCTGATAAAAGCGGGAAATAGCGCATCAAATTGGAAAAGTTTTTCCGGAGCGTCTATAAGTAAGGATGGACAAGGTAATTTAATTAATGGCACACCCAAGTCTAAAAATAGTCCAGTTGTTCAGGTTGTTGTCACTATGACTAGTGGTGGTGGCGGCGGTTCTTCTACATCAACTTCAACACCGTCACCAACACCAAGTCTGTCACCAACCACATCACCATCACCATCGGTGTCACCAACTCCAACACCAACTCCGTCACCTACACCTACACCGACACCAACTCCGTCACCAACTCCTACCCCGACCCCTACTCCTACTCCTACTCCTACGCCCACACCAACCCCAACCCCAACGCCTACACCCACGCCAGAACCAACGGCAAATCTCAATGTTGTTATCAATGAGATTGCTTGGATGGGCACGGCGACATCAAGTGCTGATGAGTGGTTTGAATTATATAATACAACCAGTCAGACAGTAGATCTTTTGGGTTGGACACTAAGAGCCAAAGACGGAACGCCGAATATTTCTCTATCCGGCACGATAAGCCCTTTCGGGTTTTATTTACTTGAAAGAACTGATAATAATACGATTTCTGATATCGTCTCCGATAGTATTTATACTGGGGATTTGGGAAATAGTGGAGAATACCTTGAATTAGTAGATTCCGCAGGTGTTTTACAGGATTTTGTGGATGCTTCGTTGGGATGGTTGGCAGGGGAAAATCCGACAGGAAATCCAAGCGCAAGAGCCACAATGGAACGCAAGAATCCTAGACAATCTGGCAATGGCCCAACTAATTGGATGACAAATAATGGCACAATCAAAAATGGGCATGATTCAGCCGGAAATACAATCAATGGCACACCCAAATCAAGAAATAGTGTCTATGTAGCATTGAAGCCATCGGTAGTGGCAGATCTTGTTGCGACGGTTAATTCCCCTCTTAATATCACTTGGTCAGCTCCGGAAGATTTGGACACATTACCGGCCAGTTTGAGTTATGATTTGAGATATTCTGTTCAAGATTTTTCTGGTAACAATAGTGTTTGGAATAATGCTACTGTAGTCCCAAATTCTAAATTGCCGAATGTTGGAGAAAAAGGCACTTCTCAAAATAGTTCGTTCGCAATTACCGATACTTATGGTCAAAAGTTGTATTTTGCCTTGAAAACAAAGTTAAAAAAATGTGAAAACGGGGACTGTGAGGAGTCAGATGCCTCCAATATTGGTCAAGTAGAGTTTCCTTCCGCTATCAGTTCTAAGTCTTGGGCTATGACTGGAAAAGATCAGTATCACACCTCTTTTGCCAGTGATTTAATTGGCCCCGGTCCTGGTGCAACCGTGCTTTGGGAATTTGATGTTAATTCTGGTAATACTACAGAGGGCCATGTTGGTGATGTTTTTCGTTCCGATAAAATCTCTGCCCCCTGCAGTAAGGGTGGGGATTATTTTAAATTATATCTTGGGGAAGGCGTGGCTTCTTATGGATTTTGGCCTTGTGTAGGCGGATCGGAAACTTGGGGTAATAATTTTAATTCTGGTTTTAATAATCTTGCTTTTACAGAGCTAGAATTTAAAAATAATCCCGCCTGTGGGACATTCCAACAATGTTCAGCTTCAGCATTGTCTGTTTCCAAGGTTGTTTTGAGAGCTGATGGCTGGGTGCCTGCCGGTAGTTTGAACAATGCCGTAGTTTCTGGAGATGGGGATATTTATTTTGGTGCTACCGATGGCGATACAGCTTTTAAGCTTATAAAACTTGATAAAAATGGCACAAAGCAGTGGGAATATAATACTGGAGTAAGTATCGGAACACCGACAGTTTTGTCTGATGAAACTGTTTACTTTGGCCGAATTGGTGCCGGAGGATTCAATACTTTTACAGCGCTTAATTCTGATGGTTCTAAGAAGTGGGATTATCCCGGCACAGGAAGTGTGTCCAAGGCTACCATTTCTAAGAATGGCAGTGCCTATTTTACATCAAACGAAAACCCGAACAGTCGTCTTCATGTTTTAAATTCTGCTGGTGAGCTTATGTTGGAAAAAATTGGTTCTGGTTTTTATGATTTTAATCCTATTGTCCTTGAAAACGGCACTATTGTTGTCGCAAAAAGCGGAAGTCAGTTTTCGGCTTATTCAGCTGAAGGAACAGAACTTTGGGATAAGGTTTTTATTGGTAACAGCGGTAATGTTCAATCTAATCTCTCTTATGATCAGACAACCGGCAAGATATATTCGGCCATCGGTTACAATGGAGGTCCGTTTGGCTTTAAAATGTTCGTCATTCCAGTGACTGGCCCTGATACAGAACCAATTGTCATTGATCCGACCAGTGATGGTTCGGTGGCGACAGTTGTTTCTATTACCCCAACAAGACTTTTGGTCGGGTTGGATTATAGCTGGTCTGTTCCGGCTTCAGGTTCAAAACTTTTTTCGCTTAATAAGTCTGATTTATCAGTGGCATGGTCTTTTCAGGCCGAAGGTAAAATAAATCAGCAAGTGGCAATAGACAAAAACGGTAACGCTTATTTTTCTACTCAATCAGGCCATATTTACAGTGTCGATCCTAATGGTAATGAGAGGTGGCATATTTCAACTGGTATTAGTTCTTATGTATCCCCAGTTTTGACTCAAAATACTATCATTTGGGGATACGGCAATAAGTTGACAGGTATAGGGGTCAAATAGTCTAGTATTTATCCACAATTTGACCTATTGCAGGCATTAAGATAACCTATATACTTGATATTGAAGTCGTGGATTACCACCATTGACTTTTAAATGGATTTTTAGTAATATTAATAAGCAAATACAGGTCAGTAAACCGCATTAAATATGAAGAACGCAGGAATCAAAAAGATTATAAATCGATCTAGTTAAAGGTCGTTTTTTGAGTTAGTAACGGACTTTCTGCCTTTGCCAACTAGAAACTGTAAACTGTAAACCAGAAACTAGTTCACAAAGGCGGGCAGTCCACCCCACACATAGTTAGCGACAGCCGCAAGGCGGCTTGTCAGAAATATCGCTAACTATGTGTGGGGTCCAGGTAAGGACATTGAAAATTAGGCAAGCAAGAAAAAAATGTTGCTTAGATAAGAAATGAAATTAAGTTTTTAAGTTGTAAACCACTTTTAAGTTTTGCCAGGTCGAAATAGGCAGATCTTAGAATTATTGTGGTCAGTTAAAAGTTGAGTCGTTAAAATCTGTTCTTTTGTTGATTCATTTATCCCCGCCAAAAAAGCAGGTGGTAATACAACATCAGTTCAGTAATTAAAAAATAAAAATGTCGAATTTATCACAAGGAGCTCGCAGAGGTTTTTTGAAAACCACAGCAGCCCTTACAGCTGTTTCTACGATATTGTCGCTTTCAGGCGTCATGTCTTTGACAGCATTTGCAGTTGTCCCTTCAGACTACGGTTTGAAAGAGGGCAACGTAATCAGTGCAGCCGGTTCCGATGATCCGGATGTATATATTGTTAATGAATTGGGATACAAGAGACTTTTCTTGAATCCAGTTATATTTAACTTTTATGGACATCTTGGAGGATTCGCTGCCGTTAAGAATGTGTCACCTGCAACCAGGGATGCTTTCCCAACTTCCGGCTTATTCCGAGTTGATGGGACTGAAAAAGTCTACGGAGTAGAATCAACCGGAGAAGATACAGCAATTTTGCACTGGGTTAATACCTCAGGCGCACAGGCTGTTGCTGATGATCCAAACTTCTTCAAAAAAGTTTTCACCATCAATCAAACAGAGTTTAATTGGTACACACTTGGTTCCAACTATACTTCTGTAAATCAGGTTCCAAATTACAGCAGAGTTCCTGGACCAACACCAACTCCATCATCCGGACCTTTGTCAGTATCTTTGGCTCCTGGCAACCCAGCAGCTCAGACAATCACATTGAATGCTGTTGGAGTTGAAATGTTGAGAGTTAGAGTAAATGGTTCAGGCACACTTAACACTGTGACCGTTAAAAGATTAGGTGCTGGACAGACAGATGACTTTGATAATGTCTATGTCTATGATGGAGCCAAGAGATTGACTTCAGGCAAGTCATTTTCTTCTTCAACTGGTGAAGCAACATTCTTATTGAATCTTGCTGTGAGTGGTTCAAAAGACCTTTCGTTTGTTTCTGACATGGCCTCTGCTAACACTGCTGGTAACGTTAACTACGTTCAGTTGGTCAGTGCTTTAGCTACTGGTAATGTTGCTGTATCAGGAACACCTTTGAGCGGTAACAACTTTACGAGCTCAGGTGCTTCTTCTGGTACGATTGATACAGCCAAAGTTGGTTCTATCTCAAATCCGACAGTTGGACAGAAACAAGCACAAATTTCAGAGTTCAAACTTACTGCCAACACTGAAGGCGCTTCAGTCAAGCGCATGACATTGTTGCAAGGAGGAACTGTAAAACCTGCCGATATGACCAATCTCAAGTTAACAACTGGAGCAATGTCATGGTCAGGAACAGTTTCTGCTGACAGCTACGTTGTCTTTGACCTTGGTTCTGGATACAGCATTGCCAAAGGTGGTAATGCAACCTTCAAGGTTTGGGCAGATTTAGGAGGAAAGAAAGACGAGACAGTTGATGTCTACTTTGAGAACAATTCAGACCTCTTAGCTGTTGGAGATCAATATGGTAACGGTATGGCCGAGGGAACTAACACTCTTGATACTGCCGCTGAAGCTGACACTTTGACTCTTCAGGGCGGAGCGTTGACCTTGGTTTACAATGGTCCTGGTGCTTCTACTATTAGCACCACGGTTACTGATGCGACTTTGTTGAGATATTCAGTGACTGCTGCAAGCAACATTGAAATCAAAAAGACAGAGTTCACTCTCTGTGCCGACGTGGCCGGAGATGGAACATATGACACCCAAAGCACTGAAGCTAACTGGGATGATGTCACAGACTTCAAGGTTTGGAATGAAGCAACCAATTCGGTTGTTATTGGTCCAAAAGATGCCACATCATTTGACCATGCTGATGACACAACCAGCTGTCCAGCTGGAGAAGGTGTTCAGGAGTCATTTACAGATACATTAGATTTGGCAGCCGGTGTCACTTATAACTTCAAAGTTACAGCTGACATTAATACTTCTGCCACTGGTGGCATCTTGGATCCGGGAAGCATTATCCGTGTTGTCCTTGATGACTACAGCGATGACGCTGCTGATGTAACAGTAATGAAATACGCTGGAACAAATACTGCGGTAGCCGCAGCCGATGTTGTTCCTCGAGCTGATATTTCAGGTTCTGACTTCACGCTTTCTGCTTCGGCATTGACTTTGAGTTTGGCTGGTACTCCTGGAGACCAGACAAAGATCAGAGGAACAAACAATATCGATGCGGTTGGTATTACTTTTGCCGCAGGCCAAGCCTCCGCGCTCAAAGTAACTTCAATCAAAATCACTGGTTATGCAGCTGATACGACAACCTTTGATGAAGGTGTTGAAGATGGCGGTAATTCCGTCTCAGTTTCTTCTGCGATGGCAAGTGTTCAGTTGTATGAATCAGGAGGTGCTGTTATCGCCAATTCGGATAAAATTTCCAGCAACCTGTTGGGAACTTCCGGAACAGGCACAATGACATTCTCCAATTTAGACTGGAACATTCCAGCCGGAACCAGTAAGACAATGTTGGTCAGAGTTAATTTGTCCAACAATACAGCTTCAGGTTCAGCCGGAGACTTGTATGCCTTTGATATCGCCGCGACCACGGATGTCACAGCTTTGGATGTTGATTCCAATACTGTAAATCCTGGTTCTGCCGCTCCAAATGGCACGACAAGCCCGACTCAGGTATTGACCGTTAAGAATAGTGGTTCAATGACATTGGCAACTTCGGCCGACAGTCCGGCTAAGGGAGCAATATATTGGGGACAGCAAGCTGCTCCGGTTTCCAAGTTTAGATTGAGTGCTACGGATGAGGCACAATTCATTGAGAAATTGACGATTGCTGCATCTAACTCAACCGAGAACACGCATGCAAAAAACAATGTCACAGAAGTCTCGTTGGTTTATAAGAACAAAGCTGGTAGTACAATTACCAAGACCCAATCGTTTGGAAATGCTGCTTCTGTAAACTTCAATTGGGATTCTACAGACGCCAATCGACCTTATGTTCCGAAAGATTCAAGTATGGATGTTGCTGTCAACGCCAACATGAAGACCAAGGATCAAGGCGCAACTCAGACCGCTTCTACCGACGTTTACTTCTCATTGGACTTAGTTGATAAGTTTAATGGAAGTCATGCCAATGGATTCAGAGCGGTTGGTGAAGGTTCAGGAACAGTATTGGATGGAACATCCACCAATATTGCTGACGTGCTTGGATCAAATGATATGTATATCTATCGGGTATATCCGAAATTTGCCCAATTAGCATACCCAGGAGAGACATATAACTTGATAGGTTCTCCGACGGTGTTCAGATTCTCAATTACAGCTGTCGGTCTTACCGATTCGTTCTTGAGATTTGATAACGTAGCCGCCGGTTCAGGTTCCATCAAGTTTGAAATCGTATCTTCCGGTGCCGGAGGAGGCGATACAAGCGTAAGCGTTCTTGACCAGGATGGCATAGTCTTGGAGACTGAAACCTTGACTAACGACGGTGATACTGCGGCCGATGCCTCCTTCTCATTCAACTTTGCTGATGGTGATGTTGAAATTCAGGGTGGAAACACCAGGAACTACAGCATCAGGATGAACAGCACGCTTCACTATGACAATTCTGTAGAGTCACAGAGAAGCTACTGGCAGGTTGTCTTGAATGACACTTCTGCATCCGACACAGCTTTGGTGAACTGGGTAGGAAACTATGACGGAGCTGCAACTTCATTAGACACGACTTCAACAGCCGGCGTCTTGAAGACACTTCCGCTCTATGGTCCAGTCTTCACAAGGCAGTAATCTCAAGTACGGTTTATATCCTGATTTCTAAGGGATAAAGATCAGAAAAAGCCACAAACCCCTCCGCCTAAGGCGGAGGGGTTTTGGTTTACTTAAAAAGTATTGAAATTGATTGGTTATTTTGTTAGAATTTATTATATGATTACAAATAAAAAAATAATATTTTCAGCGGTTTTGACGGTAATTATTGTAGTGGGTATTTATCTTTGGGGGTTTGACGGAATTAAATCTATATCTGATATTGTTAATTCTCCAGAACCATCACCGACGGAAAGCCCCAACATAAGCCTGTCACCCACAACATCTCCAAGTCCGACTAAGACCGCTTTTCCAGTTGTTAATACTAGTTGTCAGTTAAAAGGAGAAATAAAATTCCTGGATAGCAATACTTATGACAACCAAGACGCTTTATTTACTTACAGCGGAATTGATGATCCGGCAAGAAATATTTTATGGACAGTATTTCCTCAAGACGATATACGAGTGGGGCCGAATATATTCACCAAAATGCCCTTTCCAAACGGCACGAGCTTGCTAGGCGTATTTTTGCCAGAGAATCCTAAATATAAAAGATATGAACTGACGGCAAGAGTTCAATATGGACAAGTGGTGGACGGTAGTGTCAATATCCTTGAGAAACAATGCGATGGTAAAACAGTCGTTGTCCTTCCTTAAGCAAAATTATATTTTTGTTCTCGCTTTTATTCTGCTTTTGGTTTTCTCGATTCATAATTTTGACTCTATTGGCCAGGATATCGGTCGTCACCTCAAGGTTGGGCAAACAATCTGGCAAACAGGTGAAATTCCTAAAACAAATCTTTTTTCTTTTACCGAGTCGGATTTTCCGTTTACAAATCATCATTGGTTGAGCGAAGTTTTGTTTTTTGGTATTTTCAGCACCGCTGGTTTTATTGGGCTGATTATTGTAAAAGTCGTCTTAATACTTGTTGCGTTTCTGCTTTTATTTTTTATTGCTAAAAAATATTCAATCTCGTTAGAGGTCCGACCTGCCTCAGAGGCATGGTCGGCAGACGACCCCTCAAAGAGGAGCGTCTTACCTCTAACAGGATGGCCACTGATTGTGTCTTTTCTACTCTCGGTTTTTATATTTATTGAACGGACCGAAGTCCGGCCGGAGATGTTTAGTTTTGTTATATTGGCTCTTTTCTTGTTTATTTTGTTTCGGGCTAAGTATTCACTGAGACCAGAACAAAACTTCCCCTCCTTCGTCAAGACTATGGCGGGCAGGCAAGGTTGGACATTGGAATGGCTTTGGTTTTTGCCGGTTTTAGAGTTGTTTTGGGTCAATTTACACATCTATTTTTTTATCGGTCCATTTTTGATTTTGGCATTTCTCGTAGACAGAGTTATCGCTAGGAAACACGTGCAATTAAAGAGAATCATCGCTGTTTTGTTTTTAACACTTATGACAACTCTGTTAAACCCAAACGGCATTCAAGGCGCATTTCTACCATTCAAGATATTGAAAGAATATGGATACAGCATTGTTGAGAATCAGACACTTTCTTTTTTGGCCAACTTTTTTAATTTTAATTTATCAATTTTTATTTTTAAAATTTCAGCAGTGATGCTGACCGTCTTTTTTATATTAACAGCAAAGAAGGCGAGGCAAAGAGTGTTTGAGATTATTATTTCAACCTTTTTTATCTATGCCGGTTTCCGAATGCTTCGCAATTTGCCTTTATACGCTCTCGCGTCTTTTCCAATAATGGCGATACTGCTGACGGATATCCGGAATTCTCTGGAGGGAAAAATTTCTTCAAATTTCAAAACTACTACGATCGTATCTATTTTGAAATGGTCAATTGTCGCTCTCTTGGTCCTGCTCATCTTTTCCGTGGCCAATAACTCTTTCTATAAGCACACAAATTCTCCCAAGACCTTCGGATTTTCTGTTCCAAATGGATTGGAAAATGCCGTTAATTTTGTAAAAGATAGTGGCATAGAGGGGCCGATGTTTAATAATTTTGACGTCGGGGGATATTTGATATGGCAATTGTTTCCCCAAGAAAAGGTTTTTGTTGATAACAGGCCGGAGGCTTATTCGGTTAAGTTTTTCAGTGAAATATACAAACCCATGCAGGATGACAAAAAGAAGTGGTTGGAATTTTCCGAAAAATACGGCATCAATTTCATATTTTTTGGACACGCTGATAACACGCCCTGGGGAGGTAGTTTTTTGAGGAGTATTGTTAAAAATCCTGATTGGAAAGTCGTTTTTATAAACGAAGAGGCTATTGTTTTGGTTAAAAATAACAGTAAAAACGGTGGAATTATTTCCAAATTTGATATTACCGACAAAAATGCCGTAGATAAAATCACCGGTCATATCAAAAATTCAAACAAAAACAGCGTTAATCTGAACCTTGCCTTGGCTAATGTTTTGTACAACATTAGTTGGCTGGAATCGTCAGTTCATTTTGCGGAGGAAGTCCTAAAACTTGACCCCAAAAATTCGCGGGCATATCTCTATAAGGGTCTCGCTTACGCTTATTATACCGATGAGAAAAGCCAAAAATTAGCTGAGGAAAACATAAAGAAAGCGATTGATCTGGGTTTGAAAAATAGCCAATACTATAGTATTCTGGGAGTAGTTTATATGAATTTGGGACGATTTGAGAGTGCTGAGGGGTCATTTAAAGAAGCGCTAAGATTAGATAAAAACAACACTCAAGCACGAGAATTTATAAATAAATATTTTAACAGATAATGTTTAATCTTTTATCAAAAAAAGAGACTTGGTTGCCGATTGTTGCCCTGATTGTTATCAGTGGTTTTATTTATTCTTTTAATTTAAGCAACCAATTATTTTGGGATGACGATGATTGGATAGTCAATAATAATTTTGTTCATGATGTTTCTTGGTCAAATATAAAATTCTGGTTTACCGATAACGCATTAGCCGGAATTGGGCTGAAGAGCAATTATTATCGGCCGTTCCTTTTCTTTACTTTTGCTCTTAATTATATTGTCGCAGGCACGAAGCCGTTGATTTATCACTTGACTAGCAATGTTGTTCATATCTTCAGTGGCGTTTTGGTTTTTTGGCTGGTCCGAGAAGTTTTTAAAAGGAAATTACTCGCTTTTCTGGTTGCAATTTTATTTTTGATTCACCCTTTGCAAACAGAAGCGGTAACCTACATAGCGGGCAGAGGGGACGCCTTAGTGGCGATGTTCATGCTCCTGGCCCTTGTTTTATTTTACCGAGCAGAAACAAGAAATGAGGGCTGGTTGGCGATTAACAAGATCTTATCGCTGATTTTTCTTGTTTTAGGTTTACTTAGCCGAGAAACCGGAATCATTTTTCCAGTACTTGCGGTCGCTTTTTACATTTCGGTATTGTCCAAACAAAGATTCGTTAAATCTATCGGCGAGGGCTTCATAAGAACTTGGCCATATTTTGTAGTCGTCTTTGTTTACGGAATTTTGAGACTAACATCTCTTAACTTTTTGGACACTCTTAATTTTTACGAGGAGCCGAATTTATATTCTGAGAATCTTTATGTCAGATTTTTTACTTTTCTGCCTATTTTATGGGAATACCTGAAACTTCTAGTTGCTCCTGTTGGGCTTCATATGGAAAGAGGAGGAGTCGTTTATGATTCTCTGCTTAGGTGGCCTGTTTGGCCCATGTTTCTGAGTTTGGCAGGATTGTTGGCTTGGTTGGTGTACCTTTACAAAAAAAATACACATTCTTTTAAAATATGGCTTCTTGGTTCCTCTTGGTTTTTTATCGCACTTGGTCCCGTTTCAGGCGTCACTCCCATAAATGCTCTTATGTATGAGCATTGGCTTTATTTGCCCATGGTTGGTTTTTGGCTTATTATTTCCTTTTATCTTGTAAAATTATTCGACTATCTTAAGTCAAGAAAACTTTCTACTTTCTACTTTCTACTTTCTACTTTCTTGATTGTCTATCTATCTTTCTTTGTTTATCAATCAATTCAGCGTAATCTCTTGTGGGGCAATTCTTTGGAATTTTATAAAAGCATACTGAAATACGAACCTGGTAGCGTTAGAATAAACAATAATGTGGGCAATACTTATTACAATCAAGGAAATAAGGAGCAAGCTGAATTTTACTACAGAAAAGCCATTGAGTCGGACGATCTTTTTGCACAGCCATATTTTAATTTAGGCACAATCCTTCAATCAAAAGGAGATGTCGGTGGTGCAATGCTCTTATATGAAAAGGCAATAAAAATTAATCCTAATTTTTATTATCCATATCAAAGTTTAGCGTTTATATATGCTCAGCAGGGAAATTTGGTTAAAGCGGCTGACAACATTGAGAAGCTTAAAATACTTATTCCAACTAACTCCCGCACTTATTATAATTCTGCCCTAGTCTATCTTGCCATGAATAACAAAGAGCAAGCCCTGAAGGATTTGCGATTAGGGTTAAAATATACCGAATCCGATCCGGATATCGGGATTTTGATACGTGAACTTATTAAACGTCTTGAAAATTAAGTTTCATAAAAAACACGAGCTGGTGTGGGTTTTTCTTGTTTCGCTTGTTTTGTCGTTCGCTTTTTTCGGCAACGGCATTTCTGGGGAGTTTGTTTTTGACGATACAACTGTAGTGCAAAATCGGGGTGATCTGACAAATCCAAGTAATTTTTTTAATCTTTTTATTTCTCCTTATCATCAGAACAATCCTACATCAGGTCTCTATCGTCCGTTTACAATGGCCACATATTCTTTAAACCATAATATTTTCGGCTCCTCTCCCGTAGGTTTTCATGTGATAAATATCGTTATTCACTCCTTGAATTCTTTCCTTGTTTTTTGGCTTCTTATTTGGCTTTTGAAGTCTCGGCTGGTTGCTTATGTATCTTTTGTTTTGTTTTTGCTCCACCCAATACACACCGAAGCGGTTACATCTATTGTGGGCAGGGCCGAGCTTTTGGCTTTTTTCTGGTCATTAATTACGATTTATTTTTTGTCTAAAAACAATAAAATCTTGTCTGCCTTAGCTTTTCTTTTTGCCCTGATGAGCAAGGAGGTGGCCTTGATGGTTCTGCCGATAATTTTTTATATAGACATATTCTTTTTGAACAAAAATTGGCGTAAAGTCGTAACTAATAACTTGATATTTCTGTTTCCTTTTGGTCTGTATTTGTTTTTGAGGTATTTAGCTCTCGGCCGGTATTTTGCCGGAGAGATTAATACGACCATTACTTCTAATGTTCTTATTTTTGTTTCTGTTCCGGAGAGAATTTTTACTGCCCTTAAGGTTTTCACTTTGTATGTGGAAAAACTTGTTTGGCCGACTCATTTGTCTGCCGACTATTCTTATAACGCCATTCCTGTGGTAAAAAATATTTTTCATTCCCCGGCTTCTATTTTGGGCCTGATTGGATCGATCGTTTTAGTTGGGGTCTTAATTTTGCCCAAGATTCGCAAGACAGGCTTTGGTTTTGCGGTTGCAGTATTTTTATTCCCATATTTAATGATTTCAAATTTGGTTATTCCCGTGGGAACAATAATGGGAGAGCGTCTTATGTACTTCCCTTCTTTTGGGTTTAGCATTGCGTCGGCATTGTTGATTGCAAGATTTCTAGATGGAAAAAGGTTTTATAAAATTTTAGGTTGGTCCTTGCTGGGTTTTTTAATTGTTTTTTATGGAACTCATACAATTTTAAGAAATAGGGTCTGGCACGATAGTCGTACTTTATTTTACACAACAGTTAAGGAGTCTCCTAATAGTTTAATAACAAGGACAGCACTGGCTGGTGTTCACATAAGAGCAAATGAGTGGGAAATGGCAAAAGAACAACTGGAGATAGCCAAAAGGATATATGAAAATAACTCTCATCTTCAGAATTTATTTGGAGTAGTAGCGGATCACGAAGGGGACTATGTCTTGGCAGAAGAGAAATACAAAAAATCTTTAGAATTAAACCCAAATGCGACGGATGCTTCTATAAACTTAGCGGAGTTGTATTTGAAACAAGGACGTCTTCAAGAAGCGGGAGATAATTTTTTAGTGGTTATTAACTTTTATGCCACAGTTGAATATGTGGTTAGGTATTCTTATATTCAAATTGCTTTGAATAAGCCGGATGGGGCGTTAGATATGGTAAACAAATATTTTGGTTATAATGGTTCAAACATTAATCACCCTGATGTAAGTGCTCTAGTAGGTACAGCTTATTTTGTTAAAGAAGATTATAAACAGGCTTTAATTTTTTTAATAAAAGCCAAAGATCTTGGCAATAAAGCCCCAGATATAGATAAAATGATATTAATTTCTGAGCGGTATAATTGATTGTTGATAACTAATGTTGCATAGTGTTGAAGGTACCGATATAATTGAAGATAATCATTGATATCCAATATCCTTATCTTTGGGAAAAGATTAGTATGTTGGAAAATAAAAAGTAACATGAATAAGTATCAACGCCATTTCAGGTCGATTGTTGCGGTTTTTACCGCTTTTGTTTTTGTTTTGATTAGTAATGGTGCTAACGCAGCCACTACAATTGGAACTAATATTCTCACCACGGGGACTTTTGAAGGTCAGAATACTGCTTCTGCCGCCTATTTTCTAACTGGTAATACAATTCAGGTGGGCGGATATGCATCAGTGGCTTATTCTAGATTTGGAACCTCAGCAACTAGTCATAGTGATTTTATAACCACCACTAATGATTTGGTTGTAAATGGAGATTTTGAAATTGACGGAAAAGGTTTTTTTGATGGCACTGCTTCAGTGGCAAGTAATTTTGAGATTGGAGGTACAGCATCAATATCTGGGGTACTTTATTTAGCCGCAGGTCAAATTAGACCAGAAAATGGTGGGGATAGTTCAACTGCTCTTTTGTTTCAAAATACAGCAGGAACTTTGACGGTCTTAACAATTGATACTACAACTGGAACCGGACGGGTTGGTATCGGTGGTACGCCATCAACAACTTTTGAAGTTCAGGGTACGGCATCTGCTTCTTATTTTTACACTACAAATACTATTCAAGCGGGAGCACTTTTTACGACAGCAACGGTATCGTATTCAAGGTTTGGAGCTGGGACCACTGGTTACTCTACTTATCTTGATGCCGCCAATGACCTTCTAATAACTGGCGCATTGGAAGTTGATAACAAAGCGTTTTTTGATGGCACGGCTTCTGTCGCTGGAAGATTTGAGGCAATGGGTGTAGCATCATCATCACAATCGTTTGTTTCAAGTAATCTTGTTGTTGGTTCTAACGTTGCTTCTTCAAGCACTATTTATACTGCTGAATTTGGTGGTTTTAACACCGCTACTGTCAGTATTCTTTTCGGAGGTGATAGCTCATCTAATGGCACTTGTTTTCAGGTTAAAAATACTGCAGGAGCATGGAGATATATGCGTGTTGTCGGGTCAACGTTAACTGTTGATGCAAAAGATTGTAGTGGTATATAATTTAGTTGACATATGATTCGTAATAAACACATCTCGATTGTCATAACAGTTGTTCTTGTAGTTTTGATTGTTTTCTTGAGTGTTGTGGGTAGTTTGTTCTTGACAAGGTTTCTTGGATACGATTCTTACAAGAGACAAGATTTTATTGACGAGAGTGTTTTACAAGCCGTCTTTTTAACAAACGATCAGATATATTTTGGACATCTTAAGGATATTAATCAGGATTATCTAATGTTGTTAGATGTTTTCTACGTTAAAGTAAACAGTAGTGGTGCTGGTCAACTTGTTAAATTGGGTCAGATTGAGCCCCATGGGCCTCAGGACAAAATGATAATAAACAAAGACCAGATTCTGTTCTGGGAAAACTTAAAACCAGACTCTCCGGTCGCAAAAACAATTCAAAACTTAGAACAAAAATAAAATGAAATTACTAGAATATAAATTTTATCTCTCGGTGTTTACGATTCTTTTGATGGTCGGGGTGTTGTTTGTTGAGGTTGGTCAGGTTGTGGCCGTTGGTAATGCCTACTTTCCTCAAGATACCACTGTAAGTATGACTGTGGGCAATATCGTTATAGAAGACGGTTCTGATGCAGATTCGGTTGTAACAAATGCTACTGAAATAGCAATTACAATTTCTTCTGGTCAAACAATGACCATTACCTCAGCAGACCGAAAGCGATTGGAAAATAACGGTGGTTTTGGATTTTCTTGTTTAAGTTCAGAATCCCGAATTGTTATTACTTCTGCGAGTACTGTAACTGTGACGTTAACACCTAGTTCTACTGGTTGTGACGCTACTGGTGGTGGCGGCGGAGGTGGAGGTGGAGGTGGAGGAGTAACAACCACCCCAACACCGACTGCAACTCCTACACCGACTACAACGGTGAGCCCTTCTCCGGTTGCAACGCCTGTTGTCGGGACAACACCAGCACCCTCATCAGCACCAACAAGTAAGCCAACTCCGGCTTCACGAGGGTTTATTAGTTTAAAAGCTTTGAATCTTGCCGAGGGTGATGTTATTAGCGCTAAGGGTTCAAGTGATCCAGATGTTTATATTGCTAATAGTTGGGGATATAAGAGATTATTCTTAAATCCGGCAATTTTCGGATTTTATGGACATCTCGGAGGATTTTCCAAGGTCAAAACCATTGTTGCTCCAACAAGAGAAACATTGGTCACTTCAGGTTTATATAGAAATTGTGAAATTAACGATAAAAAAGTTTATGGTGTAGAAGTAACGGGTGAAGATAGTGGTAAACTTCATTGGGTAAATACCTCAGGAGAAAAAGCTGTTGCCGATGATCCGAACTTCTTTAAAAAAGTGTTCTGTATTAATACCAAAGAGTTTAACTGGTATCCAAGGGGATCAGATTACTCTTCAGTTAATCAGATACCAGACTACTCAAGAAAGAATTAAATTTTCTTTATTGACCTATTTTTTAAAAATCCGCAGTTTGCGGATTTTTAGTGACTAGGTTAAAATATCGACAATATGTTTATCAATAAAAAAAGTTTCATTGTCTTAGTATTGATTATTACCGTAGGGGCGGCTTTCTATTTTGGAAGCACCATGTTGTTTAAAAGGGTTAACTTAGCACCTTTGCACCTGAAAATTTCTGAAGAATTTGAGATAGGTTTTTTTGCAAAAAAACTTGAAGATCCTAGGGTTATAGTTTTTGATCCATCCGGGAGAGTGTTAGTTAGTGAAACTAAGATGGGGGAGGTCCTTGCTTTAGAAGATAAAGATGGAGACGGAACAGTGGAAAAGAAACGAGTCGTGTTGAGTGGATTAAATAAACCCCATGGGTTGGCATTTTACAATTTGGGGGACACTACATATTTGTATGTCGCAGAAACACAGCAAGTGGTCCGCTATGTGTATGACATTGAAAAGGGAACTGTGGTTTCTGAAAAGGGTCAAAGTATCACCAAGCTTCCGGCTGATGGTCAGCATTTTACAAGAACGATATCTTTTGGCCCTAATTTTAGGAAAACTCCATTGTTGCCCGGCAAAAGAGGCAACGATACTCTTGCCGAAACAAAATTGTATATAAGCGTTGGTTCGTCTTGTGATGTTTGCGTTGAAGACACCACATGGAAGAGAGCGGCCATTTTGGAATCGGACCCGGAAGGAAGTTATACCGCAGAGTTTGCTGGAGGTTTGAGAAATTCTGTATTTTTTGCTTTTCATCCTAAAACAAAAGAAATATGGGCCACTGATATGGGGCGCGATAATTTAGGCGATGATCTTCCTCCTGATGAAGTGAATATTATTAAAGTTGCCGGCCCAAAAGATGAGTTTGGTGCCAAAAAATATGGCTGGCCTTTCTGTTATGGGAATCAAATAAGAGACAAAACTTTTAATCCCGAAAAGTTTCAAAGAATTGATGTCTCTTCGGATTGCAGTAAGACCGAATCGCCTATCATTAAAATTCCAGCCCATTCGGCTCCCTTGGGTTTGGCATTCGTTCCTGCTGATGTCGGATGGCCAAAAGAATGGGAAGGGGATCTTTTGGTTGCTCTTCATGGATCATGGAACAGAACTGTACCTGTTGGATATAAGGTTGTTAGGTATGATTTGGATACTAATGGTAGGGTTTTGTCCCAAGAACCAATTGATTTTGTGACGGGATGGCTAAGTGAGGATGGAAAGGTTTTTGGTCGGCCGGTTGACCTGAAGTTTGGGGCCGACGGTATTTTATATGTGTCAGATGATGTTGCTGGGGATATATATAAAGTAATCCCTAGATAGTCGGAGGTTTAATTGAAAAATGCCAGGATTTATGCTATTGTGTTTATCATGCAAAAACAGAACTCACGAGATCCAATTTTAGTAAAACTTATTCGTTTCGGCATATATTTGACGGCTTTTATACCGCTTATCATATTTAGAGATTTCATTTCTCCTTTTCATTTCGGGAAAGTTATAGTTTTTAGAACTTTGGTTGAAGTTTTGGGGATCGGCTATTTAATTTTGGTCTTGAGAGACCGTTTTTATTTGCCCAAAAGGGATAATATATTTTGGGCATTGTTTTTGTTCGTTTTGGCTTTTTCCTTGACCACATTAACAAGCGTTTTGAAATACCCGAGTTTTTGGGGTTCTTTGGAAAGAATGGGTGGACTTTGGACGTTTTGGCATTATTTTGTTTTTTACATAATCTTAACTTCCGTGTTTACAAAAAGGGAGCATTGGCAAAGACTTATAGACCTTACAATCTTTGTAGGGGTATTGTCGGCCTTTTATGGATTTTTTCAAAAGACAAACATTCAATTTTTTCTTGGATCCGGTAATAGAACTAGAATATTTGGTACTATCGGGAATGCCGCTTTATTTTCTGGTTACCAACTTTTTACAGTGTTTCTTTCTCTTACGATGTATTGGAACCCCAAAAATCTTCAAAACAGGAAGTTGTTTTATTTGTTTGCTTTCATTGCCACCTCAATCGCTGTAATGATGACTGTCGTGAGAGGTTCGGTCATGGGTTATGTTGTTGGTCTTACTGTTTTTATGTTTTTGTGGATGAAACACAAGAAATCATACGTTGGGAAAATAATTTTTAATTCTTTGCTTGGGGCGATTGTTTTGTTCATTGTCTTTGCTCTTGTGTTCGGGGACTCAGCTTTTGTTAAAAACTCAAGATATTTAGGCAGATTAACTGATATTTCGCTTAATTCTCCTACGACCAGGACTCGTTTTTGGGCTTGGGAGGCGGGACTTAAGGGGTGGAATGATAGTCCCAAGACGATGATCTTAGGTTGGGGACCGGAGAATTTTAATATTCCTTTTTCAAATAATTTTAATCCTAAATTTTTTGCTGGTCCGGGCGCAGAGACGCTTTTTGATAGGGCGCATAATATGTTTATTGAGATACTTGTAACTATGGGTCTTGTGGGCCTTCTAGCCTACTTTGGTATTTTTTATTCTCTGTTCGCTTGCTTGAGAAGATTAAGACACAATAGTGAGTTTTCTATTTATGGTATTGGTCTGACTTCTGGTCTGATTGCATATATTATTCACAACTCTTTTATTTTTGATACTTCGGCTAATTTCATTGTCTTTTTTACTGTTGCGGGATATATCTCTCATTTAACCTTTAGAGACAGAGAGGGTGGCGGTGTATCTTCTGGTCCAGTTATAAAAAATAGGCACATTATAAACAGTATCCTTGCAATCTCTGTTGTTTTTGTTGCGGTATTGATATATAAAACAAATATTTTGCCGTCAAAAGCTAATTATGCTCTTACCAGGGCTATTGTAAGGGGTTGGGCCAATGATTTTGATGGTGCTTTGGCAAAATACAAAGAATCTTTGTCTTATGATGTGCCTGGCAAGTATGAATATAGACACAGGTTTGCTCAGTACTTGGTTGGAACTGGTGGGCCCAGTGTGAAGGAAGAGAAGATCAGGGAGGCGTATAAGTTTGCCATAACCGAAATTAATAAAAATATTAAAGAAAACGATATTGATTATTTGCCTTATCTTTATGGATCGCGTTTGAATATAATTCTTGGAAAAGATAATTCTAAATCGCCGTATAATGATACGGCCTTAGAATATTCCATGAAAGCACTTGAGCTTTCTCCGACATTTGTCAGGACTTATTTTGAGATAGCCCAGGCATATTTGAACAAAAAAGATTATCCTAAGGCTATTGAGTTTTTTCAAAAAGCGGTTGATCTGAATCCAGATACTGGTATATCGCATGGATATTTGGGGGCGGCAAAGATTGAGAGCGGAGATTTAAGCGGGGCTGAAGACCTTCAGAGGGCGATAGAAAATAATTATGCTCCTCGTGATGAGGATTTTGCCAGATTGGTTAATGCTTATATTAAAATTGGCGACATTTCTCGAATTGCTTGGATTTATGAACTTATGATTCAAGTAAACCCCAAAAATCCACAGCATTATGCTTCGTTGGCAATGGCATATGTAAAACTGGGAAGGATTGATGAGGCTGTAGCGATGGCATACAAAGCGGTTCAAGTTGACCCGTCTTTTGAGCCAGATGCGAGAGCGTTTATTAAAAGTTTGGGTAGAGAATATTAAATAGTTATAGTAACTCCTCTATTTGTTTGACCATTTTATCAAGTTCAAATTTAAAGAGCACTGTCTGATGAGCTTGGATTCCGAGCTCGTTTTTTAAGCGGTCGTTTTCCAGGATTTCGGTTATTTTTTCTGCTAAGTCGACTGGGTCTTTTGGTTTTATGATTAGGCCATTTTTGTGATCCTCAATTATTTCAGGGACAGCTCCTACTGGAGTTGTAATGACCGGTAGTTTGGCCGACATTGCTTCAATTAATGCCCAGGGGAAACCTTCTTTTAATGAAGGAAGAACAAAAATATCAAAAGCTGATAAAAGTTTATGGGCGTCAGGGAGATTACCCAAAAGAAAGACTTTCTTTTCAAGTTTGTTTTCAATTATCATTTTTTCAAATTTTTGTCTTAGTTCTCCATCACCGATTATAAAAAAAGCTAGATCGTCCCTGTCCTTAAAATAATCAGTCGCTCGAATCAGATATTCCAGACCTTTTGTTGGATAAAAGTTGGCTATAGTGCCTACAATATTTTTAAAAACAATATTCTGGTTTGAATATCCGATAATTCTTTCAAATAGCTTTATTCGGGCATCTTCTCGGGACAGCATGTCCAGTTTGTAAATTTCAATTCCATTATGAATTAGAACGATTTCGTTTCTTGGTTTTATTTTTAATTTTTTAGCTTGTTCAAGATCGTGTTTGTTGTTAACGATTATAACATCTTTCCATTTGGCACTTAACCATTCAAGCATTACCCACAATAGTTTTTTTGGTTTTGGCCAGGGATCGTTAAATGACCATCCGCCTATTCTGTAGATGACCTTAAGGGCATTTATTTTTGTTGGAAAAACAGAGGCTAAGGAGCCTATGAATCCCGCTTTACTGCTGTTCAAAAACAAGATATCGGGATGATAATTTTTAATTAGACTACGAATTTCAAAGATTGCCCGAATATCTTTTACTGAAGGTTCTCGTTTTAAAAAATTTAATTTTTGATGGGGTATTGTTTCTGTGTTCAAAACTCGTATAAAGTCGCCATTTCCACTGGAACCAACCGCCACCAAAATATCGTATGCGTCTTTGTCTAGGTGAGTGATTAGGTTTGATAAAAATCTTTGGGCTCCGCCAAATTCTGATTGGGTAACTATAAATAGGACTCTTTTTTTAAGATTGCCTTGGGTGCTTATATAGGCGTTATTTGGGGTTGATTCGGGGGTCATTTTATGTCAAAATTAACACAAAATGTCACAAAAATCCACTTCTCCTAGGGTTTTAATTCTTACCACGGCTTATTTACCACAACTGGGAGGTTCTGAACTTGCAATAAAAAACATAACAGACAGATTGCCTGGAGTTTGTTTTGATCTAATTACATCTCGTCCGTCAAGCGGCGAATTAAAAAATTTTCCGGAAAACGAAAAAATTGGAAATGCAAATGTATATCGGGTTGGTGGTTTGTTTAGTTTAGCCTCTTTTTTGTTGCCGAAGAATTTTTTTTCGGTGGCAGTTTTTTTTAAGGCGCATCAACTAATGCGTAAATATGGTCAGTATGATGTAATACATGCTTATCAGGCATCACAAGCGGCTGGTGGTGGTTGGTTGCTAAAGTTTAAACATCCCAATATTCCGTTCGTGGTTACCTTACAGGAAGGTAAGGAATTAAATAGACAGCCTTTATTGACTAAATTTTTTAGATATCTCATTTTAAAAAAAGCAGATAAGGTAACTGCGATCAGTAATTATCTGGCTCAATATGTAAGGTCTCAAAATTCTAAAGTACCGATAGATGTAATACCTAATGGAGTTGATTTGGACAAGTTTAAATTAAAAGAAAACCACTTCGGTTCTGGTAAAATAATTACGGCCTCGCGTTTGGTTGAAAAAAACGGTATCGGTGATTTGATTGATGCTGTGTCAATTGTTAGAAAAGAATTTCCCGATATTGGGTTGCAAATAATTGGAAGCGGACCTTTGGAAAAAAAATTGAAACTTCAGGTAAAAAATTTAAATTTGGAAGGCGGGGTGGAATTTTTGGGGGAAATATCAAATGACCTATTGCCGAATTATTTATCCAGGGCTGATATTTTTGTTCGCCCATCTCTTTCGGAGGGTTTGGGCATTTCATTTTTAGAAGCCATGGCGGTGGGGTTACCGATAATAGGTACGTCCGTAGGTGGGATACCTGATTTTTTGAAAGACGGTGAAACCGGTCTTTTTTGTGAACCAAATAATCCGCAGAGTATTGCTGAAAATATTTTAAAATTGTTGACCGACGAAAAATTGTGTCAGAAGTTAATTCATAACGGCAGAAAACTTGTTGAAGAAAAATATGATTGGTCTAATATCGCAAAAGAATTTGGTAAAATATATTATAAATTTTTAACTTAAAATTATTATTTTATGTCCGATTTTAAAAAATTAAGCATAGTCATTCCTGTTTATAATGAGGAAAGAACTTTACGGGAATTAATTGGTGCGGTTGAAGCGGTTGAGTTGCCGTTAACAAAAGAGATTATTTTAGTTGATGATGGATCGGTAGATAGAACAAGAGAGATGTTGGAAACGATGGCTGAACGCCATGTGGTTATTTTTCAAGACAAAAATAGTGGCAAGGGTTCAGCAACAAAAAGAGGATTCCAGGAGGCGACAGGGGATATTGTTTTAATTCAAGATGCTGATTTAGAGTATAATCCTCAAGATTATCCGGCTCTGATAAAGCCGATTATGGACGGGGTGACGGATGTTGTTTATGGTTCTCGTTTTCTTGAATCGGGGAATAATAATACCATTGTCTACAAGCATGGTTATTTTGTCAGTCAGGCACTAAATTGGCTATCAAATGTTTTGAGTGGGGTTTGGTTATCTGACATGTATACTTGCTATAAAGTTTTCTCTAAAGATGCGATAACTAAAATTTGTCCGCGCCTTGAGTCTAAAAGATTTGGTATTGATCCGGAATTGACAGCTTGGGTTGGAAAGATGAATCTTAGGGTAGTTGAGGTCCCCATTTCCTATAAAGGAAGGACATATAAAGAAGGCAAAAAAATCAACTGGAAAGACGGTTTGGCTGCGGTTTGGCACATAATCAGGTTTAATATTTTTATAAGAAAATAATGAACAACAATTCCAAAAAAAGAATTCTAATAGCAACAGGCATTTTTTCGCCAGAAATAGGCGGCCCAGCCTCGTATTCAAAAACTATCGCAAACAAACTTAAAGACTCAGGAGTGGTGGTTTTGACCTATTCTCATGTTTTGAGTTTTAAAGACGACATTAATCAGCCATATAAAATAGTTCGGGTTTGGTCTGGGTGGCCAAAAGGATTAAGGCATTTGAGCTACTTTTTTAAAGCACTTTCTTTGGCAAAGAAAAGTGATGTCGTGTTTGCCCTTAATGCTGTGAGTGCGGGTATTCTAGCAATGTATGCGGCTAAAATGACAAAGAAAAAGTTTTTTGTAAAAATTGTCGGTGATACTGCGTGGGAGAAGGCTATTAATAGTGGCAAAACTCAGCTTCTTATAAATGATTTTCAGGGTTCTAAAAAGACGGGATTTATTAAAATTTTACATAATCTTCAGTATAAAGTATGTAAAAATGCCGATGGTGTTATTGTGCCATCGGAATATTTAGCCGGCATTGTTCATGGTTGGGGAATTCCAAGAGATAAGATAAAGGTAATTTATAATGGAGTGGATTTTAAATTTTCAGAATTAAGCAAAGAAGAGGCTAGAAAAAAAATTGGCATATTTGGACATTTAATTTTATCAGCCGGTCGCTTGGTTCCTTGGAAAGGTTTTAGAATGCTTATTAAAATAATGCCTAGTATTTTTGAAATAAACCAAGCATTTCGCCTGATTATTGTGGGCGATGGTCCGGACAGAAAAATGTTGGAGTCCATGATTCGCAATCTTGGTTTGGGGAATAAGGTGTATTTAGTTGGCAAAAAAACCCAAGAAGAACTGGCAATCTACATGGCTGCTGCTGATATGTTCGTATTGAATACTGGTTATGAAGGATTTTCACATCAAATCTTAGAAACTATGTCTGCTGGATTGCCAGTTATCACAACTGCTGTTGGTGGTAATAAAGAGGTTATTGATCAAGGGGAAAACGGTTTTCTTGTTAAATATAACGATGAGTTTAATATTGTAGAGGCGATAAAGTCTTTGTGGAATAGTCCAGAACTTAGAGAAGAATTTACAGAGAAAGGCAAAAAAACTCTTGAAAAATTTAGTTCTGAAAAAATGTTTTCTGAAACAATTAACTTTTTAAACAAATAAATGGCCAAGTTGTTAATGATAACCGGGTTGGGTAGTGCAAAAGATCTAGCCTTCGGAAAAAAGGGGGCATTTTATAATACACTAGAAGAGTTTCATAAATATTGGGACAGGATTGATATTATGGCACCAAGAAACAAGAGACAAGAAACAAGAGACAAGGTTTTATTCGGAAATGTTTTTATTCACCTTTCACCATGGCCACTTATTTTTCATCCGGTTTGGTTTTTAAAAAAGGGGATCCAAATTTACAAAGAACAAAAATTTGATTTAATGACCGTTCATGAATTCCCGCCTTTTTATAATGGTATTGGGGCAAGATTGTTGTGGCAGAAGATTAAAGTGCCTTATGTTTTGGAAATTCTTCATATTCCTGGATATCCTCGAGCTGCTAATGTTAAAGAGTTTATTTATAGATTTATGTTTAGGTTGTTCATTAAATTTGACTCTTCCAAGGCAAAAGCTGTCCGTGTTATGAATAAAAACCAGGTGTCTGATTTTCTTATTAAAGCCGGAGTATCCAAAGAAAAAATAAATTATATCCCCGCTATCTATCTTGATCTGGATGTTTTTGGGCCAGTGAAAGTTTTAAAAGAATATGATTTGATATTCATTGGGCGTTTGGTTGAGAATAAAGGAATTAACTTGTTTATTGAAGTTGTTAAAAAATTAAATGCTAGGGCTTTGATTGTTGGCGACGGCCCATTAATGAACGATTTAAAACTAAAAGCTGCAAACTATAAACTAGAAAATGATGTCTATTTTCACGGTTGGGCAAAAGATTCACACGAAGTGGCTGAGCTTCTTAATAAATCAAAAATATTACTGATGCCGTCTTACAACGAAGGTGGTCCCCGGGTTGTGGTTGAAGCTATGGCTTGTGGGGTGCCGGTGTTGGCAACACCTGTTGGAATAGTCCCTGATTTGCTTAAAAATGGCTCTGGAGGCGAGATTGTTGCTTGGGATATAAACGACATAGCCAAGAAGGCGAAAGGCCTTCTAAACGATCCTGACAGGTATAATCAGCTCAGTGGCATGGCAATTGAAACAGTAAAACAATTTGAGAAAAAAACAGCAATAAAAAATTATTCAGAAAAATTGAAAAATTTATTATAAGATTCAAAATAGACATTTTTTTTGGGATGTTATACAATAACGCAATATTATGACCTATATTTTGGGAATTAATTTTTCTTCACACGACACTTCTGCCTGTTTGTTGAGGGATGGAGAGCTTATTGGCTTTGTTGAGGAGGAGCGCTTTAACAGAGTAAAACATACTTATGAATTTCCTGAACGGGCAATTGATTACCTTCTCAAAAATGAAGGTATTACTATTAATAATGTTGATTATGTTGCTTTCCCAACTTCCGATAGTGTGCCGTTTAAGTTTCTGTTTCCCAACAGTTTGATATTTGGAGTATTGGGGGGTTTGCCGTTGATCGTAATGAACTTGAGATATCGTTTTAAGTTTTGGAGAGTGGTCCAGAATTTTAAACGTCGGTTAAATAAAAATACCAAAGTTGTTCTTGTTGGTCATCACGATTCCCATTTGGCTAATGCTTTTTTGATATCGCCTTTTGAAAAAGCTGCCATTTTAACCGTTGATGGTGCTGGTGACGGGTTGGCTAGTCAAATGGCGTTTGGCGAAGATACTTCGATAAAAAACCTTAAATCAGTATGTTTTCCGCACTCTGTTGGTCTTTTATATCTTCTTGTAACGATGCACCTTGGTTTTGGCGACTGGGATGGCGGTGAAGGAAAAGTAATGGGTCTGTCGTCTTACGGCGACCCTAATCGGTATATTAATGTATTTAGAGATATGGTTCATTTAAAAAAAGACGGTTCATATTCTTTAAACATGAAATATTTTAGAGTAAAACGCACCAACTTTCCATCGGGGACAATCAGATTCTCGGATTATTTTAGAGAAAAATTCGGACAACAGCGTAAGAGTGGTGAACCAATTTTAAAACAACACGAAGATATTGCGGCTGGCCTTCAAAAAATTGTTGAAGAAACAGTTGTTCATATGCTAAATCATCTGTATAATCAGACCAAATCTGGCAATCTTGTTATTTCCGGCGGGGTTGCACTTAACAGTGTTATGAACGGAAAATTGCATCGCCAAACTCCATTTAAGAATATATTTGTTCAACCAATAGCATATGATGGGGGCAATTCTATTGGTGCCGCTTTCTATGTTTGGAACAAAACCCTTGGAAAGGCACGCAGTTATCAGTTTTCTTCATGTTATCTTGGACCAGAATTTTCAAATGAAAGTATCCGCCAGGTCTTGGATGAAAATAAATTGAACTATGAAATTCTTGAGGATCCTTCAGTGTGTGCCGCTAAGTTAATATCGGACGGACGGATTATCGGATGGTTTCAGGGTCGCATGGAAGCTGGTGCCAGAGCTCTTGGTAATCGGAGTATTTTGGCTGATCCTCGCAGAGCTGAAATGAAAGACATTGTTAATAAACAAGTTAAACATAGAGAGCCATTTCGTCCGTTTGCTCCTGCAATACTTGCCGAAAGTGTGGGTCAATATTTTGAAGACAATTTGCCGGTTGCATATATGGAGAGGGTCTTTTCTATTAGGCCCGAAAAACGCCGGATTATTCCAGCCGTAACTCATGTTGATGGCACTGGACGTCTCCAAACTGTTAGTCTGCGTGATAATGAGATGTTTTATAACTTAATATCCGAATTTAATCGCATAACAGGCGTTCCAGTTGTTTTGAATACCTCATTTAATGTTAAGGGGGAGCCAATCGTTTGTTCGCCGGTAGATGCTATTAGATGTTTTTATTCTACTGGCATGGACGACCTCATTATTGGCAAGTTTCTTCTTAAGAAATGAGCAATCTCTTAGTTATCGTTCAAAAAGTTGATGAAAATGATGACCATCGTGGTTCTTTGATTGGCTGGTTAAAAGAGTTTGCTAAAAGATTTGATAAGATTTCGGTCATAACCCTTTCGGAAGGTTCACATACGCTTGCCAAAAACATAAAAATTTATTCACTGGGCAAAGATCGCGGAGCGCCTAAATTGCTACAAGCCATACGTTTTTACTGGTATCTTATTCGTCTTCTGCCAAGGTCTAAGGGTGTTTTTGCACATGCGTCGGCAATATTTGTTCTTGCTTCTTGGCCCATGACGTGGCTGTTTCATAAGAGGATTGTGTTATGGTATCTTCATCGGTCTGTAGATTGGCGTTTAAGGTTGGCGGAAAAAATGGCTTTTAAAATTGCTACGGCAAATCGTGAAAGCCTTGGAATTAAAAGCGACAAAGTAATTGAGGTTGGACATGGAATTGATTTAGATTTTTTTAAAACCGATAGGAATTGGTCTAGGAGTCTTGTTGAGATTATATCTGTGGGTAGGATTTCTCCGATAAAAGGACTGGAGACGTTGATCCAAGCAATAAAATTAGTATCGGAGTCAAACGGTGACATAAACACTAGAATTATCGGCCAGCCAGTTATGCCCGGAGATTATCTTTATCTGTCAAAGTTAAAAAAATTAACATTAGATTTGGAGATAGATAAATTTGTTAAATTTAATGGGGCCTCCCTTTATAAAGATATGCCCGGGATTTATAGGGATGCAGACATATCAGTGAACTTAGCCCCAAGGGGAGGGATTGATAAAACGGTTTTAGAGTCAATGGCCTCCGGGCTTTTGGTTCTTACTTCCAATGAAGTTTTTGCTAAGTATTTTGGAGAATATTCTGGTAAGCTTATATTCAGACAGGACGACCCCATTGACCTGGCAAAAAAGATAGAACATTTGATTTCCTTGTCGTTAGAAGATAAACAAAAAATTAGTCGTTTTTTGGTAGGATCAGTAAGAGAACATCATTTATTACAAGACACAATCGGGCGTTTGAGTGATTTAATAAAACTAAAATGAAAAATAGTGATGAACAATTTTATTATGAGATAACAGAAAAGGAACATATTTGGAAAGGCGAGGGTATCCAGTATCTTATAAATTTTATTAGAGGCAAGGCCTTAAAGGGTCATTTTAGGGTTTTGGAAATAGGATGTGGTATTGCTGGGGTTGTGCCTTATCTGCCTGCCAATGTTGAATATGTTGGCACTGATGTTTCTGATTTTGCTCTTGCTAGAGCGAGAAACATGTATCCGGAAGCTAGCGTTAATTTTATAAATGCAAGTGCCGATGCCCTACCCTTTAAGGATTCTTCTTTTGACTTAGTTCTTGCTTTTAATGTTATTGAACATTGTAGACAGCCGAAGGTTGTTCTAAACGAGGTTTTAAGGGTTATTCGGTCGGGAGGTAGTGGTTTTTTTACGGGTCCTAATCTTGATTTTCCGTTTAGTCTTCCCAATGGTGTCAGGCACAGAGGGTGGCTATATAAAACTGGGTTGGTAATAGTGAGAATTTTTGATTATATATTGAGAATTTTCGGATATTTTAAATTTAGAACAATACCAATTAATTTTACCGAGGCGACTGGTCGTTTTGAGAAGCCAGATGATGATTTAAGGTATCTTTGCTCTTCTTATGAGATTATTGAATATCTGAAAAGAAAAGGGGCAAAAATTGGCTATATCAATCCATTTATTGAGGGACGAGGATTGATGGTAAAATTTAAAAAAATTATTACAAATATTCCAGCCATGCGATACTATGGCCGACCGCTAACGTTTATGTTTCAAAAGATGTAGTATGACTATACTAAAAAAAATAAAAAAACTTTTTAAAAACGTCGGGCTTTATTTGCTTTGGATTGTTCGTAATTTTTTTCCTGGTTCACCGCATGTTGTCGTTTTAATGTACCATTCAGTTGGTAGGAGTGATTGGGGGTTTTCTATTTCACCTGAAGAATTTGAAAAGCAAATGAATTATTTGCATAAAAATGGCTATAAGTTTTTAACGGCTGAAAATTTATTTGAAATCATTTCCAGAAAGAATAGCCTTGTGAAAAAGGCAGTACTGGTGACTTTTGACGATGGTTACCGCGATTTTATTGCTGAAGCTGTGCCAATTTTGACTAAGTATAATATTCCGGCTGTTGTTTTTGTTCACGCCGATCGTTCTTCTAGACAGTTAAAAAATGAAATTCCTTTGCTTGATTGGCAAGAAATAAGGGAATTATCCGATAAATTTGAAATTGGTAATCATTCTAATTCTCACCCAAACCTAAAGAAGCTATCTGCTAATGAGTTAGAGGACGATATTAAAGAGTCAACGCGACTAATACAAGAAGTGACTTTTAAAAAACCGGAAATATTTGCTTATCCATTTGGCATGTTTAATCAATCAACTATAGATATATTGAAAAATAGCGGTTATAAATTGGGATTTACAACTGACAGAGGAATGGTTAAAGTTGGAACTGACCCCTTTAAAATAAAAAGGTTTGGAATTGCAAATGATACTTCTTTTATTGAATTTAAAACGAGATTAACACCTGCCAGTGATTGGTACGAATTGATGATTGGGATATTTAAGAACAAAAATAAGAAAAATAATTAATATGAGAATTTTCCATAAGATTAAAAATGAATTAAGAATATGGCGTAATTTAATCAGGCGCCGACTTTATGTTTCTTCAAAGACAGAACAAGGACTGATTGAAAGATTTCACCAACTTTATTATGGTCCGGGTAATGTGGTCAGCGGTTTTCCTTGGCATAATACGCGTTGGCTTGGGAGCAAGGTTTTTAAGTGTCCTTTTGATCTATGGACATATCAGGAGATTATATTTGAGTTAAAGCCGGATGTTATAATAGAGTGTGGAACAGCAGATGGAGGCGGTACATTATTTTTTGCTTCAATGTGCGATCTCGTGGGTAAGGGTTCTGTCGTTTCCGTTGATTATAGACCTAGAGAAAATTTACCCAAACACACTAGGATCACCTATGTCACCGGGTCCTCTGTATCAGGAGAGACATTTGAAGAAGTAAAAAAGAGAATTAAGTCCGAGGATGTGGTGTTGGTTATTTTAGATTCCGACCATACCCAAAAACATGTTTTAGCCGAATTGTTTCTTTATGGAAAATTAGTGACCCTCGGGAGTTACTTGGTAGTTGAGGATACTAACATAAATGGCAATCCCGTGGCTTTTGATTTTGGTCCCGGTCCGGCTGAGGCGGTAAGGGAGTTTATGTCTGAAAATAAAGATTTTGTCGTTGATAAATCAAGGGAAAAATTCTATTTGACTTTTAATCCGGGCGGGTATCTTAAAAAAATAAAATGACGGTTTTATATTTCGGAATTTATAACCCAAACTACTCAAGGAACAGGGTTTTGCTCAGCGGTCTCAAGAAGAATAATGTAGATGTCCTGGAGTGTAATGAGCCTTATCGTTCATGGTTCTCTTATTTTAAATTATTAGCAAGATTTTTTTGGGTGAAGAAAAATTTTGATGTGATGATTGTTGGTTTTCCTGGCCAGGAAGTAATGCTGCTTGCTCGGATGTTAACCAACCGTCCAATAGTATTTGATACTTTTACTTCGCATTATGGTGGGTATGTATTGGATAGACGAAAATATGGTAAAAGGAGTTTGCGAGCGAGATGGTATAGATGGCTAGACAGAAAATCGGTGAACCTATCCGATATCTCTCTTTTGGATACGCAGGCGCATATTGGATTTTTTACTAAAGAACTGGGTTTGTCACAAAAAAAATTCAAAAAAATATTTGTTGGAACTGATTCCGGGGTCTTTTATCCAAGGGAAACAAAAAGGACGACTGACAAGTTTTTGGTTCATTTTCACGGGCATTTTATACCTCTTCAGGGGACTCGTTATATTATTGAAGCGGCCAAGCTTTTGGAAAACGAAGGTGTTGTTTTTAATATTATTGGTAAGGGACAAGACTATTGTGATGGCCGAGATTTGGCCAGGGTGCTTGATCTGAATAATGTTAACTTTATAGACAATGTGCATTATGACAGACTTCCTGAATATATTTCTGGAGCAGATATAAGTTTGGGAATTTTTGGAGATACTACAAAAGCTGAAATTGTTATACCGAATAAGGTTTATGAGGCAATTGCCTGTGCCAAGCCGGTAATTACGGCTGATACTTCAGCAATCAGAGAACTGTTTAAAGATGGAGAAGATGTGTTATTGTGTAAAAAAGCTGATCCTAAAGATTTGGCCAATAAAATACGTCTGCTTAAAAATAATTCTGAATTAAGGCATAGGATTGGTCAGAACGGGTACAGATTGTTTCGGGAGAGTCTGACAGAAAATCATTTAGGGGCTCAATTAAAACAAATTATCAATGAGAATATTACTTAGCGGATACACGTATACCAGAGAAAATTTGTTTGAAGTTTTTGAGTCTTATCCTGAAAAGGAAAATCTTTATTTTATTTTGCCAAGCAATTGGAAAGAGAAGGGTGGAAAGGTTCTTTATAAAATTTTCAAAAAATCCGGATTTAACATTTATAATTCCCACGCTTTCTTTTTTCACTCTAATTATCCCGTTGTTGGCGGACTTTTTAAGGGTTGGATGCCTTTCTTTGTTTTCAGATTTGCTTGGTTGAAATTTACCAAAGGCATAGACATTCTTTATACCACTGGTGAGCCAAATCTTTTGGGCACCCTTTATAACGCTATTTGGGCGAAAATATTTGGCGTAAAGCACATGTTCAATTTTTGGGAAAATATTCCTTATGAACAAAAAGATAAAGGATTAAAACTTTTTTTTAAAAAATTAATTATAAAAGCAAATATTGCTCTTTCGGATGGTGCTTTGTGTGGAATGAAGAAGGCCGAAGAAATTTTAAGAACTTTCAGTAAAGATATTATTATCGGTAGATTTCTTCATGCTGGTTTTAATGAAGATCGGTTTAGGCCAGGATTGGATCCAAAACTTAGAAAAGATTTAGGATTGGAAAACAAGTTTATATTTTTGTTCGTAGGCGCTCTGGGCTACCGTAAGGGGATTCACGTGGCGATGGAAGCTTTTTCAGAACTTAAAAAAGAATTCAACAATCTTCATTTTATAATTGTTGGTAGTGGAGAATATGAAGAAAACTTAAAGACAAAAACAAAAAGTCTGGGTCTGGAAAATTCCATGACATATATACCATGGATGTCTAATAAGGACTTGCCACAAGTGTTTTGTTCGGCAGACGTGTTTCTTTATCCCAGTTTGCCTCATAAAGGTTGGGAGGAGCAATTTGGCTACTCTATTGCCGAGGCCTCTCTTTGTGGTTTACCCGTAATCTCAACAAAAACAGGAGGTATTGATGAAGTTTTGGTTGACGGTAAAACAGGTATTCTTACGGAGCCGAGTAATATGTCCGACTTGAAAATGGCGATGGAAAAGACTATTCTGGACAGTGAACTAAGGAAGGACATGGGTATTAATGGGCGCCGCTTCATAGTCGAAAATTATAGCAACAAAATTATTGCCAAAAAAATATTTAATCTTTTTAAGCAAGTTAATGACAACTAATAATAAAATTCCGGCTACCGTTAGAATTTTGACACTTAATAGTGCCAAGACGTTAAGACGCGCCCTTGAAAGCGTAAAAGATTTTGATGAGATTTTAATTTTTGATGGTAATAGTACCGATAATACTCTTGAAATCGCTAGAGAATATGGTGCTAGGATTGAAAAACAATTTCCCGGTCGTGATGAGCCGAATATTATAATTCAGGATTGGTCGGAGATGGTAAACCGCGTAATTAAAGCTACTTTATATGATTGGGTGTTTTATATTGATTCTGATGAAACGGCTTCTCCGGGTCTTGTCCAGGAGATAAGAGAAATTGTTTCCAATCCGGAGATTAAACATTACATATTTCAAGTGCCCAATAAGATTATATACAATGGAAGAGTTATTCAGCATGCCATTTCATATCCGGGCTATCAAGATAGGTTTTTTAACAAGAAGGCTGATGTTCATTATGAAGATAGTCCGCATTATTTTTTGGCCTATGATGAAAAAAAGTATTCCATTGGGACGCTTAAAAACCCTTGGTATGTTTATGTTGATGACAATGATGTGGGTTTAAAGCTTAATTTTGTGAAACTGACTGCCATAAAAGACAAAGATCAGACCTGGTGGCAGTTTGTGCGGTGGAGTGTTTTTAGCAAGCTTTTCGGAATTGTTAAAATAGCCATTAAAGCTTCTTTTATGTATGGGCGATATGGTTTTAAAGATTCAATCCCACCCAAATTTGTATTGGCAAAAATGTATGAAAAAGCCATTTTATTTCTGTATCTGATGAGGCAGAGATTTATAGGTCCTCTTAAGATTCGTATTGCTCAAAAAAATAAACAATCAGAACCAAGAACCTTAGGATAGGTGTTCGGTCCTTTACATTTTCTAAGTTTTCTTTATAATACTCTAAACCGTACATTGAAATAAGGAACGTTGAATGCGGATATGCATGGTGTTCCCTCGGACGACCATGTTCGAAAATCCCATGGTCTATCCGCCATTGGGGTTGTTCGTCATCAAGGCCGTTCTCCAGGAACACGGACACAGTGTTGATTATTTTGACATGTCCGAATTTACCGTTGAAACTGACGGCACAAGAATCACGAAGAGAGAAAATCCTCCCTTAGGTTATGATGCTTATATGATTGGTGGCACATCGCCCCAGGCCCAGGAGATTATGCGACTGGCTAGGTTTTTGAGGGACAATGATTGTTTGGTAATTGGGGGCGGACCCCATGTTACCAACAATGCTGGTCCGGCCACAACTACCGGATTATCCATTGTTTCGTCTGTTGAAAATATTGATTCCATTAAAGAAAAGTCTAGGAAAAGCCTTCTTGAGACGTTTCATCTGCTTATTAAATATGAAGGCGAAAGGGCTGTTTTAAAGGCTTTGGAGCGTTTGGAAGAAGCTCAAAAAAGAATGAAAATATTTGGGCAGGGTATTGTTATTGAAGAACCTCTTATTCCTCAAGCAGAGATGGGAGAGATCCCTATTCCTGACAGGGAATATGCAGACCAGTATAAGGCCTATTTGGAAGATTCAGCAGGCAATATTTATCCGACAACCACCATGTTTTCGTCTCGCGGTTGTCCGGAAAGATGTGCTTTTTGCGACAGTCCGGCCTTGTGGGGCAGAGCGATGCGTTATGCGCCAATGGATAGAGTTCAAGAAGAGCTTCAAGACATAAATGATCGGGGATTTAAGGGAGTTTATTTTTATGACGACATCCTTTTTCTTAATAAGAAAAGGGCTATGGAGTTATATGACAAACTGCACAGTTTTGGTTTTGTTTCCCGGGGTAATATGCGGACTGATGTTATTGCTAAAGACCATTACGGTTTTTCTTTTTTGGAGCACATGCGTGACAGGGGATTGGTGGATGTTTTTGTTGGGGTTGAGTCTGGATCAAACCAGATTAAAGCCAATATCCACAAAGGTACGACGATTGAACAGGACTCTCTTGTTTTGAAGTGGTGTAAGGAATTGGGTATTAAATTTAAGGCATCAGTTATTTTTGGTCTACCAGGTGAGACTAAAGAAACAATGGAGGCTACAAAACGATGGGTTTTGGAAAACAGACCAGATAAGGTTAATGCTTGTTTGTTTATTCCATTTTCTGGAATTCCGATAGTTAAAGGAGTTAATTTGGCTAGAGGTATTCAGATTGATGACGATAGGGCAAAGCAGTATGGTCAAGATGCAATTCACGATTATGACATTCAGTGGTCACACACAACCGATGAGCTTGAGCAGTATTTCTATGCAGGTTCACGAAAGCCGGGAGCTATGAGGGCTCTTGTTTCAACCTCAGCTGTTTCAGCCCAGGAAATTCAAGATTCGTTTGACGATTTTTTGCGGGATTTAGAAAAAGAAAAAATCCCATTCTAGACCCCCAACTTAATATAAATCTCTGGCGCGATGCTAGAGATTTTTGTTTTCAGGCGAAGGCATTCGGATGAAGGTGTAGATTATTCTACTCCAAGTCCGAATGCCGAAGCATAAAACAAAAATATCAGCATCCCGAAGGGTTGTTGTTAAAATTGTCTGACTCTTTGTTGCTCCGACTCACCATAGAATAATCCATGCTTTCATCGTAGCAACTTTGATTCAGGCAATTTTACCTAACAACGCGCCGAAAGCTTATATTAAGTTGGAGGTCTTGCGCCACCATGGCGCTTTTTTTGTTTTAATTTGTGTGTATAATTACTATCATGATTATGGCGAAACATGGTTTGAGAAAAAAGAAGATTCTTTTGGTTGCTGCAGAAGATTCAGGACATAGAGGTCCTTGTGAAAGGGCTTTGTTGAAACTTGGTTATGATGTGGTTTTTTTTAACTATCGGAGAGGACTTTATTTTAGAAATAAAATTGTTAGAAAAATCTACCGTACCATTCCCGGGGCAAAAAATTTGCTTAAAAGACGCATAAGTCTTGATTTTTTAAAAAAGGTAAAAGAAACTAAACCTGATTATGTGTTTTCTCTTAGTGCCGAACTTATTTTGCCTGAGGCGGTAGTGGAAGCGAAAGCGATGGGCGTTGTAACAATAAATTGGTTTTTAGAATATATATGGAAATGGGAAGCTAATGTAAAATTGGCTTCAGTTTATGATTTATTTTTTTCATCCGATCCTTATGTTTTGAAAAAACTAAAACAAGAAAAAGGTTTGAATAATTGTTTTTGCCTTCCTCAAGCTTTTGATTTAAAGGATGGCTCCTTAAATCCTTTTGAGAATAGGAGAGAAGAATATGATTTAGCTGTAGTTGCGTCTTATTCAAGCTCTTTCTATTCACATAGAACCAATACCTTGGATGCTATTAAGGATTTGGGTTTGAATATTTGGGGACCAAAGGGTTGGTTGACCAGTCCTTTAAAGGGTTATTATAGAGGTAAGGCAAATGGTGACGAGGTCTTGGAGATATATAGGAAAACTAAAATAGTCCCTAATACTCACTATAAAAGAGAGCCGGCCGAAGCCATAACATTGCGTCCATTTGAAGCGATGGGCTCTGGGGCGATGCTGGTTTCTGATGATGTCCGTTCTAGTATATTTGAACTTTTTAAAGATGGAGAGGAGTTTATATCTTTTCATGATGGGGATACTGATAAGCTGAGGGAAATTATTAAACATTATATTAATCATCCGGAGGAGCGAATAAGGATAGCTAAGCGTGGCTATGAAAAAGTTATTGCCAGTCATACCTATCAAGTTAGAATGAAGAATATGATGGATATCGCTAATTCGCATTTAAATTAAAAAGGCGCTAAGCGCCTTTGTCGGAGACTATTTGTCACGAAACCATGTTACGGGCTCAACTGCCCTGCTATCTCTTCGCCCGTACCATATAATTTGGGTGGCGAAATCTTTTTTATTGTGGTATTTTTTTGTATCTACGTCTAGGATCCAATTTGAATCTTGGGGCGGAATCAGTTCCCCTTCTTGATCGTTGAGAAGGCGATCAAAATATTCAGGGATATTGTAAGAAAATTGATATCTTTTGGGTTTGTTAGTATCAAGACTTGCGATTCTTGCTATTTGATAACGAAAAACTTCCCTTAATTCTTCGTTGTCGACTGGGACACCCCTACTTTTTAGAAGATTCTGGGTGATTAAGAAGAATTCTTCATAGAATGTTTTGAGATTTTCTGATAACTTGAGAAATGTTGCTTCTTCTATTTGCCAAGAAATCTCACCGAATTCGTCTATAAAAACACATTGCGGGTCGCCGGAAATTACTCTTTCAAGGTAGCTTTTGTATTGATTGATTTGATCTTTAAAAACAGGAAATTTTTCGTTGTATCCATGGGACACTAAATAACTGAAGAATTCTGTGTATTTAATTCCGAACCTATTAAAAAGGTAAAGAGCGACAAAGAATCCAAGCTTAAGTCCGTGCAGTGTTTGTGCTACCCAGGCCATTGTTGCCGTTTTTTTCCATTCTTCAAGAGGCATGGTTTTGGTGGCGATAATAATATCTTCATATTCTTGGATTTCACCTTCTTTGCGTTTGGAGGCATGGGGTTCAACGAGTTCAATTTGTTGAATGATTATTTCATGCTCTTTTATGTAATCAGGATTAGCCATGGGCGTGTTTGGTAGGACTATGCAGAAGAAAATTCCGATTTGATCATAAAGTCCCGCTTCAAAAACTTCGTTTAGCCCTTTAGTAAAACTTTCATATGTTTCCCCGGGCATTCCAAGGATAAGTTCCGTGTAGATTTGTATCTTTCTCTCCCTGTATCTTTTTAACAGATTGCGGTAAACATTTAGGCTGATATTGCCTCGGCCTATGTTTTTTAATGTTTGCGGGTCTGTGCTTTGAAATGAAACGGTAACTCCTTTTGTAAGACCAACAGCGTCAAGTAGTTGGGCAACAGTAAAAACTCGGTCTTCTGCGTTTTTCCCGTAACAGACCCTGAATGAACGAGGAAATCCGATACTCTTTTTACTCTCAACAAATATGCTGGCCACTTCAAGATCTCGGGGAATCATTCCAAAATTGGCATCGGCCCCGAAGACATACTCTATCCGGTGTTTTCCTATCCAAGCAACTTCCTGTCTAATTCTGTTAAGGTCAAACATTCTAACTCTTTTGTTTCTGCTACCCCAGTAGCAGAAGCCGCACTCAAATGGACACCCTCTATTTGTTTCCAAAATGACTTGATATTCTGTATCTCCGCGTTCATTAAGCAAGTAATCGTAAAGACCAGCAACATAAGGGGAGGGGAACACGTTAACGTCTTCCGTTGGTCTATCTAGTGTGCGGATAAACCTTTTGGTGTTAGGGTGCAAAAATGCTACCCCTTGAACATCGGAAAAGTCTCTGGTTTTTAAGAAAGTAATCAATATATCCGAGAAAGTGGCCTCACCATCTTTAATAACGATTAGATCAATAAATTCATTTTCTCTTAAAAACACTTCTGCTCCGTCATTAGGTACATGCGGTCCGCCAAAAACAATAAGCGCTTGAGGAAACATTTCTCGCGCTTTTTTAGCCACGGCCAAATTTAGCTGATGATTCCATATTGATGAAGAAAAAGCCATGATGTCTGGTTTGTCCCAAAGTTTGGTTATTGTATCTAGTTTTCCTCGGATAAACACAAACGGCATAAATTCATAATTTGAAGTTATTTCTTCTTTTGTTTCGGCAAAAGCACGGAGCATACCGGATACGTTGGGAAGAAAGATTTTGTTTCCCATGATAATATTGAATTCGTGCAAGTAGATTTGCTTTTTGGGGTTACTCACTAGACGCCCTCTTTTGTCAAAGAATGTTAACAAATATTATAGTTTTTTATTCATTTATCGTCAAATTACCGCCCCAATGGATATGGGCCTTGATAGTTATCATTAATGTGGTATTATTTCGGGGTAATAATTTTTAGCATGCTTAATCATTTTAAGGATGATTTAAGGGGCAAAAACATACTAATAACCGGTGGTACCGGTTCTTTTGGATATGCGGTTGTGAAAAAGCTTTTGGATTATAATCTTAACCGAATTATCATATTCAGCAGAGACGAGAAAAAGCAGTTTGATATGGGTAATTTGCATAATGAAGACAGGCTCAGGTTTGTTATTGGTGATGTCAGAAACAGGGAGGCCTTAGACCATGCCATGCATGGAGTAGATATGGTTTTTCATGCTGCCGCCTTAAAACAGGTTCCGAATTGTGAGTTTTTCCCCGTAGAAGCGTTAATGACCAATTCTCTTGGTACTTACAACACCATAAATGCTGCCATACGTGGAGGGGTCGGGAATGTGGTGGTGCTTAGTACCGATAAGGCGGTTCACCCCATAAACGTAATGGGCATGTCTAAGGCTTTAGCTGAAAGAATCATGGTTGCCACTTCAAGAGAAAAAAGGGGGCAAACCAATCTTTGCGGGACAAGATATGGCAATGTAATGTATACGAGAGGGTCTGTGATTCCGTTTTTTATAGGATTAATGAAACAGAAGAAACCGCTTACTTTAACTGATGGAAATATGACCAGGTTCATGATGTCCATTGATGATTCAGTTGACTTGGTTCTTTTTGCCTTAACTAACGGAGGAAGTGGAGAAATTTATGTTAAAAAATGTCCAGCGGCCACCATGAGAGATTTGGCCCAGGCCTTAGTAGACTTGTTTAAATACAAAAAGGGTGTTGTAGAAATAGGCGCAAGGCCAGGAGAAAAATTACACGAAATGTTAATTTCTCCGGAAGAATTAAATCGTGCGGAAGATATGGGTGATTATTATAAAATTGTTCCCGAATCTCCCAGAAATGATTATCGCGAGTATCATTTTAAGGTTAATGATAAAAACTTACATAATACCTATCAAGAAGGGTATACTTCTGCCAATACGGTCAGATTAACTGTGTCGGAAATTAAAAAATTATTACTTACTTTGCCGGAAGTAAAAAGGGAGATGGCTCTTTTCAGGAAGGGTCGTTTTTACAATTAGTTAATATGAAGATGCGAATTGGTATAACCGGAAGCGGAGGATTTATAGGAAAACATCTTTCCGGGGGGTTTAAAAATAAGGGCCATATCATCAGTAGCTTCAATCTTCCAAAAGGAGATTTATTAAACCCAAATCCGGTTTTGATGAGAAAGTTTATAAGGAATAATGATATCATTATTCATACTGCGGGTGTTAATCGGGGGACTGATTCGGAGATCATATCAGGGAGTGTTATTGCGACATACAACTTAATTAAAGAGGTAAAAAAACAGAACAGTCGGGTTAAGATAATATTTCTTTCATCAAATCAGGCGGTTCTGGATAATGTTTATGGCAGAAGCAAGAAATTAGCGGAAACGTTGTTGGAAGATTTTAGTCGGACAAACAAAAATGATGTTACGTTATTCCGACTCCCTAATGTTTTTGGTGAAGGCGGAAGACCATTTTATAATTCAGTTGTACATACGTTTTGCCACCAGGTGGCAAGGGGTCAAAATCCAACCTTACTTGTTGATAAAAAAACTAGTTTTATTTATATCGGTGATTTACTCAAGATAATAAACAAAGAAGTGTCTACTAAAAGAAGAATTCCGTTTTGTTTAAAAACCTTAGAGTCAAAAAATGAGTTAATGATTTCAGATTTGCTTAAATTGGTTCGCTCATTTGAGGCTATCAAAAATATTTCGGAGCTCAAAACAAAATTCCATAGAGATCTTTTTAAGACATATTCGTGGTTTAAAAACAATGAATAAAAAATTAGAAATTAAAACAGATCCTAGGGGGAGTTTGATAGAAATTTTTAAGATTCCAAAAGTTGGCCAGGTTTTTTATTCAACAACCAAGCCGGGTATTGTTCGGGGGAATCATTACCATACCAGAAAAAAAGAATTTTTTTGTGTGGTGGAAGGAAAAGGAAAAATTATGTTGAGAAATAGAAAAACCGGAGAAGTGGAGAAATACATGGTTAACGGAAAAAAACCGGAAATAGTGGAGATGAAAACTGGATGGACTCACAACATAAAAAATGTAGGCGAGAGCGAGATGAAGCTTCTGGTTTGGGTCAATGAGATTTTTGACCCTAAAGATTCGGACACTTTTTTTGAAGAGGTATAATTTATGAAAAAAGAAAGCTATAAAAAACTTAAAGTTATGACAATCTTCGGAACGAGACCGGAGATCATTAGGTTATCAAGAGTCATGGCCAAATTAGATGAGCATGTTGACCACATTACCGTACATACTGGCCAAAGTTATGATTATGAAATGAGTGAAGTTTTTTTTAAGGATTTAAAGATAAGAAAACCTGATTATTTTTTGGGAGTTAAGGCCACCACTTTGGGTGGGCAGATGGCTAATATTTTCTCTAAAAGTGAAAAAGTTTTAGCCAAAGAGAATCCTGATGCTTTTTTGGTTTTAGGAGATACAAACAGCACTCTATCTGCTATTGTTGCAAAAAGAATGAAGATACCGATATTCCACATGGAGGCCGGTAATAGGTGTTTTGACCAGAATGTTCCAGAAGAAATAAATAGAAAAATTGTTGATCACATTAGTGATATTAATCTGCCTTACAGCGAAAACGCCAGATATTATTTGGTTAGAGAGGGCATTCATCCGGGAAACATTTTTGTTACAGGTTCTCCGATTGCCGAAATATTGGAATTTAATAAAAAAGGAATAGATTCTTCAAATATTTTGAATAAATTAAAATTAAAAAAAGGTAAATATTTTGTTGCCAGTATTCATCGGGAAGAAAATGTAGAAAAGCAAGAGTCGTTTGAGAAATTGATTATGGCCTTGAATGCTGTTGCTGAAACTTATGGAATGCCGATTTTTGTAAGCACGCATCCCAGAACTTATAAAAAAATATCCGTTAATAAAATCAAGATTAATCCGTTGGTCAATTTTCAAAAACCGTTAGGTTATTTTGATTACCTTAAACTTCAAAAGAATTCGTTTTGCGTCATCTCGGATAGCGGGACAATACAGGAAGAAGCGTCTTTGTTTGGCTTTCCGGCAATACAGACAAGGGTTAGCTCCGAAAGACCAGAAGCTTTTGATAAGGGTGTCGTTATTTTATCAGGATTGGATAAGGATACAATCTTACATTCAATTGAAATTGTCACAAAAAATCCAGTGATAGCAAGAAGTGCTTGGACACCAAGTGATTATATGGATACTCATGTTTCGGACAAGGTTTTAAGGTTAATCGTGGGACTGGCAAGGACAGTTAAGATAAAAACTTATTAAAATTATGAAAATATACTACGTTGCCAATAGTCGAATGCCCACGATTAAGGCTTACGGTTTGCAGATAGCTAAAATGTGCGAGGCCTTCTCTAAGAGTGGTTTTGATTGTGAGTTAATTATTCCTAAAAGACATAGATACCCCAACACCGGAGAGGGTAATATATTGGATTACTATGATATTAAAACCTGGTTTGATATAAAAGAATTGCCGTCTTGGGACCTAATTGATATTAATTTGGGTTCATTTTTGAATAAAATACTTTTTTGGATACAACAACATTATTTTGCTCGTGAACTAAAAAAATATTTGTCAGACAAAGAGAATGGCACAATAGTTTTTTCGCGCGACCAGTTTTCCATAAGCGTTCTTGATGGCAACAAATATAAACTATTCTGGGAGGCTCACAATCTTCCCAAAAACATCAAGTCTGGGTTTTATAAAAATGTTCTCAGCAAGATAAAGGGATTGGTTGTGATATCCGAAGGCCTTAAAAGGGACTTTTCCAGACATTACAAAAAAACTATTGTTGTTGCCCCAGACGGAGTTGATTTTGAGGAGTTTAATGCCGAGATAAACAAAGAAGATGCAAGAAAAAAATTTCAACTTTCTTTGGATACAAAAACGGCTGTTTATACAGGACACCTCTATTCATGGAAAGGTGTAGATATCCTTCTGAAGGTTGCAAAACACCTTCGTCAAATAAATGAAAATTTTGCGATATTGATTTTTGGTGGAACAAAGAAAGACGTTGATGAACTTGGTCAAAGGATTGAACCCAGCCTTGAACAGCTTGTTCAGATAAAGGGTTTTGTCCCCCATCAGCAAGTTGCCCAGATTTTAAAAGCAGCTGATTGCGCAATTCTAACGGGTAGGGAGACTGAAGATATTTCGGCAAAGTATACTTCACCGTTGAAACTTTTTGAATATATGGCCTCAGGCTGTCCAATCGTGGCTCAAAGACTACCTTCGTTTGTGGAGGTTTTAAATGACAGTAATTCTGTATTGGTTGAACCGGGCAATCCACGGGCTTTAGCTGAGGGGATTAATAAAATATTTACAGATAATGAGTTGGCGGAAAAAATATCTCGCCAAGCCCTTGAAGATGTAAAAAAATACACATGGCTTGAAAGAGTTAAAAAAATAGCTAGTATAATGTCAGCATGAAAAATATAAAAAAGGCACTTATTACGGGTATTACCGGACAAGACGGCTCGTATTTAGCTGAATTTTTACTTGGAAAAGGTTATCAGGTTCATGGAGTGGTGCGCAGATCCAGCACTTTTAACACCCAAAGAATAGACCACTTAAAAAAGTATAAGGATAAGGGCCAGTTGGTCCTTCATTATGGAGATTTAGCCGACGCAACATCTATTAATGATATTTTCATGAAAGTGCGTCCGGAAGAGGTGTATAATATTGGCGCCCAATCACATGTTAGGGTGAGTTTTGATCTGCCAGAATATACTTCTGACGTAACCGGTTTGGGTACATTGAGGATGCTTGAAGCAATGAGAAAACATTGTCCCCGTGCCAGATTTTATCAAGCTTCATCTTCGGAAATGTTCGGGGATGTTTTGGAGAATCCACAAACAGAGAAAACTCCATTTAACGCCCAAAGCCCATATGGTATTGCAAAAGTTTTTGCCCATGAAACAGCCTGTCGTTACAGAGACGCTTATGATTTGTTTGTGTGTTGTGGTATTTTATTTAACCACGAGTCGCCTCGTCGGGGAGAAAATTTCGTAACCAGAAAAATAACGATCGGAATTGCAAACATTCTTAAAGGCAGGCAGAAGAGTTTATCCCTTGGAAATTTAGATGCAAAACGTGATTGGGGCTATGCTTCGGAATATTGCGAAGCAATGTGGCTGATGCTTCAACAAAAAAAGCCGGATGATTTTGTGATTGCTACCGGAGAAACGCATTCTGTTCGTGAATTTGTTCAGATCGCCTTTAAGAATATCGGGGTTGATATAATATGGAAAGGTCGGGGTCTAAGAGAAAAGGGCGTTGATGACAAGACGGGTAAGGTTTTGGTGACCATAGACTCTAAATATTTTAGACCAAATGAAGTTAATTTTCTTCTTGGAGATTATTTAAAGGCAAAAAAGCTACTTGGCTGGAAACCGAAAATTAAATTTGAACAATTAGTCAAAATAATGCTTGACGCCGATATTAAAGATAGCTAAAATAGCCTCAACTCAAATGAAGTTTGAGGAGATTTTTGAAAATGAGGGCCATTGTTACGGGCGGAGCTGGATTTGTTGGATCGCATCTAGCGAGCTTGCTTTTAAGAAGGGGTCACGAAGTTATTATTTTGGATAATTTTTCTTCTGGCAATTCTGGCAACATACCTTTTGGAGCGGATCTTCTAGAATGTGATATAAATGATAGTTTAAAAAATATGTTTGGTAATCAAACCGTAGACTGGGTTTTTCATTTAGCCGGTAAGGCAAGCATTGTACCTTCTATAAAAAATCCTGAAATTTACCATCATGTTAATGTGACTGGTACGTTAAATATTTTAGAATTGGCGCGGGATCTTAAAGCCAAAAGATTTATTTACGCGGCTTCCGGTTCTTGTTACGGTATTCCCAATGAAGTCCCAACTTCTGAAGATTGTAGGATTAATCCAATGTATCCTTATGCCTTAACCAAGTATTTGGCAGAACAGTACGTTCTTTTTTGGAGTAGAATTTATGGTCTACCTTTTGTGTCTCTTAGACTTTTTAACGTCTTTGGTCCGCGGATGTGTTTATCTGGTGGATACGGGGGATTATTCAATACTATTTTGGCACAAAAATTTAATGGTCAGCCCGTTGTTGTTGTTGGTGATGGAAAACAAAAAAGAGACTTTGTTTATGTAACCGATGTAGCCGAAGCTTTTTTGTCGGCAGCTGAATCCGAGGTTGAAAATGAAGTTTTTAATGTTGGTAGCGGGGCTTCGGTTTCTGTAAATTATATTCTGGAATGTCTGGGTATTAAAGAATGTGATGTCAGACGCTTGCCAGAGAGACCAGGAGAACCATTTGAAACAAGAGCTGATACAACAAAGATTTCACATGGTCTTGGCTGGTGTTCAAAAACGGATTTTGACGAGGGTCTTCAGTTGATGGTATCTGATGTGGAGTATTGGAAAAAAGGTAAGGTTTGGACTTGGGAGGAAAGTGTTGAAGCGCAGAAAGAGTGGTATCTTTTATTAGGCCACAAAAATATTTAGTTTCAAGATTGACTTTGGTTTAAACTTGTCATAATTTCATGACAAGTTTTTTAATAATTGAAGAGAGAGAGGATATGAGTCAAAGATGGAAAGACAAGATTATGTTGCCGGTTGAACTGGCAAGACTTCTAGAAAATAAGAAAGCTGATGGGAAAAAGGTTGTTCAGTGCCATGGGGCTTTTGACCTTCTTCATCGCGGACATTTGCATCAGTTTGAGCAGGCCAAAACCAGAGGGGATATCTTGGTCATCAGTATAACAACCGATAAATTTGTGGCAAAGGGCCCTGATAGACCAGTTTTTGATCAAAACATAAGGGCCGAAATGGTAGCTGCTTTGGAATTGGTTGACTTTGTTACTTTTTCTGACGCCCCGTCTTCTGTTGATCTGATTAGGCTCTTAAGGCCGGATGTTTATGTAAAAGGTCAGTCATATGCCGATTCAGTAAAAGATTTGAGCGGCAAGATATTATTGGAAAAGGATGCAATTGAATCAGTTGGGGGAGAGATGTTTTTCTCCCAAGAAAAACCAATTCGCTCTACGCCCTTGCTTAATAATTTCATAGATCCTTATCCGGAAATTGTCCTTGGTTATTTAGATCAAATTAAGAAGCGGTATTCTTTTGATCAAATAGTCGAAATGTTGGATAGTCTGCGTCGTCTAAAGGTCCTTGTAATAGGCGAGGCAATTGTTGATCAATATGATTATGTTGAACCCATGGATACTTCGCCTAAAGGTGGTGTAATTGCCATGCGTCATATTGATTCTGAATTGTTTGCCGGTGGAAGTTTGGCATGCGCAAATCACATTGCAAATTTTTGCTCGGACGTAACCCTTGTTTCTTATCTTGGCTCAAGAGATTCCCATGAGAAATTGATTAGGGCATCCCTTGCCCCCAATATAAATCCTTGGTTTTTGGTGAGAGATGGATTTGGGACCATAGTAAAGAAAAGACAGCTTGATAAGAGTTATTTTAAAAAGCAATCCGAGACTTATTTGTTCGACGATAGTCCATTGTCCGGAGATGAAGAAAAAGAACTGATTGGTTTTTTGGATACCTGTCTTCGTGAATTTGATCTTATTTTTGTGATCGATTATGGACATGGTTTTATTACTGACCCTGTGGTGCGATGCCTTACGGAATATTCCGAGTGTTTGGCGGTAAACACCCAGACGAATAGTGCTAACAAAGGTTTCAATCTTATTTCTAAGTTCCCAAAAGTTAATTACGTTTGTTTAGATCATTTTGAAATCAGATTGGCGATGCATGACAGAGTTTCTTCGCCGGTTTCTATGGCTCAAAGACTGTTAAAACAGTCTGGTGCATCTGCGGTGGCTGTTACTCTCGGACATATGGGTTCGGTTATTGTGAATAAAGATGGGTCGTTTACTACCCCGGTTTTTTCTAAGAAGGTTGTTGATACTGTTGGTGCTGGCGATGCTTTCTTTTCTACGAGTTCGCTTTGTGTTGCTTCTGGATTGCCAACCGACTTGACTGGTTTTGTTGGAAATATGACTGGGGCTTTGGCGACAACTTACATTGGCAACAAGATTTATATTGACAAGATTATGCTTTTAAATTTTGCTAAGTCACTGTTGGGTTAAGGGATAAAAAATGAATATCAAGACTTTCTCTGCCACAGATCCAGTACACTATCTCGATCAAATCTTAAAAGCATTAAACTCGTCGTTCGTTTATTATGGCTCTAATAGGGCAAAGAAATCATTTACCCATGAGAGTGTCTGGATTGATATTGTCAAGGTATTTAAAACTTCTTGTGCCAACGGTGGCAAGCTAATTTTTATAGGCAATGGTGGCAGTGCTGCTATTGCTGGACATATGGCTTTGGATTTTTCCAACAGGGGCGGACTAAGGGCCATTTGTTTTAATGACGGTCCACTGCTTACTTGTTTGGCCAACGACTATTCTTATGAGAATGTTTTCCTGAAAGCAATAAATATTTATGCTAATCCAGAAGATGTTCTTATCGCAATATCAAGTTCTGGCCAGTCGGAGAACGTTTTAAGAGGTGTTGATGCAGCAACAAAGAAAGGATGCAAGGTTATTACCTTTTCCGGTTTTGACAAAGCAAATCCTTTAAGGAAACTTGGAGAATTGAATGTTCACGTTTCCATACCGAGACCCAACTATGGCTTGGTGGAAGTATCCCATCACATAATTCTTCATTTTATTTTAGATTATATATTAGAAAATCCCGCTTAAGGCGGGATTTAAATTTTAGGGGAACCACCCAACATTTGAGTGGTTGGACTGTTTTTAATGCTAGGTTTTTTATAAAGAGTTTTACCTGGAGAGCGTTTTTTCCATTCAAATCTGATGCTACGCACTATGTTTCTTACCAGATTCATGTAGGTAAATTTCATCGGGTAAACTTTAAAAATGTTTAAATATCCTTTCGTAAGATAGTAAAGAATAAAATAGACTCTCGATAATGGCCATTTGATTAAATGGTTGACGGTCAGATTTCTTAAAAATGGAAATGCCGAACACACTGTTCCGAGAAGCGCTAAATTGTTTTGCATCATTTTTTCTTTTGGCGTAAAGCAATTGAGAGGACTTTCAGCGGCATAACTTATGTGTAATTTATCAAAATCGTCAGCGCTGAACCAGCCGTTCTGCTCTACATATTCAGCTAGTTCACAACCTGGATATGGGTATGCTGTTCCATACTCTGAATAAGTTGCTTTGGCGGCAATATTCATATCTAATGATTCAATGTCGTAATCAATGGCTGTTTTACCTTGGTCAATCATAATCTCTTTTTTAACGGGTATGCCTAAAATTGTGTTTGCGAATGTTACTACGCCATATTTGTTACACAGACCGAAGGCGTACATGATTTCTTCGCGAGTCATGTGTCTTTTTATGACATGGTTTCTAATATAGTCATTTCCTGTTTCAATAGACATTGTTAACGAGTGCAGGCCAGCTCTTAGGAGTAATTTTAATACATCTTCAGTAAGGACGTTGCAACGCGTTAAACAGAAAAATGGAAGGCCAACTTCTCTGGGATATGTTTCGGCGAATTCTTCTAACCAAGGGTCAATTCCTTTTTTAACAAAAAACATGTCATCGTAAAATTTGATAAATTGAGTCGGCCAGCGTTCTTTAACTTCTTTTAATTCCTCACAAAGTCGTCGGACGCTGTATCTGTTGAATATCGGACCTTTGCCACCGTATAACTTATTGAATTTTGGTTCAAAGCAATAGGTACATTCAAACGGACAACCCCGGGAAGACATAAAAGAACGCATGGGAAAATCAGCCAAATGTGTTCGTTGATAAACTAATTCTCGGTCAAAAAATGGCAAGCCATCCAAGAAAGTGGTTCTGCCGGCCAGGTGGGCTCTGCGTCCATTGAAATCAGCGTTCTTGTATTGATTGAACCAATTTTTTTTTGTGAAGATGTTTTGAATGACATTGGTGTCGCTGTTTGTATCAAGAGCTTTAAGCAGGGTTGGCCAAGCATTATCACATTCACCGCTTCCAACGAAATCAATGTGTGGACTTTCAATTATTTCTGGAAAAAATGTGCAATGGGGTCCGCCGATCACGGTTGGGACTTCGGGATATAATTTTTTAACGACTTCTGCTGCTCGGAGATAATATTTGTGTTCGCCCGTCAGAGTGCTGAAGGCAACCACGTCAGGCTTTATTCTAATAAGTTCTTCTTTTAGATCATCTTGGGCAAGAATTGAGAGAAATGTTGAGTGTCCCTCACGTTTTGCCAGAGCTGAAAGAAGCTGGATTTCCATTGGGTCAATATATTCCACGATTCTTTTGACTAGCAATATTTTCATTCTATTTCCGTGTTTTTAAGGTTCAAAGGTTGAGATATTATGTGATAATTACATATTTTTTTCAAGTTTTGCGTGTTGACACAATAATGTTTCTTCAGTATCTTGTTTTGTAGGTATTTGAAAAAAAGGTGCGTTCCTGTGCCTGATATTTATGTAGGCGCTCAAGAAGGATGGTGCGATTTAGGGATTTTAGAAAAATGTTTAGAAAAAAAAGTTTTTGAGATAGACTTTGATGAGGTTTGGGTTTTTCGTCAGGAAGGTATTCTCCGGGCCATTTCTAATATTTGTCCCCATAAGATGGGGCCTATTTCGGAAGGCATATTTGAAGATGGTGCTATTGAATGTCCGTGGCATGGTTTTCGGTTTGATGTGGATTCTGGTGTTTCGGTAAAAGAGAGATGTCCTTCGTTACGTATCTATCAAACTAAAATTGAAAAGGGACACATGTTTATTAAAGAGGTGAAGATGTGAAGAAATATACAATAACGGCCCTAATGAAGCATGAGGTTGTGGCATCTCCGCGAGAAGTGATTGAAAATTACATTGATTATGGGCATGAGGTTTATGCTCATGGTAAATATTCACCGTCTAATAAAAAACACATTTCTAAAATAAGCAGAGTCAGTTATAAAGTTATTTCTGCCGATGAGAGGGAGGTTACGATACCATTGAATTTTTTCGGAGGCTTGATAAAAAGGTCATCAGTTCAAAGGGTTAAATTGATTCGTTGGTCCAGCATAGTAAGTGAAGGAACAATGTATGGTTTTCCGGCGCGTTCAAGGTGGTTCATTTGGGAAGATAAAGATAGCAAGACAAAATGTTGGGTTGTGTATGAGTTTGATGTGCCATGGTTTTTGTTTTTTCTTGAACCGATTGTAAAGATTGCCATACGACACTTGAGAGAAAGGATTTGGGAAGAAGATAGAATAATGTTGGAGAGGAGAGATTTTTTGTTTAGGAAAGGTTTTGGAGATTGGGGCAAAAGACCGGCGTCTTAATATTAGTAAATTACCGCTTTAAGCGGTTTTTTGATTTTTAATTTATGGTTGGTTGGTTAAAAATTTTAAAAATATACAAATTTTAACTATTGCAAAAAAGGGGTAAATAATATAGTTTAATATTCAATATCTTGTTGTTTGGGATGAAAGAAATATGAAAACTATATCAGTGATTATTCCGGCATATATGGAGGCAGATAACATAAGAGCTGCTGTTAAGAATACGATTTGGGCTCTAAACGAAGCCAAGGTGGATGATTATGAGGTGGTAATCATTGATTGTTTGAGGCGAGACGGCACTCATGATGGCACTCCTGATATTGCAGATTCGCTGGCAAAACAAGATGTTCGCATAAAGGTCCTTCACAATCCATATGTTGATTACGGGGCAAAATATTGGATGGGCGTGGATGTGGCAAGATTTCCATATGTGACAATGGTTCCTGGAGACAACGAACTCGCAAGAGAAGCTCTTCGGGATATGCTTATTCATCTTGGAGAGGCAGACATATTGACGACATATGCAATTAACACAGAGGTGAGATCGTTTTCCAGGCGTGTTATATCTCGTTTATTCACATTTTTAGTCAATATTAGTACCGGTTTGAATATGCGATACTATAATGGAGCGTGCGTGCACAGAACTGATGTTCTAAGGAAGATTAAGGATCGGAACTTAAGTTTTGCTTATATGGCTAAACTTTTGACTGGTCTGATTAAGGAAGGTTACTCCTATAAAGAAATTCCAATAATTCTTCAAAAAAGAGAAGGTGGAAAATCCACCGCTTTAAAGGCTGGAAATTTTATTAGTGTCGGTAAGACAATATTTGATTTATTTTGGAGATACAGAATCAGGGGAGGTCGATAATGAAAAAGAAAGAATATTCTCTTATTGACAGCCACAAACTCGCTTATCATCCCGAATGGGTTCGGCGTTGGCATTCTGCTCAAGGCAGTTGGGAACAGGCTAAAACAATTTATCCGCTTTATGTTGAAATTTCACCGGCAGGCCAATGTAATCATCGGTGTGCTTGGTGCGCCGTTGACTATATAGGATACAAGAACCGGCTTCTTTCAAAAGAAGCTATCGCGGGTTGTTTTAAGGGAATGGCCAGCCGTCGGAACACTGATCCTTGGAATGGGGTAAAGAGTGTAATGTTTGCCGGAGAAGGCGAGCCAACTCTTCATCCTAATTTGACTGAACTTGTCCGAGTTGCGGCAACCTATGAAATTGATGTTGCCCTTACCACCAACGCAACGGGCATGACAAAAAAATTTGTTGACCAGTCTCTGTCCCAAATTACTTGGATTAAAGTAAGTCTAGATGCGGCAACTGCCAAAACTCATGTTATTAATCACCATGCTTCAAAAGAAGATTTTTCGGTGGTTAGTGGTGATATTGGTAAGGCCGATGTGGTGAGTTTGGCTCTGTTACAGAAATATCGAGGAGAATTTGAAAAAATTATCCGTAATATTGCATACACAGCAGAACAAAACAAAAAAAATAACGGCAGTTGCATGATTGGCGCTCAGCTTTTAATGAACCCCACCAATATCCATGAAGTTGTTGATTTTGTAAAACTCATGAAAGAAATCGGTTGTGATTATTGCGTGATTAAGCCTTATTCTCAGCATCATTATAGTTTGAACCGACAGGAAAATATTTTTGGCAGTTTTTCTTACCATGATGTGCTGGCCCTAAAAGAAGCGGTTGAAGCTGAAGTAAATGACCAGTTTGAGGTTGTATTCCGAAGCCGAACTATGGAGAACTATGAAGATCCTGACCGCCATTATGCCATTTGCCAGTCTACGCCTATGGCCTGGGGCTATATCATGGCTACCGGTGAATTTGTGTCATGCAGTGCTTATCTTCCGCAAGATGTGGGTATTGGTGACCAACGGTTTGTTCTCGGCAACATCAATAGCCAGTCTTTTCAAGAAATTTGGGAAGGAGAAAAGAGAAAAAGAAATTGGGAATTTGTGAATAACGAGCTGGATATCATGGAGTGCCGTAAAAATTGTCGTATGGATGCGGTGAATCGTTTTCTGTGGGATACAGTCAAGGACAGTTCTCCGGAAGATTTGGACAAACATCTTCATCAGCCCGGAGTAATTCCTTTGAGAAATATTAATTTTATCTAAAGCGCCTAAGGCGCTTTTTGTTTTTTACCTAATAAAATAGCCCCTGAATTTAAGGGCTTTGTTTTATAAAATTTCAATACCAATCTTGCGTAAACCAAGATACAATACATATCGTGTTGCTGTTATATATGCTCTAAATTGAAGCTTTCTTGAGATTCCTCTGGACTTAATAAATTTAGCAATTGCTTTTAGACCGAGTAAGCTTTTAAATTCATACCAAACGTAAAGCAGGTTTGTCTTTCTTTCTCTGTTCTTGTCCGTTTTAATTTTGTGGCTATACGGGACATAGCGACCCGGTGCTTCGTCAACCTTGTTTTGCTGGAGCATGGTACTGAAAAGAGGGGTGCCTGGAATAAGAGAAAAACGAGACATTCGGAAAGTGTCGGAGTTTCTCATTCCCATTTTGAAAGTTTTCTTAAATCCATTTAGGCCAATACCTGGCATTCCGAACATATGAACTCCAAATATGCCAATACCGTTTTTCCTTAAGATTTCAGAGGCCTTGTTGTTGATGTCCGTGCCACCGGATTTATGAACCATTTTCAACTCATCTTCATTGTAAGAGTCAAATCCAACTAGAAATCCCCAAAATCCTGCTCGTGCTGCTAATTCTATCATTTCGGGATTATTCGCCACAGTGTCAGGCCTTATTTGCGAAAATCCTTTTACTGTTAGATTTTTCCTTATCATCATTTCAAAAAGTTCCGTGTATTCTTTGACATTTAGGGCAAAAGAATCATCTATGAAATAAACTTGGCCACATCCTAACCTTGTTTTTAAGTATTTTAATTCTTCAATTATTCGTTCGTTTGATTTTTTCCTGTAACTTCGTTTCCAAAACGACTGAACAGCGCAAAAATCGCAAGTATAAGGACAACCTCGAGACGACTCTATAACCGAAGCATGCATTCCTTTAAAAAAGTTTGAACGAAGCTGTGGCATAAGATGCCATGCCGGGAATGGTAAATTGTCAATCGTTTTGAGTAATGGTCTGGGTGTGGTTATTGTGTATTCCCCAGCTTTTTTAAAAGACAGACCTGGGATATCTGAAAAATCACATTCACCTTTTTTCATTCTTTCAATGATATCTTTGAACGAGTATTCTCCCTCTCCCATTACAACTGTTTCAAATCCTACATCCAAAAAGTCTTTGTATCTTACACTTGCCGCTTGACCACCGGCAATCATGCGGATATCGGAATTGGTGGTGCGGATTTTTTCAACCATTTCAAGAACCCTGTTTGTGTCTGCCGCTGTTGAGTTGCTTATTGCTAAAACGTCTGGTTTAAAATGTTTTAGTGATTGTATAACCGTTTCTTGTCTGAACCAGTGGTGCCAATTATCTATAATTTTGATTTCTTCATCGGGTACCATTGCGGCAAGTTGGGGTAAGTTCAAAGCTCCCCAGTCAGGATGGAAAAATGAAGTTGTCATGTAGTGCCTGAACGGACTATTTGTGATGAGAATCTTCATTATTTCGTCTTTTTTTAAAGTTCAGTTTTATAACAGTATCATAAAACGATTTCTTAACAAGTTTGACTGGGATTTGAAATTTATAGCAAAAAGGTTATTATTCAGGAAACTAAAATGTCATGTTGTTTTGAATCATTTTTATGAATAAAACATCAACTTTAGAAAAAAGAGCCGTAATTATTACTGCCGAGGGTTTTGAGGATGAAGAGGTCATATATCCGGTCATAAGGCTCAAGGAAGCCGGTTTTGAAGTTCACATCGCCACTAAAGATGCTAAGCTTGTTAGTGGTCGGTTAAATTTCCCTCTGGAACTAATGGTTAAGTATTACGGAAATTTGGTTGATGCAAAAAAATTAAAGACTGCCGATTATGACCTCGTGTTAATACCAGGCGGATTTGAGGCCCCGGATCGGATGAGGCAGGTACCGGAAATTTTGGAATTTGTAAGGAAAATGAACAAGGAAAATAAAATTGTATCTGCCTTCTGTCATGGTCCGTGGGTCTTAATATCGGCCGGGATAGTTAGGGGTAAAAAAATCGCCGGGTATATTGGCATCAAAGATGATATAAATAATGCCGGTGCCATATTTACCGATAAGTCGGCAGTCGTTGACGGAAACATTATCACAGCTCGACATCCAAGGGATGTGGGAGATCTTATGAAGGCGATACTCTCTAAATTTAAATGATTAAAAAGTTAAGACAATCATTTCTGGATAAACAATATTTGTCTCTTAGACAATATTCCGCTGTTCCGATAGTCGCTGATTATAAGCGTCTTGTTGTTACGAAGCCGTGGGGCTATGAATATTTGTTTTATGAAAATCCGGAAACAGAAACATGGCATTTGTCAATAAATTATCAGAAATCAACGTCAATGCACTGTCACCCAAATAAAAAGACGGCCTTAGTTGTTTTAGAAGGTAGGGCATTATTCTCTTCTTTGAACGAATCTTTGGAGCTTATGCCCCTGGATACGGTTTTAATAGATGCTGGTGTGTTTCACTCCACTCAGAGTATATCTAAAGAAGGACTGCGTTTGTTGGAATTTGAAACTCCGCCCATGAAACACGATCTTTTGCGGCTTGAAGATAAATATGGCCGGGCTCAAAGCGGATATGAGGGAGCAGATAGAATGATTGACGAAGTACCAAATGTTTTAAAGTTGTTGGATGTCGATTATGGTTCTAAAAATTTATGCCATACCTCTCTTTTGGTTAAAAATATTAAAACAAAAAAAGATATTCCACTTGACAGTGTTAGTCCAAAAACCTTGGCAGTTATATTAAGCGGAGTAGTCAGGTCAGAACTTAAAGAAATACTATACCTTCCGATTCATGTGACTACCGTGGAAGAATTTCAAGATGTGGCTCATTCTTTTGAAAATGTCTCTGTAATGTTTCTTAGTCCAAAATGATTAAAACGATTGTATTTGATTTTGATGGGGTGCTGGTCGATTCATTTAGAACATTCTACCCTCTCATAAGAGATAGCATGAATCATGCTGGTTTTAAATTAACCCAGGGTCAATATCGTAATTTTTTTGTTGGTAATGTCCATGAAGGTTTTAAAAACTACATTAACGACAATAAAAAGCACTTATCCTTTTCTAAATTCAGGAAAGACAATTATGATAAATATTATTATGGCACAACCGGAGTTAAATTTTTTTCTGGTACTGTAGAGTTTCTCAAAAAAGTAAGCAAAAATTATTCTCTCACCATTGCTTCTTCTGGCAAACAGGAAAATGTTATGAACCTTCTTGAAAAGAACGGAGTAAAAAAACTGTTCAGTCTAATCTTGGCCAGTTCAGACTTTTCCAAGGAAGATATGCTCAGAGAAGTATTAAACAAGTTTCAGGTTCAACCATCCGAAGTCGTTATGATAACAGATACCGTTGGAGATGTTTTGGTGGCAAAAAAAGTTGGCCTTAAGACGATAGCAGTAACTTGGGGGTTCCATTCATTAAAAGTGTTGGAAAAGAGCAACCCAGACTTCATTGTCGGTAATTTTAAGGAACTTCAAAATAGATTGATTGACTGATGTCTAAATTTTAATTATTCTCTTAGAAACTCATGTTCATTGACAGTATAAGAGGATGAGTGAATGCTTGACCGCAATCCAGTGTCTTTATTTGAATTGACCGAGGATAACAAATTGATGGTTAAAACTTTGACAGCCAAAGTTTCAAAGATTGAAGCTCCGGGTCTTGTGGTTAAAACCGTAAAACCGTCCGGCAACTTTCCTTGTCTCAACGATAAGAAGGTTGCTTTTGTGGTACAGCCCAATATGTTTCGGGCTTATACTGGTACTCGGATCAATGCTGCAACTCAAGTTTATCCGATACAGGCCTTTTTATGGCTTTCGGCTTGGCTTAAAAAACTTGGTTTTGAGAGAACGGTTTTTGATATGGGAGTGCGCGACCCAAGTAATGCTCGGTGTTGGAAAGAGTTTGTCAGGTTCTTGCAAAATGAAAAACCCAAGTTTGTTTGTTGTACCGTAATTACCCCAGGCTATTATGAGGCCAAGTTGATTGGAATTATCGCCAAGCAAGTCCTTGGTCCAGAAGTAGTAGTTGTTTATGGCGGAGTACACGCTACGGCTCTCTATAAAGAGAGCTTGACCGACTCAATGTGCGATGTGGTTGTTCTTGGCGAGGGTGAAATGACTATTGGTGAAATTTGTCAAGGTAATCCCTTCAAAGACATTCGCGGAGTTGCCTATCGGGAAGACGATCGTCGATATATGACAATTACGGTTGATGAAATATTAAGTCGGTTGGCCAAAGGAGAAGAGGCGTATTTTATTCAACAGGACGCAGTGGTTTCTGTTGACCCGTATGTTCAGACAAGCTTGCCCCGGTCTTTGATGACGACCCAGCAACTGAACGATTTGCCACATCAAGATCTGGATCTTTACGATATTTGGCGTTACCGCAACCCCAGGATTATCATTAAGAGCCATCCTTATATTCAGTTTGAAACAAGTCGGGGCTGTCCATTTGCCTGCGATTTTTGTTCTGCTGAAGACGATTACCGAGTTTTAAGTCCTGACAGGGTTATAGAAGAGATGCAGTATTATAAGCGATATGGAATAAGAGAATTAAGAATTTCTGACGATCAGTTTTTGACTAACGTCAGGCGGGGAGAAGTTATTGCTGAGAAGATGCTTAGTGCTGGTTTACATTTTGACATTAATCTTGGCAACGGCGTCCGAGCAGACCGGTGTACCAAAGAGTTTTTAAAGCTTTTCAAGCAAGTCGGACTTTATCAAACTGGAGCCGGTTTTGAAAGCGGAGACCAGGACACACTTGATTCAATGAAAAAATCTTTGAATATGCAGAAAAGTTTGGACATCATGGAAATTTTCAGGGAAGTGGGCGTGGAGGTTATCGGCTTCTTTATCTTTGGAGCCGAAAAAGAAACTTTGGCTTCTATGCAGAAAACAATCAACTTTGCCAAGGCATTGCTTCCCGACTATGCTAAGGTGACTATTTATACGCCTTTTCCGGATACGCAGGCTTACGCAAGATGGAAAAGGCGGGGCTATATCGTATCCGAGAGATGGGATCACTACAATATTCACAAGGCAGCTGGTGTATATCGTCACCCAAATCCCGAACTAACCCCAGAAGTTTTAACGAGGTGGTATAAGAAGTTCTATAGGGACTTCTATGGCAATCCTGCATATATGAAAAGACAGTTTCTTGGAAGCGTCAGAGACGGCTCCATAATGTGGAAAGCTCCAACGGCCTTTAGAACTTTTTTTCCGAGAATATTTAAAACAAGTCCTTTGGACAACGTTCAGGCTCGGTATCATGGCGATGAAGGCGAAAGGCTGGTTATATCCAAATAAAATACCCCAAACGGGGTTTTATTTTTGTCACATTAAGTATTCAAATTGGGTTCCGATCAAAATTACATCAGTTCGGTCGCTTTCGCTGACTTGAAGAAAATCGGTACCCTCAAATTCGGAACTGGTCAGGTCTGCTTGGAAAAAATTTGCTCCGCTTAGATTCTTGATATTCCTGAATTTTGCACCGTGAGCCTTAATCCAGCGAAAATTAACCATGCCTTCAATTACGATCTCAGATAGGTCAGCCCCATTCAAAATTGCGTAAGAGAAGGCGGTTATCAGCATTTTAGCGCGAATGAATCTGGCATTAGAAAGATTAGCTCGGGTGAATATGGCCTCGCTTAGTTCCGTATTGGCAAAGTTTGCGTTGCGCAAATTGGCATTAGTGAATTGCGCGCCTTCCAAATTTGAACCTTCGAAGTTGCAATTATTCAGGTCATAGTCGCTAAGATCGGCATAGCGAAGATCAAATTGACGCAAATCTTTGCCGGTAAGCATGTTGCTCGGGATTTCAATAAGTTTTTCCCTGGTCTGCCTATCATAAATGATCATTATTCTTGGTCCACCTTGCGGCCGTCAGGCATTGTCGCGCTTAAGAACTTAGCTTGAAAATCACGCTCTCGCTTGTGCCAATTTTTTACTCCATACAGATTAGCACCGATGAATTTTGCCCTCTCGATATTTACGCCCTCAAAGTCGGCGTCGGCAAACTGGGCTTCATGAAACTGCCCATAAACCATATAAGCATTTTTGAAGCTTGCTCCAGTGAAGTTGGTGCCTCGACAGTGGGCATATTCAAGATCAGCTCCATCAAAAACAGCTCCACTGCAGTCCATCTTTGCAAGGGTTGCCCCTTTTAGATTTGCATTTTTCAGATCTGCTCCTATTAGGTTGTTGTCTGGATATACTAAAATTATCGCTCCTTTTGAGTTCTTTATTTCAACAGGCATAGCCACTCCTTGATATTGTTATGGAACAAATGCGAAATGATAATAACAAACCCCCATAAATTGACAAGGAAACAGTATTTCAGTAATTTACCATTATCTCAAGTTCATTAATAACAAGAAGGCCAGTCTTGAAACTTTCCGATTACGTCTTTAAGTTTATTTCTGATTTAGGGATCGATGTTGTGTTTATGGTAGTCGGAGGAGCTAATTCGCATCTTGCAGATTCCTTGGGTAAAAATTCCAAGATAAAATATGTTTGTACCCAAAATGAGCAGGCAGCAGCTATGGCTGCCGAGGGCTATGCCAGGGCCAGTGGAAAGATTGGGGTTGCTTTGGTAACTTCTGGCCCGGGTGGTACGAATGCCATAACCGGTGTTTGTGGGGCGTTGATGGATTCTGTGCCATGCATTTTCATTTCTGGCCAAGTTCCTCTTGGTTTAACCACAGATGGCAAAACAATAAGACAATTGGGTGTCCAACAGATTAATATTGTTGATTTGGTTAAGTCTGTTACAAAGTTTGCCGTAATGACAGAAAAACCCGAATTAATTCGCTGTCATCTTGAAGAGGCGACTTTTAAAGCGACAAACGGTCGGCCAGGACCTGTTTGGATAGATATTCCAACCGATATTCAGCGTGCCCAAGTTGAGCCTGAAAGTCTTGAAGGATTTAAAAACAATAACCAGGAAAATAGTTTAACACAAGAACAACTCAAACAAATTATGCCTGAAGTTGTAAGATTGATCAGGTCATCGATAAGACCGGTTATTATTGCTGGTCACGGGATACGACTTGCTAATGCTCAAGTTGAATTTATGCAATTGGTAAAAACATTAAGATTTCCGGTAATTACGACTTGGAATGGTATTGATCTTATTAACCACAGTCACCCCTTGTATATTGGTTCTGCTGGGGTAATGGGTCAGAGAGGGGCAAATTTTGCTGTTGCTAACGCTGATTTAATTTTGAGTATTGGTTCAAGGATGGATACTCAGCAAGTTGGAAAGAGTCCTGAAACGTATGCTAGAGAGGCAAAAAAAATCGTGGTTGATATTGATGGCCATGAATTGAATAAGGGCCTCATAAAAATAGATTTACCAATTAAGGCTGATTCAAAAATGTTTATAGAGTTGCTTTTATCACGTCTTGTCGGTGTTCCTATTAATGTCAGCAATTGGGTAAAAAAATGCAAGGAGTGGAAAGAAAGGTATTCGGTTGTGTTGCCGGAGTATAGATTACTTGCCGAAGAAGTTAATTCATATTTTTTTATTGAGTCTTTGTGTGAGCAATTAGATGGTGACGATGTGGTTATTACCGACATGGGTACAAGTTTTACTTGCACAATGCAAACGTTTAATGTTAAAAGCGGGCAGAGATTATTCACAAATTCAGGATTTGCTTCAATGGGATTTGGGCTACCAGCTACTATTGGCGCTTGGTTTGGTGCTAATAAGAAAAGAAGGATAATTGGTATTTATGGCGATGGCGGATTTCAGATGAATATTCAGGAACTGCAAACAATAGTTCATTACAAAATACCTGTTAAAATGTTTATTCTTAATAATAAATCTTATTTAACCATAAAGCATACTCAGAAAATGTTTTTTGACGGAAATCTTATTGGTTCAGACCCTGGGAGCGGTTATAGTTTTCCCAGTTTTGGTAAAGTGGCGAATGCTTATGGGATTCCTTCGTTAATAGCTGATAATCAAAAAAATTTGGTAGAAGTTATAAAGCAGACACTGGACATCCCGGGACCTGTTTTGTGTGAAGTCATGATGCCGTCCGATCAACAACTTATTCCTCTTTCGGTGCTTGATGTCAGGAGGGGTTATGCCGGGTCACCAATAGAGAGAATGTATCCGTTTTTATCTGAAGAAGAGTTTTTAGAAAATATGATTATTAAACCCGCATAGATGCGGGTTTTATTGTCAGAAAAGTTTAAACAATATACAATTCTAAACATGAATAAGTTAACAAAAATATTCGGACTTCCTTATGTTCTGTGGTGGTTGCCCGTGATTGTTATTACAGTTTTTTTCTATCCCGTTCTTTTTGGTGGCAAATTGATTTTTGGTGTTGCTCACGGTATCTCCGAAGATTTACCCATTCATTTTTGGTTTGGCGAAGCGATAAAGAGCGGTAGTTGGGGCATTAATCATCTTTATTTCGGCGGGGTGCCGTCGTATCTCTCTCAAATGGATCTTCTCCACCCAATCCCGTTTTTGTTTTATAAATTGCTTAAACCAATAAGTGCCTATTATTGGCTTATTGCCCTTAGTGTTATGGGCCAATGGTATTGTTTTTATTTGTTGTCCCGAAAGTTAAAAATCAGTTCTTTGTCTGCGATATTTGCTTCTTTCGTTTGGATATTTAGCCAGTGGAATATTCAGTTGGGCGGTCTTGAAGCAATCGGTCTTTTTCTTGTTTCGGTGCCTCTTCTGTTCTTTTTGGTCATTAAGATAAGTGAAGGTAGGCACAGGTTTTGGTATGCTTTATTGACCGCGGCGGCCCTTGCTCCCAATTGGGTTTTTAGTTTAACTCAAACAACTCTTTATCTTGCAACCTTTTTGATTTTGTTCTCTCTGTTTTTGGATTATCAAACAAAAAAGTTTGATTTTTTGAAATATGGGAACACGCTTATTTGTGCAGGAGTGATTTTGCTAAGTGTGGCCATAGTTTTCCCGATCATTAAGGCCGATTACGCGATTTATAGTTTAGGGTTTAGAAGTGGCGGCTTGTCTTATCAGGAAACCTTCAAAGATTACTTTAATGTTTTTGATTTCGTTCATTTTGTTTCCCCGTTTTTAATACTGCCCTTTATAAATACCGAATATACCCATTTTTATATTAGTATCTTACCGTTGCTCCTGATTTTTTTAACTTGGAAGATTTGGAATAAAGATCCACATATTAGATTTTTTCAGTGGATGGCTTTTCTAACCATTATTACTGCCGTAGAATATTCTCCTATATTTTATATACTTTCAAAATTTCCTATTTTTAATCTATTTCGGGGCTCCGGCAAGTTTATTTTTTTATCCACCTTTTCGATGGCCGTTTTGGCCGGTTTCGGCCTAGACACATTAAAAGAGGGTCATGGGTTTAATCTTTTTGTCCAGATTGCCCGTGTTTATAAAAAGGCTCTTATTGTTTTGGGTTCGGTGGTTGTGGCAATCAATCTCCTGAATTATTTTGCGTTTGAGACCTTGGCAAGTATTGGATTCAAGGTCTTTATGCGCTTTGGATATTCTCACACTCTTCAACGCGAGCCGTTTTATTACACAGATAAAGTTAAAGATCTTCTGGATTCCTGGTTTTATCAGTTTTCTTTTTCTAATGTCGAGGTCTGGTTGGTAATAATTACCCTTGTTTCAACTGGACTGATTATCGCCGGGCTTATAAAAGGAAAAATTTCAGTAAATTCATTTTCTGTTTTGGCCATTTTGATTACGGTCTCCTCTTCTTTTTTTATTTGGCACCGATATTACGCTTTTGTTTCCGTCTCTATATTGCAACCGGTTCCGGCAGTTCAGTTTCTGATGGAGCATGAAGACAGTCGTTATCGAACCCTTAGTTTTAATCTTGGCATAGAGTCTTACAAAAAATTAGGACTAGAGCATAAAAATCCAGAAAAATATTTTAAATTTGAAACATCCAACCTTATTTCGGATGTATCCATGTTCTATGGTATTGAAACGTTAAATGGCCACGAAGCTTTTTTAACTCAAAGACAGAACTTTTTTGCGGATTTTACTGGTCAGTTTGCGACACAGACCATAGGCTTGGATGAAAAGAAAAAGATTTTTGAATCAAAGATAGATTTACTTTCGGTTATGAACGTTAAATATATTATTTCGTCTTTGCCCCTTGGTCAGCCTTTCATAAAAAGATTTGAATCGGTTATTACTGACACTTCAATCCCTCTATACATATATGAAAACCCAAGAGCTCTTCCTAAGGTTTATTTTGCCAAGTCCGCAAAGTATTTGGAAGAAAATCTTTCCGATGATATTTTGAGAAACAAATTAGCTGAAGTCTCTGATTTTAGGAGAGAGATTTTAGTTGAATGTGACAGTTGTAAAGAAAATCTATTAAATTCCGGCGGTACTATAAATTTTGAATCATACAAGCCCGATGAAACAGTACTTAACGTGGAAAATAAAAAAAATTCGTGGCTTGTTTTTTCAAACTCTTATTTGCCCGGCTGGAAAGCATGGATTGATGGTGGAGAAGTCAGGATTTACAGAGCTAATTATTTCTGGCAAACCATTCAAGTGCCTGCCGGAGAACACGAGGTGGTATTTAGATATAAGATACTGTAAATTTGGGATTGCTCTAATCTTTAAAAAAATAATAAAGAAGAGGGATGGTCAGTAACCCCAATATCCAATAGGCCTGTAAGCTGTATAAAATGCCGACGGCTAAAGATTGTTCAGGAGTAGAAAAATTTCTAAAGAAATAAATTATTGCGGAATCGCGTGTTCCTGCACCGGCGATTGTTATGGGTATTAACCCTGCGAATGTGCTCAAGGGATGAAAAGCAAAAACAACAGAGAAAGGTAAAACTTCACCGATTGACTTAAAAATAAAGTACACTTGAGCGATAGACAATATCCAGTTAATGCAAGACGTAAATATCGCCAGAGAGAATATTCGCTTTCTCCTCTTTACCTCATTCAATACAGAGATGGCGTCGTGAAGTTTTTCAGTAAGCCGGCCGCCAACTGATATTTTGTGGCCGATTGTGTTTAAGATCCACAATGACGGTACGGCCAATATGGCAATGACCAGCGTTAGTGATCCTAGTTTATGGTAATTTAATGCTATAAGTCCCAACCCCGATAGAAATATCAGGACAGAAACGTCAACAACTTTTTCTATAACGATGGTGCTTATTGATCGAGCTATCGGAATAGAATTTCTTAGAGGATAACTTCTGGCCAGGTCACCCAATCTCCCCGGTATTAAGCTCAGTGACATACCAGTTATGACGATTTTGAATATTTGAGAATACGGGATATTGTATCCGATTGACCGCAAAATAAGATACCATCTGGTTACTCCCAAAAAAGTTATTGGAACCATAATAGAGAAAGCAATAAAAAAATATGGCCAGCTTACGTTTCGAATTACGCTAGAAAAATCTCCGGCGCTGACCAGCGTTTTGAATAGAGTAAATATTATGAGACCGCTTATAAGAGAAAAAACGATTGTTTTTTTGACTGGTATTTTAGCGATGGGATCCATTTATTTTGTGGCTATGTAGAAATGTCTGACCCCGAAATTTCCAATAGGGGTTTTGCCAAAAACAGAGCTTAAAATCTTTTCACCCAAGCGTGTAAGTTTGTCGTTACCCAAAGGCAATATTAGGGCTGGTTTATGTGCGACCAACTTTAATCCTGACCGTTCTTCCATTTTTTAACCTCCGAGGGCCAATAAAAATTGTGAGGCCCCTCCCCGTGATTTTTGAAAAAAAGCCCATAAACTTTTAAACCGACCTCCATACCTTTTGGAGGCGAGCTCATTATCAGTAATCCATTCGGCTTGAGAACTCTTCTTAGCTCAGATAAAAAAACCATCGGCTTGGGGGTATGCTCCAATGTTTCAAGTGAAATGATTCTGTCAAAAGTGTTGTCATCAAATTCTTTAAAATTTTCCAGATTAGTCGGTTCGAAATTTTCACTTGGATATTTCTGACTGGCAATGGCGATCATTGCTGGGGAAACTTCCCGATTATATACGATTAAACCAGAAGTTCGCCTCAAAAAGGGAATCAAATTACCGGTTCTTGACCAGATGTTTAGGATGGTTTGTCCGGGGTTGATATGGCCATACTCAAGAGTTTTCTCAAAGCGTTGGGTGTGTATATATCCAAGTTTCGCATTTATCGAATCATAAATGGAAGAAACTTTGTCCCAAAAATTTCTGACCTCGTCTATTGTAAATTTAGTGCTTGCTGTTTTAGTCATAAAATCTTTTGACCATCATTTCAGCTATTAAGCCGAAAATAAGCGACTGGATAGAGGCGTTGATGAGAATGGCAAAAGTGGTGTCCAAAAATCCGTTGGTTAAATAATAACCAATGCCAACGACTAATAAGGCTGTTCCTAAAAAGATAACGCTTAATGGCACAAAAACTCTTAAGGGTTTAAAATAGATTGCTAAACGGACGATTATGCTTAAAAACCCAACCATATCGCGGACCGGTTTGATGCCTGATTTTCCTCCTTGCCTCCGGTATGTTTCTATGGGAACATATTTAACGGCATAACGCGCGACATGGGAGGCTACGGTAATGGTGGTACTGAAAGAAAATCCTTCCGGGAATAGATGCCAGAACTTTTTGGCCAATTCTTTTTTGAAAATACGAAAACCACTGTTAATATCAGGTATTTTTACCTGACTTATGTATTGTGCAAATCTTGCTATTATTCGGCGACCAGTTTTTCTTAAAATCGTGTCGTGGGCCTGTTTTCCAACTCTGGAGCCTATGACCATGTCATATTCGCCACAGAATTTTATTAGATCCATTATTTGATGAGAAGGATGGGAACCATCGCTATCAAAAGTTAATATCCAGTCGTATTGGCTATTCTCGATGCCGGTTTTCAAACTTGAACTATAGCCACGGTTAACTTTATGATTTAGGACTTTAATATCCGGGATAGTATTAAGAATTGAGAGACTGTTATCAGTAGAGCCGTCATTGACTACTATGATTTCGTGGATCAACTTACCGGTTAATTCTTTTTTTAAATCCGTTAAAACTCCGGCAATTGTTTGGCCTTCGTTATAAGCGGGTATAACTATTGAGAGTTTGGGAACATTATTCATAATCAGTTTAAGTATCCGGAAAGTATAATATATTTTTGTTTGATTTTCAACTTAAATTCTTGTACAGTTTATTGTATATGAACAATAGATTTTATGTAAAAGTATTGCTTAGTCTGGTCATTTTTGTTGTTTCCATCGTTGTCTATTATTATCCTGTTTATCAAAAGGGTTATGCTCCCGGAGCGGATCATCAAAATTTAATAATGGCCCGTAATTTTGCGGTTGCCGGAACTTATAAAATTGAGAATTCAACTGGAGTATTTTTGGCTTCAAAAAATGCCGAACAATTTGGTGTAGAAAAGGGGATATTTAATCCCTTGACTACCATGATTTATGGCCAACTGTTTAAGTTTTTCGGATTCAACGAGAATTTGCCTTTTTATGTGGCCATAATTCTTTTTTCTATTTTTAATGTTCTGGTTTTTATTCTTGCGACGCAATTGCTGGGAGTCATTGTGGGTTTTCTGTCGGGAATTTCGGTGGCACTTATGCCAGTAATGACGGTGGGCGCAATACATGGAGGATTTTATGAGTGGGCGATGTTATTTTTTGGTATTGCGTTGTGGCTTTATCTTGGGTCTAAGCACGGCTCTTTTCGGGCCGGAACAGCAAGAATTTTAATGGCTAGCGTGTTTTTTTCTTTAGCCTCTTTGGCCAGAAATGCATTTGCAATTTCATTTGTTCCGTTGTTTTTTTATGATTTTTTTATTCATAGATCATACAAAAGGAGTTTGATTTTTTTGCTCCCGTTTATTGTTTTGTTTGGTTCCACTCTTACACCCTACTCATGGCTTGGTGTACCCAACAATTACTATGCAAACATAGAACAACAGTCATTTGATCTTGTGGGCCATTTTTTTCAAGATCCCTATTCCTATCATTATGACAAGGATAATTACACAAAAGAGATGTTTGAGAAGGGTTTAAATAGGGTGGGTGTCCTGTTTGCGACTCAATGGGGTTATGAGGTCAGTTTTTTTGAAAGAGTAAGTGCGTATTGGGACTCCTTTAGTTTTTATATTGGTCAGATAATTAGTTTTACGAGTATGGGCGGGCCATTTATTTTGGGATTAATGTTGCTTGGGTTGACTCGTCTTTATGGTCTCAATAAAAAATTATTAGGACTTCTTACCTTTTGGTTCTTTGTGTGGTTGGGCTATTTAGTTTATGACAAAACTGGTAATTGGGACCATCTCATGGAGGTTGTGTTTATTTTTGCCATTTTAACTGGTCTCGGTCTTCATTATCTCATTGAGATTTTAAGCGGAGAAGGAATTTTAAAAAGAATAGTTTCGTTTGTAATTGTTACCACTTTATTTATTGGTCATCTCGCCTATGCTAATAAGTGGAAGTTGCATGATATTTATAGATCCTCAAAGGAAGAAGTCGTGTTGAGCTTGAGAAATAAACTAAATAGCCAAAATGATGTTGGTGGTGTTTATGCAATTGGTATTCATCCGTCATCGGTTTATTCTTTAAATTATCACATAGATCATGATATGGTTTATTTTGATCATAAGACCATAGAAAAGTTAATCTTTCAAAAGAGGTTAAAAGATGCATTTACTACTTACAACATTAGTTTTGTTGCTGGGTATAGCAAAGAACTTACCGATAAGATTAAGTCTCAAGTTTCCGTTCAGAGTCTTCCTTAGTATAGTTTTGGAATGGCGAGGATTTTATTGAGAGTGTTCCCGAAATCAATGCCAATAATATCACAATACCATTTTATGGACTTATATCTCGGAGAGTTCTCTTCGCTTACAAGTCTTAGTGCCACTTCACGGCTTATTACACCTTCCCTTATTTGATTGCTTCTAAAGGTGTCTGCTTCTGTAAAACCGGCAACTGAATAATAAATAAAATTGTAAAAAGCGGCTGTTCCATCTCCGATACGCCAGCTTGTTTTTGTATCTTTGGCCAATTCCCAGTTATATTCGTTAACAAGTGTTGTTGTGATTTCTTTCTCATCCCACTGCTTATATAGGTAAAGAGATATATAGTCGTGAGGAATAAAATAAGATGAAACGTAGGCACTTAGGGTGTCAAATACCGATGAGTTGATCAAGGAAGGGTTTTGGGTAAATTCTTTAAAATAATAAGCTCCGAGCTTAATTTTATTTTTTAGACCTAAATTGTATACATGGTCTATTCCAAACACAGGAGGTATTCCGCAAAAACCAGATTTAAAGTCCGTTTTTTCTAAAGGATTTTCTGCGTATATAATGGGTGCGTTGCCAATATTTTTGCTAAGTTGGTTTGCAAAATAGAAATATTGTTTGTCTCCTGCCATGAACAGTGGGATTGTGCCAAGATTCGGTTTTTTTAACCAGGCGATTACATTTTTTCTTATGTTGGCTCTCTTTTTTTTGATATCAGCTGAGACCAAGATGTGTTCTATTCCAAGTTTGCCACACATTCTTGCCTGATTTCTTCTGCCAAGATCCGTAAGCATTCCCCAGTCATAAGAATATGCAATTGGGTTTAGTCCCATAACTTTTTTAACAAAATGAAGTGCAAAACTGGAATCTCGACCGCCACTTAAGGGCACAACGCAATCAAATTTTGTGCTTTTTCTTTTGGACGATAATATTATTTTTTTGAGGCCACTTTCCTTTCGGAGTTTCGTTTTTTGATAGTTGTGGCAATAGTTACAAATTCCTGTTTCATCAAAATTTATGAAAGGCATTGTTTGGGGAAGAATGCACCTTGAACATCTCTTAATAAATTTTATTGGCGATTGATCAAGGGTTGAAAAATTTTCCGGAAGTGATATTTGGGTTATTAAGCTTGGCGGAGTCTTGAACCCGATTTTTTCGTAACTGGACAGGTCATCTATTTTCAAAAAATTTTCACTTTGTTCTATTTTGTTGACAAGAGAGACTCCCGCTAAAGAGAATTTTAGTTTGTCTAAATTTTTGATGTGAATCAAATATCCTTCGTTTGGCTCTATTCTTTGAATTTTAGGATCTTTGTTTTTGAAATTATTTTTTTTGATTAAGGATTTCAGAATATATTCTTCAGAGGCAAAAATTAAGGTATTCTCGTATTCAAAAAAATATAGGGAGCCATTATTAGTAGCCAGAAGAAGGTATGGATAGTCATTAAACAGCAAGGCGATAGAGGCCGTCCCTTCAATTTCTCCAAAAGCACTTTTGATCGCTTCAACAAGAGACAAACCACTTTTTTCGCGTAGTCTTATTAGTGCCAACAACACTTCTGTGTCTATGTCGCTTTCTTTTTTCAGGTCGGGAAATTTGTTCCATATATTGGAATCATTTACAATTATGCCATTGTGTATCCCCACCATACCGTCTTTGATTACGGGCTGATTGTTAATATTGTCCTCCATCAAACCGTTAGTAACCAGGCGTGCATGTCCAATAACGGCAAAAGGTGCTTTGAGCTCATTGTTAACGATGTTTTTGTAGGCAGAATTCTTTATAAGAGCCGATCCACGTTCTGGAATCTTATAAACAACAATTTTATTGTTGTTTATCAAAGCTATCCCTGATGATTCCTTGCCCCTTGATTCTGATAACAGGACAAGATTCTTAAGGATGGTTTTATCCGAAATGTTGTTTTCTTGGTTTTTGATATAGCCGAATATTCCGCACATTTTTGTTAAAATAAATTATTTTTTACAAACATAGAAATGCCTGACCCCAAAATTTGCTAAAAAAGTTTTACCGAATATGAATGTTAATATTTTTTCGCTCATTCTTGTTATTTTGTCGCTTCCTAGCGGTAAAATGATATATGGTCTATGGCTTATTAAGGTAAAACCGGATTCTTTTATGAGTTTTTTAACACTTCTTGGCCACAAAAAGTTATGTGGTCCTTCACCATGGTCTTTGAAGAATAGTTTATAAATAAATTCCGGGACCTCTTCACCTTTAGGTGGCAAGCTCATTATTAAAAACCCCCCTTTTTTGAGGACACGGTGCAGTTCTTTTAAAAACACGGATGGATTGGGTGTGTGTTCAAGTGTTTCAAGAGAAATTATTCGGTCAAAATAATTATCACTGAATTCTGATAAATTTTCTAAATCAGTAGGCTTAAATTTTTCTTGAGGATATTTTTTTTGAGCGATTCCCATCATTTTCAGGGAAACTTCCATATTATGAATTTCCAGGCCATTTATTTTTCGGAGATAAGGTACTAAGCTGCCTGTTCTGGACCAGATGTTCAATATTTTTTGTCCCGATTCAATTTTTCCAAACTCTAATGCTTTTTCGAATCTTTGAGTGTGTATATAGCCAACTTTTTTGTTTAGGGGTTCATAAATTGGAGCGACCTTGTCCCAGAAATCACGCACTTCTTGAATTGTGAACTTGTTTATCATTGGATTTTATTAGCCATGTTTTTTGATTGATATTGAGATGTTGTAAGCAAGCGGACCGAACGGTATCCAGTACTCAAGAGAAGCTAATTTGAATAACGGTAAAAGTAAAAAAGAGGTAGCCTTTTTACCGAAAAGTCGTTGAAGAATTATTTTTAAATCTACACTAAAAACTCCAAGCACCAAACCAGATCTGAAAACATGCTCAATCTTATACTGCTCGTTAAATGAACTTTTTTCAACAAGAGAGGATAGTTTTTTTAATGTGTAGTGGCGGTGGGAATCTTTTTTTAAATTTCCATCAGTTATTTTATTGGCTTTTTGTTTGCCGTATGCCAGTCGGAGAAGTGTTTTGTTTTTAATTAAAAATTTTATATTTGCAGGATCCAGAAAGGCGAACATTCCCTTGTGAGGAGTGGAAACTATTAATTGCCCACCCTTTTTTAATATTCGAAACATTTCATTTAAGGCGGTTATTTCGTTTGCAACATGTTCCAAAACATCATTCATTACAATTGCGTCAAAGAATTCATTTTCAAAAGGTGTTGTTTCAACAGGACAGAACGAGAAAGATATTGAAGGAAATTTTTTTTGAGCAGTTTCTATGGCTTTTTTGTTTATATCAATGCCCCAGGTGTGGTTTGCTTTTTTAGAAAGAAGTTTGGCGTTGTTTCCATCATCGCAACCAGCATCAAGAAGATTTTCAACCTGCTTCGGTAGCCATTTACTAGCCAAGATTGCCCGTTCTCCGATTTGGTGTTCAAGTTGGCTCATAGTTCTGAAATGTTTTTGACCTTAAATTTCAACTTATCAAGTCCGTTTTTTTTGCTTGATTTTGTCGATTTTTTCCAAATTTTTCGAGCAAAGACAAACATTTTTCCTATTATTGAAACCGGCATTGTTTCTAAAAACCAGATGGTTACTTTTAGATGAAATAACCATATCGTAAAACCGACGAATGATTCAAAAGTTTTTCGAGAAAATTTTATGTTTGTGGGCTCATATCCGAACTCCGGAACCGGTAAACTCTTGGCTTTTCTTTTGGCTATTCTTATGAAAGCACCTCTTTTTTTAACATCCAGACCCAGTGAATGCATGTTTATGAGTTCTTTCTCGGTTATTTCTTTGAGGCTGATGAGTTTTTTGTCCGTCATTTCTTCAAGCAAGCCCAAACCCTTTTGGGTTCTGGCAATAACCACAGACCAACCCTTGCCACGCTCTTCATAAATCGGTGCCCAAGCATCGCCGGAGGAGATATCGGCCAACTCGGCCATATAGTCAACCTGATAGAGAGAATATTTAGTGATGTGGGACGGACTTAGGTAATTGGCATAAAACTTTTTAACATTTATTACTTTTCCATTTTTTAATTCTGCTCTTAAGTTTCCTGGCCATTCTCCGGCTCTGAAGGAAAGTTTTTTTATTTGTTCAGGATTTTTTTCTCCATGAGCCCTTAATAAACTTCTAATGGCACTAAACCCAAGAGTTTCGCCGTAAAAAAACCCGAGGATGTATTTAATCGGTTTTACGCTTGGGTGATTGAGGATTTGGAGCTTTCTTATGGAAGCTATTTGTTCAGGAAGTCCGGTGTAAGACAGAGAATTAAAATTTCCTGGTAGTTCGACAAGAATTTGATTTAAGGGCGCGATTGTATATTTACTTTGGGCACCCTCAAAAATTTCTTCTTTAGTCTTGGCTATGATTGGTTCTGTAAGATATGGCTTGTCGTGTCTCATTCGGAGAGTGATTGCTCCGTCTATTTTACCGCTTTGAAGAAGATAAAGCTGAATACCACTTATTACGCCTCCTGAGGAGCTGTTTCTCCTTATTTCTTCATCTGTGATGTGGCCGACAAAGATTTTTTTATAGTTACCAATTAACCAATTATCGGGCAGTTTTCCGAAAACATATTGGTTTAATTTTGGATAGTTTGTGACAAGATCAGACGATGCTTTGTATGATATTTCCGGTATATCTATATGTGAGTTTTTAACGGTAAAATAGTCTCCATCTTTTTCTAGTAGCTTAAGAGTCCCATTAGAAACACCGACTTCGGTTCCTGAGCGAGTATAAAGGTCGGTGTCCAAGATTTCTTTTTTGAGTTTTTCCCACCACGTCATTGGATCATGATACGATAGTTTTACTTGATTTTCAAATATAATTATTGTAAAGTTTTTATTATGAAAAACGAACTAAATAAGGTAACGGTCCGCAAAATAAAACCAGCCCACTTAGATAGTAGGGGAAAGATCATGGATATTCTGGAAGGGGTCCCCATTAAGCATGTGGGGTTGGTAACTTTTACAAAAGGTGTCGTCCGTGGCAATCACTACCACAAAAAACAAACCCAATACACTTATCTTCTTGAGGGTGAGATAAAACTGGTAACAAGAAAAGCCTCTGGTGGCAAGGTTACTACCACAATAACCAAGCCCGGTGATTTTATTTCTATTCCACCGGGATTTGTTCATGCCTATGTGGCAATCAAAAAGTCATCAATTGTAGTTTTGACCAATTTTTCCCGAAGTATTAAAAAATACGAGGATGACACATTTCGTATCCAGCTTGTTGAGTAGTTAAATAATTTTACCATCACGGATTTCTATCTCAGATCCGTTTGGAAATTGAATCTCACTCTCAACAATCTTTTTAATTATTTGAGCAACAATTACGGGTGATTGCTGTTTTTTTGCATCACTAGTTCCAAGTATATATTTTCTCATGTCAGTATTCATTCCGCCTGGAAGAATGGTCAAACATCTAACCCCATATTTATCTAAATAGCGAGCTGTTGATTGCATAAGTCCGGTTACGGCAAATTTGCTTGTTGAATAAGCGGCGAAGTCAGGATTGCCTCTTTTACCAGCCATTGAAGAAATGGTAACAATTGCCCCCGACTTTCTTGTTATCATTGACGGAATAATTTCTCTTAGGGTATAAAAAACAGAGTCAAGATTTGTTTTGAGGCATTGAGAGTATTCTTTATCAGTTATTTTTTCTAACGGCTTTGCTTTGTGAATGGTTCCGGCATTGTTGATAAGGATATCGATTTTTTCAAATTTCTTCAGAATTTTTCTAATAAAATTAATGGTGTCTTTCTTTTTTGAAACATCTACTTTGAAGGGATAACAGTCGGCTCCTTTATTTTTTAAAATGTTGCAAACCGTTTTTAGTTCTTTAATATTTTTAGAACATAAAATCAAAATATTCCCCGGATTGGAAAACGAACTGGCTAGAGCATTACCAAGCCCCTTGCTTGCACCAGTTACAACTATAATTTTTTTGCCTAGGAGGTTTTTGATTATGTGGAGATTATAGCACGGTTATTATTTGCTTTTCAAGTAAATCTTTTGTATCATTTTATGAGGTAAAATGAGCTTATTGGGATTATTACAAAGTGGGAAATATGTGACTCAGTGTCATATGTGTCGCGGAAGCGACCTTTTTCTCGTGCTTGATCTTGGACACCACCCGCCGTCAGATGCATTTTTGAAACCCGGCCAGTTATTGGATCAAGAGGTTAATTATCCTTTGCGACTGGTTAGTTGCAAGAGATGTGGATTATTGCAGATAGATTATGTAATTCATCCCGAGATTTTGTTTCAGAGGGACTATCCTTATGAATCATCTACTACAAAAACCGGAAGGGAGCATTATTATTCTATGGCAGAAGACATATATAGTAATTATTCAGTACCCAAGGGTTCGTTGGCGATAGACATAGGAAGCAATGTGGGAGTATTACTTCAAGGTTTTAAAAATCTTGGCTATAAAGTTCTTGGGGTTGATCCGTCTGAAACGGCAGGTCAAAAGGCGATAGATAACGGCATAGATACAATTGTTGATTTTTTTAATGAAGAAGTAGCCGACAAAATTCATCAAAAGTATGGTTCAGCAAAGGTCATTACGGCTACCAACTGTTTCGGTCATATATTTGAGCTTGATAGCACCGTGAGGGGCATGGCCAGGTTGTTGTCCAAAAACGGTGTTATTGCCGTTGAGTCACCATATGCTTTGGATCTGATTAATAATCTTGAATATGACACGATATATCACGAACACATTTGCTATTTATCGGTTAAACCGATGAAGGATTATTTGAAAAGGTTTGGTCTGGAGTTGTTTGATGTCAAAAAGTTGCCTATCCATGGCGGAAGTATGCGTTATTACATAGGTTTTAAAGGTAAGCATCGGATAAAAAATTCGGTCAACGTTTGTTTGGCCGATGAAGAAAAGAATCTTTATTCTGAAAAAAAATTAAAAAACTTTGCTTCTAAAGTAAAAAATCAAAGAATGGTTCTGTTGGATTTGATTATGAACTTAAAAAAACAAGGAAAAACCATAGTCGGTATCAGTGCGCCAGCTAAGGGAAATACTCTTTTGAATTACTGCAAGCTAGATGCGAATTATCTGGATTTTTTAACTGAAAAAACACAAATAAAGATTGGCCGATATTCTCCCGGTATGCATATTCCGGTTTATTCGGATGATCATCTTTTAAAAAAGAAGCCGGATTATGCTCTAATCTTGGCCTGGAATTTTGCAGATGAGATAATGAAAAATCTTTCCGAATTTAAAAAACAGGGTGGAAAATTTATTATTCCGATCCCAACTCCTAAAATTATTTAAACATGAAGATTTGTATTGTTGTTGACAATTTAAATCCCAATGTAGGCTGGGGAAGGTTAGCCTTGAAGGTGGTCGAATGTTTTAAAGCTCGTGGCCACGAAGTGGGATTTATTGTTGAAAAAAGTCCTGCGAATCTTCGAGACCGTTATTTGAAGGTTAACTTGAGGACATCATCTCGCAAAAAGATTCTCCGTTTGCCCGTTACTTTGTGGCGGATAAGAAAGTTCATCGGTTCTTACGATGTTGTTTTGTGTTACGATGTCAATCCAAATGCAATTATTTTAAACATTGCAAATATTTGCCAGAAGAAAAAAATAGTTATACATGCCTTAGCCACCTATTCTTTGTTGGGTGTTAACACGCCCGTAAGAAATTTTTTAATGCGCTGGGCTTACCGTCGGGCCAAGAAGGTTCTTGTCGTAAGTGAGTTTACAAAACGAGAGATAGAAAAAAGCGGATTTAATCCGGAAGGTGCCATTATTGTTCCGGTCGGAGTTGATACTAATTTTTTTCGGCCAATGCAATATGGTGAAAAGATATTACCCTTTCCGTTTATTTTAAGTGTTGGAGCTCTTAAGCCACGAAAAGGTTATCATTTGTCTATTCCGGCTTTTAAATTGATTGCTGATGGTTTTTCTAATCTAAAGTATGTGATTATAGGCTATCAAAGCATGGCCCCTTATTTCAAAGAACTCAAAAACCTTGTGATTACTCTGGGGTTGGAGGATAGAGTTGTTTTTTTGGAAAAAATAAGTGATGAGGACATTCTCAAGTATTATAATTCAGCCGAATTGTTTCTTATGACTTCTGTCACTGACCCCGATTCCATAGAGGGGTTTGGAATGGTATATTTAGAGGCAGGTGCGTGCGGAGTTCCTGTTGTTGGTGCTTATAATACTGGAGCTGAGGCGGCCATAATTGATAATTTAACAGGACTTTTGGCCAAACATGATTCTGTTGATATTGCTAATGCAATGAGAAAAGTTTTATCAGATAAGGATCTTGCTAAAAAAATGGGTGAAGCTGGAATTAGGCGAGCCAAGGAATTTGACTGGTCACATGTAACCGAACTTTATCTAAAATATTTAAAATGAAGATACTATTTTTGTCTGACGACTTTCCGCCCGATAACGTGGGAGGCGCGGGTATTGTGGTTTATAATTTAGCTAAAGAGTTTAAAAAATTGGGCCACGAGGTCCATGTTATTTCTACTGTTCAACAAAAAGAACAGGAGCGCAATTACCAAGAGAACGGTCTAGGGGTTTATAAAATATATTCCCAATATCACAGACGATGGAGGGCGTATGTTTCTTTGTATAATCCCCAGACCATAGGGAAGGTTAGAAGAATTATTAAGAGAATTAAGCCAAATGTTGTTCATGCGCATAATATCCATACTCATCTTTCTTATGGTTGTTTGAGGGTCGCAAAACTTTCTGGGGCGTCGGTTTGTTTAACGGCGCACGATGTGATGCTTTTTAATTATGGTAAAATTAAGTTTCAGAAAAACGTAACTTGTGAAAATTATTTTGATTTTTGTAGGCCATCTGTGATTGATCAGATCAAAGAATACAAAAAAAGATATAACCCCTTTAGAAATTTTGTTATCAGACGATATCTTAGATATGTAGATAAAGTGATTGCTGTATCCAATGCTTTAAAAAGAGCCCTCGTTTTAAATGGAATAACCCAGGTTGAAGTGGTTCACAATGGCATAGATTTAAGTAAGTGTGGGGTTGAGCCGGAAGAGGTATCTGTTTTTAGAAAAATAAATAATTTAGAAAACAAGAAGGTCGTTTTATTTGGCGGGAGAATAAGCGAAGAGAAGGGGCTTAAACAGGCCATTCAGGTACTAGATCTGTTGATGAAAGAGTTTTCTAATTTGGTACTCCTGGTGGCAGGTTCAAAGGGTGTACGCGGAATTGACACGAGAGATTTACCAATAAAATTTTTGGGATGGCTTGAGCGGGAAAAAATGAATGTTGTATATTCTTCTTGTGATCTTGTATTGGTGCCTTCAATTTGTTTTGATTCTTTTCCAACGGTAAATTTGGAGGCGATGGCTTTTAGAAAACCGGTAATTAGTTCTTGTTTTGGCGGTAGTTCCGAAGTTGTCGTAAATAATGAGACCGGGTATCTTATAAATCCTTACGACACCACCACTGTTGTTGAAAAAATGGGTGGTTTATTAAGAGATGATCAAAAAGCGCTGAAGTTTGGACAAAATGGACATGAACGGGTAAGAGATTTTTTCAGTTTAAAACATCAGGCCGAAAAATACTTACAATATTATAACGAATCATTTATAACATGAAAGAGCCCAAATTTTATACTAGGAATGTTTTGATTAAATTGTTCCCGAAATATTTTAAGGGCAAGTTGATTGATGTCGGTGCTGGTAGGGCTAAATATCGTGAGCTCCTTAAGCCTCATATTAAGGAATATGTTGCCATAGATAATCTATCTTCTGACTATCAATATAAAAGTGAGCAAGACAAAAAAAGGGTAAATCATGTGGGCGATGCTTCTTCTCTTCCTTTTGATTCAAATGAATTTGATTCTGCGTTGTGCACAGAACTCATTGAACATGTTGAAGATCCGTTGGAGGTGGTTAGAGAGGTTTATCGGGTTTTGAAACCCGGTGCGTATTTTATTTTGGCATCAGGGTGGCTTTCTCCATTTCACGAGGAACCAAAAGACTACTGGCGTTTTAGTGAGGATGGATATAAAATTCTCGGAAGTAAGGCCGGTTTTGATTTTATAGAAACAAAGCCACAGGGTGGAATGTTTACGTCTTTGGTGTACATTATAGCAAGAAACATTGAATTACGAGGTAATCGTTGGGCTAAAAGAGGTTTAAGAAAAGTTGACTTTCTTAAAAGGATGATTGAATTAATCATGGAAAAATTAGACGATTTGATTCCTACTCCAGATTCGGTGGGCCATGTGGTAATATTTAGAAAGCCATGAGTGTTTTTATGGAATGTTTAATGTAATTAAGGAAAAAATTGAATATTTTCGTCATCACTGGTTTATTAAAAACCTTATGTTTTTTCAGGCCGGTGATTTTGCCGCTAATTTTACCCAGGCTCTTATTGGGGTTTTTCTTGCCAGATTATTACAGCCAGAAAATTACGGTATTTTTGCTTTGGCATTTAGTTTGGCCGGTTTCGTAACGGTTTTCATGGGTTTGGGGACCCCCGCTGCAGCAACAACTCTTTTAAGCGAAGCACATGCCAAAAATGATAAAGAAAAAGCAACAGAAGTTCTTTCTTTTTTGGTAAAAATGACGTTTATTATGTCGGCCACGGTTCTTTTGGGTGCATTACTAACGCCTTGGCTTGGTCAGGTTTTTTACAACAATTATAAGATCGGTCTTTATTCCTCAATGATTTTAATTGCTACTGCCATTGGTGGCACATTCTTTTCTTTTTCTTTTATAGCTCTTCAGGTTACGAGACAAATAAAAACCATGACCGCTTTAGCGTTTTCAAATCAATTTTCCAGAAGTGCTCTTTCTCTTTTCATGGTCTTTATTGGAATGGGTGTATTTGGTGCCATACTTGGTCATCTTGTGGGAGCAGTTATTATTTTCTTAGCCTCAGTGTTTATTTGGAAAAAAATTAGCAAGAATTATCCGATTTTTCCTTCGGTCAGAAAATTAATTACCAATACTAAAAATGCGCCGATAAAGAAATACCTTGCTTTTAGTTTATGGATTACTGCAGACAGTAATCTGGCAAATTTATATAACATTTTACCCATAATGCTTACTGGTATTTTTGTTACTGCTTCCGAAGTTACTTTTTTCAAGTTAGCTTTCGGTTATATTAATCTGGCGATTACCTTAATCGGCCCCATCTCTGTGTTGTTAAATGTTGAATTTCCCAAAATGAAAGTTGCAGAAGATGGTGCAGAAAAGCTTTTAAAAAACTTTATAAAGGTTTCTTTTTATTCATTGCTTTTCTCCGTGGTTTTAACGGCAGGTGCTATAATTGTTGCTCCAATTGCTTTTCGCATACTTTATGGGGTAACTTTTAACCCGAGTATTAAATATGTATCTGGTCTTTTCTTCTATGGCGCTACTATGGGTATGGGGGTAGGTTTCGGACCCATGTGGAGAGCTTTAAATAAGGTTAAGCTCTCTATATTAATAAATGTGGTTACTTTATCAATAGGCGTACCCTTGGGACTTTTATTGATCAAAAACTTTGGATTATGGGGAAGTGTTATTTGGGTAAGTGTAATTTTTAATGTTTCTCATATTGCGAGCTTTATTTTGATCATAAAGGAGCTTAAAAAGTTTAAAAAGCAATCATGAAGTCCGTTCAAAAAAAGTTTCTATTAATTACTGGAATAGTGCTTTTGATGCTTTTATATTTTTTGTTTGCACAACCAATAATGAACGATGACGGGTTTCACTATGAAGGATTTACGGAATCTCTTGCAAAGGGAAAACTGGATTTTAAGTCGTTTTACGGGTTTCAGGGGCTATCTTTTTTTGCTGTGCCAATATTTTGGCTGACTCATTCTCCGGAGTCAATTATTATTATGTCAATTATCTTTTCGTTATTATCTGTTCCATTGGCTTATTTTGTGGGTGAAAAGTTTTATCAGAGTTCTCGGGCGGGTATTTATTTTTTGATTCTATTTTTGTTGACGCCATATCCTTACACAACCATGATGCGAGGATTTCAGGAGGGGGCACTTTTGTTTTTTATCTTATTGATAATTTACGGCGGCATTAATAAAAAGGCGTGGACCCCCGTGTCATGGGCTATCGGTGGAATAGTGAAGCCGTTTGCTCTAGTTTTGTTTCCACTATTCTTGCCTGTGGATAAACGACACGGCGTGTCGTTTATCCACAGTTGGGAAAAGATGACTTGGTTATTTGTTGCGTTGGCTATCGGTGGTGTTTATTTGGGTGCTAATTATTATCAGACCGGTCATTTTGTAAACAATGCGGCGATAAATTCGTATCAAGGCAATTTTGATCCGAGTAATCCGCCCCCTTTGACAGGGAGTTTTACGATCGGACTCAAGGGTTACTTAAGAATCGGTGCCAATCTCCTCTTGTCATTCAGAAAAATAATGATTTCTCCTTTTGTTATTGTATTGGGCGCTTTTTCTTTGCTGTTTAATAAAAGTCTTAGACTTAGAAAAGAAATAATTTTGGCCATTGTTCTTAATTATGTATTGGTTGGTAGTTTGACATTTTCTTTTTCTAAATATTTATTACCCATGACAACTCTTTTTGCGCTTGCTTCTATTAATTATTTATTGAAATATAGATGGATGATGGTGTTGGTGTTTATTGATTCATTTTTTGTGTTTTTACCCATTTGGAATTATTTTGGCCACAATTATTGGTCCAATGTTTATGTTTATTTACTGCCCTTAATGTTTGCCTTAATATTATTTGTATATGAATGCTTATTCACGAAGTATCATCCTAATACCAACTATTAACGAAAGAGAAAATCTCAAGAGTTTAATTCCTCAAATTTTTAATTTGATGCCGGAGATATCGGTTTTAGTTGTTGATGACAACTCAGGTGATGGAACTGCTGATTTTGTCAAAAACAAAATGTCTGATTTTAAAAATTTATTTATCTTGAAAAGAATGGATGATTTTGGTTATGGCCGTTCAAGTCTGGCCGGTTTCAAATGGATTCTTGAAAGAGATTATGAAAATGTTGTGACGATGGATGCGGATTTTTCGCACGACTTTAAAGAAGTCCCGGATTTGATAGAGAAACTTAAAGATTTTGGGGCGGTTGTGGGTTCAAGATATGTAAAAGGTGGGGGAGTTAAAAATTGGAATTTTTTTAGGAGGATTTTGAGCAGATTTGCCAATTTGTATGTGAAAATTATTTTGGGTTTTCCTGTTGTGGATGCTACTTCCGGATTTAATAGTTACAGAGTAGATTTTTTAAAAAAAATAGATTTGAATCAAATAAGTTCAAACGGCTACGCTTTTCTGGTTGAATTAAAATACAAGCTTTTTAAATCTGGTTGTAAATTTACCGAACATCCGATTTTGTTTAGTGAACGTAGAGAGGGCGAATCAAAAATGTCGTCTAAAATAATCTGGGAGTCGGTCAAACTCCCCTGGAAATTGAGAGGTTTATTTTCCTGATCTTTGAAGCATTATTCTAAGTGTTTTCAACGCTATACCAAGATCCAATATGATGGATCGGTTTTTTATATAATAGAGATCGTATTTTAATTTTTGAGTCGTATCTTCAATTGAAGAACCATAGCGAAAGTTTATTTGTGCCCAACCAGAGAGGCCAGGTTTGATGAGATATCTTTCTTCGTAAAACGGAACAGATCTTAAAGCCTCATTAAATTCTGGTCTTTCAGCTCGTGGACCGATAAAAGACATTTCCCCTTTCAAAATATTCCATATTTGAGGTAATTCATCTAATCTTGCTCTTCTCATAAATTTACCAATCTTGGTTATTCTTGGGTCGTCACTGATTGCCCATACGGCACCGGTTGTTTTTTCTGCGTCTTGACTCATTGTTCTGAATTTAATGATTTTAAAGATTTTCCCTGCTTGGCCGATTCTTTTTTGCCTGTAGAATATTGGTCCCGGAGAGGTTGTTTTTATTAGAATAAAAATTAGAGGGTAAAATAACAAACTCACAATGCCTATTAAAAAAGCAAAAATTAGATCACTAACTCTTTTCATCATTTCATAGGCTCTCTTATTTCCTTCATTTAGGTTTTCTAGGAACCAAATTTGCCCGATAGCTTCTAGTGGAACCATGCCAGTAACATGCTCATAAAAAGAAGCTAGGTTCATAAAACTAACTTTCTGTTCAAGTGATTTATAGAAAATATTTATTATCTTGGGGATCTTGTAGGCTTCAGGACTCAAAATGATCGTATCGATTTTTTCCTCGGCGATTATTTTGTTGATTTCTTGTATTTTGTCGGACGAAAGATCGATAATGGATTTGATTTCATATCCGATTTGCGGATTTTCTTTTAGGTATAAATTAAGTTCAAGTGACTGGTTGTTGGTTCCAACTATCAGGACCGATTTTTTAAAACTCTTTTGGATTATATTGTTTGAAGTGAAACGACTCAAAAATTCTAGACCAAAAAAGATTCCGGCAAATAGGAGCAGATTAGTTTTCGGAGTGATTCCATAGAGAGGAATAAGATAGAAAAATAAAACTGAAATAATTCCGGATATGGTTATTGCTTGAAAGAGAGTTGAATAAAAACGAAGGTTGTTCCGAAGAAGTTTGGGCTCGTACAGATTGGCGATATAGAAGACCAAAAGCCATAAGACAAAAATTAGGCCAAAAGGATATAAATGAATCCAGTATTGCCTTTCAAAGTCTTTGGGATACCTAACCCAAACGGTAGCCACTAAAGAGGCGTATAAGATAAAAGCGTCCGAGGTAAAAATTAGAAACTTTTTCATGATTTTAGCTTAATATTGCTTGATTTTACCATGTTTTACAATAAAAATCAATTTTGCTATAATTTTTCACAATAACTGTTTAAGAGAGGTTTTAAATGGCTGAAAATGATAGAAACTTAAAAATTGGAATAGTTGGAGTGGGTATGGTTGGTGGGCCCATAAAGTGGTGGTTTGAAGAAAAAAGAGGATTAAAACGTGGCATTGATTTGTTTTGTTATGATACAGATCCGGCTAAGGGTTATTTTGATGATTACAATAGTGCCGATATTCTTTTTATTTCTGTGCCAACCCCACCAAATCCTGACGGTAGTTGCAACACATCTATTGTTGAAAACGTTGCTGGATCCATTAAGGGAGAAAAGATAATTGTTATTAAATCAACGGTGCCTCCTGGAACTACGGAAGACCTTCAGAAACAGTATTCTCAACATAAATTTTTGTTTAACCCTGAATTTCTTACTGAATCTCAGGCGCAAGAGGATTTTTTAAAGCCGGTCAGACAGATTGTCGGATATACCAAGCAGAGCAAAGATGTCGCTTTGACTGTTTTGGGCCTTTTGCCCATGTCGTATTATCAAAGTCCTTGGATGGCGTCTACTTATATGTTCAGGGGCCATACCGCAACCGAAGCCGAAGTCATCAAATATGCATCAAATGTATTTGGCGCTTTAAAAGTAACTTTTGCCAACAATATTTACGATGTATGTGGCGGATTAAGATCGGCTGGGGAATTGAGTGTGGATTATGAGAATATCAGGGATGCTTTAGGGGCTGATCCTCGGATAGGCCCTTCATGGCTTGATATTAACCATGGTTCATATCGTGGATTCGGTGGCTATTGTTTCCCGAAAGATTTGAAGGCGTTCATCGTTTTTATAAGTCTCTTAAAAGCGAAACTCACTAAATCCATATCAAAGCGATTGGGTAAAACCAAGGAGTTGTTTGATTCTGTTTGGAGTTACAATCAATCGCTTCTTGAGCATCAAAATTTAACGATAGAAGATGTTTCAAGACATGACAAGGAAATTATTTTAGCCAAAAGAAAAAGTATTGATTAAATCGGCCCCTCACTTTTCGGAAAGGTGAGGGATTTTATTTTACCTAATCCGCTTAAAATGCTATCATATCAAACATGAAAGTTAAGTTTTTCAGAGGTCTTGTTTTGCTTAGTCTTTTACTGGCCTCTTTTTTTGTTTCAACCCATGAAATTTTTGCTGACACCATTGGTCAGGGCCAAATTTTTAGTGTTAATTCCAAATTTGACCAATTTTCTAGAATAAGTCTAAATGCAACTTTGAGAAATATTTCTAATCGGGCCTATTTTTACGTCGAGGACAGATATTGGGATGGCTTGAGTTTTAAAGAGAAAACATCATTAACTAACGAAATAAATACACTCGCATTGGAATTTGATCAAAATATTTATCCAAGGGAGACTCAATTTTGGGGATCAGAACCAAATCCAGGAATAGATAATGATTCAAAATTAACCGTTGTTTTGGAAGATCTTATTTCCGGAAATGGGGGGTATTTTGATCCGTCTAATCAATATTCAAAAGATGTTAATAAAAATTCAAATGAAAGAGAGATTATTTTTGTAAGCGTAGAATCAGGTAGTTTTGCCAAGGTTTTTTTAGCCCATGAGTTTCAGCACCTCATATCTTATAATCAAAAAGAGTTTTTAAGAAATTCTCAAGAAGATGTTTGGCTAAACGAGTTGAGGTCAGAATATTCCATTTCTTTGTTGGGATATAATGATAATTTCAATAATTCAAGTCTCCAAAGGCGAGTAGAACTTTTTTTGCAAAATCCTTCGGATAGTTTAACAGAATGGCCCAATGTTTCAGCGGACTATTCTCAAGCGGCACTTTTCGGACAATATTTATCTGAACAATTTGGTCCGATTATCTTAAAACACACAATTGGGTTATCGGAGGTTGGAATTGATTCGATAAATCAATTTTTGAGCACCAATGGCTATAAGGAAAGATTTAATGATGTTTTTGGAAATTGGACAGTGGCTAATTACTTAAACAATGCTGTTGTTGATAGGCGATATGGTTATCAAGCAGAGGAATTGAAAAATATTCATGTTGAACCTCAACAATCTTTTTTATCATATCCATCACAATATATCTTTGACTACAATCTCAAATCTTGGCAGTCGGCTTGGTATCAATACAGCATTCCGTCTTTACCGGCGGATAAGGCTGTAAAAATAACCTATACGCCAAATTACTTATTTAGAGTTTTGTATGCGGATAATTTGGGGCGTGTGGGCGTTTTAAATAATCCCGGATATATAACAAATCCAGGAGGATTAAATAGCGTCGTTTTAATGCCAATCAACGAAAGTGAAACAAGAGATTTCAGAACGGAAGAAACTCCACGAAGGATTTCTTTGGATATAGGTTTTGTTGACAACGCTTCGGCTCAATCAGTTGTCGATGGCGCATTAATTAAAAGACCAAACGAGCCTGAAACTTATGTGGTAGAAGGAAAATATAAAAGATATTTACGTCCGGAAATCATAAAACTTTATGGCCACTTGGATGCCTCAAGAGCAATTGAGCTTGATGATAGGATATTTAATTCTTATACCACAGCCAACTATGTTAGAAACGTAAATGACAAAAAGGTTTACGCTGTTTGGCCGGACGGAACTAAGCATTGGCTTAATATGAGCGGGGATTATTTTACCCAGTCAGGCAGAGATTGGGGAGCAATATTTACAATTAATGACCTAGAGCTAAATAGTTATAAGACCGGGGAGGACATTAAACAATAAAATGGAATTTTATTATAAAATTGAAGATGAGAGAGACAGGATCCAGGAGTCAATAAAAAAGTTTGGCCACACTTCTGATCATAATTTAGATTGGTGGTCCTGTTCGGTCATAAGTTTCGATGGTGTTCCAGTCTTTGTTCAGTGGCCCGATGGAAGCGGTATTCTGGCCCATAAGTATCCTGATAAGTGGCGGATTTGGTCGGATCCTCTTTCCGAAGAATCCGATATGGCGCAAAGGATAGAAGAATTTGCCCTAAAGATATTTACAGAATTCAAGCCAAAAGAAATCTGGTGTGATGATGTTGCTGACAAAATTTATCCCGATTTAAAAAAGATAGGAAAGATTGTTTTGGGAGGTATTTATTATTCCCTTCTGTGGCCCGTTTTGGATATGAGTAAATATGAACCGGTTTTACCCGGAGGAGAATTTAAAGACATGAGAACCGCAAGGAGTAAGTTTTACAGAGAACATCGGGTTGAGGTTTTGAAAACAGACCAGTTGCCGAAAACAGATTTATTAAAGATTGTTGATTCATGGCTAATTGAGGTAGTGAAAAAGCAAAAGGAAGATGTTTATGATTTAAAATATAGAAAAATTATTGAGAAAGATTTTGCGGGTTTTACAACTGCGAGGGTTTTGATGGTTGACGGCAAGCCTACTGGTATCAATGCTGGCTATGAAGTTTGCAACCGACCGAATAGATTTGCCGGAGTTGTTGGTATTCACGATTATTCTTATAAAGATTTAGGAACGATTCTTTGGCTTGAGGATTTGGATTGGATTAAAAGAGCAGGTTATAAAGAAATTGACATGCAAGGTTCTGAAGATGATGGAGGATTAAGATTGAAAATGAAATTCGGTTCTCAAATAGAGAGAAAAACAGACACGTTTTCCATATTATTGTGATAAAATTTCATCTTCGGGGTCATATTCTTTGTAATTGATGAAAAGTTCTTCACCCTGTTTAATGTTTCTGGTGGTTTTAAATATTTTACTATCGTTTGGGTCGGATGCGGTATTAGGTGATAGGGAATGATTTAAGAAAAAAGAAATATCATTTCCATTGAGACCGTGATTGGGTATGTAATGGTAGCCATTGTCACTCCCATAGAATTCTTTTATCATTTGTGCGACTTCTTTTGGGAGTGAGGCGATTTCGTCTTTTTTGAATTTAAACCAGCGCACTTTTTTGCAATTCAAAAAAGGGTTTGTATTTTTGGGAATATCTACAATAGCAAAAACACCGACACCGTGGCGGGATTTTTTTAATCGGCAGTAGGTGTGCCGAAGGTTGTCTAGGAGTTTATTTTTGAGACCTGTCATTTTTATCTATATATATCCCCAAGTCATTAGTTTGTCGCTATCATCATTCCACGTTGCCCCAATATCTGTTCGGTAAAACATGTTAAGTAAAATAATGTTTTCTATTCTCAAATATGTTTGTTTGCGCGCCTCTTCCATTGTTGAACCTCCACCTGTCACAATTAAAACATAGGCGCTTTGACCGGCGACTCGCCAAACATTTTCAACTATTTTCACATCTCCCAAATGTATTCCTTCTAAATAAGGCCTTTTGAAAAGTATTGAAAGGTCTTTGTAAATTTCCATTTGTATCTGATCGTTGTATGGAAATGGTGGAACGACACAAACAACACCAACTTGAAATCCTTTCTTTGTTTTTAATTGATAATCTCTGTGATTGGCAATTTCATATAAAAATTCCCCCCATTCGCTTAAGACACCCTCTTGTTGGATTGATATGGTTGGATAACCGAATCGGCAGTTACCACACCAGAACGCTTTTCCGTTTCGTCTTACATAAATAATGTGGTTCGGAACTTCTACACAGTAAACTTGGCCATTGTATGGGACTTTGCTAATATTCCTTTTATCAATATAATAGTCAGTTTTTTGTGTTCTTTCGGCTATAAAATAAATGTCGCTGTTTCGAGTATAACCGCCTATAGATTTAGTGCCTTTGCTTTTTACTTCTCGGATATTACCGACAATGCCGCGCTTAAACAGTAGCTCTTGAATATCGTCAATTAATTTTTTGGATGTTGAAAAATAAGACGTTTGCCCGGTTCTTTTATGGATAGTTCCATCGCCAACGCGAAAAGCGTCAAGGAATACTTTTATTTGTTCGGGAGGCAAGGTCTTCACATATTCCGGGATGTATTTGGTATTGCTTTTTCCGAAATCGTGGAATAACAAATGTTTTACCAACTGTGTTGAGGAAATCTGAAAACCCTTTTTATTTTCAACAACCTTAAGTGGAAAATCTTTCAGCAGAGTTTGTACTTCTTTTTTACGGTTGAATTGAGAAATGTTTACAATATGGTTTTTACCACCGATACTGCCTTCGGCCAAATATATTCCTAAAAATTTAAGCCAGGCACTCATTGGCATTTTGACTTCAGGATGTTCAATCGGATGAATCTTTTTGTGTTTTCCTAAATAATGATTCTCAACATATTCAGGCACAGAATATGTTTTGGTGTCTTCCCCTTTCCATTTTGCGGTTCTTTTAATTTTTGAACCTTGTGGGATGGAGTCGGCGTTCACAAAATCAAATTTACCGTTTCTTTTTTGGATGTACATCTGGTGGTTTGGTGTTACCAAACAGTCAAGTGCCTGATGTGATGTGCCACTGCCGCCGACATGAATCAATTCACCGCTATGCTTCTTTGATATAAAACCGGTTACAGATTGATATTCTAGATGGTGTGATTTTGGATTTAAAGTCGCCACTTTTTCTTTGGGGCGGATATTTTTTATTAACTTCCAGCCGTCTTTTGTTAAAATTTCCGTATCTTCACTGAAACAAGTAAATTCTAGGGGATAAATTCCTCTGCCATTAACCATACAATTAATATCTATATAGCCTACGTAGCCTGCATTTTTTAAATCCTGTTCCAGTCTGCCTGTTGTTTCTTTAAATAATTTGTTTGGTTCACACCAAAACATTGATGTTCCCATTTCACCAGTCATTGAACCAAGTTCTCCGGGGAAAAGTCTTTTGTGTTCAAACGCAACCAATATCGGTGTAATAAATTTTTCTCCATTGAAAAATGCTGATGCGCCGACTTCGACTCCGTTTACGTATTTTTGGAGTTGGAATTGCTTAACTTTTCGGCTGAAAACTTTTTTATTTTGTTCAAGGATCTCATATAAATCTTTGCCATCTTCTTCTTTGCCTGTAAACAAAAGACCCTTTTTTAAATCTGCGGAAGCAAAAAGATTTGCCGAAGTGAAGCTTGAGGGTTTGTAAACATAACGGCCGGGATTTTCCTTTATAAACTGAAGCGCTTTGTCGTAGTCGTCAAAATCCCAAGAAGGAAGTGTGAGCATTCCCAATCTTTTTAATTCTGATTGACCAAATTCCCTGTCTTCCTCAAGTCGGTCAGTATATGCACTCCCACCAACGACGGCTTTGCCTTGTTTTCTTAGCTTGTCAGCTTCGTTTCCAAAACCGACATCATCAAAGACGATTACATCAGCCCAATCAATTAAGGGTTTCCATTCCGGAACCTTTTCTAATATTCCCTCGTATTCATCGGTGGAGTTTCTGATGTAACATTTTACTTCGTGGCCCTCATTTTTAATTTTCCATGCCAAGTCTCCGGAAAGTGCTTCCCAACTCACAAATAAAAATTTGTATTTTGGTTTGTCCGTAGTTTGTTGGGGTAGTTTCTGATCAGCAACATGAGTGATGCCGTTTCCATTTTTTATTTCACCATTTTTATTTTCCATTAAATTAGATAAAAATATTTTATTAATTTAAATTTACGCTTTAAAATAAATCTTCACAAGAATTTTTTGTGCATAAGTGCCCAAATTGTTTAGTTGAATTAATGAATAATTAGTTTTATAATTTATAACATGAGGATTGATATTTCTACAAAGAATATAACTCTTAATTCAGCTCTTGAAGATTTTGTGGCAGATAAAATCGGAGGCTTAGAGCATTTGATAGGTAATGCTGATGGAGAAGTTAGGGTTGAAATAGGCAAACCCTCAAAACATCACCGCTCGGGGGATATTTTTTCAGCAGAAGTCAATCTGAAACTCGGTGGCAAATTACTAAGAGCCACATCTTCACACGAAGACCTCCACAGCGCTATTGTTAGCGTCAAAGACGATCTCCAGATTCAAATAAAAAAATTTAAAGAAAAAATGACCGAGCGAAGATCGAGGAAATGAAATACTGAGCGTAGAAACGCGAACGTAGAACAGACCTCTCAAGACAGGTCAAAGGATAATTTTTTCGCCTCCCAGCCACATACCCCCAGGGAGAACATGCGCAGGCATTTCGGCTTGGTTCTTCGAAATGCCGAGCATGTAGATAGTGATTTGTCGCTGGAACAAATCAACTATCGGTCGAGTCGGGGGTTATGTGGCTGGGGGCGACCTTTATTTTTGTCTAAATCCGTGCTAAAATAAGGCACATATGTCTTTTTTGGCCAAGATTTTTGGTGACGCTAATCAACGTTACATAAAATCACTACAACCTGTTGTTGACCGTATTAACTCACTCGAAAAGGACTTCGAGAAACTTTCGGATTCCGAACTAAAAGAAAAGACCGTTGAATTTAGAAAGCGCTTGGCTGACGGCGAATCTTTGGACAATATTCTGCCCGAAGCATTTGCGGTGGTTAGAGAGGCATCAAAACGCACACTGGGTCAGCGTCATTTTGATGTTCAGTTGATGGGAGGAATAGTGCTTCATCGTGGCAATATCTCTGAAATGAAAACAGGAGAAGGTAAAACTCTTGTTGCGACTCTTCCGGCATATTTGAATGCGCTACCAAATTCGCCAGCTGGCGGAGGCGTTCATGTTGTCACCGTAAATGATTATCTATCAAGACGCGATGTTGCTTGGATGGGACAGATTTATAATGCGCTCGGGCTGACCACCGGTTGTATAAACCACGAGGCAAGTTATGTGTATGATTCTTCGCATACCGACAAAAACGAAGACAAAGAGCGTGATATTGAGGGAAGTTTTAAAATTGTTCATGAGTTTCTAAAGCCGGTTACGAGGCGCGAAGCATATTTGGCGGACATAACATATGGCACCAACAATGAATATGGTTTTGATTATCTTCGCGATAATATGGCTTACGAGGAATTGCAAATGGCCCAAGCCAAAGGTCACAATTTTGCAATCGTTGATGAGGTAGATTCAATATTGATAGATGAAGCGAGGACTCCTTTGATAATTTCTGCTCCGGATGAAGATTCTGGAAAACTTTATGATACATTTTCAAAAATCGTACCGAGACTTGTTGAAAATGAAGACTACAATGTTGACGAAAAATTAAAAGCCGTTTCAATAACAGAGAAAGGTATAGAAAAAGTAGAGAAGGCTTTGGGACTGACAAATATATATGACGAGGGAGGCACAAGACATGTCCATCATATGGAGCAGGCTTTGAAAGCGCAAATATTGTTTAAGCGTGACAAGGATTATGTTGTTAAAAATAATGAGGTAATTATTGTAGATGAATTTACTGGCAGATTGATGCCTGGACGAAGATGGTCAGAAGGGCTTCATCAAGCAGTTGAGGCAAAAGAAGGCGTTAAAATAGAGAAAGAATCTAAAACGCTGGCTACAATTACTTTTCAAAACTATTTTAGATTATACAAAAAACTCTCCGGCATGACTGGAACGGCGCAATCTTCGGCCGAGGAGTTCCACAAGGTCTACAAATTAGATGCTATCGTTATTCCGACAAATAAATTGGCCCAAAGAAAAGATTTATCGGATAGAATCTACAAGACAGAGAACGGCAAATTTAGAGCCATCGCCAGAGAAATAAAAGAATTACACGAAAAAGGCCAACCGGTTTTGGTTGGTACTGTTTCAATTGAAAAAAATGAACTTCTCTCGGCAATGCTGGAAAGAGAAGGGATACCGCACAATATTTTAAATGCCAAAAATCATGAAAGAGAGGCCGAGATTATTGCTCAGGCCGGCAGGCCCGGAGGTGTGACCGTTGCCACAAACATGGCTGGTAGAGGTGTAGACATTATATTGGGTGGAAATCCTCCCGACGCAGAATCTCATGATCAGGCCAAGTCTGTCGGGGGATTGTGCGTTATTGGAACCGAAAGACATGAGGCAAGAAGAATAGACGATCAGTTGCGTGGTCGGGCAGGAAGACAGGGCGACCCAGGCTCTTCAAGGTTTTTTGTTTCAGTTGAAGACGAACTCGTTCGTGTTTTTGGTGGAGACAGATTAAAAAATTTGATGGACAGACTTGGTGTGGGAGAAGACGAGGTTATTGAGAATAGATTTGTTTCAGGAGCAATTGCTCAAGCCCAATCTCGCATAGAAGGTCATAATTTTGATATCAGAAAATATGTCTTGGAATATGATGATGTAATGAATAAGCACCGCGAAGCAATCTATCGGCTAAGAAAAGAAATATTGCATTCTGAAAATTCCAAAGAAATCATCTGGGATTATTTGAGGGCTCAAATAACGGGGTTAGTAAATTTTCATGTGGCTAAATTGTCCGGGGAATATACCGAAGGAGCAAACCTTGAAGAGGTTGGAGAGTCATTGAGAGCCATGATGCCGATTGCAGAAGATATTCATTCTCAAATGCTTGATGTTTTCAAAAAAGGCAACAAAGATGAGTTGATTGATTTTATCATCAAAAAAGCTGAAGAATTATATGAAGCAAAAGAAAAAGAAGTCGGCATGGAAAACATGAGACGCTTAGAGAGATTGGTTCTGCTGAGAACAATTGATGAATTGTGGGTTGATCATATTGAGGCGATGGAGTATTTGAGAGATTCGGTTCGTTTGCGGGCTTATGGCCAAAGAGACCCGTTAGTTGAGTACAAGATAGAGGGACAGAGCATGTATAATCAACTGGTTGAATCAATCAAGGGGCAGGTGGCAAATCTTATTTTTAAGGTTAGTTTTATAGAAAAACCCAAGTTTTTTAATGCCGAGGAAAGACGGCCGGATATTGTTAGCGATTCAAATGGCCATACTTACCAGCCAGTAATTAACAAACCCACTCATCAAGATGGAGAAATAAAAATTGGCCGTAACGATCCTTGCCCCTGCGGAGAGATCAATCCCGTAACAGGGGAGATTTATAAGTGGAAAAAGTGTGGCATGATAAATGCTTCGCATCACAAGTCCCAATAAAAACTTTTTTAGAACTTTAATATGAATCTTGGGTATGTCTTTTCGAGTATTTAATGTCAAATCTCCTCTGGTGTATAAATGACTAACAAAAAATCAGTTGTCGTTGAAGTTTCGGGAGGATTTGACCCTTTATTATTAGATACTTTCGTGATATTATTGTAGGGTGAAAAGAAAGAAGAAGTGTAAAAGATGCGATCAAACGTTCTCTCCTAAACAGTGGAATCAAGTCTTTTGTGGCTCAAAAATAAAAAAGACAGGATGTTCATGGTTTAACGTAACTGTGACAAGAAGTAAAAGAAGGTGGCAGAATGAGAACTATAAAAACTATCAAAGAGAATATGGTAAAAAATGGAAAATAATTCAGAGAAAATTGAATTCAGAATATGCTCAAAAGCAGTTGGAGTTAAAACGAGAATATGGCAGAAGCGTTCAAGGAAAAATAGTTGCACAAAAATGGCGTAAGGAAAACATGGACAAGATATTGTTCTGGAATAAAAAAAGAATTTTGTTAGAAAAGAACGTCCCGGGCAGTCATACTTGGTATGAGTGGCAAGAACTTAAGGTTAGACATAATAATAAATGTGCCATTTGTAAAATAAACGAGATTAAACTTAAAAGAAGGTGGGGAAATAAATTTTCAAAATTAACTGAAGACCATATTGTCCCAATAAGCAAAGGAGGCACGGATTACATAAGTAATATTCAACCTCTTTGTATAAGTTGCAATGCCAAGAAAAAAGATAACTAAAAAACCGATAGTTGTAGCGGTAAGTGGTGGGATGGACCCTCTTCATGTTGGGCATGTTCAGTTATTTAAAGAAGCCAGAAAACTCGGCGATAAGTTGGTGGTGATTTTGAATAATGACAATTGGTTAAAAAACAAAAAAACCCATGTTTTTATGCGTCAAGATGAGCGCAAGAATATTCTTGAGGCAATTGTAGGGGTTGATGAGGTTGTTTTGAGCAGTCATTCACGTAATCCGAAAGATATGAGTGTTTCCGGGGAATTATATAAAATTAAACCGAATATTTTTGTTAAAGGCGGAAGTCGCAGAAAAGAAGTTCCTGAGGCCGATGTTTGTAAAAGAATAAATTGTAAAATAGTTTTTAATGTTGGTCCGGCTGGTAATTTTAAATATAGTTCTTTGCTTTTGGCTAAATATGTAAACAAAGTAAAACCAATTAGAAAATTAAAAGTAGATAAGATTTTGGACGAGTTAAGGATTGTGTTTGGAAAATCAAAGATAAATTTTTTGGAAAAATTAAGAATAAAAACATCCGATATAATTTTGCGTTTAATGAATCGTAAGAAGGGCTTCGGCCTTTTTGTGATTCTTGGTTGGCAGAACAATTGGAATAAATATATTGATATGCCTGACACGAAGCAGGATATTTATAAAAAACATCGTCAAAATTTATTAAAACATTACCATGACCACAAACATGATATTGAAACGACGGTTAATTTTGACGGTGCGATCTTGGTTGATAATTTGGGAAATGTTCTTCATTCGGGGGTAATGATTGAAGGTTTAAAACCTAAGGAAGTCGCCAACAAGATTAATCCGGGGAAATTTAATGATCTTTCAGAACAATTCGGTTTTAAAACAAAAGTTCATTTGCGTCATTTATCTGCCATTTCGGCCTCGTATATATTCAAGGGGACTACTATTTTTACTGTTTCTGAAGAAAGCGATACTTTCCATGTTTTTGAAAACGGAAAAATTATTTACTCTCTTTAAAATATTACCTGTAACATTTGACGGTCTAGTTTTTTTGTTGTAGATTTCGTGGCGAGAACTTTAACATTCGGGGAGATATAATGGGAACTAATCCTTATCTTGAGTTGAAGGAACAGCTTCTTGGCGTAACTCATTTGGGAGCTATTGAAAGACTTTTAGATTGGGACTTGAACGTCAATGTTCCTTCTGCGGGGCATAGAGCCAGAGCGGTTATGATGGGTTATATCGCCGGTCTTGAGCATGAGAAATTTACGTCGGATAAATTTAGGGAAGTATTAACACGAGCTGGAGAATTAGCCGAGAGAGGCAAATTAAAAGAAGATGAAAAAAGTGTGGTAGCAATAACTTTAGCCGATTTTGAAAAATCAAAAAAGCTTCCAGTTGAGTTTGTGGCGGAACTTGCTCAACTTTGCGGAGAATCAAACGAAGTCTGGATTGAGGCGCGAGCTAAATCAGATTTTAAACTCTTTGAGCCTTATTTGACTCGAATTGTTCGGGCCAAAAGACAAGAAGCCGAATATTTGGGCTATGAAAGTTCTCCCTACGATGCCTTAATGGATGATTTCGAGCCGGGACTTACAACGGAATTTATGTCAGGAATTTTTATTGAACTAAGACCTTTTCTGGTATCTCTTTTGGATAGAATTAAAGGATCTCAAGTAAAGATAAATAAGAAATTTATTTCAAAAAAATATCAGATTTCAAAACAATCTGAATTTATTAGAATGGTGGTCGAAAAGATTGGATTCGACTTTCGTCGGGGAAGAATGGATGTGAGTGTCCATCCGTTTTGTGAGAGTGTGCACCCTACAGATGTACGGCTCACCACTCGATTCAAAGAAAGGGATTTTGTAAACCAAGCTCTTTTGAGTTTGATTCACGAAGCTGGTCACGGTCTTTATGAGCAGGGACTTCCAGAAGAATCTTTCGGAACTCCGTTAGGGGAATCCGTTTCTTTGGGAATTCATGAATCACAATCACGTTTATGGGAAAACCAAGTTGGGAAATCATTACAATTCTGGTTTTATTTTTACCCTAAACTTAAGCGGATATTTCCTAGGCAGTTAAGAGATGTATCGCTAGAACAGTTTTACCAAGCGATAAACATTGTTGAGCCTGGTTTTATCAGGGTTGATGCGGATGAATTAACCTATAATCTCCACGTAGCTATAAGATTTGAGATAGAAAAGGATTTAATTGAGGGCAATCTTGAAGTCAGAGAATTACCGGATATTTGGAATCGTAAAATGAAAGAGTATTTTGAATTGAAGGTAAGTAAAGATGCTGATGGTGTATTGCAAGACATTCATTGGTCTGCGGGCTTATTTGGATATTTCCCAACCTACACTATGGGCAATTTGTATTCGGCCCAGTTGTTCGATGCCGCTAAAAGACAGTTACCAGATTTGGGCGGCGAAATCGTTAAAGGCGATTTTACAAGTTTAAGGGAATGGCTTAGGTTGAATATACATGTTTATGGCAGGCGTTATCCGCCAAAAGACTTAATTCTTAAGGCTACTGAAGATAAGCCAGCGTCGGTATATTTAATTGACTATCTCGAAAGAAAGTATTCAGATATTTATAAGCTCTAGACGATAAGCCCTTAGAGGCTTTTTTTTGACAAAAAATTTGTTTTCGCTATTCTTGGAGAAAGCTTTTTAATAATGAGGATCATCGTGGACCCCCCCTATGTCTATATAGAGAAGGAGCCTTTGTTGGATATGGTCTTAGCTTCTATCGAAACATTCAGGCGTGAGTGTTTGGGCTTACTCTTCGGCAGAACGCCTTCGCGGACGAGGAATTATTTTCACATTACCAATACCGTGAACATTCAAATGGTAAGAAAAAGAAAGAATAAAGAAATAGAGCAGAATAAAACAAGTGCAGAAAAAATAAGAGAGGTGTGCAGTCAATACCCGAATTTATACCCCTTGATAGGAGATTTTCATTCTCATCCGGAATGGGGTCGGTGTCGCCGCGAAGCAACCATGAGTGATGCCGACCTTGAAGATATGAGGAAACGGAGAGAGGAACTCAAGGTTTGCCTTGTTATTAAGGTATCGTTGATAAACAAAGAAAGAGTGGTCTGGGAACCGGTTGGCGGCGGCGGCATCAGAGGTTCTTTGGCCAAGTATAAATTCCATATCAACGCTATTCGTTTGATTGGCGACGACAAAGAAGAGATTCTAGAGATACGGGCTCCATCAGCTATCAAAGCGTTGAATAAGGCGATAGGATATCAGTAAATTCCCGCATAGGCGGGTCTTTTAATTTTCATAAATTAGTTTAATATGAAATTACCATGCCAAAAGTTTTTAGTACTCTTAAAATTTCCAGAAGTGGATTAAAATTATTTCTTGATTGTCCAAGATGTTTTTGGTTGGATTTGCACCATAAGATAAAACGACCTCCCAGTTTTCCCTATACACTTTCTTCAGCAGTGGATTACCTTGTAAAACAAGAGTTTGATAAATACAGGTTGAAAAGTAAATTACCTCCAGTTTTTTCTGAATTAAAAACAACTGCTAAGTTATATAATGGACTAGAAATGGAAGAATGGAGAAATAATTTTAAGGGCATTTCTTGTTTTGATGAGGATTTGAACGCGATTTTGTATGGAGCCGTTGATGATGTTCTGGAATTTTCAGATAAATCTCTGGCGGTTGTGGATTACAAATCATCCGGTTCAAAAGAAATAAACATCTATGATGACTATCGAAAGCAGATGGAAATTTATACCCATATTCTGAGGATGAAAGGTTTTGAAACACAACCTCATGCCTATTTTGTCTTTTATCATGTCCAAAAAGATGGCGGTGGATTTAAAAATGTTTTACCGTTCAAAGAGATATTGAAAAGAATTGACGTTGACCCGAGTTGGGTGGCAGGTGTTTTTGAGAGGGCTGTTGAGACGGCAAGACAGGATGAGGCTCCAAATACTCTGAATCATTGTGACCACTGTCATTATGTTGAGATGGCAAGTAAATATAAATCTATCCCTGATTTGAACATTTGATTTTTAAATTTGGCTCAGGTATAGTGTTTTAGGTTCTTTCTAATCAAAAAGGAAAAAGAAGTGAAGAAGTACTTTGTGCTTGTTCCGGCGGTTGTTTTGTCGGTTTCTATTGCGGTTCCATTGTCTGCTCAAGAAAGGGAACGTCGTAGACAGCCTGATCAGAAACAGGGTCAGGGTGAACAGAAGAAGAACCCCGAGACAAAGGCAGAGCCAAGACAAGATCCTCCACCAAAAGCTGGACAGCCAGCAGAGAGAGGTGTTGAGCAGACTCCTGGACGCGCAAGAGCCGGACAGGGAGAACGAAACAAGAATCCTGAAGCAAGGCCTGATCCAAGAAGGGATCCACCGCCTTCACAGAGGAGAACTGAGCCTCAGCGACGAGGTGAACAGCCACCGGACAGAGGAATTGAACCGACTCCTGGAAGCGGAAGAGCAGGACAGGGAAATAGAGGTTACGTTGACCCACCAAACAGGCCGTCTCCACCAAGAGATTACGCAGTTCCTCGTGGTAGACCACACCCGAGACCACATCCGCAGTTTGGTCCTTATCACAGTAGGATGTATCAGGGCAGACTTTTTTACTGGCGTCCGTATCTTCGTCACTGGAGATATCCCAATACCTGCGTCTCAGGTTACTGGGAGTGGGATAGGTGTATTGAACATTGGGTCTGGGTTGAAGGTTACTGTAATGTTCGTGGACATCGTCATCGTTTTGATCCGGGATTTTATTTCTGGTTCCAATTTGGTCGCTAACGCCTGAAAGGGGCGTTTTTTAATTGCATTTTTACTTTAATAAGACTAGCTAAATTTGTCAGAATTGTTTTTTATTTATAATATTGATTTATGGAACAAGAACAATTAAGGGCTGAACATTTTTATAAATTTTTTCAATGTCCGCATTGGATTTGGTATGACATTTATGGTGACGCCAGACACAAAAAACAAATTCCTCCGCTTTTGGAAATAATACATCAGGGGAAAATAGTTGATGGAGAACGTGTTTTAAAAAATCACAAAAAATTTGAAGAAGTAAAACCGGAACTTTTTAGAGATTTGGATGAAGCGTTTTTGGCGACCTTAGAAATGATGAAACAAGGTAAAAACATTTATCACGGTGTTTTGATGTCTGAAAATTGGGTTGGAATGCCTGATTTACTTGAGGCCAGACCCGGTAAGTCCAAGTTTGGTAATTGGGAATATGTTGTTTATGATGCTCAAAACTCACTTGAATTGCGTGATGAAAATAAATTTCAACTCATTTTTTATAGTTTGATTTTAGAAAGACTACAAGGAACAAGACCCAAAGAGGCCTATGCAATTGATCCGCAAGGTAATGAGAGGTCTTTTTTGGTTGAAGATTTTGTTGATCAGTTTCATTTAACCAGAATCCAGATAGAGAAAATTTTGAATGGCGAAAAACCATCTCCGTTTTTGAAATCCGGTTGCAAGAGGACTCCTTGGTATTCTCTTTGCCTTGAGGAAACAAAGGGTTGTAATGATGTTTCTTTGGTTTACAAACTAAGCCAAGCTGACCAAAGACGGCTTTATGACATTGGCATTCATACCGTTGAAGATATGGCAAAAGCTGATGTTGATGATTTGCAAGCAAAATTGGAAGACTGGCCTTTTGATAAATTGGTCAGGTTTAATAATCAAGCGAAAGCTCTTGTTTCAAATGAGCCGATGATAATCAGAAAACCGGAATTTCCAGAGGTTAGGTATGAGGTTTATTTTGATATAGAAAGTGATCCAACCAGAGATACTGATTATTTACTTGGTTTTCTTGTGAAAGACACAGCCGGTACTACGGAGCCGGAGTATAAATATTTTTTTGCTAAAAACAAAGAGGAAGAACCTGAAATGTGGAAGAAGTTTTTGGATTTTCTGGTGACCTTGGAAGATTTTGTGATTTATCATTATGCGTTTTACGAGAGGCAGGTTTTTGACAGATTGGTTCTTCGCTACGGCGCACCGACAACATTGGTTCATAAATTTAAAGAAAATACGATTGACCTTCATCTTAAGGTGGTTGAGTCGGTTATTCTTCCACTTTATTTTTATAGCCTCAAGGATGTGGCCAAATATTTCGGTTATGTCTGGAACACTTCTGATGCCGGAGGGGCTGAATCAGTGGTTTGGTTTAGTGAATGGTTGGACAAGGGCGATAGTGACATTTTAAAAAAGATTTTAAAATACAACGAAGATGATGTCCGCGCCACTCTCCTTATCAAAGAATGGTTAGCTCAACACAAACCGACAAAGAAAAAAGAAAAGTTGGATTCGTCGGAGGAATAGCTAGCTCCGCCTTGGTCATTTTCGACCTATTTGCTTATGCCCTCGTCTTCTTCGGACAAATGCTTAAATTAATCTCAATTTGCTTAACAAATTTTAGCATCCGTTCCTCCGCCGAAGAGGCGGATTTTCCGGCTAAAATTTGTTATCTAAGCAAATTATCAGTTAATTTAAGCATTGTGTTATCCTCGACGCAGACGGTCTTAAATGACCAAGGCCTCGCTTCAAAACATAACCCTCTAGCAGTTTGCGTAAGTAAGCCGTTGATATTTATCGGAAAAATGATATTTTAAGATTATTGACACAAAACATGACAACTGAAAATTATTTTTTTATAGATGGCTCGGTTTTATGAATTTCAAATATTGTGGCTCGAAAATAAAAGGTTCCGATGCGTTTAATAGATTTGTTGAAGATAAGGTTTCTAAAAAATGGCAAGACCGTTGTGCTAAAAGTGAAAAGGGGATTGATATTGAAATCTGTTGCGATGCATTTAAATTAGCAAGTAGGGGTAAAATTGACCGACTTTTTTTGCTAACAAACGATGCTGATTTTGTTCCATTTTGTAGAGCCATAAAAGAATTTGGAGCAAACATTAGTTTAATACATTTATCAGAAACAACTAGCCCCAACAATTTACTTGTTGAAGAAACCGAGCTATTTCACTTTGATGAGGCGAGAATTAATTTTCGCGAGACCTTGTTGCATTTTTCAGACCCGCAACAGGCGGGCTTGGTGTTCTGAAGGAGTAGGTTAAAAAATATACTCAATGTTTAGGCTTTCCGTCAGATGAGCATGATAATCTAAACATAGCATGAGACGACTGAAGAACCCGCCGTCGTGGCTCGGAGTGGTGCCGTGCTTTAGCCGGCATAACTCTCTGTAGGACTAGTAGAGATTGCCGCTGGAGCAATCGTAACGGGCTGAAAAATACAATAAGGCCGAGCTGACATCTTGCGCTCAAAATTTAGATATGTTTTAATTCTCTTTGTGAAAGTTAATTATTTACTCATTGGAATAATTGTTGGCTCGGTTCTTCTTTTTGTTTTTGTTTATCCTCAGGGGATTAATACGGGCATAGACTGGCTTGGTTGGAAATTGCCTCATGTTCCGGAAGTTCCATTTCGTCTTGGATTGGATTTGCTTGGTGGTACACACCTTGTTTATCAGGCGGATTTGTCAAAATCTGAAAACAAAACCGATGCCATGCAGGGCGTTAGGGATGTTATTGAAAGAAGAGTTAATTTTTTTGGTGTTGCTGAGCCGTTAGTTCAGATAAGCGGTAGTGATAGATTAATTGTGGAACTTGCCGGAATAAGCGATGTTAGTCAAGCAATTCGATTGATCGGTGAGACACCATTTCTTGAATTCAAAGAAACAACTGCCGAGACTCAAACAATTTTAGATGCTCAGCAAAAAGGACAGAGATTGGATGAAGATCCTTTGCGTGCGACTGGTTTGAGTGGTAGACATTTGAAGAGGGCCACCGTTGTTTTTGATCAACAAACATATCAACCTCAAATTAGTTTGGAGCTTAATGATGAAGGAGCAAAACTTTTTTCTCAAATAACTAAAAATAACCTAGGCAAAATAGTGGCAATATATTTGGATGGTGTTCCAATTTCTACTCCCGTAGTTCAATCTGAAATTAATGATGGGAATGCTGTTATCACCGGTAAGTTTACTCCGAAAGAAGCTAAGACTCTGGCAACAAGATTGAATTCTGGAGCTTTACCTGTTCCAATTAATCTTATTTCCCAGCAAACAATCGGGGCATCTTTGGGGGCCGAGTCACTTTCAAAGAGTTTGACCGCTGGAGTTTATGGCTTGATATTGGTCGCTTTGTTTATGATAGTGTTTTATCGTCTACCGGGTCTTGTGGCAGTTTTGGCTTTACTTTTGTATATATTGATTGTTTTGTCAGTGTATAAATTAATACCTGTGACACTGACTTTGGCTGGTATAGCCGGATTTATTTTGTCGTTAGGTATAGCTGTTGATGCTAATGTTTTGATATTTGCCAGAATGAGAGAGGAATTGAGGGCTGGAAAATCAATCAGAACTTCAGTTCACGAAGGTTTTTCAAGGGCATGGCTTTCTGTTAGAGATAGCCATGTGACGACACTTATTGGGACTTTCGTGTTGTATACTTTTACCACCTCCATTGTTAAGGGCTTTGCCCTTACTTTAGGAATAGGTGTTTTGACAAGTTTGTTTACCGCTATAGTGGTGACGAGAACTTTTTTGAATTTGTTTGGCGGATCAAGGTTTGAAAATAAAAAATGGCTTTTTTAGATATATTTATGAATAAGATTTACACGATAATGTTTTGGTTCTCAATACTACTGGTGGTAGTATCAGTAATCGTTGTGGCTGTATTTGGATTGAACTTGGGAGTGGATTTTAAGGGTGGAAGCGTTCTTGAGATTGAATTTGCAAACGAAAGACCGGAAGTAAGCCTCTTTCAAAATTCCGTTTCCGGATTTGGTGATTTGTTGATTGCCCCATCTGGAAACAATGGTTTTATGATAAGAACAGGTGAGTTATCTGAAGATAATCATCAGGCCATGCTTGGTAAATTCAAAGAAGCTTTCCCCAATTCAGGTTTAGAGGAAAAAAGATTTGATTCTGTGGGTCCCCTGATTGGGAATGAACTGAAAAATAAAAGCATAACGGCCATAATTTTGGTTTTGTTGGCGGTCATTGTTTACATAGCAATTGTTTTCAGAAAACTTTCAAGAGTGTTACCTTTTTGGGCGATGGGAGTATCTGCCATTATTGCTCTTGCTCATGATGTGATAATTCCTACCGGAGTGTTTGCCCTTCTGGGACATTTTTATGGCATTGAAATAAGCGCGGTATTTGTTGCAGCTGCCCTTACTGTTTTGGGATATTCGGTGTCAGACACGGTGGTGATATTTGACAGAGTAAGGGAGAATGTTTTAAAAGGAGGAGGCGGTGACAATTTTCCGGCCATTGTTCACAAAAGCATAATGCAGACTTTGACAAGATCATTAAACACCACGTTCACCACTTTGCTGTCTTTGGTCGCCATATATTTTTTTGGTGGAGATAGTATAAAGTATTTTGCGTTGGCAATGATTATGGGTATTTTCCTGGGAGCCTATTCTTCCATATTTGTTGCGTCACCCCTATTGGTTTGGTGGAATCGTAAAGTTCATTGACCAAGTATTGACTATATACAATAGTAGTGATATTGTATATAAATTGATAAATAAACCTAATAAGGCATAGTTCCAATTCGGGGCTTTCCATGGGAATTTAATTTAATATGAGCAAAAACAATTTAAATTTGTCGGGACAGAGTGCCATTACAAAAACGGTCGCAAGTTTAACCAAAAGTCTGTCTGAAAGAAATAGGGATATAATTTCCAGACGTTTTGGGCTTAAAAATGCAAAAAAAGAAACCCTTGAGTCTATTGGTAAGAGTTATGGTATTACCAGAGAAAGAGTCCGACAGATTGAAGAATTTACACTCGCTCAACTTTCTAAGGGTGGACCAAGTGTTGAGGTTGAAAAATATGCAACTTTGGCAAGAAACTTTTTAAACGAAAATGGAGGAATAATGAGAGAAAGAGATTTGTTTAAAGCCTTTTCCGGTAGTGATTCCGAATCTGTTCTTAATTCCTCGTTGGTATTTGTTTTGACATTGGATAGAGACTTAACCAGATTTAATGATAACGATAATTTTCACTCTTTTTGGGCAACCGACAAGGTTACTTTGGATAATTTTAAAAACATGGCATCAGTCTGCTCCAATCTTTTAGAGAAATCAGGCAAAGTAAGCTTGGAAGATCAGTTTTATAATTTAGTCAAAAAGAATAATGCTTCCGGATTGAATGGTGATTTAAACCAAAAACATTTGACTACATATCTTGCAATATCAAAAAATGTCGGAAAGAATATTTTCAATGAAGTCGGATTGGTTTCTTGGCCGGAAATAAGACCAAAAGGAGTTAGAGACAAAGCCTATTTGGTGTTAAAAAAAGAAAATAATCCTAAACATTTCAGTGAGATTGCCAAATTAATAAATTTGGCAGGATTTCAGGGTAAGAAAGCAAATGTTCAAACTGTCCACAATGAACTGATAAAAGATGATAGATTTGTTTTGGTCGGCAGAGGAATGTATGCTTTGTCTGAATGGGGTTATAAATCAGGCACAGTTAAGGACGTGTTAGTTGATTTATTAAAAAATTCTTCTAAACCGATACACAGAACAGCTCTTTTAACCAAGGTTATGAATGCAAGAATGGTTAAAGAAAATACGATACTTCTAAATCTTCAAGATTCAAAAACATTTATTAAAAACGAAGACGGAACATATGAATTAAAAGAAGCCTAAACGGCTTCTTTTAATTTTAACTTGCCTAATGTATAATGGTTAGGTAATGGATTCATTCTCTTTTGCCTTAGATTCTTTGGAAAATTTGCTATATTTTTTGTTTGGTTATTGGTGGATATATCTTCCATTTATTTTAGTATTGCTTCTTCTTGGTGCATATGAAACCTATGCTAAATTAAGTTTTATAAAATCTATAAAATGGACATTATTCGATTTAAAAGTCCCACAAGATCCCGGTAAAAGTCCTAAGGCCACTGAGCAAATTTTTGCTTCGCTTCATTCCATTTTACCTCCCCCTATCAAATGGAGAGACAAAGTATTTAAGGGAAAAATGATTGATTGGATATCTCTTGAAATCGTTGGAATCGGTGGAGAGACTCATTTCTATATTAGAACACCTGAACAATATAAAAAACTTGTTCAATCCCAGATTTATGCTCAATATCCTGATTCAGAAATTTCCGAAGTGCTTAATGATTATGTCAATTTGTTGCCACCCTCATTACCCGATGAAAGTAATGATCTTTGGGGTTCAGAAATGGTTTTGAGTAAAGAAGATTTTTATCCAATCAGAACTTATCCAGAGTTTGAAGAAAAATCAAGTGGCCCGGATTCAATCAAAAGAATTGATCCGTTGGCTTCTTTGTCGGAAGTATTATCAAGCCTTGAGGCCGGAGAGTTTTTGGGGTTGCAGTTGATTATTAAGCCAACCGGAGAGGGTTGGGTTAAAAAAGGTCAATCGGAAATGGATAAATTGCAGGGCAAAAAACCTAAAGTCGCAGAAAGCATGTTTTCTAAGGCCGTATTTGAAATTGATAAATTAATTCCTGGTCATGTCGAGTCGGCAAAAGAAGATAAAAAACCCGAACAAACCCAATTGACTTCAGGGAAACAGGAGGCAATAAAACTTGCCGAGAAAAAGATGGGTAAACTCGGTTTTGATTGCGGCATCAGATTTATATATGCAGGTCCGAGATCTAATTTTCACAGAGAACACATAGCCGGCATTATCGGTGTTTTTAAGCAGTTCGCGTTGCAAACAACCAATAGTTTCAAGCTTAATCCCGCGACGATAACTTTTGGTAAGTGGCCGTTTAAAAAAAAGAGAGAATATGACAAGAAAATATTTTTGTTGCATAAATATAAAAATAGGTCTTTGCCGATGAAGTCTTTTGTTTTAAATACTGAAGAACTCGCTACGATATACCACTTACCAGATGTGAGTGTCAGGTCGCCGTTGTTACCAAGAGTTGAAGCTAAAAAAGGTGAACCACCGATAGGTTTGCCAATATCTTAGGCTTAGTAATGAATCATGGATAAAATAGAACCAACAGAAACAGTTTTTTTGGGAGAAACAAGCTTTAGAAACACAAAAGTCCGTTTTGGCATTAAACAAGATGATCGAAGGAGGCATATGTATGTCGTTGGTTCGACCGGAATGGGTAAGTCTGAATTTTTAAAGACTATGGCCATTCAGGATATTGAGGCCGGTCGCGGGGTTTGTTTTATTGATCCCCACGGTGACACCGCTGACGATTTACTTGATTATATTCCGGAAAATCGCATCAAAGATGTTGTCTATTTTGATCCGGATGATTTGCAATATCCAATTGCTTTCAATGTTATGGAGGGTATTGGATTTGATTATAGACACTTAGTTGCATCAGGACTTGTTGGTGTATTTAAGAAAATATGGGGCGCAGAGGCTTGGTCAGGAAGAATGGAATATATATTGAACAATACGATTTTGGCTCTTTTAGAATATCCGGATTCCACCCTTCTCGGCATTAACAGATTGATGTCCAGTAAAGAATATAGAAAAAAAGTCGTTGCTAATGTTAAGGACCCAATAGTCAAAGCTTTTTGGACAGATGAATTTGCCAAATATGCCGATAAATTTGCCACCGAAGCAACGGCTGCCATCCAAAACAAAGTCGGACAATTTGCTTCAAATAATGTTATTAGGAATATTCTTGGTCAGCCAAAATCCAAAATTAATATCAGGCAAATAATGGATGAGGGCAAGATTTTAATCGTAAATGTTTCCAAAGGAAAAATCGGCGAAGACGCTTCAAGGTTGTTGGGAGCTTTTCTCATCACAAAAATACAATTAGCAGCCATGTCTCGTGTTGACACACCCGAGTCTCAAAGACGAGATTTTTTCTTATACGTTGATGAGTTTCAGAATTTTGCTACAGAGTCTTTTGCTAATATTCTATCCGAGGCCAGAAAATATCATTTAAGTTTGGTAATGGCCCACCAGTATATTAAACAGATGGAAGAGCCTGTTATGGACGCTGTTTTTGGAAATGTCGGCACAATTGTTTCATTTAGGGTTGGTGCCGAAGATGCAGAATTTTTAGAAAAGTGGTTTCAGCCAGATTTTATGATGAATGATATTGTTAATTTAGGTAAAAGAAATATGTATCTCAAGTTGATGATAAACGGTGTTTCGTCAAAAGGTTTTTCCGCTTCAACATTGGATAGGTTTCCCAAACTAGAAAATTCAAATCGCCAGGCCATAATTGATGCCTCAAGAGAAACCTATACAACTTCAAAATCTATTGTTGAAAAAGAAATAGCCGAATGGGCCGGACCGGTCGCGGAAGAGATTTTTGGTAGTTCCTCACAGGGACAGGGGGGTGGGTATCAGCAAGACAGAAGGCCAGATTATCGTCCTAGCAGGCCTTCTTATCAGGGACAAGGCAATTATCAGAGACCAATGCCCGACAGACCTCCTAAAGCAAAACTTCAGAATATTTCCCAAGTTGTTCCAAGTGAGATTTCTTTAAGTGCTTTAACTTTACCGCCCATTGATTTTAAGGGGAGAAAGATAAACCAAACTTTGAAGAAAAGACCAAAAAATAAAAATCAAGACAGGGTTGAAGTTGATACTGCCGAATTAAAAAAACTTTTGGAAGAATCTCTCAAGAAAAAAGAATAGTCACTCTGCTTAGTGATTCAGAGAGGGATATGGCTGAGAGCTTTTTATGTTTGCTAAAAAATTGGCTTATTCGTTGGTTGACGGAGGTCGTTTTTGGACTGGCACAGTGTTTTTATAAGTGTATACTGCAACTAGTGATTATCCTTACAAGAAAGGAGAAACCATAATGACCAGGCTTAAATGTTCGATTTGTGGCAATTTCACGACAGGAAAGTGGACCTGTGGCCATGAGTTAGTTGAGGAGCGGGGTGGGGCACGAGGCAGAAATGTACAAAGAGTGAGGGTTTGCTGTGGGCTTCCCATGTGCAAAAAGCACAGATGGTGTCAATGTCGACATCATGATAAAGAAGATTCCTGGCCAGACAAGATCTTCTGGTCCAAAGGGTACCCCTAAAACCGTATCGCTAGTGGCGACCACGTTCGATGCCCGGGAAGCGAAAGTAACCCGGGTTTTTGTTTTTCTAAACATTCAAGCGGAGCCAAATGTCCTCTCTGACATCTTCGCAGACGAGCCATGAAATGAAAGGCGGACAATAAAGAGTCCAAAATAACAGGTCAAACGCCGAGTCCGTCGGTTGGCGGACGAGGAGGCAAGTGCGGGTTACTTGTTATTTAGGCAACTCTTTACAGACGCTCTTGAATTGAATGGCGAAGGCGAGGACCAGATGGAAGAGATGATGTTTGGCGGAGCGCCTATTTTGTGATTTTAATAAATATGATAGGGTGTCGGTGTGCCAAACAAATACTATAAAAAATTTATCAGGATACCTCCCAGCGAGAGCATAGATATCAGAGAGATTTCACCGATAGTCCATCATCCGCTTTTCCAACGCCTCCTCCATATTATGCAACTTGGGGCTAATTTAGGAGTATTTCCAGGCGCTTCTCATAATCGTTTTGAACATGCTTTGGGGGTGTATGGTAAAACATCTGTTTTTTGTGAACGTTTGGTTCGTGAAGGAACACTTACAAAACATCAGGCAAAAAACATCTCTCTCTTTGGTCTCCTTCACGATATTGGACACGGTCCGTTTTCACATGTCATAGAAGAACTTACTCCGATAAATCATGATGAAAATGGTTTTAAGATAATAAATCAATTAGATAAAGCCATAAAAGAGTCAGGCGGAGACCCTAAATTTATTAAAGATTTATTTGGCAGAAAGAATAATTTTTATAAAATAGTGATGGATAAAAATTTAGGCATGGATAAGCTGGATTATCTTGAGAGGGACGTTTATCACACAGGGTTTGGTCAAAGACCCGACATAAAAAGCGTCTTTGATTATTTGAGTTTTATTGACGGACGATTGGTTATAGATAAGAAATCTCTGGAAGCGGCCAAACAGATTCAGAGATTATACATGTATATGTATAAGGAGTTTTATCTGCATAAATCTTCTCAAATAAGTCAGAGATTTTTAGAAAAAATGATTGCCACTTGGATTAAGCTGGAAAAAATAAATCCCAGCAAACTTTGGTTAATGAATGACACGGAGTTGTTAGCCAATATATATTTTCACAAAAATCCTACGTTGGCTTTTTTGTATAATTCTTATAAAACAAGAAATTTACCCAAGACCGGTCTGGTTGTCCGTTTAAAAAATCGCCAGTCTAAAGAAAGAATAAGTGGAAAGATAATCAAGGTTATCGGCGAAGAGGGTGTCTTTTTTGAAAGTTTTAATAAGCATTCGTCTTTTGGCGATCTTGAAAAACTTGAAAATTTAATTGGCAAAACCATAAAAGTTGAACCGCATAAGATTGTTGTCGTGCCGATGAGTACCCCATGGCGTTTTGTTCCTGAAGATATTTTTTATCATGATGACGGCAACACATTTTCCTTAAAAGGTGTTTATCCCGAATATTTTGAGGCAATGAAGATGGAGGCAGATGATTATGTTGCCGTTAGGGTGTGTATCATTGGAGACAGGAATATGATATACAAAAATTCAGATAAGATTCTCAAGGTTATAAAAAAGAGTCTGGAAAATTAAGAGTCGTTATTTTCAAAACTTAAGGTCTGTTTTGTGTTGCAAAAGCGATTGATATTGTTAGAGTAAGGATAATTAGGTCAGATAGAAATAGAAAGGTTCCAGATGGAACAGTATTGGATGCCTAAGAAATTGGACTTTGATAATTTGAGGTTGTGTTTGGATAATTATCCTGCGGATTTTCTTTTTATTAGATTGGTCGGTTCGGCGGGTGGTACGGAGAAGGTTAGCGAAAAACTTGAAGGCCGAAAACTTGATTTCAGAAAAGACAAATCAGGCTTGTATCTCCTTATTGATTCAAGACAGGTGTTTCACTTTCCCCTAAAAGATTATGAAAAAGGATTTTCTTTGGCATATGAAAGAATTGAACCGACAGAAGACGGTATCGGAAAGATGGTTATGTTAAGTGAAGGAGTTGACCCGTATGACCCCAATCTGGTGGAACCTAGGCGGTCTTTTTTGAGAATCGTATTGGACTATCACTTGATGGAAATTCATTTCAAGGGGAGGATAAATTTAAAATTTCATTCTTGGTGGATTAAGCCGTATTGGAAATATTGGACGATTGGGATGCCTTAGTGCGATTTAATAAATAATTTTACAGACCAAACGGTCTGTTTTAGTTTAGTGGTGCGCCCGGTTGGAGTCGGTCACAGATAATGGTTCGCCGTCGCTTACCATTTCTGCGACCCCGCCTCGCGGCGATGGTCTGTTGACCATCGCATCGTTCCGGCATTCAACTCCAAACGAAAGTGAAGCAGTTCACTTTCTCCGAGCTCAACATAAACATAAATTAAAACAGGGCACGAGAACCCTGTTCTAATTTATGATGTGCGCCCGGTTGGAGTCGAACCAACGACCATCTCCTTAAAAGGGAGCTGCTCTACCAACTGAGCTACGGGCGCATAGATCACACTACTAAGACAGAATATCAAAAATTTGAAGGCACTTCAAGAAGTTATTGACTTTGCCGTGGTTTTATATGATAATAATACAAATTTGTTATTTTAAAAAGGCTAAAAATGACACGAAGAGGCAGGATTCTTTTAAATATTTGTTTGTTTCTCATTGTTCTTGATATTGGTCTTTTGTGGTCTAGAGCGCATAGAGTTCAATATGGTGGCTGGAATAAAAAAGATATGTCCTTTTTGGATGAAAGGATCCAGGCTTCTGTTCATGAGCAGGGATATGAAAATGCTTGGGTTCAGGATTTGGACAAGAAAGAAGGTCTGGTTCTTGTCACAACTGTTGAAAGTGGGATCAGTGTTGTTTTTAAGCCAACTTCGGAAAATTTTGATAAATTTCACATTGGTTGGATTTCTCCTGTCACGTTTGTGTGCTCGGGATTTATTAAAGAAAAATGTGATTTTAATTCTCCTTTGAAGGTCTTTGTCGGTAATTCAGAAGTTGAAGTCAAATATATCAAACATCCAGAAGCTTAGTTTGTTGGGAAGTGATTGCCCCTCGTTTTTAAAAGACGGGGGGATTTTGTTTTGAGTTTCTTTGTTGTATTATGTCGTCAGGATATGAAAAAAGATATTAAGTCAACCATAAAAGTTGGAGTCTTGATGGGTGGTCCTTCCTCAGAACACGAGGTTTCTTTAAATACGGGTAAAAATGTCCTTGAGAATCTAGACAAAACAAAATATGAATCAGTTTCTATTAAAATATCTAAGACGGGGAGGTGGTTTTTAAAAGGTAAACCGGTTAATCAGTCAGAGGCTTTAAGGGGGCATGATGTTGTTTTCAATGCTCTTCATGGAACTTTTGGTGAGGATGGAAAGGTGCAGGGAATATTAGAGCACCTTGGAGTCAGGTATACTGGTTCTGGTATTGCTGGTTCAGCAATAGCCATGGATAAATTTCATAGCAGAGAGATATTTAAACTTGCTGGTTTAAACACTCCAAAAACACTAAAAATTAAAAAAGGTGAAAATTACATGGCTCGTGTTAATTTTTTTGTTAATAAAATAGTAAAATTGCCTGTGGTTATTAAGCCTTGTTCAAACGGGTCATCAGTTGGAGTTAGAATTGCTAGCGATATTAATGAGATTAATGTTGCGGTAGTCGATGCTTTTAAGCTGGATCGACATGTTCTCGTGGAGGAGTTTATAAAAGGCAGAGAGTTGACCTGCGGTGTTCTTGATGATTTTCCTTTATCTGGGACTGGTCAAACCGGAGCTTTGCCCGTGACAGAAATTATTCCGGTAAAGAATCATGGGTTTTTTGATTATGATGCAAAATACAAACCTGGCCATTCAAATGAAATAACACCGGCCCCGCTTGATTCCAGCATGACTCAGAAGGTTCAAGATATTGCCATTAAGGCTCATCAGGTTTTGGGATGCAGAGGTTATTCAAGAACTGATATGATCTTAAAAAACGGCAACGGGACAATTTACGTTCTGGAGACAAATACTCTTCCTGGGTTGACTGACACTTCGCTTTTACCTCAATCAGCCCGAATTGCCGGCCTGACATTTTCAGAACTTTTGGATAAGATAATCTCAAGTTCTTTGGTTTAATCTTGTCTGACTAAATTTTTGTGATACTATTGAGTCAGATAAAATAGATTAAATATCTGACTACTATGGAACGAACTCATATTTTAGATATTAAAAACATGGTCGGACAGTCGGTAAATCTTTTTGGTTGGGTTGCAACAAGGCGTGACCATGGCAAACTCATTTTTATTGATTTACGCGATAGAAGCGGGATCGTTCAGGTTGTTTTCACCCCGCACCAATCTATTCCGCTGACCACCAACGAAGGGGGCGGGATTGGTGCGGGGCAAGCTGCCAACATGTATGAGTTGGCTCAACAACTTAGACAGGAATGGGTTTTGCGTATCAAAGGCACAATTAAGGCTCGTCCCGAAAAGATGGTTAATGTTGAAATAGAAACAGGCAAAGTTGAGATTGAGCCACAGGAAATGGAGGTTTTGAATAGAGCCGAGACACCTCCTTTCCCATTAGATACTGATGGCTATGAGATAGGCGAGGAATCAAGGATGAAATACCGATATTTGGACTTGCGAAGAACAAGAATGACTAAGAATATGATTTTTAGACACAAGGTCACCTCCTTTATTCGTAATTGGCTCACAGAGAAAGGTTTTATTGAGGTTGAGACTCCAATTCTTACAAAATCAACTCCTGAAGGCGCTAGAGATTATGTGGTCCCTTCCCGTCTTTATCCGGGCAGTTTTTATGCACTTCCACAATCCCCTCAACAATACAAGCAATTGTTGATGGTTGCCGGCTTAGAAAAATATTTTCAAATTGCAAGATGTTTCCGAGATGAAGACACAAGAGGTGATCGTCAGCCCGAATTTACCCAATTGGATTTGGAGATGAGTTTTGTTGAGAGAGAGGATGTTATGAAATTGAATGAGGAGCTTTTGATTGGAATAGTCAAAAATATCTATCCGGAAAAAGAAATTCAAGAAATACCTTTTCCGAGACTTTCTTATCAAGAGGCAATGGAAAAATATAAGACTGATAGACCAGACTTGAGAAAGGACAAGGAAAATCCAAACCTTTTGGCCTTTTGTTGGGTGATTGATTTTCCATTCTTTTCCGCCGAAGGCGGACCCGCCTCTGGCGGGGAGATTAAGTGGACATTTACCCATAACCCATTTTCCGCTCCCAAGGCTGAATTTATGGAAGATTTGATAGCCGGAAAAAATATCCCAGAAATTTTAACTTCCCAATATGACGTTGTTTTGAATGGTTGGGAGATAGGCGGTGGCAGTATCAGAAACCATAAACCAGAAGGATTGGAAGCGGTTTTCAGGATCATGGGCTTTAAAAAGGAAAGAATAAAAGAAAATTTTGGACACATGCTTGAGGCTCTAGGTTTTGGTGCTCCTCCTCACGGTGGGATTGCTTGGGGCTTTGATCGATTGGTGACCCTGTTAGGTAATGAACCGAACATAAGAGAAGTTATTCCTTTTCCAAAAACGGGAGATGCTAGAGATCTAATGATGAACAGTCCTTCGGAATTGGAAAAGAAGCAACTAAAAGAATTACATCTAAAAATATAAAAACACTTATTAATGCAATCAAAGTTGTATATTTTAGGAGCCTTGCTGGCGGGTTTAATTGGTATAAATTTTATTTTTGTAGCAGATTCTTCTCCTAAAACCGGCCTAATTAGTCCTGAGTCAAATTTTAATATTTCTCAAGCATATATTCTTCCGGTTTCCGAGCCAAGTTATTTTCCGATTTATGATTCTAAAACCGAAGAGCCAATTATAGATGCTAAGGCTGGACTTGTTTACGATACGAGATCTGGTAGATTTCTTTTTTCCAAAAGTTCTAGAACTAAACTGCCGATAGCTTCGTTGACCAAAATTTTAAGTTCCGTCGTCGCCATAGAAAATTTGGATATAAAAGAGACTATTGTTGTTCCAAGAGAGGCGCTTAAAGTTGATGATGAAAAACAAACTTTGTATTTGGGAGAAGAAATTGTGGTGCAGGATCTTCTGAGGTTAATGTTGATTGAGTCTTCTAATGATGCCGCGTATGCCCTTGCTTGGTATGCTAATAGTAAAGGAATTAATTTTGCAGATAAGATGAATGAAAAAGCCAGGTCTTTAAACATGAATGATTCAATGTTTTTTGATCCGGCTGGGTTGGATGACAAAGGTTTTTCTACCGCCGAGGATCTTATAAAACTTGTTAAATATTCTTTTAGATATGATTTAATTTGGAAAATTTTGAGCGAAAAAAGCGTCGTGGTCAGATCTGTCGATGGAAAGATTGAACACAATGTCCAAAGCACGGATCAATTGTTGGGAGTCATTCCAAATATATTCGGAGGCAAAACAGGGAATACAGACCGGGCTCTTGGGTGCATGATTTTAGTGGTGGATATTACTGATAAAAATGATAAACTAATAAGTGTTGTGCTTGGTTCTCGTTTTCGTTTTGATGATACCAAAAAATTAATTGATTGGGCTAAGCAGGCATATCGTTGGAAATAGAATAATAAAACAATGGAGACTCAAATTTTTACAGTATTTAATGTGGTCAGGATATTTTTGGTAGGAGCATTGGCTTTTTTTATTAATCTTATAATTACACATTTTTGGACAAAGATTCTTTATAAATATTTTAAGCCAGGTAAAAGCATAGAAAGAGCCAAAGATACTTTTTGGGGAGAGACACCGGTTTTTAATCAATTACATAGAAAAAAAGAGGGAACACCCACGATGGGCGGTCTTCCTATATGGGTGACAGTATCAATTATTACAATTTTATTTTGGTTATTTTCTGGTGCGTTTGATCACATTTGGTCGTCGGTGAATTTTCTTTCCCGCAGTCAAACTCTTTTGCCACTCGGTTTTCTTATTCTTGCCGGTTTGGTTGGTATGGGCGACGATATTCTGGGTATTTTTAAAAGGGGAGGTTTTAATTTACGGAAACGATTGGTATTTTATATTGTTCTTTCTTTGATTGGTGCTTGGTGGTTTTATTTTAAGCTGGAAAGAGATGTCATTAATGTACCCTTTTTGGGTGATTTTTCGGTGGGCTGGTGGTATATGCTGTATTTTGTTTTTATTATAATAGCTACCGCTTTTTCAATGAACGAAACAGATGGTTTGGATGGTTTGTCCGGCGGAGTTTTTTTGACGATTTTTGGCGCTTTGGCCGTTATAGCTTTTGATCAGGGCAGGACGGATTTGGTCGTTTTTTTGACGGCAATTATGGGTGCTCTTGTTGGCTTTTTGTGGTTCAATATTTTCCCAGCCAGATTTTTTATGGGAGATACTGGGGTTATGTCGCTTGGTTTTACTTTGGGCGTAGTGGCTCTTCTTACCAATACTGCTTTATTGCTTCCCTTGATCGCTATAGTGCCTCTGATGGAGTCATTGTCGGTTATATTACAAACTGTTTCAAAAAAGATACGTCATAAAAAGATTTTTCCATCTACGCCCATTCATCATACTTTTGAAGCGATGGGTTGGCCAGAAAGTCAGATAACGATGCGTTTTTGGATGATAAATGCCTTGGGGGCAATAATCGGGCTTATAATATTTCTTGTGGATTCCAAAATCCCACCTCTTTTTAGGTAATTAAAAAACCGAGAAAAATTTCTCGGTTTAAACAGGCGATTCAGACATTTCAAACTGTTTTTTATACAATTCTTGATATAATTCACACCTCCCCAGAAGTTCTTGGTTGGTGCCGTGGTCTATTATTTCTCCTTTATTGAGAACAACGATCATGTCCGCGCTTACTATTGTGGAAAGGCGGTGAGCGATAATGATGGCTGTCTTGTTTTTCATCAATTTCCAAAGTGCTTCCTGAACAAGTGACTCTGAGAGTGAATCAAGGTGCGAGGTGGCTTCGTCCATGATAATGACCGAAGCATTTTGCAGGACAGCTCGAGCAATAGAAATTCTCTGTTGTTCTCCACCTGATAATCTAACACCTCTTTCGCCGATGAGCGTGTCGTAGCCCTTGGGTTTTTTAATGATGAATTCGTGAGCGTTGGCTATCTTGGCGGCATTCATAATTTCTTCATTTGTGGCATTTTCTCGCCCATAAGCGATATTTTCTTTTATGGTTCTAGAAAAAAGGAGGGCATGTTGAGGGACCACAGTAACAAGTTCATGTAGGCATTGACTTTTGATGTTTTTTAGATCGACCTGATCTATTGTGATCGTTCCGGCTGTTGGGTCGTAATATCTATGAACAAGATTGGCTAGAGTGCTTTTGCCGGAACCGGTAGGTCCGACGAATGCAACAGTTGATCCAGCGGGCAGGAAAAGATTTATGTTTTCGAGAATATGTTCATCTTTATCACCGTTTATTTTTGAGGTTTCTGACCATGCGTCGTCGGAACCTTCAATGCTTTCCGGTATCTCAAAGTCTTCATATCTGAATGATACTTCCTTGAATCTGATACCCTTCTTTACTCGCGATAATTTGAATGGTTCGGATGCTTCTTTGAGTCTTGGTTTTATGTCCATTAAATCAGTAAATCTTTTTGCTTTTGATAATTCCACTTGCATCATCAGATACGTGGTTATCATATCTAGCAGGGGTTGGTAGATCATTGATATATAAGCAAGGAACATGACGATTTCTCCTACGGTCGTCATTTTTTTGACGACAAGACATGTCCCTAGCATAATAACGGATATTCGGCCTAAGACTTCAAAGAATGAAGCTGAAAACCCGAGAATTCTCCACCATTTTGCTATGGCGAGTTTCAATTTAAGTGCTGCTTGACTGTCTTTATCAAACAGAGCCAACTCATGTTCGGCTGCGTTGAAAGATATTACAGCCCCGATATTGTTGATGCCTTCGTAAGCACGATGATAAACTTTTTCATAAAGTTTGTTTATCTTCGATTGGTTTGCGTAAATTGGACCGGCCTTCTTTAAGGAGAAATATATGTGCAGTGGCATGAAAAATACTGATGCCAGTGCCAAATATTTGTTTTGATAGGTTATCCAGAACACTAGACAAACTATATTAACTATTCCGGGTAAGAAAAATTTGGCTATATTTTCGTGTAAAATACGAGTGAGGCTTTCTATTCCTCGATCTACTCTTGAAAGTATCTCTCCGGAGTTCTTGCTATTGTGGAAGGACATATCCAGAGATTGAAGATGTGAAAGTGAATTTCTAAACATTTTTGCTTCCACTAAACTCACAATCTCCAAACTCAAATATGAGTAGAAAGAAAAGATCAAGCTTGTGCTTATTCTCAGAAAAAGGATAAGTGCACAAATTTTAGCAGCACCCCAAAGTGCCAGATTTAGACTTATACCCCCCGAAATTCCGCCGACCAACACATCGTCAACCAATTTTTTGTATAAGTATGGGTCAACAAGGCGGATTAGGGCGAAAAGTATCGTCCCAATAATGATTATCGTTAATTTGAGTTTATAAGGGGTTAGATATGGCCATGTCCTGATTATGCTTTTAATTATGCCACCTCTGTTTTTTGTCACCTTCAGTGACCCTCCTGTGTATTGGGAAAGAACATCGAAATATAATACTATATATATCAGAATTTGTCAATTTGTTCATTTGATTTTTAAAATTTTTAAAAATGAACTACAATTTAAGCAATGGACAAAAGATTGCTCATCATAACTTTGACATTGATCCTTTTTGGGCTTGTCGTTTTATCCTCCGCCGGAATCGTTGATGGCCAGAAAAAATTTGGTTCGCCGTATTATTATTTGTCCCATCAATTCTTATACGGTGTTTTACCCGGACTTGTCGGGATGTTTATTCTTTCCAAGATAGATTATAGGTTTTGGAAAAAAATATCGCTTTTTATTCTAATCGGTTCTCTGGCTTTGATGATACTTATTTTTGTGCCTGGTTTTGGACATGGTTTGAAAGGTGCAACTCGCTGGATAAATTTGGGCGTATTGTCTTTTCAACCATCCGAGATATTAAAACTTTCTTTGATTATATATTTAGCGGCTTGGTTTGGTGGAAGGGATGAAAGGGCAAAAAAATGGTCTTATGGAACAATGCCGTTTTTGATTGTCCTTTCTTTTGTTGCACTTCTCCTGGTTCTTCAGCCAGATATCGGAACACTGATCGTAGTTTCCTTTATTTGTTTAGGTGTTTATTTTTTGGCAGGAACAAGTCTCAAACAATTTGCCGGGATATTTGCGGTTCTTCTTGTGGGGTTGGTAGTTGTAGCAATTGTGGCTCCATATCGCCTTGAACGTTTAAAGACATTTTGGGATCCGTCCATTGATCCAAGGGGGGCATCATATCAAATAAATCAGTCTTTTATATCAATAGGTTCGGGAGGATTATTTGGGGTAGGGTATAATAATAGTTCTCAAAAACAGGGTGGTTTTTTGCCTGAGATTGTGGGGGATTCTATTTTTGCTGTTATTGCTGAAGAATTGGGTTTGGTTGGTTCGGTTTTTACAATAGGATTGTTTGTAATACTTTGTTTTTTGATGACAAATATAGCCAAAAATGCTTCCGATAAATTTGGCAACTTACTTGTTATGGGAATAAGTATTTGGATTACGGCACAGGCCTTCGTTAATATGGCAGCAATATCGGGTCTTGTTCCTTTGACAGGGATTCCGTTGCCGTTTATAAGTTATGGTGGCACGGCCATGGCAATTATTTTGTCAGGGATGGGCATAGTGTTTAATGTTGCTAAAGATTCTTAATTCTTTACTTTTTTAAAATACCTGCTATTATCGTAGAGGTTTTCTGGGGGAGTAAAAATGGAAAACAAAAAAAATTCTTTTCAAGTTGAGCCACAAGAAAAGGATAAGTGCGTTTTGTGTGGGGCAGAAACTCCATATACAAAGAAAACACATATTGATTCACGATTATTTTATGTTGAGGGGTGTGGTCAACTTTGCAGGACGTGTTGGTGCAAAGTTGAAACAATTTCTTCTTGCCCTTAAAAAGCAAAACCGCCAATGGCGGTTTTTTTATATTTTTCCGAATTATTTATTTAGTTTACTTGGCTTGAGAATTTTGTAGGAGGAGGGATGTTTTGGATTTAAGACGAGAGGCTTTATTTTTCTTTATTACTCCTGATTTAGCAGCCTTGTCCAATATTTGGTAAACCTTCGGGAGAAGTTTTTTGGCATCATCTTTTTTGTTACCAGAAACCAATTTTTTGAAATCTTTGACAGTTGCCTTATAACCGGCAATCTTTCGTTGATTCTTTTCTTTTCTGGCTTTATTTTGTCTCAATGCTTTTTTAGCGGATTTTGTTATTGGCATAAATATAAGTTCAAAATGCAAGAATTAAAATGCAAAATGACAGATTAGGGTTTGAAAGCAAATAATACTATAATTCTTTGTTTTATGCAAGTTCGTTTTTTAGTTTTCTAATTTGTTCTTTTAATTCTAGTGCTGTTTCATAGTCCATTTTTCTGATTGCTTTGTCCATTAATCTTTGAAGTTGTTTCATTGCATTTTGTCTTGAGCCGTTAGTGAAGAACATTACTTCATTGTTACCATCGCCATATTTCTGCTCTCCTTTTTGGTTTATCGGTAAATCAAAATTTCCAATGTCTTTGATGATTGTTTTGGGAGTTATTGAATTTTTTTTGTTATGTTCCTCTTGTTTTTTTCGGCGTCGTTGCGTCTCTTTAATTGCAAAATCAATTGATTTGGTTATTTTATCGGCATACATGATAACGTGACCATTAATATTGCGAGCAGCACGACCCATTGTTTGAATTAGGGTGGTAGCATTTCTTAAAAATCCTTCTTTGTCTGCATCAAGGATCGCTATTAAAGAAACTTCGGGTAAATCAAGGCCCTCCCTTAAAAGATTTACACCGACCAACACGTCATAGTTACCAAGTCTAAGATCTTTTAGTATTTTTAATCTATCAAGTGTTTTTATTTCAGAATGGAGATAGTTTACTTTGATTCCTTGTTCTGCCAAGTGTTCGGAGAGATCCTCAGCCATTCTTTTGGTTAAGGTTGTGACGATAACTCTTTCTCCGTTCTTGGTTCTGGCTTTAATGTTTTCGACTAAGTGGGGAATTTGGCCTTTTGTTGGCCTTATTTCTATTGTGGGGTCCAATAAACCTGTCGGTCTGATGAGTTGTTCTGCCACCCCATTTTTACCGGCCTGCTCGAGTTCATATTTGGCCGGTGTTGCTGATGTATAGATAGTTTTTTGGATTCTTTTTTGAAATTCGGGAAATTTTAAGGGGCGATTGTCTATTGCCGAAGGCAGTCTAAAACCATATTCTACTAAAGTAGATTTTCTGGAATGATCTCCTGTAAACATTGAACGAAGTTGGGGCACGGTAATGTGGGATTCATCAATTATCGTTAAAAATTCTCCTTTTGATTTAAAAAAGTCTAATAGCGAGTGCGGTGGTTCGCCGGTTTTTCTAAAATCTAAGTGGCGAGAATAATTTTCTATTCCATGACAGTAGCCAGTTTGGCGCATCATTTCTATGTCTTGGAGAGTTTTTTCTTGAAGACGTGATGCTTCCTGAAGTTTGCCTGTTTTTTTAAGGACTTTAACGTGTTTTTGAAGTTCGCTTTTTATGTTTTCAATAGCTAGACCAATTTTATTATCTGATGTTACCCAATATTTTGCTGGAAAGATAGTTGTTTCAACGATTTTTTCGTATTTTAAGTCTTTAAATTCAAGTTCTTCCGGATCGGAGACTGTTGCCCTATATATCTTTTCAATTCTATCATTACCACCCTTGGCTGAAAATTTTATTTTGATTACTTCTTGAGCGCTAGGAGCAACTATTTCAATTTCGTTTGTTATTTTTCTGAAACTTCCTCGCTTGAGTTCAATGTCGGGCGTGTATTGAAGACGAGTGAGTCCCCGAGCCAATTCCGAAGGATTCATTTTTTTATTTTCAAAAATTTGTAAACCCAAATTTTTGTAGTCCTCCGGTGATCCGAGGTTATAGATACAAGAAACCGAAGCAACAATAATAACATCGTCGCGACTTATCAATGCTTGGGTGGACGCATGTCTTAATCTGTCAATTTCCTGATTTATTTTTGAGTCTTTTTCTATGTAAGTGTCGGTGTGGGGGATATATGCTTCGGGCTGATAATAGTCGTAGTAACTGACGAAGTAATGAACTGCATTTTTAGGAAAAAATTCTTTGAACTCTTTGTATAGTTGGGCGGCCAAGGTTTTGTTGTGCGAAATAATCAGAGTAGGTTTTTTGTAGTGCTCAATAATTTTTGCCATGGTAAAGGTTTTTCCGGAACCCGTTACACCCAAAAGCACCTGATGTTTTTTTCCGGATTTTAGGCCGTCTTTTAATTTAGCGATAGCATCAGGTTGATCGCCTTTGGGATCAAATTTTGATTGAAGTTTGAACATTTGAACTATCAGTGTTAAGCTGGAATTATTAAATAAACTAAATTATCTGAGGGGTGGCCTGAGTGGGGACCCCGGTCGCGTGGAGGTCAGCAGACCGAACCCGTCCGGGGTGATGAAGGGCAGGCCCCCGAAGGTTCAGCTATGATTTCATTTCTCCAGGGAACAGTGGAATATTTGGGGGACAAATTTATCGTTATTAATACGGGTATTTCCGGCCAAGGCGGTATAGGGTATAAGGTGAATATTGTCCCCAAATTGCTAAATAGTTTATCAGAAATCAAGACCCCTGTCAATGGACAAGGGCAAATGGTTAAACTTCATATACACTCGCAATTGAATATGAGAGAGGGCGTTTTTGATCTCTATGGTTTTAATGACATGGAAGACCTAAACCTCTTTCATCTGCTTATTTCTGTATCAGGAATAGGGCCCAAAAACGCCTTGAATATAATGTCGTCACTTGAGCCTAAACATTTAAAAATGGCAGTGGTTAACAATGATCCCGAGTATCTTAAAAAAATATCCGGCTTAGGTCCTAAAACCGCTCGAAGGTTAATACTGGAATTGCAGAACAAGGTTGACTATTTGGATGAAGGAGATTTGAAGGGTGCTGACCTTGGACAAGAAGGAGAAGCAACCGAGGCGCTTTTGACTCTTGGCTATACGCTTAGCCAGGCCAAGGAAGCCCTTAAAGAAGACGCAAAGGGTAAGACGCTTGAACAGAGGGTTAGGGAGGCGTTAAAGCTTTTAGGTAAAAACCGACGATAAAATGACAAAATCTTTTTTACAGACACAAAATTGGTTGGATTTTCAGAAATATATTGGAAGAAAAACCTGGCGATTTGATGATGGAAAAATAAGAGCAAATATAATTCAGCACGACTTACCTTTTGGAAAGAATTATTTATATATTCCTCATGGGCCAGAAATTTCTTTGGGAGAAATTCAAAGTGGCCTAAAAAACGAGGTGGATATTTTTTTGAAATACTTAAAAGACCTTGGAAAAGAGAATAAATCCATTTTTATTAAAATGGAGCCAATGGAGGATGTGGTGATGGAAGTTATTTATCGCAAAAACATAAAGCGTTCAAAAAAATCAATCCAACCGATGAAGACAGTTGTTGTTGATTTAAATTTTCCAGAAGCCTTGCTTATGGAAAAAATGCATCACAAGACGAGATATAATATTCGTGTTGGAGAAAAGAAAGGACTTCAATTGAAAGAGAGGAACGATGTAGATGCTTTTTGGAAGTTGCTTAAGCGCACAGCCAAGAATGATAATTTTTCGACTCATGACAAAAGTTATTATAGTAAATTATTAAACATGCAAGCGCTTGGTGCAAGAATGGTTTTTGTGGAGCATGATGAACGGCCACTTAGCAAAGTTGGAGACAGACTTATCGCAAGTGCAATATTGTTGGCACATGATGACACGTTGTATTATTTACATGGTGCCATGGATAGGGACTATAAATCAATGATGGCGCCATATTTGATGCACTGGGAGATTATTAAATGGGCTAAAACACAGGGATATCATTATTACGACTTTTGGGGTATTGATGCCAAACGTTGGCCGGGTGTTACTCGTTTCAAACTTGGTTGGGGTGGTCAGCAAGTAGAGTATCCGGGGTCATTTGATTTACCGATTTCTTGGTTTTGGTATCAGGTGTATAAAATAATGAGAAAAATATTTTAGGCCTTCGGGGTCCCCACTCGGACCACCCCTCGGTTTTCCCCACAATGTTTAAAGAATCTTTATTAGATAAAACCTTATACCGCGTTAAGAAGTTTGTACCAAAATTTGCGTTTAATTTTTTTGCACCTTTTTACCATACCGTGTTGGCTTATTCTGGTAGTATTTTTTATGGTAATCCGTCTAAGTCGTTGAAAGTTATTGGTGTGACGGGAACTAAAGGCAAATCAACGACAGTTTTTTTGATATCCAAAATTTTAGAAAGCACCGGGGTTTCAGTAGCAGCAGTTGGTTCTTTGGGATTTAAATTAAAAGACAAAGAATGGCCCAATACTTTGAAAATGACAATGCCCGGACGATTTAGGCTTCAGAAGTTTTTTTATGAAGCCAAAAAAGCCGGATGCAAATATCTTGTGTTGGAAGTGACATCCGAAGGAATTAAACAGAAGAGACATTTGGGTACAAAATTTGATTGTGCCGTTTTTACAAATCTACACAAGGAACACATTGAAAGTCATGGTTCTTTTGATAATTATTATCGGGCGAAACAGGAGTTGTTCGCCAAAACCAAAAATATCCACGTTTTAAATGCCGATGATGAGAATGTGGGTCTATTTTCTAAATTTTCTTCACAGAGAAAGATTTTTTATGGTATTCAAGGAGGTGACATGAGGGCTCAAGGATTGGAATTAAAAACAGATTCATCTTCATTTGAAGTTTATGGGACAAGATTTAATTTGAATTTGGGTGGTAGGTTCAATGTTTTAAATTGTCTTTCGGCTCTTTCCGTTGTGGCAATGTATGGGGTAGATTTGCCTAAAACAAAACCTATTCTTGAGAGCATTACCAATATTCCGGGAAGAATGGAGTTTATACAAAAAGAGCCGTTTAAAGTTGTCGTTGATTATGCTCATACGCCGGATTCCTTGGAGGCAGTCTATAAGACATTGAAAACAGATTCCGGAAGATTGATATGTGTTCTTGGAGCAGCCGGTGGCGGGAGAGATAAGTGGAAAAGATCGGAATTTGGAAAAATTGCCGGAAAGTATTGTGATGAAATTATTTTGACCGACGAGGATCCTTTTGAAGAAGACCCCGAAAAAATAATTGAAGAAATCAAAAAAGGGGTCGTCAAATCAGAAACTGTCAGCGAGACAAGAAGATTAGAAATTACCTTGGACCGTAGAGAGGCCATCAAATCAGCATTGACAAAAGCAGGAGTTGGTGATACAGTAGTCGTTACTGGCAAGGGATCTGAAACCTCAATGGCGGTTGCCGGAGGCAGAAAAATCCCTTGGTCGGACAAGCAGATTGTCCGAGAACTTTTAAAATAAGGAGACAGACAGTGGAAGCAATCAGTCAGGTTGTTCTTTCTTTTGTGCTTATTTGCTGTGTTTGTTATCTAACCAAGACTTTTATTGAAGATGAGTTTGAATTTGAGTCTTTTTTGGCGGGGGTTCTTGGCGTGGGGTGTTTGATGGTTTTGAATTTGGCACCGATCTGGAATTCTCAAGGCCTACCAGTTCGGGATATCGGTCCTGGAACATACGAGGTTGTTGGTCTTAGTGTTGATGCTAAGGATGTACATGTAATTATCAAGATTAGTCATAGTAAGGATGATGAACATTCAAATTATTATAAATTCAACAGAGAAGTCTTTGAAGGAGAGCCCAAGCTGGATGCTAAAAAGATGACAGTTATCCAGACGGGAAGTTTCAAGAAAATCCGTTTGGAGTAGCCCCATTACGATGGGGCCTTTTTATCCCTCACCTTTCTGAAAGGTGAGGGGTTTTTAATTATTGCTAATTTTATTAAATCATTATAGTATTCAGTCAAGAGTTCGTTGACACGAGGGTTTTACTTGACGCTTCCTAAGGGGCGAAGTAAATCCGAGCTTCAGAAAGTTTATGGCAAAAAATTCAGACAGTTCAATTTGCATCATATGATACCGTCTAGTTGTGGAGGACTAACCAACGAATTTAATCTTTTTCCATATAAAACTAAATCTCATAGTGCTTACAATTATCTTTTTTTAAATATGTCCATTTGGCAGGTTTGGGAAAGGACACAAGAGATACACAGAGCCATATTTGATTCGGGGGATGAATTTATTAATAGACATTGGCTTGAGGTTTGTTGTATCAGATGTGAGAATGAAAAAAGAAGACAGATTGAAAAAAGAATGAGTGTTATTGAGCTTCAGGAGCAATGGCGCAAAGCATTCGGTGGAGAAAGTCTTCAGCAGGCCAGAAAAATTTTAAAGTTCATGATGCTTTTTATGGTTTTTGGTTCTCGTATGGCAAACACGGACCATCTTTTTAATAATGGTAACCTTATTGAATTTTTTGAAAAATATCCGGCAAACGAAGACAGGCTGAGGGCTTTTAATATTTGTTTTGGCGAATCGGTTGATTGTTCCAGAATAAAAACGAAGATGTCTAAAATTTTAAGGTAATCTCCATTTATGGAGATTTTTTGTTCGAATTTGATTTGTTGTAATATTTACTTCAAATCGGGTTGTGATAAAATTAATTTATGGACATTGAGGTGCAACTAGCCGTCAAGAAACAAAAAAAACTACCGACAATCGATGGTCCCGGTTTGTTTTGGATGCTTATAATACTAGTCTTGGTTTTGTTTGGTTTGGCTGTAAGTATTTTGGGAGGTAACAATAGTTCCATTTCGGATTCGCCAACTCCAATTCCAACTATTTCTTCTGACATAAAACCATCAAGAATATATACAATTTCGTATAAGAGCGGAGTGTTTAGTCCGACTAATTTAAGAATTCATGCCGGAGATACGGTGAGATTCAAAAATGAAAATATATTTCCGATCAGAATAGTTTCCGGTCCAGATAGTAGTTTGGTTGGTCTGGACAGTATTGGGGAAATACCGCAGGGAAGTTATTTTTCGTTTACTTTTGCCGCTAAAGGAATATTTGACTATCATAATTATAAAAACGTAAAAGAAATTGGCACGATTATTGTCCGTTAAAACAACAAAACAATGAATCCTCTTACGACACAAGTTGAATCTCGTCTCGGGGCTGTCTATATATCCTTACTAGGGGCCTTTTTTATCGGTTTGATTTTTATTGCCATCAAAAATTTTAATTCGGATACAATCGCTTTAAATTCTCAAACGACACAAATTAAAACGATATCTAATACAGAAAGGGACTTGATCAATAATTGGTTGGAAGAGAATCAAATTGAAGTTCCCGAAGGTAAGGGTTACAGATATGTAATTCAAAAATATCCATTAAAGCCTTGGTTTAGATAAAATTAAAAAATGACAATAACTTTTTACGGAGGTGCAAAATCTGTGACGGGAGCAAATTACTTACTCGAGTCCGGCGACATAAAGATTCTTGTAGATTGCGGTTTATATCAAGGTTCCAAATACTCTGAAGATTTTAATCATGAAAAATTTGCTTACAATCCTGCTGAAATTGGCTTTGTTTTTATAACCCACAGTCATACTGATCACGTGGGTCGGCTTCCGAAGTTATTTAAGGAAGGTTTTCGTGGCAGAGTTATTGCTTCAAGACCTACGATAGATTTGGCCAGTAAGGCTTTGCCCGATAATTTAAACATAATAACAGAGGAAGCAAGAAAATATGGCAAAGAAGCTATATTTGAACAAAAAGATCTTGATGGGGTATTGGCTTTGGCGGAAGGTTTTGACTATGAAATTCCGATAGATCTTGGTAGCGGAATCAGTGCAGTTTTACATGACGCTGGGCATATTCTCGGTTCAACTATTGTAGAGATAGACTACAACCCCGACGCCGAAGGGTCGGGGTTCCGACCGGAGCGTCGGAGGAAAATATATTTTACGGGTGATCTTGGTAACCCACCGACTCCGTTGCTTCAATCGCCTTATTTTCCGACGGATGCCGATTATGCCGTTGTTGAATCAGCTTATGGTTCAAGGATTCATGAAGATCGATCTACAAGAAAAACTATATTGGAAAATGTTATCAAGGATACATTGTCTAATGACGGAACTTTGATGATACCTTCTTTTGCGATGGAGAGAACACAAGAGTTGTTATATGAATTAAATAATCTGGTAAATGAAAAACAAATACCCCGTGTTCCCATTTTTGTTGATTCGCCGTTGGCAATTAATCTAACGGAAGTTTATAAAAAATATCCAAATTATTTTAACAAGACCACTCATCATATTATTCAGTCTGGTGATGATGTTTTTAATTTCCCCGGGCTTACATTTACAAGAACTTCTGACGAATCAAAGTCTATAAACAATGTAAGAGGGCCCAAAATAATAATTGCTGGTTCGGGGATGTCTATGGGTGGTAGAATTTTGCATCACGAGATGAGATATTTATCCGATCCTAATTCGGCGATTCTCTTTGTCGGTTATCAGGTTCAGGGTTCGTTGGGCAGGAAAATTTTAGACGGAGAAAAGGAGGTGCATATTTTTGGAGAAAAAATACCGGTAAATTGTAAGGTTTATGCTATTGGTGGTTATTCTGCACACGCTGATCAAAGCATGCTTTTAAAATGGATAAAATCCGCCGGTTCAGACGGTAAGTTAAAAAAAGTTTTTGTTGTCCAAGGAGAAGAGGACTCTTCAACAATTTTGGCGGAAAAAACAAAAACAGATCTCGGGATTGAAGCGATAGTTCCATCTCAAGGCGAGAGTTTTGAGTTATAGGGCGGAATAAATGTTATCCTCTTTAGTTTTAATAAATTATTAGATATAATTTTAGGATATGGATGAAGAAAAAAAGGGTCAGATGAATTTACCGGCATCTAAATTGCCGATTGACGGAGAACCAGCCAAGGGTGATTTCAGAGGCTCACTCCATTGGCGAGTTTTGAGGATTATGTCGGAGTTGATAGAGGGCTGGCAGTTTTTGGCTGATTTTAAAAAAACAGTAACGTTTTTCGGTTCTGCTCGTTTTAAAGAAGGAGATAGGTGGTATGAAGAAGCAAGGAAGCTTGGAGCAATGTTTGCAAAAGAAGGTTTTTCTGTTGTGACTGGTGGCGGACCTGGAATTATGGAGGCGGGAAATAGAGGGGCAGTTGAGGCCGAAGGCGAATCAGTCGGAATAAATATTCAGTTACCAACAGAACAAAGAATAAATCCTTACGTAAGAAAAAGTGCAGGCTTTCATTATTTCTTTGTCAGAAAATTAATGCTTGCCTATGCGGCAAGAGCCTATGTGTTTTTTCCGGGCGGATTGGGCACTCTTGATGAGGCTTTTGAAATTTTAACTTTAATACAAACCAAAAAGATATCTGACAAAATACCGGTGGTTATGGTGGGAAAAGAATTTTGGAGTCCTATTCATATCTGGTTGGAAGAAGAAATTTTTAAAAAACTGAAAGCCGTTGATGAGGAGGATTTGAGCCTGTATTCTATTGTTGATTCGGCTGAGGAGGCGTTTGAAATAGTAAAAAATGCTCCACCGAGAGAAGAGTTTTATTATTAAGATTGGTATTGATTTTGTATAAAATTAGGGTATAATCTCTTTTAGTTATAATAACATAATAATATGGCTGATTTTAAAGCTAATAATATTTTAATTCCAGAAGATTTGCCGTTGATCGCTCTGAAGAATACCGTCTTGTTTCCTAAGGTGGTCATACCGCTTATCGTTCAAAGGCCCAAATCCGTTGCGGCTCTTGAATATGCTTTAACACATGAACGTCTTGTGTTTTTTGTCACTCAAAAAAACACTGAAGATAATATTGGACATAATGATGTGTTTACTGTCGGAACAATCGGAAGAATTGTTTCGGTTTTTAAACTTCCGGACGGATCATCAAAGATAGATGTAGAGGGATTAGTGAGGGCCAGAATAGTTGAATTTTCGGGTGAAGAACCATTTTTTAAAGTAAAATCTCAACCATACAATTTAATAATCAGAAACAGTCTTGAAGAAAAGGCTTTTTTGAGACGGGCAATAGAGCAGTTTAGAACAATTTCGGAATCACGTTCATTCCCGACTATATTGCCGGAGATTATATATATGATGCTTCAGTTGAAAGACACCGAACAGATATTGAGTTTAATGACAGTTAATTTAAATTTGGGGATTGAGGATCAGCAAAAAATACTTGAACTGGAGAGTTCAATAGATGCTTTGCGAGAAATGAATGTCTATCTTGTCAGGGAGATGGAGATAATGGAGGCTGAAAAAGTTGTAACAAAGGAGACCAAGAAACAAATAGGAAAAATGCAAAAGGAACTTTTTTTGAGAGAACAACTTAAAAGCATTGAAAAAGAATTAGGGGTTGAAGACGAAAAAGACGAATTAGATACTTTGAAGTCTAAGATTGTTTCTGTTGGAATGCCTAAAGCCGTAGAAGACAAGGCTATTAAGGAGTTAAATCGTATGGGCAAAATGCCTCCTTTTAATCCCGAAGCCTCATACCTGAGAACATATTTGGAACTTCTTGTTGAATTGCCTTGGTCAAAAAAAACCAATTCAAAAATAGACTTAAAAGAAGCAGAGAAAATTTTAAACGAAGATCATTATGGATTGAATAAGGTTAAAGAAAGAATTCTTGAATATCTCGCTGTCCAAAAACAGGTTGGCAAGTTAAAAGGCCCAATTTTGTGTCTCGTTGGTCCGCCTGGTACGGGAAAGACATCAATCGGTCAATCAATTGCGAGAGCACTAGATCGCAAATTTGTCAGAGTTTCCCTTGGTGGATTGAGAGATGAAGCGGAAATAAGAGGTCATCGCAGAACCTATGTGGGTGCTTTGCCGGGTAGAATTATTCAAGGGATAAATAGTTCTAAGGTTAAAAATCCTGTTTTTATGTTGGATGAAATAGATAAGATTGGTATGGACTTTCGCGGTGATCCATCGGCTGCTCTTTTGGAAGCATTAGATCCTCAGCAAAATCATTCATTTTCTGATCATTACTTGGAAGTGCCATTTGATTTATCTGATGTGATGTTTGTTACGACGGCAAATGTGTTGGAATCAATTCCTTATGCATTGAGAGATCGTTTGGAAATTATAGAATTTCCTGGATATTCAGAAGAGGAGAAATTTCATATAGCCAAAAATTTCTTATTGCCCAAATTGCTTAAAGATCACGGTTTAAAGAAAAAAGCTCTCACTTTTAATGATTCGGCAGTAGAGGACATTATAAGAAAACATACTCGCGAAGCAGGGGTTAGAGAGCTCGAAAGACAGTTGGCGTCTGTTATCAGAAAAGTAACCCGAAAACTTGTCGAGGCTCATTCTGATAAGCAGGTTGTTATAACAAAAAATGAGATCCATAAATATTTGGGGCCTATTAAATATTCTCATCAATTAGCAGAAACAAAAGATGAAGTCGGTGTCGTTACGGGTTTGGGTTGGACTCCTGTTGGCGGAGAAGTTTTTTTTATTGAGGTTTCTAAGATGCCAGGCCGTGGAAAACTTATTTTAACAGGTCAACTTGGTTCGGTTATGAAAGAATCCGCTCAAGCCGGTTTGAGTTATGCCAGAACATTTGCCGCTAAAAATGGAATTAAAGAGGATTTTGTTAAAGATGATATCCATGTTCACGTTCCTTCTGGCGCTGTAAAAAAAGACGGCCCTTCTGCCGGGACAGCTATGACTACTGCTCTCGTGTCTTTGTTTTTGGGAAAACCGGTCAGAAAAGAAGTTGCTATGACCGGAGAAGTTACTTTGAGAGGCAAAGTTCTTGAAATCGGAGGATTAAAAGAGAAAGTTCTCGCGGCTCATCGTGCGGGTATAAAAACCATTATCGCACCTTATGACAATAAAAAAGATTTGGAAGATATACCTAAAGAAGTAAAAAACGATCTCAAATTTGTGTTTGTTAAAACGATGGACGAGGTATTGCGTATTGCTCTCAAATAGTGTATTATATACTTCGGCCTACACAACAAGGAGGTGCGACCAATGTCGAATTGTGGTCATAAATGTGATTGTCATTGTCATCGTTTGGGAACAATTGCCTGCGTCCGGTGTTTTTGCAAGAAGTGTTATGTGTGTGACGGTCATGTTTATCCGAAATACTTTCAAACACATTTGAATTTTTGCCATGAAATTGGAAGTGCATTTGCGCCAGTTTTTGACAGTAGTCCTGTCTCTGACTCTGTTGGAGCTACCGCCTAGTAACAGGCGGTTTTTGTTTATAATTAAACTTGCTTAATATTTGAAGATTGTATTATCATTATGTCTATGATTGAATTTTTACCAATTTTGGACTGGACGATGATAATAAGGTTACTCGTTTCAGCTTTACTCGGAGGAGTGATCGGTTTTGAAAGAGAGCGCTCGGGAAAGGTTGCTGGTTTGAGAACCCATACGCTTGTTTCGGTGGGAGCGGCGTTGTTGTCCATAATTTCTATAAAGCTTTTTCAGATTTTTCCATCCGTGAATGGAACAGTTGGCTTTGATTATCATTTGATAGCAAACGTAGTTGTTGGGATAGGATTTATAGGTGCAGGCACTATTTTGAGGAGAGATAATCGCATTGAAGGCACGACTACGGCGGCAAGTTTATGGGTTGTTTCTGCGATTGGTATGGCGAGTGGCTTCGGATTTTATCAAGAAGCGGTTTCAACAGCCCTCATTGTTTATACTATTTTAACAGGACTTTGGTTGGTGGAAAAATATTTAACCCGCGAAATTCGTTATAAAAGCCAGGGAATTTTTGGCGAATTAAAGAACAGTGAACTTAATCACAAAGAGTTTTCCTCTGAAAAATAGTCGCTAAGCTCATAGAATTGGTTTGTTTCCCGGAGTGGGCTTCTAAGACACTCCTTGAGAACTCTGTCGGCTAAAATGAAAATAAATTTTAATTTTGATCTCGTTGCCAATTATAAAAATTTTCTTTACTCCGTAGCAGTTCTTGTCGGAACGATGGTCGGAGTTGGGGTTTTTGGCATTCCTTTTGTTTTTTCCAAATCGGGTTTTTGGGTCGGTTTTTTGTTTCTTTTAGGTATTGGTTTGGTGACCGTGCTTCTGAATTTAATGTATGGCGAGGTTGTTTTGAGGACCGAAAAAGAACATCAAATAACCGGATACACAGAGATGTATCTTGGGATATGGTTTAAGAGAGCGATTCTTTTTTCGGTTGCCTTAAGTTTGTATTCGGCATTGCTCACCTACATGATAATCGCCGGAGAATTTTTAAGTAATATATTTTCATCTGTTTTTTATATATCACAAACATCTCATAGTTTTATTTTTTTTCTAATTTTTTCGACTTTGATTTTGTGGGGGATTAAAAGAATATCTTGGGTGGAATTGTTTTTGGTCGGTTTGTTTGTGTTTTTAATTTTTTTGATTTTAGGTGTTGGTGTCGGCAAGATTGAACCATCTAATTTTTCGGGAATTTACCGAGAATTTTGGTTTTTGCCTTATGGAGTGTTACTTTTTGCCTTTGCTGGATTTTCAGCAATTCCGATTCAGAGAAACATTTTGAGGGGCAAAGAATATCTTTTGAAAAAATCAATATTTTCGGCTGTTATTTTGACGGGATTCCTATATTTAATTTTTGCGGTTACGGTTTTGGGTATATCTGGTGATACAACAACTCCTGATGCAATTTCTGGTCGGTATGAATTTTTGGGCGGTAGAATAATATTTCTCGGTTCTTTGTTTGGTGTTTTGGCTGTCAGCACCTCTTTTTTGATGCTCGGTTCTGCTTTTTTAGATATATTTCATCTCGATTATGGTTTAACAAGAAAAAGAGCATGGCTTTTGGTTATTATCCCGCCGTTAATTTTATTTTTGGGCGGTTTGAGAACTTTTATAGATATAATAAGTTTGGCTGGCTCGGTTGCTATAGGACTTGAGGGAATAGTTTTGACGTTTGTTTATATAAAATCAAAATCAAAAGGAAACAGAGTGCCCGAATACAGCTTAGAGCTCCCTAAATTTGTTTATTATTTGCTTATTTTTGTATTTGGAGCTGGGATTGTGTATGCGTTGTTTATTAAATAGTTATGCCAATTTTTGTTAGATTAGAAAAGTATTTATTTTATTTTTTGTTTTTTGCCATTCCCTTTCAGACACGTAAGATTTTGTGGTATCAGAGTTGGAGTTTTAATGAATGGCAGGCAATTTTTATTTACGGAACAGATATTGTCTTGGCACTCCTTTTTGTTTTTTGGATTTTCAATAAAGTTAAGGTGGAAATTAGGGGTTATGATTATTTTTTATTTATTCTTATTTTATGTTCGGTTATTTCTTTAAAAAATTCATCAAGTTATGTTTTGGGTCTATATAATGTTTTAAAGTTAGCTGAATTTGTGATTTTTTATTTTTATTTAAAAAATTATGCGGTTTACAAATTTGGAATTTCAGGAGCCATGAAAGCTTTGGTTGCGGGAGGATTGTTTCAAGCTTTTGTTGCGATTGTCCAATTTGTAAAACAATCAAGTTTGGGACTTAGATTATTGGGCGAGAGTGTTATTGGTCCGGATCTCGTCGGAATTGCTTCTTTTTTTAACACAAAAGGCGAAAAAATAATCAGGGCCTATGGAACCACTCCTCATCCGAATGTTTTGGCGACTTATCTTTTTTTAGCGATTTTTTCCTTCTATTTCATTTACTTCTATTTTTATAAAGACAAAAAACATCATTGGCGAAACGAGTGTCTTATTTGGGCAGGATATCTTTTTTTACTGTTTGCTTTATTTTTCACTTTTGCGAGGGTCGTTGTGTTTTTGTGGTTGGCGGGGTTTATCCTAAGGTCGCTCCTTGTTTTATTTAAAGATAATATTAGAAAAATTTCATTTGCTTCGGAAGAAAATAAGTTAAAACTTCTAAAAATTTTAGTTTCGAGTATTGTTGCCATTGTTTTATTCGGAGCACTTTATTGGCCGGAGGTTCTTAGTAGGATTAAAATTTCTTCCGGAGAAGAGGCTGTTCAGTTGAGGATTTTTTACAACAAAGAGTCATTGCAAACACTAAACTGGTTTGGAGTTGGCCCGGGAGAATTTGTAAATTGGTTGATGATCAAAGAACCCAATTTGTCCCGCAATCTATATCAGCCCGTACATAATATTTACCTTCTGATTTATTCCGAGATAGGTATTGTTGGAATCTCGGCCTTTATTTTGTTCCTATTATTTTTGATAAAAGATTTTGTGGTTTCAACGAAAATAGATAAATTACACCACTATTCTTTTTTGATTATATTTTTGTCTCTTTTGTTTATGGGTCTTTTTGATCATTTTTTATGGACATTACAGCAGGGGAGATTTATGTTTTGGCTTGTTTGTGCTCTCTTAGCATCCACTCAGCATTTGACATTTGTGAATAATAGTGCTATAATTACAAAATCAGACTGAAAACAGGGGGCGGAAGCCTCCAAGGAGAAGAAGAGATGAACAGGTTGGTTCCGTGCCCCTTCAGGGGCGACCATCGCATCGTGGAAGGCCGTATGCACGGCCCGAGCCAGTGCCCGCCTCCGGCGGGTGAGCATGGCGAACGCCGGCGCAACAAGCGCCTTGCGGCACGGAAGGCCAAGAAGGCGAACGAGGGCTTTATCGAGGCCCGCGGTGTCGCCGTTGCCGGCGTCGGCGGTGGGCAGGCGAAGAGTCACCGCGCCGGCAAGAAGAAGTCGGTCAAGGTCGGAACGACGACCTAAGCCGACGGGTGAGGTCAGTCGGGTTGGTGCACTGTGCACCAACCCGACTGACCTCTTTTTGATACCTAAAAAATTACTAAGTAATCAAAATTTAAAAAGGGTGGCACGACTGGGGACCCCATGAGCGCGCAGGGATTTTGGCCGAGCACTCATGGGGTGAGGAGTGACAGGACCCTTTTTAAATTTTGATTGCTTTCTAACTTGTAGTAAACTATGGATTAATTATCTGACCTACAATGAATAGGATCGAACTCCTTAATCAAATTAAATACGAAGTCACAAATCTTAAAAAGTCGCCTCTTTACCAAGAGAGAATCAAGAAGAGATAGAAATTTACGGCCCTTTCCTTGGTAGACAAATTCAAATAATTCAACCCAAAATCATTGCAACACTCGGAAGATTTTCAATGGAATATGTTATGCTGAAATTGGGTTTAGAAAGTCATCTTGGGCCAATTGGCCAGATTCACGGAAAAAGTTTTGATGCCGAAGTCGGTTATGCTAAAATCAAGGTCTTGCCCTTATATCATTCAGCAGTCGCAATTTATAACAGATCAAAAAAAGATCTATTGATTAAAGACTTTCAAATGTTAAAACAGTTATAATCAGGAGATTATTTTAAACATGGAAAATGTTCTGCAATTTATTCAGAATCACGTTCCTTTTCTTGTGGAGTATAGGTACCTCTTTATTTTTGTCGGCGCTTCAATAGAGGGAATGAATACGACAATACTCGCAGGATTTTTGGCTTCTGTGGCGAGCATATCTTTTTGGCCTGCGTTTTTTATTTGTCTCGCTGGAGAAGTGGTTAATGGATTTGCTTGGTATGCTGTTGGTTATTTTGCCGGAGCAAAACCGATAGATAAATGGGGACGAAAAGACGAAAAAAGCAGAAAGATAATAGAGAAAGTAGAGGAATATTTTAAGCGTTTTAGTGGACGGGCTATATTATTTGCAAAAGTCACATGGTCATTAACAATTGCAACCATGATTACTGCCGGATCTTTTAAATATAATCTAAAGAGATTTGCCTTTTATAATTTTGTCGGATCGGCAATGTGGGTAAGCATGGTATTTTTTGTGGGCTACTTCTTTGGAGAAAGTTATAAATATCTTTTTAATTATCTTAAAAATTTTGTTGTCACCCTTGTATTTTTGGGAGGGGCGATAGTGATAGGGTATCTTCTAAAGTTAATATTTAGGACCCTTTATATTAGAACACTTTTTTTAAGTGAAAAAATAAGAGAATTAAGTGAAAAAGTAAAAGAGGGAATAGATAAATTACTTTCTGAGGATAAATAATGATATCTTGCCTGTGGATTGTCAGTTTGATCTAAATTTGCTATGATTTATCCTATCAAATGATTATCAAGAAAACCTCATATTTGGCCATATTTTTAGCCCTTTTGTTGGTGGCGAATGTTTCTTATGCTTCCTCAGAAGATACAAGATATTTAGTTAAATCAACATCTGGTTGGTGGAAGAAGTCTTTTGGCGTCAGACACAATTTTGATGATGGTTTTACCACGAATCTATCTGATTTTCAGCTTCGTCTTGCGAAGATTTTTAATTTGGAGGTTGAGCCGGTTAAGAGGTTAAACGTTTTGCCTGCGCAGACAAATTTGCCTGATTTATCTCAAGCTCCAGTCGTAAGTGGCCAACCCATACTATCAGGAAAAGTTCAAACAAAAAGAATAAAACCAAATGAGCAGGTTCCTTGGGGAATAAAGACAATCTATAATGATTTATTCTTTTCAAAATCTTCGGGTGGTTTGGGTGTGAAGATTGCCATATTGGATACTGGTGTTTTGAAAACTCATCCCGACATTAAAGATAGAGTTAAAAATTGTAAAGATTTCTCCGGCGTTACTATTCTTGACGGAAAATGTGATGACAAAAATGGCCATGGAACACACGTTGCCGGAATAATTGCCGGTGACGGTGGATCCGATGGACTTGGTATATATGGAATGGCTCCTGAGGCAGAACTTTTAATTTATAAAGTTTGTTCAAACAACGGCACTTGCTGGGCCGATGATGTTGCTGTTGCTTTAAGAACCGCAACCGATGATGGTGCCAACATTGTCAATATAAGTTTGGGATCTGACTCCTCAAGTCAATTGATTAAAGATGCCACCAATTATGCCGTTGAAAAAAATGTTTTGATTGTTGCTTCTGCTGGAAATGATGGTCCATATGTCGGGAGCATTGATTATCCGGGTGCTGACGCAAATGTTGTTTCTGTTGGAGCTATTGATAAAGAAATACGCGTTTCCGATTGGAGTTCTCGGGGTAATAATTCAACTTCAACACCCAACGTAATTGAAGAAAAAGATTTAGAACTTGTCGCTCCTGGTGTAAATGTGGAATCAACTTGGAAAGACGGCGGCTATGCTATTTTATCAGGAACTTCAATGGCTACGCCTCATATTGTTGGTTTGTCTGCCAAGTTGTGGTCTCGATTGCTTGAGCAATCAAGTATTTCTGATTCGCAAAACGAATCTGGGCAGACTAATTCAGCCACCATTGTTCGTGAAATTATTCAAAAACTCACCACAGATCTTTTGCCGATAGGTGACGATGACAACTCAGGATTGGGCCTCCCTCATTTATAAAATTATATTTTCAAAGCCGTTTCAGTCTTGCAACGGTTTTTTTATTTGTTTAAAATTAGGGGATGAGGATAAATCATGTGGTCAGAACTTTAGTTATATCAGATTTTTTTGTTAATGCCGGTTTTTCTGTTTTTGCGCCAGTTTTTGCAGTTTTTGTAACAAAACAAGTTCAGGACGGTTCCTTGGCTGTGGTTGGTTTTGCGGCCGCGGTTTTTCAAATTTTTAAATCTGTTCTTCAAATACCGATTGCCAAATATCTGGACAAGAATCATGGTGAGTTTGATGATTTTTACTCAATGGTTTTTGGGACATTTCTTATTGCTTTAGTTCCGTTTTTATATCTCTTTGTCACTAAGGCTTCGCACATATATTTAATTCAGATGCTTTATGGCATCGGGGCTTCTTTTGCCATTCCTCCCTGGTATGCGATTTTTACAAGGCATATTGATAAAATGCAGGAAGGCGTGGAGTGGTCTTTGGATTCAATTGCTATCGGTGTTGGAGCGGCGTTGTCGGCTGCTTTAGGCGGACTTTTGACGGAAAAATTTGGTTTTCAGTTTGTGTTTTTATTGGGAGGATTTCTTGCGATATTGGGTGCGATTCAACAGATTAAAATTTTCAGCGACCTGAAAAGAAAAGTATCCCAAGGCACAGTCAAGCCACTTCATTAAACAACAAAATTATTATAAAATCATGCCTTTTTTAGAAAAACTTTGGAGCAAACACAAAAAAACCTCTTTAACAGCCGAAAAACCACAAGGGGAAGTTGTTAAAAAACCGGAAGAATCAGCTCCGAAAAAAGAGCAAGAAATAGATCCGGAAAAAGAAGCTTGGCTTAAGGAATTAATGACACAGGCCAAAAATTTGACAGCTTTTGATTTGCAAGGAGATTTTCGGGTCTTCCTTAATTATTGGAACAATTTAGAGAGTCCTCTTATCTTAAAAAAGCATTGAGACAGAGGAGGGATGACATTCTTGAACTATTAAAAAAAGCTAAACCGTATACGGATGAAGATTCTCATTAAAGCGAAACCGGATTCTGACGAAAACAAAGTTGAGAAGATTTCCGATACGCAATACGAAGTTTCTGTAAAAGATCCTCCTGTCCAGGGTCGGGCCAATAGGGCGATAATAAAACTCTTGTCCGAATATTTTCACACTTCAAACGTTAGGATTATTTCCGGTCATATCTCAAGAAATAAAATCGTGGAAGTTCTATAAAGTATCAAAACTGTCACTTGACACAAGCTTATTTTGGTTGTATTTTAACGGTAGTTAGATTAACAATTTCAGAGAAGATGTATGGTTGATGAAAAACCAGACAGGGTGAAGGGTTTTGCCTTAGATACGTTGGCGGAGGCTGTTGATAAAATTACCGGGGTAATCAGAATTAAGACCTTGAAACCAAACGATTCATTTGTAGCTATTACTTTTGATGAATCAGAATATGATATTTTTGTGATTGATCCTGAAGCCAATAAGATTCGTGTCATGGGTGGATATTTTACGGAAACAACCGAGTGCGTCTTGAGTGGGGCCACTCTTGGCGGATCAATGTTGTGGCTCGGGCAAGTTGCGGTTGGAATGTGTATGGAGTTTTCAGTGGCAGGACAAACTGTCACTACTTCTCCGGTTAAAATTATTGGCTGGAGGATTGAACATTTTGTTGTAACCAAACATTAAATTTGTTAGACCGCTTTAAAAACGGTCTTTTTTGTCATATAATTAAAAAGTGCTTTGTCATGGGATCATCAGATTAAATGGCAAATTTGGGGGTTTGCGTCGGGCACGAGAAAAAAGTAAAATTACTAAGTGAAGAACTTCAGAATATTACTTCTTGGAGGAGGTAGTGGTGGGCACGTCTTTCCTTTAATTGCCGTAGCCCAGTCCTTGAAACAACAAGCCGAGCAAAACGGATTGTTTTCGGAGTTGCTGGTTATGGGAGATAAAAAGTTCATGGATAAATCTGCAGTGGAAAACAATTTGAAATTCAAGCCAATTTTAACCGGTAAACTAAGAAGATATTTTAGTCTGCATAACCTGTTGGATGTTTTTAAAATTCCAATTGGTTTCATTCAATCCATGTGGCATATTTTTTGGTTTATGCCGGACGTTGTTTTTGCCAAAGGTGGATACGCATCATTACCAGGAGCGTTGGTTGCAAAGCTTTATTTTATTCCTTTATTTATTCACGAATCAGATTCAGTTCCTGGTCTTGCAAATAAAATTTTAGGCAAATTTGCAAAGAAAATCTTTATTTCTTTTGAATCAAGTCAGAAATATTTTAAATCAGAAAGGACGTTATTGACAGGAAATCCTGTCAGAAAAAACCTGCTTTCGGCAGACAGGGTTTCAGCTATGCAGAATTTTGGATTAAGTCCTGATAAGAAAACCATATTAGTATTGGGAGGCAGTCAGGGTTCTCAAAAGATAAATAGGATTATTTTGGATTCATTGGTTATGATGCTTGGTCAGCAGACAGGTGGTTTTCAGATCTTACATCAGTGCGGTGAGGGGCAGTATTCTTCGGTAAAAAGCGAGGTGGATAAATTGATAAAGGAAGGTGAGGGAGAATATGCCGATTCTTTGAATAATAACTATAAATTATTTTCATTTTTTACTGAAAAAGAAATGGCAATGGCATATTCAGCTTCAGATTTGGTTATATCTCGCGCTGGATCAGGTGCCCTATTTGAAATTGCTGAAACCGGGAAGCCTGCGATTATTATTCCGATTACAAATTCTGGGGCAAATCATCAAATTAATAATGCGATTGAGTTTTCAAAGTATGGCGGGGTGGTGATAGAAGAAGAAAATCTTACCCCACACATAATAATTAGTCAGATAAAAAACCTCTTTGAACCCGAAAATTATAATTCCACAAGTGAAAAAATAAAAACATTTGCCATGCCTGATGCGGCAGATAAAATTTCTTCCGTGTTATTGTCAGCGCAAATTTAAAACATGGTCCAATTGATAATAGGTCTGGTCATAATTGCCTTAATCGTCTTGTATGTTTATTTAAAAAAAACAGGACACCAAGAATTTAATCCGCCATCAATATTGGAGGATGTTAATTTACCTGCGGTTGGCTCCACCAAGTCGCTCACACTAAATGAAAAATTGGACAACAATAGGCCACAACAGCAATAAGAAGTATTTCGAAAATCTTATTGAAAAAGGTATTTTATCGCATGCTTATGTTTTTTTTGGTTCAGATTGGGTAGACAAAAAGTCATTTGCTTATGATTTGTTTCGTCTCGTTAATGGGAGAGAGCCTCTTGGAGACCCTGATTTTAAATTGATTACTCCACGACTCAATGAAGATGAGACTAAGATATATGTTGAAGATATTCGGGAACTTAAATCATTTTTGTCCCTTAAATCATATTTTGGGCATTACAAATTTGTTGTGATAAATGATGCTGATCGCATGGTTACCCAAGCTTCCAATTCCTTTTTAAAAATGTTAGAAGAACCGTCGCCATTTTCAGTGATAATTTTAATAACTTCAAAGTTAAAATTTATTTTACCGACAGTTTTGTCTAGATGTGAAAAAATACATTTTTTGTCTTCAGCAGAAAGAGAACTCGACCCTATCGTCAAAAACTCGGTAAACGAGTTTCTTAAAATATCAAAAGAAGGCATTTGTGAAAGAATGCAGTATGCCGAAAAAATTTTTAATGAAAATAATTATCAGGCCATTATCGTTGGCCTGATCCACACTTTTCGTCAGCAAGGTTTTTTAAACTTCAAAATATTAAAAAATCTTTTGAGGTTGAATTCTTTATTATCTCAACCCCAGTTCAATCATCGTTTGGCCTTAGAAAATTTCATGATTAATCTATCTTGACAGGCATATTTTTAAAACGTATTATTTTGTGGAGATAGTTATTTGCGTCGGTTGAGGCGGGATGATGCTTATTAGGTATTTTGCGCATGTTTTTGGAGTCATTCTTTTATTTGTGACCATTATCCTGTCCATGGAATATCTTTTTCGGGCGATACCTTACGTGATGGTGCCCTTGTTTGTGATATTTATTGTCCGCTTGTTTTATTACGTGGTTTTTAGAGAGGCTTTTGACAATTTTAATGCTCACTATGTTGATAAGACAAGATTTAAAAAGGATGCTTAGCACACTCCCCAAACGGGAGTTTTTTGTTGGAAAAGTAGGAGTTTTGTGATAGAATTAAAAAATGTATAAAGACTTAATATTTCAAAGAAAAAAAGATTTTGAATCAGTTATTGATGGAGTCAAAAAAGATATATCGGCAATAAGAACCGGTCGGGCCCACGCTTCAATGGTGGAAGATTTGGTTGTGGATTATATGGATTCAAAGTTTAGAATAAAAGAACTTGCCACCATCAATACTCCTGAACCGAGAACTATTTTGATTCAACCCTGGGACAAACAGGCAATAGCCAATATTTCAAAAAGCATAAAAGACAGTTCTTTGGGATTAAACCCCATAGAAGACTCAAACGGAATAAGGTTAAATATTCCTTCTTTGACCGAAGAACGCCGACTGGAATTTGTTAAACTGCTTCATCAAAAAATAGAATGGGGAAGAGTTAGGGTAAGACAAATACGCGAAGATGTTTTGAAAAAAGTTCAGATTGAAGTTAAAGAAAAAAAAGCAAGAGAGGACGACTTGTTTAAAGCCAAAGAAGAGCTTCAAAAAATCATGGACGATTTGAACGGAAAGTTTGATGATATCGGCAAGAAGAAAGAACAGGAATTGATGTCGTAAGCTACACCCGGAATTTTATTTTACCTTCGCTCAACCCATCTCCATTTGTCGGTCTGTTGGATTACGACTTATTGTCTCCTTTCGCTATTTGTTTACTTTAAAGTTAAGCTCCCAGCCAAGTCCCTCTCTGAATCACTGAGCAGGTGTTTTCATTTTTGGGTTTTAGTTATAATATAGATACTAATGTTCACACTGATAATTTTCATAATAGTTTTAGGGGTATTGGTTTTTGTCCATGAATTTGGGCATTTTATTTTTGCCAAAAGAGCGGGAATGAAAGTTGAGGAGTTTGGTTTTGGTTTTCCACCTAGAATTTGGGGCATTAAAAAGGGCGAAACCACATACTCAATAAATGCTATTCCCTTTGGTGGCTTTGTTAAAATACTCGGAGAAGGCGGTGAACAGGCCGACAATCCAAGAAGTTTTTCTTCCAAGCCGGTTGGCTCTCGTCTCTTGGTTATAATTGCCGGAGTATCAATGAATTTCTTTTTGGCTGTAGTTCTTTTGATGCTCACTAATTTTTTTGGTTTGAGAATTGGATTGGTTGATGACAAGACAGCATCCGTTGCCAGAGACAAGCAGGTTCAGATAATTGAAATTTCAAAAGATAGTCCCGCTGATAAAGCCGAGTTAAAATTGCTTGATGAAGTCGTTGGGTTCAGGACGGAAGGTCTGTTGACCATGGTTTTGAGCGCAGAAGATGTCCAGAATTTTATAGTTAAAAATGCGGGCAAGCCGGTTACCATTGCAATTAAAAGAAACGGCGAAACCATTGAAAAAGAAATCGTACCGAGATTAAATCCACCGGAAGGCCAAGGTGCTTTGGGAGTATCACTGGCTTTGACGGGGGTCGTTTCATATCCTTGGTACGAAGCGATCTGGAGAGGTGTTTATAACGCTGTAATTCTGACCATGAATACTTTGTTCGGATATTTTGTATTGTTTAAAACTCTTTTATTGAACGGCAAATTGATTGCAGACGTTTCGGGTCCTGTCGGTATTGCGACTCTTACTGGTCAAGCGGCAAGAATGGGGATAAACTATCTGATGCAATTTACGGCGATGATCTCAATTAATTTGGCAATTCTTAATATTATTCCCTTTCCGGCTCTTGATGGCGGCAGAGCTCTTTTAATAATCGCGGAAAAGATTAAAGGTTCTCCGGTAAACAAAAAAGCAGAACAGTTGGTGAATACCGTCGGTTTCGTTTTTCTGTTGGCGTTGATGGTTTATGTCACAACAAAAGACATAATGAGGTTTTTCTAAAATGTCAGAAAAAATTGAAAAACAATTGCCGATTGGTTTAGGACAAACAGAACTCTCAAAAGACAGGACACTTTTGCCTGCAGTAGAAGTTGCAAACGAAGTTGGCTGGGTGAACAATAAAATGAATCTTCCTTTTCAACTCAAAGTCGGAGAATCTTCTCGGTTGGGGATGTTCTTGAGCCCGGATCCAAAAGAGGGAGAAAATGTTCACGATCTGGAAGTTTCAAGTTCTCATACAAGGTCGGGTATATTGGGCAGAGTTATATTTAGCGATAAAGAGGGGAGATTGTATAGGGACATAGATCTTAAGGGGATAGGTATTAACAGGGATAACGAGGTTCAAGATGTTGGAGATATTATATCGTCCTCACATTTTAGCGGTTTTATTGGAACTCCCGGTATTTCAAATGAGGAATTAATCAGGAGGGATATAAAGTATTCAGAATTATTTTTGAAAGCTGGCATAAGAACTCATAGGGTTGTGGCACTTATTGAGCTAAAAGAGATTATAGATAGAAATGGAGAAAAAATAAGTATCGCCGAAGCCAAAAAAAGAAATATTTTGGCTGAAAAAGATGAACCGGTAATTGAAGTTAGGGCTTTTGGGGTCAGATCTCGTTTGTGGGATGTTGTTGTGGGATTCACTCGGGAAAGTTATGAAACTAATCCTCAAAAATCTTTGAAATTATTGGCTGATGCAAAAGGTATCGTAGCTCAAGAACTTGGGATTGAGAACGATAAATTTGCTTACAGTGATTATTTTGAATGGCTAGTGAAAACTATAGCAAAAAATATTGCCAGAATGCATTATAACGGTTGGGTGAATGGTTACTTAACGGCACACAATTTAACATTAGATGGAAGAATTGTGGATTTAGATTCTGTAGAGCTTTTAAGCGAACATAATAAAAGGATAGAAAGTGAGGGTGCTGTTTCTGGTAAAAAAATAAAGAGTTTTGAGCGTGACCTAAGGCAGGCAATTACGAGTTTAGAAAAAATGTTAGAGAGTGTTTCCATTGTTCAAGAGTTACATGTTGATTCTATCCCGCTTGGCTGGAAATTTGGCGATTATTTTCGTAAACTTTATGAAGATGAATTAAAAAGACTTAAGGACGAAAAAGTTCCAAAAGTCAGAAAATAAAATATATTATGAAATCATTTGATAAAAAAGGTCTTACAAAGAAATCGGATAATATTTCTGATTGGTATCATGACGTTGTCTTACGGGCTGGATTAGCGGAGTATTCGGATATCAAGGGTTGCATGATCATCAAGCCTCACGGCTATGCAATCTGGGAAAAAACTCAGGCAGTGTTAGATTTGTGGTTTAAGGAATATGGAGTTCAGAATGTCTATTTTCCAATTTTTATTCCCATGAATTTATTTCAGAAAGAGAAAGAACATGTTGAGGGGTTTTCACCCGAACTCGCAATCGTCACTCATGCCGGCGGAGAAGAGTTGGCGGAATCAATTGCTGTTCGTCCGACCTCTGAAACGGTAATAACAAAAAAGTTTGCTGATTGGATTCAAAGTCATCGTGACCTCCCGATGAAATTAAATCAGTGGTGCAATGTCGTGCGCTGGGAGAAGCGAACCTATCCATTTCTGAGGACCTCGGAATTTTTGTGGCAAGAAGGTCACACGGTTCATGCTGACAAGGAAGATGCTATGCGAATGGTGATGGTTGCTCTTGATTGGTATACTAAATTTTATAAAGAATATTTTGCTATTGCTCCATACGTCGGTTTTAAGAGTTCTTCGGAGAAATTTGCCGGTGCCGATGTGACATATTCTATAGAAATTGTCGTTCCAGACGGAAAGGCTCTTCAAGCAGCAACATCACACTATCTAGGAGAAAATTTTACCAAAGCGTTTGGTGTCCAATATTTAGATGAGTCGGGGAATAAATTATTTGCCCATCAAACATCCTGGGGTCTCTCTACTAGAGCAATAGGGGGTCTTATATTTAGTCATGGCGATGATTCTGGATTAGTTTTGCCACCTCAAATTGCACCTCAACAGGTTGTGTTGATTGGAATTGGTGGTAAGGAAGAAAAAGATCAAAGAGAGATCTCTGATTATGTTGCCGAATTGAATAATGTTTTAAAGACGCACGGAATTAGATCGGTCCCTGACGCTGACTTTCGCAAGACACTCGGGTTCCGTATAAATGATTGGGAATTAAAAGGCATTCCGCTTAGGATTGAAGTCGGTAAAAAAGAACTTGAATCTAAGACTGTCACAATCGTGCGAAGAGATAATTTTATAAAACAAACTGTTGGTATTGATAAGTTAGTATCTGAAGTTTCCGATTTGCTTAAGAAGATTCAGCAGGAACTTTATGATAAATCAGAAAAAATAAGAAATGATTTAACGATTGAAGTTTCAGATTATAATGAATTTAAAAATACCTTATTGGATAAAAAAATGTTTATCAGAGCTCCTTGGTGCGAAGAACCTACATGCGAGGCTATAATAAAAGAAGAAACAAAAGCAACAACTCGTTGTCTTGAGCTTGACAGGGTAAATGAAGACGCAGAATTCAAGTGTGTTAGATGTGGAAATAAGGCTCGCAGAAAGTGGTTGTTTGCTCAAAGCTACTAAGTCTTTCTTTGATTGTTGATAAACATTTTGATATGTTAAACTATCTTAATAAAGATAGTTTTTTATGCTCAATCGTCTATTTGGATTTTGGTCAAAGGATATCGGCATTGATTTGGGTACCGCAAATACTCTCGTTTATGTTCGCGGTAAAGGGATAGTCATTAATGAACCCTCCATCGTCGCGTTGAATCAGAAGACCGGTAAAATCTTAGCAATTGGAAAAGAAGCCAGAACAATGGTCGGACGGACCCCGGGATACATAACGGTCTCCCGCCCTTTGGTCAACGGCGTCGTTTCCGATTTTGAAGTGACCGAGCAGATGCTTAAGTATTTTATAGATAAAGTTCATCAGGAAGGTTTTACATTGTTGCCGAGACCGAGGGTTGTTGTTGGGATACCTTCCGGTGTCACCGAGGTTGAAAAAAGAGCCGTTGAAGATGCTACCTATAATGCCGGAGCCAGAGAGGTTTATTTAATTGAAGAGCCGATGGCTGCGGCAATTGGTGCACGCTTACCAGTTCATGAGGCAGTCGCGAATGTGATAGTTGATATGGGCGGTGGAACTACCGAAGTCGCTGTCATTTCAATGGGAGGAGTTATTGCATCTCGTTCGTTACGAATAGCCGGAGACAAACTCAATGAAGATATTATCAGATATTTGAGGGAAGAGAGAAACCTTTTGGTGGGAGATTCCACGGCAGAAAATCTGAAGCTTAGTTTAGGTTCTGCTTTTCCCACAGATGACGAAGAAGAAAGTGGTCGTGTCAGAGGAAGAGACTTGGTTTCGGGCTTGCCTAAAGAAATAACAATAACATCTGAAGAGGTGCGAGAAGCAATGCAAAGATCGGTTAAAAGCATTGTTCTCGCAGTCAAAAACACAATAGAGGAGACACCGCCTGAACTTACCGCAGATCTTATAAATCGGCATATATTTTTAGCTGGTGGAGGAGCCTTGTTGAGAGGCTTGGATAAAATAATATCCAATGAGACCAAACTGTTCGTAAAGATAGTGGATGATCCGTTGACTGCCGTAGCAAGAGGGTGTGGTTTTGTCCTTGAAAGTGTCGAACAACTTAAAAATGTTTTAGTAAATACTCAAAAGGACGATTATTTTTAATATTTTAATATATATAACGATGTTCGACATCGTTATGATTCAAAGTGAAAAAAACATCGTTAAAATCGTGGGCAGTTTTGTTATCTATGGTTGTCGGGATTGTTTTTTTAAATAAATTGTTTTTGAAAGACAGGTTTGTTGTTTACCCAAAATATTTAATGAAATTTAGTGCCAACCTATTTGATAAATCTGAAAGTTTTAGATATTTTTCTCAAAAAATAATAAGAATTAATAGTGTTGCTGATGAAAACGAAAGATTGAAGCAAGAGAATAGAATCGTGCTTAGTTTAAAGGCCAAGATTGATGGTCTTGAAAAAGAGAACGATTTTTTAAGGCGCGCTGTTCGTGTTTCTGAAAAATTAGATCATCAAATTATTTATGGAGGTATCTATAATATAAATCTTAGCCCACTTGGTCATAATGCTTTGGTGAATAAAGGCATTGCTGACAATGTTTCTGATGGAGACATCGTGATTACTGCCGAGGGAATTTTAATTGGAAAGATTCAAAAAACCATGCAGAGTTTTTCTAGAATTCTTTTAATTTCAGATACTGAATTTAGGGTAACTGCAAAAACTTTGGATTCCGGGACTAGTGGTATTTTGCGGGGTGATTTTACTGAGGGGGCATATCTTGATTTTGTTGTTCAGGCGGACACCATAAAAGAAGGAGATATTCTGGTTTCTACCGGAAATGATATGTTTCCGGGGGGGCTTATTCTTGGGGTCGTTGATTATGTGGAAACAAATGAATCCCAGATATTTAAAAAGGTCAAAATTCATCCTTCCATTAAGGATGTTCAACTTAGTAAAGTTTTAATTTTAAAAATAAAATGAACAAAGCAACAATTGCGGGTTTATTTTTTGCGACAATAATTTTAGATGGTATTTTTCTGCCGGGAATTTTTGGTATTAAAGAAAGTTTTTTAACCATAGTCTTTATTGTTGCGCTTTTGTTTTTTCAAGAAACGGATTTGTCCAGTCTTGTTTTTGGAACTTTGCTTTCCGGATCGGCAGAATTTTATTGGGGTTTGAGTTTTGGCGTTTTGATGATCCCATTTCTTTTTTCAGCCGGAATATTGGCCCTACTTAAACAATTTTTAAATGTTCGTGGTTTTATCATGAAAGCCGTTTCTTTTATTACAATCTTGTTTATTTTTTGGAAAATATCGTTTTTTGTTAATTATCTGTTCTATGTTTAAAAAAGATTATAAGGTTCCCTTAAGTGAAGATTGGGTTGCCCCGGAAGAAACTCTTTTAGATTCCGGAAGTGAGCATTCTGACATAGAAACACCGATTTCGGCTAATATTTTTAGGGCCATGTTTTTAATTGCCGTGATTTTGTTTAGTGTTGTTTTAGTTTTTACTTTTAAAATAGGAATTAGAGATCATGAATTTTTTGCAAAACTTGCTTTTCAGAACAAGTCGGTTAATTTTTTGGTATCACCTCCACGAGGAATTATCATGGATCGGTTGGGAAAACCTTTGGTTAAAAATTTACCCAGTTTTGACTTGCTGATTATTTCAAGAGAAGTCGGTGTAAATTTGTCAGAAAATGATAGAAATAAAATCGCTGAAATTTTAAAAATGAAGCCTGAAGATTTTAAAAATCTTATTTCAACCAGCATTAAAACCAAATCTGTTTTTTTTATTGCAACCGATTTGAATAAAGATCAGGTTTTGGCGATTAAATATCTTAGTTTTCCTGGTTTTTACATTATTCCAAACACTAAACGACACTATATTGATGGACAGCAATTTTCACAAGTGACCGGTTATATTGGTAAGGTTAGTAAAACAGATCTTGAGGGGGAATACTATTATTCAACTGACACGATCGGTCGTTTGGGTATCGAAGCACAGTATGAAGAAATTTTGAGAGGTGAGCATGGAAATATATTTTTTAATTCCAGTAACGGTGATTCTGAATTTGTGGCGGAAAAAAAAGAAAAGGATTTAAGCACAGAATCAATTCAGGGTAAAAATATCGTATTGAATATTGACTATGATTTGCAGAAAAAACTCTACAATGAATTGTATGGCGCTCTTCTTTCGGCCGGTTTATCTCGAGGTGCGGCAATAATTCAGAACCCTCAAAATGGGGCAGTGTTGGCAATGGTAAGCTTTCCAACTTTTGACAATAACCTGTTTATCAACGGTCTATCAGAAAGTCAATTTAAAAATCTTTTTGAAAATAAAACCAAGCCTTTATTTAATAGGGTCATAAGTGGATTATACAATCCGGGTTCCACCATCAAGCCTTTTATTGGGATGACGGCTCTTCAGGAAAAAATCATTACACCTCAAGACACAATTAGAGACTGTGTTAGTCTGGTGGTTCCGAATCCTTTTAACCCAGAATCACCTTATGTTTTTAGGAATTGGCGTCAGGATTATGGGTTGTTTAATTTAAGGCGGGCAATTGCTCAATCCTGTAATATATTTTTCTTTACAGTCGGAGGTGGTTTCGGTAATATTTCGGGTCTTGGTGCGGATAAAATAGTTAAATATCTCAAGGGCGGTTTAGCGGATTCCTTGCTGGGAATAGATTTGCCTGGTGAAGAACAGGGATTTGTTCCAAGCCCTGACTGGAAACTTGAAACAAAAGGAGAGAATTGGTATCAAGGTGATACCTATAATATTTCCATAGGACAGGGTGATTTACTTGTGACACCTTTATGGCTGAATACATATATATCCGCTATTTCCTTGGCCGGGCAGGAAAATAGCGGAACAATATATAAACCGATGGTTGCCCAGAGAGTGGTAGATGATAAAAACAATGATCTTGAGGTTTTTGCAAAAAAATCTATAACCAAACTCCCTTTTGATGACAATGTTATTTTGGAAATGAAAAGTGACATGGAGGAGACCGTTATTTCCGGCACGGCTGGAGTGTTGAAGGATTTGCCGGTTAGGTCGGGGGCAAAAACAGGCACTGCGGAGGTTGTTAAGGGGAAAAGCATCAATTCTTTATTTACAGCATTTGCCCCTTTTGATAATCCGGAGATAAGCATCACGGTTTTAGTGGAAGGTTCCGCTTCTAACCAAGGTTTAGCGACACGAACAACTTACAACGTTTTAAAGTGGTATTTTGGCGAGTATCAACAGAGACCTTGAATTTTGTATAAAAAGGCGTAATATACGTTAATAAATTAATTAGAAGTTAGACAAGTCATTATATGGATAATCAATATTTTTCAAGAGAAGGTTTGGAAAAATTAAAAAAAGAGCTGGAAGACAGACTTAGTGTTATGCGTCCGGAAATAGCCCAAAGAATCAAGGAGGCAAAAGAATTGGGTGATTTATCCGAAAATGCAGAATATGATTCCGCCAAAGAAGCACAGGCCTTAAACGAGGGCAGAATTGAAGAAATTAAAAATACTCTCGAGAATGCTGTAATTATAACTGGAAACAACAACAGTGGGACTGTCGGCGTCGGCTCAAATATAAAAGTAGAATCTAAAAATGGAGTTAGATCTTTTGTGATTGTCGGAGCGGCTGAATCTGATCCGGCGAAAGGATTTATCTCAAACGAGTCTCCATTAGGCCAGGCTTTTCTTGGTCACAAGAAAGGGGATACGGTTGAAGCGAGAACCCCTAAAGGTATAGTTGAGTATAAAATAGTTGAGGTGAATTAGTCTCACATAACCACGACGGGGTCCTGTCCCCGCCGCACCCCGGACGGGTTCGGTCTTGCTAGACCTCCACGCGACCGGGGTCCCCACTCTGGGGCCACCCCTATCGGTTTTACGAAATTATCTTATTCGGTGATTTTTTTTGTTTTTAATTGATAATTGCGAATTAAGCTCAAATTTGTGTATGAAAAAAGGGCCCCACCGTGGGGCCCTTTGGCTTACTCTGACGTCATCCGGCCTAGAAGCGGCGGAACTCCATCATCAGCGGGAGTTCCCGCCGGACGATGTCGAGCTTGGCCTCGGCGTCGTCGACAGCTTCGGTGGCCTCGGCCACCTTGTCCTCGGCGGCCTCGATCTCGGGCGCCGTCGCAAGGGTGATCGCCCTCTCCCTCTCGGAGGCGACAGGACCGTCCTCGGTGGCTTCGATGAGGGCCTCCCTCTTTCGAAGAAGCGCTTTCAGCACTGCTTCGGCGCTGGCGAACTCACGCTTGGCCTCGGTGAGTTCCTGCTCGTACCGTTCGTTGAGCGGGATCGCCCGCTCGTCAATGTTCAACCCGACCCATGCGCCGTTCTGACGCTTGAGGTGGCGGGTGAACGAGCGACGGTTGGCGCCTTCGCTGACCGTGACCGTGATCTGCCCGCCCTTCTTGCCTTCGCTGAACGACGTGATCTGATACTTCATTGCTGTGTCTCCTTCGTCCCCACCGATGAGGCGGGTTTACGGTTTACCGACTGAATTGTCAGTGAACGTATCTATAGTATAGCATACTTTTAGGCACTTTGTCAATATTCCTGAAAATATCTTAATCGTTCAACCCTAATCCATTCTCGGGTACGACATAAATTCTTGCTAGAATTTTGCCTCGTACTCGCTCCGTCGAGCTCCGTAAGTCCCTCTAATGGATTAGGATTTCACGATTGTTTTAACTGAAAGCAATCCAGCCCACATACCCACAGGGAAAACCTGCGCAGGCATTTCGGTTTGGTTCTTCGAAATGCCGAGCATGTAGATAGCGCCGAGCCGCTGGAGCGAGGCGACTATCGGTCGAGTCGGGGGTATGTGGCTGGGAGCGAATCTAGTGGAGTTTTTGTTTATCTTTTGGTATCATTTATCTATGGCCTTAGACGAAATACGTAAAATTAAAATTGGTAAAGTTGATGAGTTAAGAAAATCAGGAATTGATCCCTATCCTTCTTTTTCCAACCGAACCCACAAGATAGCTGAAGCGCTTGAAGATTTTGAGGCGTTAAGTTCTTCAAAAGAAGAGATAGTTCTAGTCGGTCGTATTTTGGCTAGACGGGAGCATGGAGGATCTACTTTTTTTGATATCAATGACGGTTCTGTTTCGGGTACCGCCGGTATGACCGGCAAAGCTCAATGTTTTATAAAGGAAGACATTGTTGGTGCGGAAAAATATAATTTTTTCAAGAATTTTTTTGATATTGGAGATTTTGTTGAGGCAAAGGGTTTTTTATTTAAAACAAAAAAAGAAGAAAAAACTCTTGAGGTCAAAGATTTTAAATTACTGACCAAGGCATTACTGCCTTTACCTGAAAAATGGCACGGCCTTCAGGATGTTGAAGAGAGATTAAGAAAACGATATTTAGATTTTATATTTAATCCAGAATCAAGGGATGTGGTTGAGAAACGCTCAGTTTTTTGGTCAGCGGTCAGGGAGTTTCATATTAAGCATGGATTTTTGGAAGTTGAGACACCCGTTTTAGAAACTACTGTCGGTGGTGCCGATGCAACTCCTTTTAAAACCCATCATAATGCTTTGGATATTGATGTCTATCTTCGTATTTCAGCCGGAGAGCTTTGGCAGAAAAGACTGATGGTGGCAGGTTTTAATAAAACTTTTGAAATCGGAAGAATTTTTAGAAACGAAGGTATGTCGCCGGAGCATTTGCAGGATTATACCCAGTGTGAAGCCTATTGGGCATACGCCGGATATCAGGATATGTATAAATTTTTGCAGGAATGTTATCGTTATGTCGCCGAAAAAACATTTGGAACGCTTAAGTTTCAGATAAATGGTTTTGATGTTGATCTTGGCACAGACTGGCCGTTGATAGATTATTCAGAAGAAGTTAAAAAACAAACAGGAGTTGATATCTGGAAGGCCAGCGACAAAGATATAAAAGATAAGTTGAACGAACTCGGAGTTGAATACAATAAGGCCGAGAACAGAGCCCGTCTGATTGATTCTCTTTGGAAATATTGCCGAAAGAATATTGGAGGTCCGGCAATTTTAATTAATGAGCCAAAGATAGTCTCGCCATTGTCCAAAATAACACCCGGCAATCCTGACACAACGGAGCGGTTTCATTTTGTCATTGCCGGTTCTGAAGTGGGACAGGGTTATAGTGAGTTAAATGATCCGATTGACCAGAGAGAGCGTTTTGAAGTTCAAGAAAAAATGCGCGAGTCAGGTGATGCTGAGGCTCAATTTATGGATAAAGATTTTGTTGAGGCACTTGAATATGGTATGCCTCCAACAACCGGACATGGTTTTAGTGAGAGGTTGTTCAGTTTCCTTATGAATAAACCAATAAGAGAGACACAGATTTTCCCATTAATGAAACCTAGAGATTGATTATTATAATATAACTCGGGGGCCTGCCCCTCATCACCCCGGACGGGTTCGGTCTTGCTAGACCTCCACGCGACCGGGGTCCCCACTCGGGCCACCCCTCGTAAATAACCATGTTAGACATCAAATATATCCGTCAAAATAGTGACAAGATTAGAGAAACGATTAGGAACAAGAAATCAGATTTGGATTTGGACAAGTTGCTTGCTTGTGATGAGAGAAGGCGACATTTGTTGGGTGAATCCGAAACTTTAAAATCCGAACAAAACAAGCGTTCAAAAGGCCCACAGTCATCGGTTGATCTGGAAGAACTCAAGGCATTAAAAGAAAAAATAAAACTAATAGAAAATGAATTAAAATCTGTTGAAGAAGAATATAACAGAATGATGGCTTTGGTTCCAAACATACCTACAGACGACACGCCTGTTGGTAAAGATGAATCCGGCAATAAGGTTTTGAGGCAGTGGGGTAAGATAAAAATCTCGGATTTTAAGCCTAAAGAACATTGGGAGCTCGGTAAAGATTTGGATTTAATTGATAACGACAGAGCGGCTAAGGTTTCAGGGGCGAGGTTTACTTATCTTAAGGGAGGATTGGCTTTGATGCAGTTTGCGATAATTCAATATGCTCTCTCTGTATTTACGGATGAGAAAATCATTAAGAAAATTATTAAAAACGCCGGACTTGATATAAAGTCGACTCCTTTTGTTCCGGTGATACCGCCAGTTTTCATAAGACCGGAGATTTTCCAGAAAATGGCAAGATTAGAGCCGAAGGAAGAAAGATATTATATACCAAGCGACGAGGCATATCTTGTCGGAAGTGCTGAACATACTCTGGGTGCTATGCATGCCGATGAAATTTTTGAAGAAAAGAACCTCCCTATCAGATATATTGGTTACTCAACCGCTTTCAGAAGAGAAGCCGGTTCTTATGGTAAAGACATGAAAGGGATACTTCGTCTTCATCAGTTTGATAAACTGGAGATGGAATCGTTTTGTTTACCGGAAGATTCCATAAAAGAACAGGACTTTTTTGTGGCAGTACAGGAGTACCTTGTTCAGTCTTTAAATATTCCTTATCAGGTCGTGGCCATTTGCACGGGTGACATGGGCGGACCTGATGCCAGACAAATAGATTTAGAGATGTGGATGCCCGGACAAAATAGATACAGAGAGACGCACACGGCAGATCTTATGACAGACTATCAATCAAGACGGCTCGGCACAAAAGTAAAAAGAAATAATGCGTCAGAATTTGTCCACATGAATGATGCCACTGCTATTGCTGTGGGAAGAACAATTATTGCTATCATGGAAAACTATCAGACCAAGAAGGGCACGATTGAAATTCCAAAGGTTCTCCGCAAATATATGGGCGGGATTAAAGAGATTAAATAAAAATTAAACCTTAACTAAAGGGTTAAGGATACGGAATAACAGAATATCCGCCTAAGGGCGGATTTCTGTTATAATATAATCATGCGTCCGGTTAAGATAAAAAGAGGAAACTATAAAGACGAAGTGGTGCGACGGCATCGTCGGAGTTTTATTTTTAAAACCATTTCAATTTTAGTAGTGGCGATCGGTATTATTGTTGGACTCGCTTATTTTTTATTTTTCGCCAATCTCTTTGATATCAGAACTATTGAGTTTAACGGTTTGAACACAGTCAATTCCGATGAATTTTCCGGGAAAATAAATGAACGATTGGACCAAAAAATATTCAATTTATTTCCGCGAAGAAATAATATTTTTTTTGTAAACACTAAAAACTTTGAAACGGAGATTATTTCAGCCTATCCGGTTTTTAAATTGGTGGATGTCCGAAGAAAATTATTTCACGGCCTAGTTTTTAATTTTACAGAAAGAAAGCCTTTGGGTGTTTGGTGTTTTACCGAACAAGATTCACTAAAAGAAAGTTCTTGCTCGTATTTTGATGAGGAGAGAGTTCTTTGGGGTAAAACGGCTAAATCTTCCGGTTTTATATTTTTGACGATAGATGATCAGAGAGGTCAAAATGAAAAATGGGCAGAAGATGAGTTTTTTGAGCCGATAATGTTTGTGGCAAAAAGCATGGCCGGGGAGATAAAAAAAGTTTTAATACCAAAGGATTCTTTTAGTGAATTTCGTGTTTATACTTATAATTATTACATCATATTTACAATCGAGTCGGATATTCAAGGTCAATTGGATACGCTAAAAATATTTTTGACAGAAAAATCCAATGATCAAGGGTTCCGGCCTCAATATATAGATTTAAGAATTGACGGCCGGGTTTATTATAAATAAAACGCTCAATCCCACCCCATTTCCGACCTCTTGGATTGCGCCTTCGGTCTTCTTCGGACAAATGCTTAAATTAATCTTCAATTTGCTTAACAAATTTTAGCATCCGTTCCTCCGCCAAAGAGGCGGATTTTCCGGCTAAAATTTGTTATCTAAGCAAATTATCAGTTAATTTAAGCATTGTGTGGTCATTCGACCATTGCTCCGCTTCGCGGGTTATGACCCTCGAAACCAAATGGTCTGAAATGGATGGGATTTTGCTTTTTTAAACAAAAAAGCCCATTTGGGCTAACTATTTGGCGCGGCGCATTGAACGCAATCTATTTTGGTATTGATGATAATTTACACTATTATCGACAAGTGTATAGTATTCATTGAACGAAGTCACACCCTTGCGTCTTCGCGGTTTTGAAGCTTTTTTGGTTTTTGGATTAAGTCTTCCGAGAATATCTTGCTCGGCAATATCAAAGAATTTAATCGGATCAAACCCAGTTTTTTTGTCGTAGGGGCTAACTGAGACTCTTATTGCTATTTCGTAAACAATTAGTCGCTCACTATCATGGCAACTGTGTTCCCAATCTTCATGTACATCAACAGAAGCAATCAAAGCTTTGACGGGATTTGCAAAATTTTGCTTTATATCTGCAGTTACTAAAACAAACTGACCCTTTCTATAAAGTGGAAGCCTTACTATTCCGCGAGCTTCACACTTTTGAGCATCCTCCGCTTTCTCGTAGACATGTCCGCATAAATCGCATTGGAAAGTGACTATAGTTTTCAAGGGGCATCTCCTTATCACAAACCTTCATCATAATTACAACTTAATTATAGGAACGTCAATGTTTTATCAGAGGCAAGCTTCGTCTTTCCATTTTTCTCACAAACTGCACGATTGGAAACTATTTCAGGAACTCTGACGCTATAGTTATGAGTGAGGAGCAAAATGATTGAAAATAATTTTGTCCGAGCGAGTTAAATATACAACGTATTTCTCTGGGAACCGACCCGAGGATGTCAGGAACGGCTCAGCCCAAAGGGCTGGCCGCATGGCCTGACAGGAGTTGCTTCGGGCGGTCAGGGAAATTAGGAAGAGTTTCTAGAAATAGTCCAAAAGGAAGCCGGGAGAAAAGCGGGAGGGCGGAGCGGTTTTAGAATTATAAAATATGATATATTGAGTCTATGGAAATCAGGGAAAATGTGATTTTGGCGCCGTATACAACTTTTAGAATCGGTGGTCCGGCGAGATATTTTATTGATGTCCAAAACACAAGTGATTTGAGAGAGGTGTTAATTTTTTCAAAAGAACATAGACTAAGGTTTTTTGTTTTAGGTGGCGGGAGCAACATACTTATTTCAGATAAGGGGTTTGACGGCTTAGTTATCAAAATGAGCATCAAGGGTTTTGATTTTAAAGACGAGGGGGATCATGTTTTATTGACGGCCAATGCGGGAGAAAATTGGGACAACTTGGTCGGTGAGTCGACAGAAAGAAATCTTAGCGGTATAGAAAATTTGTCTTTGATACCGGGCACGGCGGGCGGGGCCGTCTGTCAGAATATCGGTGCTTATGGGGTTGAGATCAAGGATTGCGTAGAGAGTGTTGTGGTTTTAGATTTTGTTTCAGGAGAAATCAAAACTATAGAGAACAAGGATTGCGGTTTTGATTATAGGACGAGTATTTTTAAGAACAATAAGTCTTTGGTGGTTTTAAATGTTGATTTAAAACTATTTAAAAATAAAGAACCCGATATTTCATACCCTGACTTGGCAAAAAGGTTTCAAAATGAAAAACCATCAGTTGCAGATATAAGAAAAGCGGTTATTGAAATAAGACGGAGAAAATTACCATATCCGGATGAGATTGGAAATGTCGGTTCATTTTTTAAAAACCCAAAAATCACAAAAGAACATTTTGATAATTTAGTTTCAGAAAACGGGGAGGTAAAAGGTTTTTTGGGGACGGATGGTTTGGTGAAATTATCATCAGCACAACTAATTGAAATGTCAGGTTGGAAGGGAAAACGGATGGGCAATGTTGGTGTTTCAGAAAAACATTCTTTGGTTTTAGTCAATTATGGACACGGCTCTTCCCGAGAAATGTTGGACTTAGCTGAAAACATTAAAAAAGACGTAAGAGATAAGTTTGGTATGGATTTGGAGCCGGAAGCCGAGCTTGTTTGACCGGACTTGACTTTGTTATCAGACTTTGCTATAATGGTTATACAGTAAGTTCTTTACATATCGGGTCCTTGCTGGGAGTGCGCCGTGCTTTAGCCGGCAAAGCTCTCTCTCGGGGCTCGAAAAAAACCAGTAAATACCTCGCTCGGAGTGGTTTCATGGCGGTGCTTTAGCCCGCCGAGGAACTCTGTAAAATCTAGGCATTCAAGTAATATATTTAGGCCGATTAGGACAGTACAGAAATTCTCAAGAGTCCTCAGGTTCGTACGATTTGCTGGTTTTTTTCGGGCTCTTTATGCCCAAAGAGACGGCTCGGCGCGCACGCCCAGGCAGACCACGGCGAACGGGGAAGAGATGTTCTCGTTCGCGGTTGCACCGGCTGGCGCCGAGCCGATAGGCGGGACCGAAACTCCTGCCTCGACGACCTACGATGGTACCCCACGACGAGATTTCGGGGACTTCAGTAAGTGGTCGTCACATAAAGTCGGGGAATGGTGGACAACCCGATACCTGGACATAAACCACGTCTTCGTCCAGGTTATTCCACCCTTTCTCTCCGGCGGACACAAGTCAAGTTCGCCGGAGAGGAGTCGCCCGAGGTAGGCTCCCAGTGGCCGGCGCCAGACGAAAACGCGTCGACTGCAGGGTCCCAAGCCTAAGAGAGTAGGACAAGCCGGAGGGGCCCGCGAAGTCGCCCCACTAAAAAAGATCCGAAAGGAGGGCCGACGGTTGAGTTCTTAGCGGTGGAGACCGCGGTATCAAGTACTTCGTTTTGGTAAGTGAGCGCAGTCACTTCCCATGCAGGCCTTTCAGGGCCTGCTTTATTTTATAAAATAACTATTGAGTGATATACCAGACAAAAATAGAGTTTCCGATATCGGCGACGGGTTTATAAGAATCAAGCCAAGCATAACTTTTTTCTGAATTTTCTCTTGAGCCCATGAAAAAAGATTTAGAAACGGCAATGTAGCCACCATCCGGATTATCGGCAAGGAATTCGCGAGAGTTTTTATATTTGCCAGCATTTATCCAGACGTATTTATTTTTGAGATAATAACCGGCATCTGACCAACCAAAATAATCTAGGCTTATTTTTGAAATATTGTTTTTATCAACCCAGTCAGCCAATCTTTTGGCGTCCTGACCCCAATCTATATTTGAATCAACAACATAAAGATGGCCACCGCCTACTTGCCCTTCCGAAACCCATGATGGGCGAAAAAGGGCGGTCTGATTAAAATACGTAAGATAGTGAGGAAAGATTTTTAAATTTTCAAACAAATACCAACCGAGAAAAATAGTGAGTAGTAAATGATAAGCGGTGAGTAGAAATTTTTTGTTGATTTTTTTTGAGATATCTATTAGTTGTCCGGAAAGAAGAATAAAAACAAATCCGTAAATCGGCATTAAATGCCTAACCCCTATGTTTATGTTCGCGGTGATACTGGCATACCAATAGATTATAAGCCAAACAAACATTGCAAATTCAGAGAAGTGGTTTTTAATCCAATGCTTAGCCTTATATCGATTTGGCCTTAAAAGAATTGTCCAACTTAGCAATGCCATTGCAACTAAACCCCAGAATGCCAAGGGTTCCTTTATAAAATAAACGACAGGAAAATATTTTTTCCAAGCTACCCCCTTTATTTCCCCAAGGAAATAAGTGGTGTTACCGCCAATATTTCTTTGAGTGACCATTAAAAGGCCTAATCCATATTGAGCCAATGGTCGGAGAAAAGGTTTATCGGAAGCCCAAATGACTTTTTCTGAATATGTTTTGTTGCCATAACTATTTAGTAAGTAAATCGTGTCGGCTTTCTGTCTTATTTTTGGGTAATTTATCGTGTGGAGACTATATATCGGAGATACAATTGTTACATAGCCCAAGACAATAATCATAGCGGTAAGAAATAGAGTTTTGATAACAGAATTAGCTTTACCTTGTATTTCAGATCCATCACGTTTTGAGTTTGCAAGACCCCATCCTATGGCAAGAATAATAAAGAGGGGATTTAAAAGAAAAAGAGAGAATTTGGTTAGTTGGGCAATACCAAAAGCAACGAAAGCTAAAACAAAATTTGTTTTCGTTTGATTTTCAAGGAACCTTACAAAAAAGTATGTCCCCAAAAGAATTCCGAATAATGCGGGAATATCTGTGGTTACAAAACGGGAATGAGCCAGGACTGTCGGAGAAAATGAAAATAAAAATACGGCTAACAGGCCTGCTTTGTCGCCGTATATTTTTCTTGCCCAGTGAAAGATGATTATCGCTGAAAAAATGAAAAACAGTAACATCGGCATTTTGGCAACTCGTGCCATGAGGATCGCATCATTACCTGAATTAAATATCAGGTTTCTTCCAAAGTTCCATTGGCCGTTTATTTCATTGAGCCAGTGTTGAGTTTGAAATGCAGATTGATTAATTGTCAAAAAGCTTAAAGCAATTCCTGCTAAATCTTTTGCCAGAGGAGGGTGTTCAGGATTTAATCTGAAGTCACCTTTTTGTACGTAAGAATACCCAGCTCCGATATGGGGTATTTCATCTACTATTGGTGAATCGTTCCAGACACTGGCAAAAGCCAGAACTACTGCTGAAACAATTATTACTCCTGTTATTAATTTTGGATGCATTTTTTCTTTTTACTGTGAAACAACCCAAACTTTAAAGTATCTCCAGTATTCCATAAATCCGATAGAAAACAAAAACAAAATCATTACTAAGGTTGTTATGGCATGAGATTCGCCTGTCTGCGCGGGTAGGTGTATGGAGTGTCTGTCGTTAATTTTGTACCACAGACTTAATTTCTCAAAGAACCATTTTATCCCTTGGGCTGTAAATATCATTACCACCGGCAGGGCTCCGACCGTAAGAAATGAATCGGGAGAATTAGAAGATAAAAATCCGGGAATAAGCATTGTAAAAAACCATACAAATAAAAGTGTATGAGTGGTGGAGAAGTGGCCATGTTTTCTTTTTAACCAGTGAGTAAATTCATTTATAAAGCCGATGATAAAAAATATTCCAATTGGCCAAGAAAAAATTGGTGAATTTGGAATATTTTGTTTTGGATTGAGGTCTCCTGAAAAATTGAACATTCCAAATGTTTTAATAAAATTTGAAAAACTAAAAGTTCCTAAATATAGTCCTTGCTGATTTTGCCACATTGATATTAGGGATGGTAGAGATACAACAAGAGCTATCAAGAAAAAAATTACAAAACCTTGCAAAAGTTTTGTTTTGGTATGTTCGTATTTACTATATCCAAAATCTTTTTTTAAATACCACCAATAATTGACGAACACCGCCACGACGATAAAGGGGGTTAGGGTAAAGGGCGTAAACACCAAATCTCTGCCTGTTGGTAAGCAAGCAAGACCTCCAAAAATTCCAGCCATCACAAAGTTATAAAAATTGTTGGTTTTGATTCCTCTCCATAGAAAGAAAAAAGTATAAACCATTAAAAAGGGTATCATTATTGCTATATTTTCTGTCCGGGATAAATTGACGTGCCAAAATGATATAGCCATAAGATAACTTGCAATAGATGCCAGTTTCCAATTAAACATTTCTTTGGTTAAAAGATAAGTTCCAATGATTGTCAGAATTCCTATTAAAGCCGAGAAAACTCTAAGAGAGAGTAGTTTGTTTTCAAAAATTGGCGGGAGAGTGTCTAATCCATACATTCTAAACAATATCGCCACTCCTATGACTATCAAAAAAATTGCCGACTCTTGTTTTTGTATTTTTGCCATTAATTTTATTCTACCAGAAAAGACCCTTGATGATATCAACACTTTTATTCTTGCTTAATTAAAACATTTGAATAGAATGTATGTATTATGACTGAACAATTTAATTTTGAGATTGGTAAAAAATTAACTCCGGAAAAAAGCAGGGAGCAGTTTTACTTTGAAACCTTGAAGGCAAAGAGAGATGTTTTGTCTTCTCATTATGCTTTAAATCAGTTGCGACGAGGCAAAAAAGTTTCTGAAATGGCCGAGACCGATATTGAACACTATAAATCAGTTAAAAGAGAATACGACAGACGTAGAGATCTTTTTCTTGATTCTTTTGCCAATTTGAGCGAAGAGGATGGTGAAAAAGTATCTGAATTGACCAGTCTTATGAAGATTGAAATAGCTTTGTCTTCTTTAGTGCAACCGGCTGAAGCGGTTGTTCAACCTGAAGCACCTGTCATTGAATCTCCTGCACCAACAGCCGAGAATGGGGTGTCTGAACCAGCCGTTACCCCTGAAGTCTTATCATCACCAGAAGAAATAGTTAACCCGGTAGACGCAGAAAGTCCTGATAGGGGTACCAACCTGGCCGAAGTTGATAGAATGCTTGTGCGATCACAGGCTCCAGACCGTCCCATGAGCCCACTGGAAGTTGCTTACTGGGAAGCTAAAAAAGCAGAACTTCTTCAAAGACAAGAAGCTGAAGCAAATCCCACAAGACCGGCCCCAAAGGGTTTTATGGATAGAGTCAGAGGTGTTTTCAGCCGAGCGAAAGAACGATTTGTTGGAGTGAATGCTATAAGCGGTGGTTCGGAAACTGTTGAATCAAGAATGAATCCGTTGGGTTTAAGAGGTGAATCAGCGCCATCTTCTTTTGAACCATCCGAATCTGTGCCTGAACCTGAAATAATGCGACCGGAACCGGCTCCAGTTGAACCCGCTCCTGTAATAAGACCTGAAACTTCTGTTCCATTGTCATCATCTACCGAAACCACAACAGAGACTTTAGTTACACCGGAAAAGGAACCACGAAAAGCAAGTGCGTGGGGTTGGATCAAGGAGCGTGGCAAGGGTTATTTAACTTTTGGTTTATGGGAGCTTCATCAAGCGGAGAGGTTCAGGACTAAGACGAAAGAAGTTGCAAATAATACCGAAGCATTGGCCAGTCAAATCCAACGAGAGAGAAATCTTAGTTTGGAAGAAGCTGAAAAAGAGGCGTGGGAAATTGTAGAGGAACTTAAAAAAAACAATTTAAACATTTCAGCTCCTGAATTTTATCAAGCTAATAGGGATATTACCGATAGAAAAAGAAGAGAAAATGATGAAGAAATTGAGTATATTATAAAATCAGCTAAAGAAAATTTACGCGCAAAACTTGGAATTGGAAAAGGGGCTTTTAAGGAGTATAGGGGATGGGAAGGAAAAGATATCCTTACAAAAGAAGATGAGCTTGCTTTTGAAGCTGATTTGCGTGGCGAGTTGAATAAAATACGGGATGGCGCTATGAGAAAGGATTTTATTAATTTTGCCAAATTAATTAGAAGAAATCTTGATCAAGGATGGTGGGGTAGATATATGTGGGCCTTCAACGAAGCATTAATGGGTTTTGCTGGAGTGGGTTTCTTGACCATGAAATGGGAAGCGATACAGGCAGCAAAACTGTTAGCCGCCGAAAAGGCTGTAACTGGTGGTGGGGCCGCCACAGAACAAATTGTCACTCAATTAATGAATGAAAATGTTTGGAATACCTTAAAGGAAATGGCTGCCAAAAATGGAATAAACCTGAATCCTGCAGAATTAAAAGAATTAAGCCAGAAAGTTTTGGACTTTAACGGGATGTTTGAGCAGGAATGGATAAAGGGTGTGGCCGATGGACTTCAGAGTTCAAGGGGACTGCCACAAGGTTTCCCGATTAAAATACCGGTTGATGTCATGCCTTTCCTTGGTTTTAAATAATTTAAATATTAAATATAAATATGTCACTTAACGAAGCACAACAACAATTAGCGGACAAAATAGGCGAGTTACTCGCAGAGTCTCCTCTTGATGATGAGATAAAGAATTCTCTTTTAAGCAAGATGGAAGATATACCTGAGCATTTATTGTTCAGGCTCAAAGATGCTCTGGAAGTAGAAAAAGAAGAACTTGAGGCTGTTGCTTTTGATGTGGATATGTTTTTAAGAGATCAGGATAAGGAATGGCAAAAAGTAGCTCAAGACCAGAAGACTGTAGCTGGTAATATTACCGACAAATGGGCAGACAAGTTAAGTCAGGGATAGTGTCCTCTAAAAACAGATAGAAGTACTCAAAAAACGGCTTAAAAGGCCGTTTTTTGAGTGTAAAAGTGTCCTCTTGGCAAGGGCTATTGACAAAATGGTATAAAGTATGCTATACTTATAATATCCTTGAAAACAAGAAACCCGTCTCTCCTCTCGCATTATGCGGGAGATTAGAGAAGGGTCTGGGAGATGACAGAATGAATGCACGGATGGCAGGACTCGGAATCGTGGCGGCGCTCGTCATCGGCCTGATCATCGGCTACTCCGTCTTCGGCGGGACGCGCGTCACCGCGCAGACCGTCGGCGCGACGGACCTCGTCGTCGGCACGGTCTATGAGGTCGCGGACTTCAAAACCTGCCAGGCGTCGAACGGGACGGCCCGGTATGAGTTCCACTTCGGTGGGGCTGACCGGAGCCGGCGGGCCCAGCAGATCCCGGTTCTCGATGGCCGTGGCCGTCGGATCATGCGGATCAACAAGAGTCTTCCTTTCGGTACTCTACGACTCGTCAAAGTCGTCGAGCACCGTCAGGACCCGACGCTGGAAGGGTTCGTGTACGGCTCTTTCGTGGAGCATTGGGAAGGATTGGTCGTTGAGATCAACGGTCAAGTCCAACCCCAGCGGGTTGTCGGTCCTTGCGGACCGGCCCGCTGAGCAACTGCCAAAGGAGGGGCGGGAACATGAAATACTGTTCCCCGCCCCTCCAGAGGCGGTTTTTTGATACTTGTCTAGTCTAGATTCGTCCCCAGCCACATACCCCCGACTCGACCGATAGTTGATTTGTTCCAGCGACAAATCACTATCTACATGCTCGGCATTTCGAAGAACCAAGCCGAAATGCCTGCGCATGTTCTCCCTGGGGGTATGTGGACTGAGAGCTCAAATCAAGCCCCCATTGTCAATCTCTTTGATAGCACTGTCAAAAAGCAAGGCGGTAAACAAATATGATTACATATATTTAGTTAGCTCGGCTGATCATAAATAAATTTATGATCAGCCTCACTAACAAATATAGGGGTCGAATGAATAAATATGCGGTTTAGCGAAGCGCTTTCGCATATTTATGAAATGAGACCCCATTTTGTTCGCATTGCGAGTTGTGCTATCAAAGAGGTTCGGGGCTTGCTACTTTGCTCTAAGAAAGGCAAGCGAAAGCCACAACACTTTTTACATACCCGCAGGCAAGTTATGAACTGAAAGACGGACAATAAAGAGTACTAAAACAATAGGTCGAGCGCCGAGCGAAGTGAGGAGGCAAGCGAGGGTTACCTGTTATTTTAGATGTTCTTTACAGACGTCTTGAGGTGAATGACGCAGACGAGGACCGGATGGAAAAAGTGTTGTGGCTGGAGCTGAAGACCGAAGACACAGGCAACAGGTCGGAAGTGGGTGAGGAGGTAAGCATGCTTGTGGAATATTAATTTACATTTTATGTTACAATTAAAATATGTCAGAATCCGGCGCAACAATTCAACAGGAGATAGCCCAATTGGAACAACAGCTTCAAGAAAAGAAGGCGGGATTAGACCAACTGTCCGAACAGAAAGAATCACCTTCAGACAAAGAAATTTTAAGACAAGTTGTAGGCGAACAAATCCAGCAAAACATTTCAGCCAGTTCCGGTGCTCCAACTCAGTCTTTTCAGCAATCTTCTAAACCTAAGACTGATGATAGTCTTGGACACTTAACCCAAGAATTAAAAGACAAGGTTCAGGAACTTGTTAATTTTGTTTTTCAGAACAGTCTGGATCAGGGAATCAAGGAAGCCGTTAAGTTAAACAATCCGGCGTTGATTGATGCTTTTCACGATGTTTTGGTTGATCAGTTATATGAGGCACTTTTGGAAAGAAAAAAGGTTGATCCCATTAGTTAAAGAAATTTGTCTATATTTCTTCTGATAATTTATCTTGCGGTTTTGGCGATAATATTTATTGCCGGGTTGGTGTTGGTCGGATCTCTAAGGACAAAAGGCAGTATAGCCAGAGCTCTTGGTATGTCTTTATTTTTGATTAGCGTGCCTAGAGAATCATCAAGCGGATCAAATCAGAATCAAAGAAGCGAGAAGGACATAATTTCCGTAATGGAACAATTATATTCCTCATTTACTGGTTTACATGCCAAGGGTTGGAATAAATTTATATACGGTGAACCCTACATTTCTCTTGAGATCAGCGTCCATCACATAGGAGAAGAGATACATTTTTATATGGCGGTTCCTAGAAGTTATGAGCAAATTTTTGAAAAACAGGTCAATGGACTTTATCCGACAGCCCACGTTGAACGAGTGAAAGATTATAATATTTTTAATCCACAGGGCGTTTCTTTGGGCGGATATTTTAAATTAAAAGGTCACTCAATTTTACCTTTTAAAACATATCAAAATCTTCAGGCAGATCCGTTAGGTGGTCTTGCTACGGCTTTATCAAAACTTCAGAAAGAAGGGGAGGGCGCTACTATTCAAATACTTATCAGGCCGACTCATCAAGATAGTGTAAGAAAACTTGCTCAAAAAACTGCAAAAGAAATGCAATCAGGATTTAATTTTGTCAAAGCATTATCTCTCGCAAAACATCCTCCTAAAAAATCTAAAGATGGAGACAAGGAACCAGAGCGTCCTAAGGCGGTGACACCGTTTGAGGAAGAGATTGTAAAAGGAATCCAAAGTAAGGCATCAAAGCCGTTGTTTGATACTAATGTTAGGATTGTAGTTTCAGCTGACAACGATATTCGGGCTGGTCAGTTGCTCAATGATTTATCAGGGGCTTTTACACAATTTTCTTCAAATGAAATGAATAGTTTGAAACTTACCACATTGAAGGGTGGAAGTTTAAAAAAGTTTTTATTTAATTATTCTTTTCGTATTTTTGATAGTTATCAGACAATTCTTTTATCCAGTGAAGAAGTTACCAGTTTGTTTCATTTTCCATTAGATACGACTCTTGCTTCAAAAATAAAATTTTTAAGATCCAAACCAGCTGAACCGCCATCCAATTTGCCGGTTGAGGGTATTGTTTTGGGCAAAAATGTTTTTCGTGGAGTTCAAACTGAGGTTCGTATGGCAAACAAAGATCGTCAGCGCCACCTTTATGTTATCGGACAGACCGGAACGGGAAAATCAGTGTTTATGGAGTCTTTGATTAGACAAGATATGGAAGCTGGAAAAGGTGTTTGTGTGATTGATCCTCATGGAGAATTTGCCGAATTTTCGCTTTCAATTGTTCCGGCAGAAAGGGTTGATGATGTCATTTATTTTAATCCGGGAGACGTTGATTTTCCAATGGGTTTGAACATGCTTGAAATAGATCCTTCTCATCCCGAACAAAAGACGATGGTTATCGATGAATTGTTTGGTATTTTTGATAAATTATATAACCTTAAAGAAACAGGTGGTCCGATGTTTGAAAAATATTTCAAAAATTCAGCACTTTTACTTCTTGACGATTATGCCCATGATATTCCTACACTGGCTGATATTTCTCGAGTTTTAGTTGACGATGCTTATCGCGCCGATAAATTAAGCAGGGAGACCAATCCTCTTGTTTCCCAATTCTGGCAACTTGAAGCTGAAAAGGCCCAAGGTGAACAGAGCTTGGCGAATATGGCACCCTACATTTCTTCCAAAATCACCTCCTTTGTTTTTAACGAATTTTTAAGACCAATTATAAATCAACAAAAAAGTGCTTTTAATTTTCGCGATGTGATGGATAACCAGAAGATTTTAGTGGTAAATCTTTCTAAGGGTAGAATTGGGGATCTCAATGCAAGTTTGTTAGGCATGATTATCGTTGGCAAACTTTTAATGGCGGCATTATCTCGTGCCGATATTCCTGATGAATCTGCCAGAAAGGATTTGTATTTGTATATCGATGAGTTTCAAAATTTTACAACAGATAGCATAGCCACCATTTTATCCGAAGCTAGAAAATATCACCTTGATTTGATTATTGCTCATCAATTTATCAAACAACTGAAAGAGGGTATTAGAGATGCTGTATTCGGCAATGTCGGCTCCATTGTTTCATTTCGTATTGGCCCTGATGACGCTGAATTTATGAAAAATAAATTTGAACCGGTATTTTCCACGCAGGATTTGATGAATATTGATAATCTTAATGCTTATGTTAATTTGCTTATCAACGGTCAAACTGAACGTCCGTTTAATATAAAAATAGAAACAGACAGGGTCTTTGGAGCCGGCAATAAAGAAGTTGCTGAACATTTGAAACAACTTTCTCGTTCTAAATATGCTCGTCCCCGTGAAGATGTCGAAAATGAAATTAGGGCTAAATTCAATACCAACACAAAAACTTAAAACATGAATTTTATTTTTAAATTTACGAATAAGGACTTGTATTTCAGTCTTGCTACGGGATTGATTACCGGTATCTTTGCTTGGCGAATATTTGAATTTTTAGATATCTCCAATATTCAAATTACAAAAAATGTCTGTCCTCTTGAGACAATGTGTTATCCGACCTATTTACCTGTTTCATGGGCATGGCTTACGCTTATTGTTCCGGTCTTGTGGATTCTTGGTGTTATGTTGGGATATTTTCTTGGCAAGTGGTTTGGGTTTTTCAATCAATTTGGAAAATTTGCGGCTATTGGTTTTACGAATGCTGCAGTTGATTTTGCCGTTTTAAATGTTTTGATTGCCAATACAGATATATCATCTGGAGGACGGTATGTTGTTTTCAAGGCTATATCCTTTTTGTGTGCCATAATTCCAAGTTATTTTTGGAACAAATATTGGGCGTTTCGTCCCGCTACCGAAATTGCAAAGGGCGTTGAGCCGCAGGGACAGTGGGGCGACCAAAGGTCGGCACAAAACAACATCGGCACTGGGACGTTTGAATTTGCCAAATTTATGACTATCGCAGTCGTTTCAATTTTTGTAAATACAGGAGTCGCGTCTCTTGTTGTAAATTATGTTAATCCTCTCGGTGGTTTGACAACCGAAGTCTGGGCAAATGTCGGAGCCGTAGTCGGTTCAGCATTTGCTCTCATCTTTAGTTTTGTCGGATTTAGGGTGGCGGTATTTAAAAGATAGTTTACAGTTTTCAGTTTACGGTTTACAGTTGAAGCATGTTTAAATCCCACAAAGATTTAATAGTATGGCAAAAGGCCATTGAGCTTGTTTCTACTATTTATAAGACCACAAGTAAGTTTCCCAAAGAAGAAATTTATGGTCTCTCGCAGCAGATGCGGCGAGCTGCTGTTTCCATTCCTTCAAATATAGCAGAAGGCCAACATCGCAAGAATGTAAAAGAGTTTTTACAATTTCTTAGAATAGCTTATGGTTCAGGTGCTGAGCTTGAAACTCAGTTAATTATAGCCCATAATCTTTATCCAAAGGTTGAACTTCAAAAATCGGGCATTCTTTTAGACGAAGTTCAGAAAATGTTATTTGGACTTATTAAGAAATTTGAATCAGTCAACTAAAATCTGTAAACAGTAAACAGTAAACAGTAAACAGTAAACAGTAAACTATTATGCTTTATCGGAAATATAGACCTCAAACTTTTAATCAGGTTGTTGGACAAGAACATGTTGTGACAACACTCAAAGGTGCTTTGATAACTGGTCGAATGGGCCATGCCTATTTATTTACTGGACCAAGGGGCACCGGTAAAACCACTTTAGCAAGAATTTTTGCTAAGGCCTTGAATTGTTTAGAACGAGAAAAAGACGGTAATCCTTGTGACAAGTGTTTTAGTTGTCAGTCTATCGTGTCAGGCACATCTTTGGCCTTAATTGAGATAGATGCAGCTTCTCAAACAGGGGTTGATAATATTCGCGAGTTAATTGATTCGGCAATGGTGGCCTCTGCTGGCGGACTTAACAAGGTATTTATTATTGACGAAGTCCATATGCTTTCTAAATCAGCCTTCAATGCTTTGTTGAAAACTCTTGAAGAACCGCCAAGCCATGTTGTATTTATTCTTGCAACCACTGAACCTCACAAAATTTTGCCGACAGTTCTTTCTCGCGTTCAAAGGTTTGATTTTAAGAGAATTACACCTCTTCAAATTTTTACAAAACTCAAAGAAATAACAAAAGCAGAAAAAATAAACATTGAAGATGGTGGATTGAAAGCAATTGCGATTTCTTCAGATGGCGCCCTTCGTGATGCAGAAGTATCCCTTTCCAAATTCCGATCACATAAGGGTGAAATAACCACGGATGAAGTTATTAGAACACTTGGTTTAGTCCCTTTTAATTTTCACCCTGAATTTATGGGCTATTTGATTGCGAGTGATAAGGTTTCCGCGTTGAGGTTTATCCAAAGGATTCATGAATCAGGAGTTGATTTGGAACACTTTACTAAAGATTTTATTGAATATCTAAGAAGAGTATTGATGTTCAAGATAAATCCGGCTGTTTTAGCATCAATTGGAGAAGAGTCTGTTCAAGATTGGCAAATTGAAGGAGCTAGACTTATAAAACTGATTAATATATTTACCTTGGCGAGAAATGAAATTAAGACCTCACCTGTGGTTCAACTGCCGTTAGAGTTGGCCGTGCTCGAGTTTTTGGATTAACCGTCAAGTATGTCAAGTTATCCTTTGACAGTGGATAACTTTTTGATTTAAAATGAATACAATAATTAATTTAAGTATTTATAAAATCATGCACATACTTCAAGAAAAACTACTGACTGTCTCCAAGAAAAACAATCTCGCCAAGCTTTCACTTCGTCAAATAGGCCAGCTTGTCGGTGAGCGTAATCCCCAAAATGTTAAACACCACATCTTACAGCTTGAAAAGAACGGTATCCTAAAAATAGATCGCTTGAATAAGCAAATGGTTAGGACTAAGCCCGGGGCTGTTGGAAATAGCAAATTGATAGCTTTGCCCATTCTCGGTTCGGCCAACTGTGGACCGGCTATGATATATGCCGAACAGCATGCTGAAGGCTATCTTCAAGTTTCGGGTAGGTTGTTGTCAAAGAAAAAAGACATTTTTGCCATCAAAGCTTCCGGATATTCCATGAACAAGGCAAACATAGATGGTCAATCCATTGATGATGGGGATTATGTCATTGTCGATCCAAAGGCACGGGCCATAAAAAACGGTGACTATGTTCTCTCCATCATTGACGGAAGTGCCAATATTAAAAAATATTTTAACGACCGAGAAAATAAGAGAATTATATTAATGTCCGAATCAAGCGCCAGTTTTTCTCCCATTTTTGTCCATTATCAGGACATGGACAATTATCTTGTGAACGGCAAAGTCATTCAGGTTATTAAAAAACCCAAAACCGCCTGGTCAAAAATCAAAAAACTGGTCTATCGGCAGGTTTAGCTGGCGTTGATCACTTGAACCACAGATGATAGAATAAGTAGAGTTAACCCATGTTCGAATGATTCCTAAACATAAAGAGAAAGAAAAGGCAATTAGCCTAAGGAGGGAAGGTTTATCGTATAGAGAAATTTTAGATAAAGTGCCGGTAGCCAAATCAAGTCTATCTTTGTGGTTGAAATCGGTGGGATTATCCAAGTCTCAGAAACAAAGATTGACCGAGAAAAAATTGTTAGCAATTCAAAGAGGTTGGGAAAGAGTGCGACAAAACAGAATTGATAAAGTAAAGAAAATACAAGTTTTAGCCGAAAAAGAGGTTGGCCAAATAAGCAAAAGAGAGTTGTGGCTTATTGGTACTATGTTATATTGGGCAGAAGGTAGTAAAGAGAGGGCAAACAGTATTGGGCAGAGGGTTGCCTTTAACAATTCGGACCCTCTTATGATCAAGCTTTTCGTGAAATGGTTAAAAGAGTGCTGTGCCATAAAAAATGAAGATATGAAACATGATTTGTATATTCATGAGAATTCTTTTAATAAGGTAGGGGTGGTTAAAAGATATTGGGAGAAAGTAATCGGTTCTAAAATTGATGCTGTATATTTTAAGAAAAATAAAATATCCAAAAACAGATACAATATAGGCGAAAATTATTTTGGTTTAGTAAGGATTAACATCAAAAAAAGCTCCCATCTTAATAGAAAAATTAGTGGATGGGTTAGTGGGGTTTGTAAAAATTGCCGGGTCGTCTAACGGTCGGACGCCACCCTTTGGAGGTGCGTAATCTTGGTTCGAATCCAAGCCCGGCAGCACTTGACTTTATACCACATTTCGTGGTATAATCAAGCTACAGTACATTCTGGGAGGGCATATGAAAGAAGCACTTGTCGAAGCGATCGAGATTCTCGAAGATGAAGTGAGGCGGTTGCGGTCGTGGAGCCACGAGGCCGAAACCGGGGGATGGTCCACAATCCATGTAAGACCCATGAGGGCAAGGGCCAAGGTTCTGTTGAGGAAGCTCAGCAAACTGAGGTCGAAGCTGAAGGAAGAGGGATAGTCTTCCAAAAGTGTCGTTTGGTCCCATATCAACGAGAGTTCCATGCTCTCTTGTGTGGGGCTCTTTGCTTTTTATAAACCAATATTTCTGATAAGATAGTTTCTAATGTCAGTCAATCTCCGAAAACATTAGTCAGTGCAGTATCGAGAGACTGGAAAGCGCAGGTTTTTTTCCAGGTTTTAAATATTAGAACTTTTATGCTTACATTTGGACAAAAAATATTCAAATTTTATAAAACCCTGAAGACTCCTTCAAAACTTCCGTCTGGCATAGAAACAATGAATCCTTATACAGAAACCCCAGTGCTTGGATATCTCAAGGAATTTTCTGTTAAGTTTTTTAATGACAATAACAAACGGGTTTTTGTTTTCGGTATAAATCCTGGTAGATTTGGAGCAGGATTAACCGGTGTTACGTTTACCGATCCGGTTGCTCTTGAAGAATTTTGTGGGATTAAAACTAATTTGGAAAAACGCCGAGAACTTTCTTCTGATTTTATTTACCGGTTTATTGACTATTGGGGTGGTGCCAAAAAATTCTACAAACATTTTTTTCTTACTGCTGTTTCCCCACTCGGTTTTACTAGAGATGGTATAAACTATAATTACTACGACGACCCCGATCTATTAAAGGCTTCCTCTTCTTTTATTAGTCAAACACTTTATGATCAACTTGCGTTTGGCGCGCGTCGTGATGTTGCGATTGTTTTGGGCACAGGTAAAAACCGAAAGGCTTTTACTGATTTGAACAAGAAACATAAATTTTTCGAGAAGGTATTTTTTCTTGAGCATCCACGTTTTATTATGCAATATCGTCGAAAGAAGATTCCCGAATATCTGGACAAATATAAAGAAGTTTTCGTTAAAGTTGCCTGACCTAGACGAGTCAGGTTGTAATATTTATAGTAAAAAATAAATTAATCTCCTCAGCAGTTATGAAAATTTTTGCAGTCTATTCACGATTGAATTTCATCAAAAAGCCCGAGTGGCTTGACGCTTTTAGGATTAAGTATGGCTATCCTTACACTTACCATGTGACATTAAAGCAACCGACCTACGTTCAAGAGGGGGAGATTCTAAAAGTAAAAGATATATTAGAAGATCTTTTTAGGGAATTGAAGTTTCCAGAACACAAGATAGGCATTGTGTTTGATAAACTCGTCATTGATACACCCATAATGATTGTTGCTACAAAGGCAAAAGAGATGGCTGTTTTGCAGACTAAAATAGTAAAAGCTTTGGAGGGCTATAATAATTTCGTTAATCCAGTGTCCAAAGATTGGGAAGAAGATTTTAGTCCCCATATCACAATTTCTGACGATTTAAATGTTGAAAAGTTAGAACAAGCCAAACTTGATTTGGGCGAAGATGTTCGTTGCGAGGCTGTTGTAGAAGAGATTGTGCTGACCGTAGCCCAAGACATGACATCTGCTGAAGATTCTAAAGACAAAACCGTATATAAATTGAGAGATTAGACTTAATAATTTCTAGCCATAGCGTCTTAAATCATAAAAGGAGGGATAATTTTACGGAATAATGCAATTAAAAAAAGGATTAATTTTAATATGTAGTTTGTTTGTTGCCATATTCATCGGATTGTTTGTTTATGTCAAAAGTAGATCTGTTGTTGTAGAAACCAAATCAAGTCCAACTAAAATTGTAGAGGAAGCAAAAGAAACTACCGGAACCATGATTTTTGTCGGAGATATAATGCTTTCTCGTTCTGTTGGGGCGTATATGCAAGAAAAAGTAGATTATCGTCTCCCTTTTCTTGCGATGGCAGATTTTTTAAAAGAAGCAGATATAACTTTTGCTAATTTGGAAAACCCAGTTTCTTTGCGGGGTATAAAAGTTGGAAGCATATATTCATTTCGTGCAGACCCTAAGGTTATTGAGGGCTTAAAATATGCTGGTTTTGATATCGTATCAATCGCTAACAATCACATGTGGGATTACGGACGAGAGGCTTTTTTGGATACCATGACACATTTGGCATCAGCCGGAATTGATTTTGTTGGAGGCGGTCATAATTTTGAGGAAGCACACCGACCAATCATTAAAGATGTAAATGGAACGAGGGTTGCCTTTTTGGCCTATACGGAATTTTTACAAAATGTCATTGCAAGAGAGACATCAGTGGGACTAACTAATTGGGATATGGAACAGATTAAAAAAGACATAAACACGGCTAAGAGCGAAGCTGATTTAGTCGCGGTTTCATTTCATTGGGGTGAAGAATATAAAACAAAACATAACTTAAAACAGGAACAGGTTGCAAAGGCAATGATAGATGCCGGTGCGGACTTGATTATTGGACATCATCCGCACGTAGTACAAGAAGTTGAACAATACAAAAATGGTTGGATTGCCTATAGTCTGGGTAATTTTGTATTTGATCAAACCTTTTCAAAAGAAACCATGGAGAGTCTGGCTTTAAAAGTGAAGATAGATGATGGTAAAATATCTGCGGTAGAATCAATTCCGATTCAAATTTCAAAAGACTTCCAGCCGGCATTGTTATCGGATAAATAGTGGTTCCGGTGGTAATAATTTTTTAAAGTCGTTATAATTTCTATATGAAAAAAATATTATTTTTGATAATCGGAATTTTAATTGTTGCCGGCGGGGTTTTCTGGTGGTTTTTAAAACCTTCAGAAGTTGCAATTAGTAATCAGTACAAAGATTTGGTTATTTTGAATAACCCCAAAGCGGGCGAATATATATCTTCACCGGTTAAGATTGAGGGGATGGCTCGGGGTAACTGGTTCTTTGAAGCATCATTCCCAGTTGTAATCGTTGATTGGGACGGCCTGATCATTGGAGAAGGTATTGCTCAAGCTCAAGGAGAATGGATGACTAGTGAATACGTCCCATTTAAAGCTGAGGTGGTGTTTACGAAACCAAATGTCAAAAACAATGGCTCAATAATTTTACGCAAAGATAATCCTTCAGGACTTCCCGAATATGACGATGCTTTTGAAGTGCCTGTATTTTTTAATTAGTCTCCTGGTTTAAAATTTTGTCCACAGTTTAAATAAATCCCATGTTTTTTATGATAGAATGAACGTGAATGGAGGTGTCTTATGGATAAAAAACTTAAAGTAGCGATATTTTTATCAAGAGTCTCTTTAGGGGTACTATTCTTCTACGCAGGAATAACCAAAGTCTTAAATTCTAATTGGTCTGCGGCCGGATATCTAAGCAGTGCGAAGACTTTTCCTGGACTTTATCAATGGTTCGCAAGTGCAGGCAATATCGGCTGGGTTAATTTTACTAACGAGTGGGGACTTACACTTGTCGGATTAGCGCTCATCACCGGCTTATTAATAAGGTGGGCTTCTCTTGGCGGTATACTCATAATGGCTTTGTATTATTTCCCCATCATGCAGTTTCCTTATGTGGGAGCCAATTCATGGATAGTAGATGAGCATATTATTTTTATAACAGTTTTCCTTACTCTCATCGCCTCAAACGCAGGCACTTTCTGGGGACTGGATTCTTGGCTGGCAAAACGTAAGTAGTAACACCATTTAAACCTTTCAGGCCCAAAACACTCTTTAATCTTTGTTGACATAAAGAGTGTTTTCATATATACTTAGAACATAACTAAATCTCTTCGGGTTTTATAGGGTATTTGTACTCTACGGCAAAGTCCTCAAAACTTTATCTGGAAACTCATGAGACAATACGGTCCGTATTTTAATTTTGACCGTAGTTGGGTTTTCCAATGTTAAAACAAGCATGTCTACAAGAAATTTTAGTAATAGGGGATTTAAAACAAGATCCTCAGGCAGACCGGCATTTAAAAGAGGAGGCTCCTCTGGTTTTGGTGGTCGCAAAAAAAATACCGGAGAATATATAAATCCGGCGTTATTTATCAACAAAGCGGTAATTACTGAAGAAGTGGAACACTTCATTCCTGAACATAATTTTCAGGATTTTAATGTTGATTTGACCGTAAAAAAAGCAATCGCCTCCAAGGGTTATATTACCCCCACTCCGATTCAGGACAGGGCCATAACTCATATTTTGAGCGGTTCTGATGTGGTTGGAATTGCCAATACCGGCACCGGTAAAACGGCCGCATTTTTGATTCCCTTGATAAACAAAGTTGTTTTAAACCGCAGGGAAATGGTTTTGATCGTGGTTCCCACCCGAGAACTCGCTTTGCAGATAGAAGATGAATTACACGGCTTTACAAAAGGGATGAGTCCCGTTAGAAGTAAGATGCCCTTTCAGGGGTCATCTTCCGACCATGCCTCAGGGGCAGGTCGGACTTCTAACGGGATGAGAATTTTTTCAGTTTGTTGCGTTGGAGGGGCTAGTATGGGCCGACAGATATCACAACTAAGGGGACAGTATAATTTTATAATTGGTACACCAGGACGCTTGAAAGATCACATTGAGCATGGATTTATACGCCTTGCTAATTTCAGAACCATTGTTTTGGATGAAGCCGATAGAATGCTTGACATGGGATTCATCAATGACATGCGTTTTGTGATGGCAGGAATGCCGAAAGAACGACAGACTCTTTTCTTTTCAGCCACTCTTTCGCGCGACATAGATAATCTTATTCACGAATTTCTTCGTGAACCTGTTAGAATTTCAGTAAAAACAAGAGATACGTCAAGGAATGTTGAGCAAGACGTCATCCGCGCAGATGGTAAAGACAAAGTAGAAATTCTTCATGATTTATTGTCAAAGAAAGCAGAATTCTGCAAGGTGCTTATTTTCGGAAGAACTAAGCATGGCGTAGAACGCCTTTCAAGAAATCTTGCTCAACGTGGATTCAAGGCCGAATCTATTCATGGAAACAAAACCCAGTCTCAACGTCAAAAAGCTCTTAATTTATTTAAGAATAGTTATGTTCAAGTGTTGGTTGCGACTGATGTGGCTGCTCGAGGCCTGGATATCGCTGATGTGAGTCATGTCATAAATTATGATTTGCCGGCAACTTATGATGACTACGTTCATCGCATAGGAAGGACTGGGCGTGCTGATAAGAGAGGCAAGGCACTTACGTTTTTGGATTAAAATCTTGTTAGCGTTATAATTTGTTAATAAGTTTGAAAGGTAAGAAAAAGTATCTCCATTACGTCATCACATATGTTGGGTATTGAAACCAATAAGGAAAATGTTTTTTTAAAGGTTTATGAGGATTTGGCAGACCCCGTGTTTCGTCATTGTTATTTCCGAGTTTCTGATAGAGAGAAGGCCAAGGATTTACTTCAAGAAACATTTAAACGTTTTTGGGAATATCTTGAAAAAAATGAAAAGATAGAAAATAATAAAGCCTTTCTTTTTAGAATAGCAAATAACCTCATCATTGATTCTTATCGTAAAAAGAAAGAAGAGTCTCTTGATGCATTAATGATCGATGGGTTTGATGTCGGATCTGAAGATTATGAGGCAATTCTTAATTCGGTTATGGGCCGAGAACTTCTGTCTATGCTTGAAAAACTAAGTGATACTTATCGTGATTTGATAGTAATGAGATATGTTGATGATCTACCTGTTCAAGAGATTGCTTCAATAACCGGTCTAAGTGAGAATGTCGTTTCAGTTAGAATACATCGGGGATTAGCCTTATTGCGAAAAAACAATACAAATTAAACTATGTTTAAATCTTTAAAACAATTATTTCAGGAGGCTGTGGAGTTTAAACTTTCAGGAGATGAGAAATCTCTTATTAAGAGTAGATTGCAAAATCATGTAAGAAACGATTATGCTCCACGTCATTATGTGTACAGGTCGAAATTAAAAATATTTAAATTAACATTTATAAAACCCATGCCTATATTTATTGTAATTTTGTTAGCGTTAGGAGGGACATCATTTGCGGCCGAAAAAACATTGCCGGGAGACGTCTTGTATCCCATCAAGTTAAATGTAAACGAGAATTTTCAGGGCTGGTTATCTCTTTCCGATGAGGCCAAAGCCAATTGGGAGACGATGCTTTTAAATCGTCGTTTAAAAGAAGCGGAAGAACTTGCGGTTAATTCAAAACTTGATCTCAAAACCGAGGCCAAGATTGAAGAGAACTTTCAAAGGCACGCAGATAAGGTTCAGGAACATATTGCTAAACTTGAAAAAGTTGATGCAAAAGTCGCAGCCGACGTGTCAGCCAATTTGCAGACTTCCCTAGAAGCTCATAATCGTATTCTGATTAATATAAACACATCTAATGAGGGGGATGCTAAATCTCAACTCAAAGCCATAATGATAAAAGTTAAGGCTGAAGCAAAAAATGCGTCTGATGATCGTGTTAAAAACGAAAATGAAGTCAAGGCCGGAACAAATGTTCAGTCTGCCGCCGAAGGCCGTTTAAATTCAGTCGAAAATAAACTCGCTGAAGTTCAGAAATATATTGAAAAGAAGAAGTCTGAAATTAGCGCTGAAGTAATGGTTCAAATTCAGGCTCAACTTAAAATCGTTACCGACCTTATTGCTCAAGGTAAAGCAAAATTGAGCGTAAAAGAATTTGATCAGGCATTTACACTTTTTGGTCAGGCGAAAGCCAAAGCACAGGAAGTGAAGTTGCTCATAGAAGCAAAAACCGACCTTGAAGATGAGAGTGAGAATGAAGATGAAGACAAAGATGACGACAGGGACGATGATAATGCGGAAGTGAGGATAGAGAATAATCGTGGTTCAGGTAAAATCAAAATAGACATTGGACCTTAATCTTGATAATAAGAATCACTAAAAACAGACCAAGTGGTCTGTTTTTAGTTTGGCTTTGGGGAGGCTTTATTGATGCTTGTGGAGCGTGTTCCACACCCAAGCGAAGACCCAGCCCAAAACATAGCCGACGACACTGGTAACTATAATGAGCATCAATGCCGTTCCTAATGAAAATGAGTCAACCGTGTATGGATTATTCAAAAAATGCAGGCCCAAGACGAAGCTTAACCATGATTCAGCCCAACCAAACACAACCATTAATGACCAGGCCAAATGGGCGAGACCAATTAATCCACCCATGGCGAGACCCACTGAGTTATTGTTTAATTTCATATAATCACCCCCTTCTTAAGTTTATTATACAACCAACCGTAATTAACAGAAGGGCTGGTTTGTTGATTGTTGGTTCTGGAAAAATTATTTATAAAGAGTATAATTATGTCAGATAATTAATCCATTTTATCATTTTAGCGGAGCGGATTTTAGCCAAATTCGCAGTTGCGAGGCTGAAGATGTAGTTTATTCTACTTCAAGGACTCGTAACAATGAATTTGGCTAATAATCAGCCCGCCTTCAGAAGGAGCTGAAAGAATAGCCGATTCCATTGTCTCTCCTCCTCGTCATAGAACAATCTATGTCTTCGTCGTCGTTTCGCGGACTCGGCTATTCTTTCAAGCTCTAAAATGATAAAATGGGTTAAATATCTGACCCAACATAATCGCCGTGACTAAATTAATTAAAGACAATTTGCTATATATAGCCTGGGTTACCGCCTTGGTTTCAATGATTGGAAGCCTGTATTTTGGTGAGATTTTAGGTCTTGCCCCTTGTTCTCTTTGCTGGTATCAAAGAATTGTTATGTATCCGCTGGTTTTAATTATAGGTATTGGAATTATAAAAAAAGATAAGCATTTTTATGACTATGCTTTGCCATTGAGCGTAATAGGGGGCGGTATAGCTTTTTATCAAAATTTATTGTATTACAATGTCATATCAGAAAAGTTAACACCGTGCACTTTTGGCGTATCTTGCGTCTCTAAATACATAAGCTTGCTCGGTTTTATTGATATACCACTTTTAGCTCTTTTTGCTTCCATTATAATTACAGCCACATTATTAATTCACAAAAAACACACCCACCATGTCCACGGAAACTAAAATTATTTCAGGGATAGGAGTCGTCTTTTTTGCCTTGTTTGCGCTTTTGATATACAAAACAAGTTCAGGACCATCTGTCGTGGGTGTTGACCAAGCATTATTGATTGGTCAATCTAGTCATATTTTAGGAACAAGAGATGCGAGGGTGGTCGTCGTTGAATTTGGTGATTTTCAGTGTCCGGCTTGCGCATATGCCAATCCAATTTTTATGCAACTGATTGAGTCTTATAAAGACAATCCGAATGTTAGTTTTGTTTCAAGACATTTTCCGCTTCCACAACATGCCAATGCCATGATTGCTGCCGAGGCTGCCGAGGCGGCTGGGGCGCAGGGAAAATTTTGGGAAATGAGCAATATGCTTTATGAGCGTCAAAATGAATGGTCTGGTAATCCTAAACCTTTGGATATTTTTGTTGGATATGCTCAACAACTTGGATTAAACACGAAGGCTTTTTCGGAGTCTGTTAATGGTAAAAAATTTGAAGATGTTATAAACAAAGACCGTTCCGATGCGAGAAGTCTTGGAATTAATTCAACACCGACATTTTTTGTTGGAGGAGAAAAAATTCAAGGAGTTCCCAGTCTTGAAGAATTTAAGAAAAAGATAGAATCGCGACTGTAAATTATGGATTAAAGTCCTAAACTTTTTAGAAAGGTCTTTAGTTCCTCGCCTCCGATTGTCCGATGAGATCCAGAACCAAGTTTGTCCAATTTAATATTAAGGATTCTCGTCCTCTTCAGATCACGAACTTCATTGTGTAAGGCGACACACATTCGTCTTATCTGGTGTTTTTTGCCCTCGGTTAGAATGATTTTAAAGTTGAAATCATTCAGTATTTGGATTTTGCATTTTTGGGTGATATATCCTTCTATATTGACACCGGCTTCCATTTTTTCTTTAAAATTGCCCCGGATTTTTTCTTTGAGGGACACAAGGTATTCTTTCTCGTGAGCGTATTCGGGATTTAAAAGACGGTCTGTGACACGACCATCATTGGTTAACAGCATTAATCCATGGGAATCTTTGTCTAAACGGCCAAGTGGAAATATTTCTTTGTTTAAAAAAACCGGAGTATCGGTGACCTCCCCAATCGGTTTGTTATATGCAAAATACAGATAAGATTTTGGTTTTTTATTTTTTAAAATTTCAACAATATCTGTTTGAGCAACTTTATCTCCGATTTCTGCGAACCTTCCATTGATTAAGACCTGTTTTTTTTGAATAAGTTCATCACCGCCCCTTCTGGTAGAGTGTTTTTGCCAAGCAAGATAGCGATTTATTCTCATTGGAAATTCAGGATTTTTCATGGTGGATAAGTAAGAATTATAATTTTACCACAAAATCATAAAAAGTCCAGAAAGGTGCCACCGAAGTAACGTTGCCGGAAAGTTATTTTTGTGGTATATATTCGGGGGGTCTTTTATCGGAAGGTAAAGATGGCTACAACCTTTTCTTGTTTTGTTGCCAAAAATTATCAAGTTTTTTTGGAAAAAGGCGCAGAAGACAATGAACGTCTTGAGTATCAGTTTAACCTTGAAACTAGGGGACGTGAATGGACGGCTGACAGAAATTCCAAACCGTCTATGATTCCATGGATACCAAATCTTTGGTACGACAGGGAGGCTGATAGATTTTTCCATCTTGTTGCCGGGAGTCCCGAGAAATTAATGTGCTTTGTCAGAGATGGCCATTTAAGTAAAACTTCATTGGGAGTTTTGCTTATTCCGGAGGCAAGACAGAGATTTTTTGCACTCTGTGCTGTTATTGAAAAAGATGTAACTACAGATTGTGGCGCTAGCGGTGACCCCTGTCTTGAAGATGGTTGTGCTTTTAAGGAAACCGACGAGGTCTGTTTAAATGCCATTCTTTTATCGGAAGGAAAGTGCCTCAAATCTTGTATTGATCTATGGATTGGTATGTTCCAAAACCATGAAAACAGAATTGAAGTTTGGAAAAAATAGTATACCCCCGCAAATGCGGGGTTTTGTTTGTTTACTAAATAACAAAAATCTGGTAGTGTGTATGGGTAAATGTTTAAATATTTAGTGTTTATATTAGCTATTCTATTTGTGGTCACACCCTTGATGACCATTTTGAGTTTTCACGATGTTTGTTCCCAGCAAATATGCCACGCTCTTATGACGTATTTTTTCATATTGATTTCGGCTGTTATTATTTTTGGTTCGTTTTTTGTAACACGATTGGTGATTAAAGATTTGTTTTTCAAATCAATCCATCTTCAAAAAATTTTTCTTCCCCCCAGACCTTAGTTGGCGGATTCTCTATATATGCGATTTAATAGATTGCTTCAGAGGAAGTGATTTAAAACAAAAATGAATCCCGTTAGAAGTTAACCCTAACGGGAGAAATATGTGTTAGGTAATATAAAGTTATGTAAGCTTGCCACTGTTTTAAAATAGGGGAGGGTCTACAAAACTTCTAACGGGATGAATAAAAAGACATACAGTATAAGAGGCATGCATTGTCCTTCTTGTGAGATTGTGATTGGGGACAGTATCAAATCACAGGTTACTGGAGTTGAAAGGGTTGATGTAAATTATCGTAAAGGAACTCTTCAGGTTTACTATCTACGGGAAAACATTTCAGATGTTCAAGTCGAAAAAGCTGTAAAAAATGCAGGGTATAGTATTGGTTTAGAACACTCTAAGTCATTATTTTCTAAGGACCCGATAACTTATATAGAACTTTTATTTGCTGGCGGTGTTTTGTTATTTCTTTACATCTTGATGCAAATATTTGGTGTGTTTAACTTGAATTATGGATTTAGTGATTCACCGAGCTTGGTTATCGTTGTTTTGATTGGTTTAACCGCAGGAATTTCTACCTGCATGGCCTTGGTTGGCGGAATTGTGCTTGGAATTTCTGCTCGACATGCCGATTTGCATCCCGAAGCCACGTCAGTTCAAAAATTTCGTCCCCATCTTTTCTTTAATGCCGGAAGAATCGTTTCGTATTTTATTTTGGGGGGATTCATTGGGTTACTAGGATCGGCATTTCGTTTCTCGAGTCCCGTTTTGGGGAGTTTGATTGCGATAGTTGGGGTTGTAATGTTGTTTTTGGGAATGAAACTTGTTGATATTTTTCCGCGTTTAAAGAGTTTTGCCTTACCAAGCAGGATCAGTCGCATTTTTGGTGTTAACCGTGAAACCAAAGAGTATAGTCATAAAAATTCGTTTCTATCTGGATCGGCAACATTTTTCTTGCCTTGTGGTTTTACTCAAGCAATGCAGTTGTATGCCATAAGCACCGGCAGTTTTACCAGGGGTAGTTTAATTATGGGATTATTTGCACTGGGAACTATGCCGGGACTTTTGGGTATTGGCGGGCTAACATCGTTCGTGGGGGGTTGGTTTAAGGGGTATTTCTTTAAATTTGCTGGATTGGTGATTATAATTTTAGGTCTATTAAATATCTCTTATGGATATAATCTGACAGGGTTTACTTTCGGCTTTTCAAGTCTACAAAAACAAGAAAGATTGAGTGGAACGATTGAAGGAGGAAAGCGTGTTATTCAAATAACACAATCAAGTTCAGGTTATTCCCCAAACAAAATAACAGTTCAGGTTGGGGTGCCGGTTAAACTGCTCATTAATGCAACAAATCTTTATTCTTGTTCGGCAAGTTTTGTTATTCCCAGGTATAATATTTTTACCGGTCTGAGAGAGGGGATTAATAAAATTGAATTTACTCCGACAAGTGTTGGCCCGATTAGATTTAGTTGCTCCATGGGTATGTATACAGGGGTAATTAATGTAATTAACTAATCCCGCACCTATTGAGCATATGCAGCTTGATTGGCGTCGTTAAAGATGCGGGATATAATGAGTTATTAAATAATCGAGGATTGTGCATCTAAGGTGGCTGCATAGGAAAGCCCAATGCTCGATAAGTGCGGGATGAATGAAATAATTGTCACTATATTGGGGGTTCTTGGTATAATTTTTGTTTATTGGTTCTTTCTTTTGAAAAAAGAGGTTAAGATTGAGGCCTCCGATTCGATTGATATAACTGTTAATGGCGGATACATACCAGATGTGATTTCTGTGTCAAAAGACAAAACCATTAAACTTAATTTTATACGTAAAGACTCTTCAAGTTGTTTAGAGGAAGTGGTTTTAAGTGATTTCAAAATACGTAAGTATTTACCACTAAACGAAAAAGTTGTAGTAGAAATTACTCCAAAACAAACAGGAGAATTTAATTTTACCTGTGGAATGAATATGTTCCACGGTAAAATTGTAGTAACTCCTTAAAACTATGATTGATATTAAAAAAACTTTTTCAATCAAGGGAATGCATTGTGCTTCTTGTGTCTTGGTGATTGAAAAATCTTTAAGAGGCGTTGAGGGTGTATCGGGTGCTAATGTTAATTTGGTTACCGAAAAAGCTACGGTTACATATGATCCGGATAAGGCGACAGATGAAAAATTAATTTCAGCTGTCGCTAATGCCGGTTATAGGGCTTTTGTTGAAGAAGAGGTTCAGTCTGAAGATAAAGAACGAGTTGAAAAACAGAAAGAATTGAAAGGTTTACGCATTAGAGTTGTTGTAAGTTTGGGATTGGGTCTGCTTGTTTTGTGGGGAGGTTTTCCTGCACTAATGGATACCGCACCTGCAATTTTGAAAAATTTTTGGTTTCAGTTGATTTTGGCAACACCTGTTCAATTTTGGGCCGGCTGGGTTTTTTACAGAGCTGCTATTCCCGCTCTAAAACATCGGACGGCAAACATGGACACCCTTGTTGTAATTGGAACGAGTGTCGCTTATGGTTATTCAGCTTTCGTTACGGCATTTCCTCAAATTGTTCAACGCATAGGCATTGAACCGATGCCATATTTTGATGTGGCAACGATTATTATTGCACTGATTCTTCTCGGCCGTTATTTTGAAGCTAAGGCCAAAGCCGGAACATCGGAGGCCATTAAAAAACTCATTGGATTACAAGCCAAAACCGCCAGAGTTGTGAGAGAAAATAAAGAGATTGATATCCCAATTATTGAAGTTGTGATCGGTGATTTTGTTAGGGTTAGGCCGGGAGAAAAAATACCAGTAGACGGGATAATTACTGAAGGAGATTCGTCTATTGATGAATCTATGGTAACCGGGGAAAGCATGCCGGTTGATAAAAAAAGCGGAGATACGGTTGTTGGGGCGACGATAAATAAAAGTGGAAGTTTTATTTTTAAAGCGACTAAGGTTGGACAAGAAACAATGCTTGCCCAAATTATAAGACTCGTTCAGGAAGCACAAGGAAGCAAAGCCCCAATTCAGCGATTAGCCGATTTAGTTTCTTCTTATTTTGTTCCGGTAGTTATTATGTTGGCCATTACAACTTTTGTCGCATGGTATGACTTTGGACCTGAGCCGACATTATTATACGCGATTCTTAATACCGTTGCCGTTTTGATAATTGCTTGTCCATGCGCCATGGGTTTGGCGACGCCGACTGCTATCATGGTCGGCACAGGAAAGGGAGCAGAGCACGGCATATTGATTAAAGATGCTGAAAGTTTGGAGATTGCGCATAAGGTGGGGACGATTATTTTTGACAAAACAGGAACATTAACAAAAGGCGAACCATCGGTAACAGATATTGTGGCCTTTAATAATGAAAAAGAAGACAATATTTTACGATATACGGCGTCCCTTGAAAAATTTTCAGAGCATCCTGTTGCCAAAGCAATTGTGACCTTTGCGGCTAGTTTGGGAAAAACATCATCTCATCCGCTAGATAGAGCGATAAGAGAAAGAGCGGAAACTGAAAAGGCTGAACTTTTTACGGTAAATAAATTTAAGGCAAATTCCGGAAAAGGATTAGAGGGTGAAATAATAATAAATGGTAATTCTAGAAAATTTTATTTTGGAAATAGGGCATTAATGAAAGATGTTCCTGTTAATATTGGTGCTAATGAAGTCGAAATACAAAAACTAGAAGGTGAGGGAAAAACTGTTATGATTTTGGCATCAGATTTTGAACTTTTAGGCATTATCGCAGTGGCTGATACCGTGAAAGAAAATGCTCGGCAGGGAGTTGAGGAGCTTAAGAAAATAGGAATTGAGTCGGTAATGATTACCGGAGATAATTTAAAAACTGCTATGGCTATTGCTAATAAAGTTGGTATTACGAGAGTTTTGGCCGAAGTGCTTCCAGATGAAAAAGAGGCTGAGGTTAAAAAAATTCAAGCCGAAGGCAAAATAGTTGCTATGGTTGGGGATGGTATTAATGATGCGCCGGCATTGGTGCAGGCTGACGTGGGGATCGCCATGGGAACAGGGACTGATGTGGCGATAGAGGCGGCTGACATTACTTTGATTAATAAAGATTTGAGGTCTGTTGCCGCCACAATCAGATTGTCTAAAAAAACAATGAAAACGATAAAGTTGAATTTGTTTTGGGCTTTTGGTTATAACATAGTATTGATCCCTGTCGCAATGGGAGTCTTGTATCCGTCTTTTGGTCTTTTGTTAAATCCTATCTTTGCTTCAGTCGCTATGGCTTTGAGCTCGATTTCAGTGGTCTCAAACTCTCTTTTGCTAAAAAGATACAAGTGGTAGAATATAGGTTATCTAAAAGACGGCCCTCTATTTATGAGCAAGGTTACGGTTATTAAAAAAAGCCCCGTAGTAATTGTTAAGAATTTTATTATTCTTCAAAGTGTTGCCGGGGCTTCTTTTTTTGTTGCTAGTGCACTCGCCAATTACGCTTCCATCTATCGTTCGTTGGGCATTTCTCAAGCGGTATCTTTTAGTATTGTCCAGGCATTATTTATTTTTCTGGCCGAAACAGGGATGGTGTTCTTTATATTTTTTCGTTGGCACAGAGAATCTTATCAAATACGAAATAACGAGATAATTCATTCCTACGGCTTACTTTATAGACATAAAACCGCAATTCCCTTGGATAATATTCTTTCAATCAGTCATCACCAAAGTCCCCTTGGAAAACTTACTAAGTATGGAACTATTGAGTTGACCGCGAACAATACAAATAAGAAAATAATGTTGAATAATATTCCTTCCCCTGAAGAATATGTTCATCTTATTTTGAGAGCAAAGAGGCGACTGGCGAACGGCACAAAAGAGATTTCCGGTAATAATATTCTCCAGACCAACCTCGCTGATCTTTTGAATAAAAATGAACATGAGAATTTAGAATTCAAAAGCTCTCTTCGTTGGGATATGCGACAAAATGCAGTTAATCGTATTCTGGAAAAATCAGTAATGAAAACTGTTGTCGGGTTTCTTAATTCTGAAGGAGGGCATTTAGTTTTGGGTGTAGATGATACTAAGAAAATTATTGGTTTGGCTTCTGACTTTAATTCACTTGCAAGAAAAGATGCTGATGGTTTTGAAAATCATTTTACCAACATTTTTCATAGCATGATTGGGGCCGAATTCAGGCAATTCGTAAAATTAAATTGGTCAAAGATTGAGGATAAAGAGTGTTGCCTCGTAAGAGTTTATCCGGGTCACAAACCGGCATATTTAAAAAGTGATAATGGCGAGGAATTCTATATCAGAACAGGAAATGGGACTACCTCTTTAAAATTGTCTGAAGTGAGCGCATACATAGATTCTCGTTGGGGCAGAGTTTAGATCGTTTTTATCGTATTCGTGAAAATTAAAAAGACCACAAAGTGGTCTCAACTGTTTAGTAAACACAGGTTTGGTTTAAGGTTTCTGAATAATTGAATTCTTTTTTGCAAAGTTCAATGTTTTCAGGCGTCCCTATTGCTTTTGCGATATTGTTGCTTAGTTTTACTAATCCTACCCCGTTTACTGAAATGGGCTTTACGACAATGGAAATCGGTTTAAATCTCGGACCATCAATCGTGTGATTAGTTAGGTTCGAGCCCCAACCATGCGAGACCGGAATCCTTCCGCTAAAATGAATGGAAAGTTTGAATATCAAGGGAAGGGTCAATCCGTCACTGGGGGTATAAAGTTTGGTTGTCGGATCTTGACCATGCTTCTCAAAGAATCTAATTGCTCTTTCTCCTTCATAATAAAGATCTCCTGAATCACCCCGTACTCCTCGCCACAGGGCAAGTTCCGGAGGCGCATTGTTGAAGAAAAACGGACTACCCATGGTATCGGGCAGAATTATCTTCAAAGCGTTTGTTGGGAACAACTCTCCCCAGCAACGATAGAATTCAAACAGAGCCTTTTTTACATCCCGACCTTGTTCTCTGGCCAACCCTATGGCAATCATTTGCGTTTGATGAGCATTGGTGCCGGTAGGCATTATTTCATGCTTTTTAGCGAGATAGCAGTTAGAGGTGCCCTTAAATTCTTCCGGTAATTCTTCAGTTAGAGTTTCAACAACATAATCTTGCCATTCGGGCGAAAAAGATCTTCTGGTTCCAAAGTCGCTAAATACTAATTTCTGAACCTTTTTGAGGGTTGCTTCCTGGCGATATTCTTTAATCTCTCTTATTTTTCGTGCCAGATTGATTTTGCCGTTTGAATAAATTTCATCAACTTCTGACCTGGTCATGTCTTTCATTCTTGAGCGGTTGAGGAGAGTGTTGATAATCATTAATGAATGTATCTCCCAATGTGTTGCACCAGGACCGCTGAATTCAATTCGGAACTGGCCCGTCTTTTTATCAATTTCAAGATGATAAGGAGGGAGTGAAAACGCTTGGAGTCCATCTATGTATTTTATGGGGAACATCAGATGTTGATACTGATAGGTTCCGGCAAGCCATTGGAGACCACCGATAGTGTGTCTTAATCGCTGACATTCATCCAGTTGTTCTCTTAGTTCTCCTTCATCAATTATTTCTGCCAGACGAACATCGGTAGTTCTGTTTTTCAGGGCATAGACGACATTGGCTCCTGGAAAGTAAGTTTGTTCAAATAAATCCATCGGAAACTTGTAGAAATCTGTTTGGAGAAGGGAAGTGACTATTGGTTTATCTGGTTTCATTTAGAACCCTTTCGGTAGACGTGATAACAGCCCCAGCATCTTGCATTTCTTCAACCGCATGTTCTTCGTCTCCCGGGTTTAGATTTACAGCTCTACAGGCATCCAGAATCAGTCTGGTTCTGTAGTTTAAGCGAATGGCATCTAGAACTGTTGCCTTGTCACAATAATCCGTTGCCAAACCATCTACATCCACGGTTTTTATTTTAAGAAAATGAAGAAGCGATGAAAGGTTTTTGAATGATGTGGGCACTGATCTTCCCTTGACCACAATGAACAGTTTTACGTTTTCTTTGTCAAAAGCTGAATAACCGTCGTCTTTGTTTCCTATTCCTTTGAAAACAATAATTGACCCATCCGGAATCTTTAATTGGGGATGAAATTTTTGACCAAGAGTACCTTTTCTACAATGAGGCGGCCACTTTTCAAAATGGCTGGTAATAAATGGATGACAGTCGGCTGAAAAAACAATTAAATCACCCCTTTGGAAGGCGTCCTCTGTTATTTGGTTGGCTTGTTTTACAACACTATCTCCATCTGTAACAGCGAGTAGGCCTCCATAGCAAAAATCATTTTGAATATCAACGTGAATAATAGCTCTTTTAGTCATGTGACTTCCTTGTTTTTAAATAACAAATTTATAAAAATCTAACACCTTTATCATTACTTGTCAATATTTAGTTGAAACTATTTATTTTGGTATAATTAAATCTATGGAATTTTATGAAGCAATAAAAAACTTTTCAAAACAATTTGAATATGAGCCGGAAGTTATAAATTTTGCAAAATTAAATAAATTTGAAAGGTTTGTTTTTGTGGGCATGGGAGGGTCAGCCTTAGCGCCAGATCTTCTAAGGGTTTCTAATCCCGAATTGGACATTTTAATTCATAGGGATTACGGTTTACCGGATTTACCCGGCAAGACACTTCAAAACAGTTTAATAATTTTAAACTCTTATTCTGGAAATACAGAAGAGGTCTTAGACGCGTTCAAATTGGCATTGAGTAAAAACTTATCTGTAGTGGCGATATCTACTGGGGGTAAATTACTTGAAATGGCGGATCAGAATTCAGTTCCTTATGTAAAGATACCCAACTGGAGTCTTGAACCCCGAATGGCCTTGGGGCTTAATTTTAAGGCCTTGTTGAGGGTATTAGAGCAAGGCGACGCCTTGACAATGGTTTCTAAAATTCAATTTCTTGAGCAGGAGGAGATGGGCAAAGAATTGGCGGAAAAATTAAGAGGATTTGTGCCCGTTATTTACTCGTCCAGAAAAAACGGCCCTCTCGCTTATGCGTGGAAGGTCAAAATAAATGAAACTTCAAAAAAGCCGGCATTTTCAAATGTTTTTCCGGAATTAAATCATAATGAAATGGCAGGGTTTCATCCGAACAACATATCCAAAATTTCGTCATACGACGACTGCTCGGCTTACGCTCGGTTGCTTTCTCAAAATTTTCACTTTATTTTTCTGAAAGACTCGACAGATGATCCTAGAATTTTAAAAAGAATGGAGGTAACCGTTAGATTATTTCAAGAGCAGAAACTAAATGTAGAAACGATAGAATTGTCGGGCGAAAATGTTGTTACCAAGATATTTTCTTCCTTACAATTGGCCGATTGGGTTTCGTATTATATCGCTAAAGAATACAGTGTTGATCCAACCGACATAAGGACCATAGAAGAATTTAAAAAAGAGATGCAGGATAAATAATTTTTATTTACCACATTCTACTCTGCATTGAGGTGGAATATAAGTTGGAACAGAATCCGGTGAAATGTTAGCCGGTTTTTTAACGGAATCATTTTCTTTACCGACAATCCTTTCTATTATTGTCCCGATGGTTTTTATTGGACCATTGTTTTTCTTTTCCGATTCAGTTAGATTCGCAATCAAATCTTTGGTTTTAGAAAATGTTTCAACTGCTTTTTTGACTGCCTGCCTATCTTTTTCAGAGACATTTTTAGAGCTTAATATGGTCGGTGCTGATTCTGAAAAGAATTTATCCAGATATTCATTGTTTGAATTAAGATTTTCGATAAGAATCTCCCTTTCTGTTTTGGGGAAAATGGTTGCGCTTAGTTTATTTTTTATCTGGCCGAGAACATTGGTCACAACATTTTTGCCGTTATCGATAAGCGAAAATGTCATCACTAATATTAAAACAAGACCTATGATGTAAGCCATATTAAAATTCGCAACTTAACGGGATGTCTCCGGTGTATTGAGTTGCCGTCGTGTCCCCAATAGGTGTAGTGCCTTCACCTCCGCCGATTAAAGCATCATATCTTTCCATGGTAGAATCTCCAGACCGCCAAACGGCAATGATATCGCCGGTGTTTGGATTGTCGTTTCCATTTAAAACCCTTACTGTTGCCTCGAAACCTGAATTTCTAAGTTCTTCTGCCACAAATTCGAGAAATTTAAATCCATTTTCAGTAGTGTTTAATTCATCGGCTATTCCTTCCGAGTTTGCGTCAAGAACCGCATCAATTGCATCTGACAAATCTCCTTCGTAATCGGCGGTTCCATTTTTGGGATCGGCACATTTTCCTGTTCCACCCGCCCCACCCGTTTCACCGGTTTTATCAGACGTAGTTCCAATTCCGGGGAGATTGAAAGTATTTTTAACGAAATTAGGGTTTATGGTGTAGAGAATTAGATAAGAAGATAGTAAAAGAATTGATCCGAACACGGCGTTTGTCATATGAGATTTGGCCTCGGTTGTCTTAGTAGTATTTCCGGCTGCAGTTAAATAAAGAAAACCGGAATAGAAAAAAATCATAAATACCGCAATTCCCAATATTGAAAGTGCCCATCCAAATATTCTTTGGATAAGTTCACCTAGGTTTGTCGGCAGACCTTCTGTCGGCGGAGAGTTTTTGACTGTGGTTCCAAAAGGAGTGCCTGAACCGTAGGTTCTTCCGTCCAAAACTGCTGATGCTACATTTGAAACAAATCTTGTGGTGGCATAATCTACACTGGAAGTGACAGCATATGTTCCTGTGGTTGTGTCCGGTTCTATAACGGGTGCATAGTTGCCACCTTTGCCGTTTCTGGAATCTGTAAATATTCTACCCTGATCTATGTTGTTCCAAGAAGTATCAGTTATGGTATAAACGTCACTAAAAGAACAACAGTCTTGGCCTATTATGCCGAAAGTGTTGGATTTTGAATTGTAAGCGAACGATGATCTGGCAACTTTTTCCTGAACAAGAACTTCTTCCTCACCATCGGTCCCATTGCAGGAGTTAAGAATTTTTCCTTTCGTTGAGTAGTTATCACCTGCCCATATTAAGGCGTATTTTTTGTCGGAAGAATTATATTCAATTTGAGGTCCCATGGCATATTTATTTATGACTGCAAATGTTTCTGTGCCCAATGAAAGATTTTTGGAATCAACCCTTCTGATACCGATATTCGAGGTTGGATTGTTGGCATTATAGTCATAGGCCACACAGTATTCATTTTTATCTTCATTTAAAGCCACCGATGCGCTTAGGTGCCAGACGAGGTCATTTTCGGTTAATTTTATGACGGGGCTTACTTTTTTATCAGTTCCGACTGTAACTAAATAAGAATGAACGATTGCCGGATTTCCTCCTTGATTAAAAGACCAAACCATTACGAATTTTTTATTTCGAGAGTCGTATTTGATTTCATTTATGCCAGCAGTTTGAGATGATATTAAAAATGTATCTCCGTCAAAGTCACCGTTTGCTTTGATGAATCTTCCATAGAGTTGAGTAGAATTTGTCGGTGCGTTGACCCATGCTACAAGATATTTATTTTCATTTTTTGCGAATGCAACTCTCGGTGCTAACGGACCTCCTTGTCTGGGGTCTATTCTGAATGGTCCAAAAATTTTAGTGCCATCATTGCTTATGATTATTCCCTGAATTCCACCGCTAGAACTAGAGTTCCATGCTGATTGACTGACAACAAGCCATGTATTGTTGTTGGGATTGTTTGCCAAACTACCATTCCAACCAGAAGTGGCATCAATTTCACCAGAATCAGGAACCGCAGACAAAGCAAACCCTGAAAAAATAATCAAAAAGATTATTGTGAGTAAGGTTCCAAAAATGAAGTTTTTCATACTATTTTCATTTTAACACATGTTGATTGTCTGCCATGTAATAATTATCCACTTTTTGCTATCATTAAGAGATGGTCATTATCCTTAGAATATCCGTTAATTTTTTTAGAGGGCTTATTTTTTTAGGCATATTTTTTTATGCAATTAATTTTGCCATTGCCGGCGTTCAGGAAGAGATTGATGCAAGAAATAAGCAGATTGAAGAGATTCAAAGACAGATAGATGAATACCAGAAACAGATAGAAGGTGCTCAATCTCAGTCCAAAACTCTTCAGGGGGAGATAAATAATTTGAATGCTAAAATCAATCAAGTTCAGTTGGAAATTAAATCACTTGGTATTTCGATAAACAAAACAAATTTGGAAATAGGTTCAACTGAAACAAAAATTAATGATGCTGAAGAAAAACTAAATAAACACAAAGATGCTTTGGGTCAATATATTAAAATTATTCATGAAAATGACCAGAGATCTTTAACAGAAATATTGATTAAAAACAAAAATTTATCTGATTTTTTTAATGATCTGAACAATATTCAAACTACACAAGACAACTTAAAAACAGCGATATTAGACATAAAGAAATTGAAAAAAGAATTAGAACAACACCAGTTGAATCTTGAGGAAAAACAAACGGAACTTGAGCAGGCAAAACGTTTGCAAGAAATGGAAAAGCGTTCTATTGATTCCACTAAAGCCACACAGGCTAAATTACTGAAAGATACCAAGGGTAAAGAATCAAAATATCAGGAATTAGTTAAAAAATCTCAAAAAGATATTGAAGCAATTAAAAATCAAATTGGATATTTGATACAAAACGGGGTTTCGGCTGAGGAGGCTGTTAAGTATGGTCAGCTGGCAGCAATAGGTGCGGGTATAAGACCGGCATTTTTACTTGCTGAATTGGAACAAGAAAGCGCTTTGGGTGGAAATGTCGGGAAATGCTATATAGTAGATAAAACCAGCGGTGCCACAAGAAGAATTACGAATGGTCAAATTTATACAAAAGGAATACATCCCACAAGAGATTTAGCATTATTTTTGAGCATTACAGAAGAACTTGGTCGTGATCCTTTTCAAACCCCAATCTCTTGTGGTCAGGGATGGGGAGGAGCAATGGGTCCAGCGCAGTTTATCCCGTCTACTTGGATGGGTTACAGAGAAGAAGTGACACGTTTAACTAAACATAATCCGGCAAATCCTTGGAGCATAGAAGATGCTTTTGTGGCGGCGGCGGCTAAACTTGCCCGCGATGGAGCAGACAGTAAGACTCGTGCCGGGGAGATAGCCGCGTCCAAAAGATATTATTGTGGAAATGCTTTAAGCACAAAATCAGGTTGTGTTAATTATGCCAACTCAGTTCAGAGGTTAGCCAAAGAAATAGAGGCTAATCTATAATGGTTTTTAATTGAAAACTATTATTAAAATGTTATCTTGTCTTTATGTAACTTAACAATTTTAATGTAAGATGGAGAAACAATGAACACAAGTTTAAAGATTAAAATCGCGCTAGTTATTATTGGTATTTTTTTAGCATCCATTTTTTTTCAAGGCTCTCTTGGTGGGCAAGTTATTTTCAGTAAAACTATTGAATTTGAAAATGTTCCTTTGCCGTCCCCAAGATCGTGGAAACTTGTTGATAAATTGGAAGAAAAAGAAGATGAGTTGGAAAAATTACAATTAACCATCTCGACTAACAGTTTTGATTTTTATGAATACAGAACAATTCAAAGTGGAAATAAAATTACTACCAATAAAAAAAAGCTAAGTGAACACAATAAAGACATTGGTTTTAAAATTGTTAATAAAGATAGCGGGGAAGTAAGAATTATAATGGTTTCGGTTGTTGTTGGAAAAGATGGCATAAAATTAATTAGCCCTCCTGGGTATCAAATTGAAATCGAAGCAAGGTCTAACGGAATTAAATGGAATAAATGGAATACCGCTTATAAAATAATTAGCCCCGAAGGGTGGTTTGTTTTGGAAAATAGATATCCAATCATAAATGATAAAATCCAAAAAGTAACTATTCAGGATAAAAAAGGTAAAAAACGAACAGCGAATAAAAAGGTTTATTCCATTGAGTACTTTACTTATTCTCCCTACAGCCCCGACCTTCACTTTTCAGAGTTGGTAGATGAGGGGAAAGAATATCTTAAAAGAGTTGTACGAGAGGCACTCGTGGACTTGAAAGAAAGAAGGGTTTATTCCAGAACAGACCCTAAAGTTTTAGTTGCTGATTTGGAATCAATGTCGGCCAATTTTTTTGGTCGTCTTCCAATTTTGGAACATACCGATATGACAGAATTTTCGGAAGACCCTCAAAGATCAACCGAAAGAGTCCTGGTTCTTATTGGCGCTAACAAAGAAGTGGCTTTTTCCAAAACAGGTTCAAGTGCTGGTGCGCTTGGTTGGGTTCAATATACATCTAAAACATACAAGGCGATAAGAAAAGCCTATCCTTCCGCCAGGTTGATAGAAGATTTTGAGGTCGGAGCTAGTGATCACTTGAATTCAATGAAGGCGGCAATCTTACTTTATGATTACAATTTGAAGCCTTTAATTGAAAAGAAGGGATTTAACGTTCTCAACGACCCAAGGCTGGAGGAATATCTGGCCGCTTCTTACAATGGTAGTCCCAAATGGGTTTTTCAGTCATTAAAATCTTCAATTTTTGGAAGTTTTGATTGGCCGACAAAACTAAAAAACGAGACCAAGGGTTATCTTTATAAAATAAGATATCTTCAGGATAAAGATTTGCCTTAACAAAAAGCCGTTTATAAACGGCTTTTAAATTTAAATTAAACAAAGAGATGAATTAATGCGACCATTTCTGATATATATAGGAGCACGTCTCCTATTGACATAATTCTTTTGTCACCAATAAATATTTTGTCACACAAAACAAGCATTTTTGTTTTCTGATCAATATCCTTGTGCCTGAAATCATTAAAGTTGTGTCGCACCAAGGAAGAACTGCCAATTATGCAAAGGGGTTTGTTGCGTTTGTCATTATGGATACAGTAATCCAGAAGATTTGCAAAAGGCATTTTGCCCTCATTTGCAGACATTACTAAACAATTTAAAAATCCTCCAATTAGATAAACGGTGAGGCACAAATGAGGAGAATATATTAAAGACAGGCTTAATATTACACTTATCGTGCAAAGCAAAGATTGGGTAAGTAAAATTCTGTGGGTTGAAAGATTTTTTTCTGCAATCCCTACAAAGAGGAATATGTAGAGTAAAAATATAGGGATCCAATAATGTCCTTGACGGGATTCAAATATTAAGACATCGAATACAAAAATAAAAAAGAGAAAAGCGTCTGCTAAAAGAAAAGGGAGGCTCATAATGATGTTTCTCCATTGTAAAAAAACTTATATTGAATTATAATATAAATTAATGAAAAGTCAACTCAAAAAAATGGTTTATATTGGCATGTCGGGAGGAGTAGATTCTTCTGTGGCTTCTGCTTTATTAAAAAATCAGGGTTTTGATGTGATCGGGGTTTTTATGAAGCCATGGAGCCCAAATTTATCCACAATTTTACCACTAACGACACCCCGTGTCGTTAGTAAGGTTTTTGTGGATAACTGCATGTGGAAAGAAGATAGGGAAGATGCAATGAGGGCGGCGTCGGCTTTGGGTATTCCGTTTAAAACTTGGGATTTTTCAAAACAATATAAAAAATCTGTGACTGACTACATGGTTCGCGAATACAAAGCCGGAAGAACACCAAATCCAGATGTGATGTGCAACAAAGAAATTAAATTTGGATTATTTTTTGATAGAGCCATGAAAGAAGGTGCTGATTATATTGCCACTGGGCATTATGTAAAAATTATGGGGGGTCCTGTCGCTCCTCACCCCATGAGTGCTCAGCCAAAATCCCTTGCGCGCTCATGGGGTCCCCAGTCGCGCCACCCCTTAACTCTACAGGTAGCCAAAGATTTAAATAAGGACCAATCTTATTTTCTTTGGACCCTGAAACAAAAACAGTTGGAGAGATGCTTTTTTCCGGTGGGGGATTATCTCAAGCCAGAAGTCAGAAAATTAGCCAAAAAATTCGGGTTGGCAAATCATAACAAAAAAGACAGCCAAGGCGTTTGTTTTATAGGACCTTTGAATATGAAAAATTTTCTCAAAACAAAAATTAAACCCAAGCAGGGTAAAATATTACATGTTGATGGAAGAGTTCTTGGTGTCCACGATGGTGTCTACTACTATACGATAGGTCAGAGACACGGTTTGAATCTTGGTGCTGGCGGGGGGCCTTATTATGTTATTTCCAAAGATATTAAAAAGAATACTATTTATGTCGGAAACGAAAAGAATCTCTATTCTAAAAATCTTCAGGTTTCAAAGATGAGTTGGATTAATAAAGAACCGAAACTCCCAATGCAATTAGATGTTCGTTTGCGTTACCGAACTGAATTAAAAAAAGCCATTTTAAAAAAGAACGGTAATCTCGAGCTAAAAACTTCAGAAAGAGCGATAACTTCTGGTCAGTCGGCGGTATTTTATAAAAAAGGCCAATTACTTGGTGGTGGGGTTATAGATTAATTAGTTTTTTGATATAATAATATCAATGAAGCCAGTCGTTCTAACAATTTTAGATGGATGGGGATTTTCAAAACAAAAGCATGGAAATGCTATTTTAAACGCAAACACTCCAAATATTGATTCAATTCAACAAAATTATCCGTCTCTACTTCTTCAGGCATCCGGTAAGGCATCGGGCGTGTTGTGGGGTGAATCAGGAAATAGTGAAGTCGGACATCTTACAATAGGTGCTGGTCGGATTGTGTTTCAGTATTTATCAAAAATAAATAAAGCCATTGAAAATGGCGAATTCTTTTTAAATGAGGCACTGAATCAGGCGATTCAACATGTCAAAAAAAATAATTCCACTCTTCATTTAATTGGCCTTGTAACTTCCGGTTCTGTTCATTCTTATATACAACATCTGTTTGCGTTAATTGATTTAGCCAAAAAAAATAACGTCACATCTTTAAAACTCCATCTTTTTACAGATGGAAAGGATTCCGGTTTAAAAGAATCACCCTTTTTAATTAAAAAAGTTAATGATTATTTATCTCAAGCCGGAATTGGTCAAATCGCAACAATGATCGGGAGAGATTTTGCAATGGATAGAAGTAAAAATTGGGATTTTACAAAAATGACATATGAACTACTGACTTCCGGCAAAGGAGAAAGTGTTTCAAACATTTATTCTAAAATTGAAGAGTGCCATGCCAAAGATGTTACAGATTCTAAAATTCCTGCGACTTTGTTGGATATCGATGGAATAATCAGAGAAAATGATGCTTTAATCTTTTTTAATTTCAGAGAAGACAGCATGAGGCAAATTGTCGAGCCGTTTATAAATGATAGTTTTGATATTTTTAATAAAAAAAATGTCCCGAATCTTTTTACGGTATCTTTTACCCAATATTTAGTTAGTGAAAATCTTCATGTTGCTTTTCCCGTCCCTGAAATTAAAAATGGTCTTTCTGAAATTTTAAGTATAAATAATAAAAAACAGCTTCATATTGCTGAAACAGAAAAATACGCTCACGTCACCTATTTTTTCAATTGTTTGAGAAATGATCCGTTTAATGGCGAAACGGATGTTATAATTGAGTCATTTAAAGATGTTTTAGAGAATCCGAAGATGCGAACTAAAGAAATATGCGAAAGGGTTTTATCGGATTTAGGGCAGTATGATTTTTTTCTCATTAACTTTGCCAATGGTGATACGTTGTCCCATTTGGGTAATTTAGAGGTTGCGGTTAAGGGAATTGAGGCCATAGATAAAGTTTTGGGCGAATTAAAATCGGCCATTTTAAATATTGATGGTGCCATGATTATAACAGCTGACCATGGCAATGCGGAATCTTTAACATATCGATCTTCCGGAGAAATAGAAACCAAACATAATGATAATCCCGTACCTTTCTATTTAATTAGTAAGCAATTTGAAAGGCATAGGTCAGATGAAGATATTGCATTGTCGATGAGTCAATCTTCAGGACTTTTGTCTGATGTGGCACCTACCATTCTTGAGCTCATGGGAATACTAAAACCACCTGAAATGACAGGGGAGAGTTTGCTAAAAAATACAAAGTGACCAGTTTGTGTTAATTCAATCATTCCATCAGATAGTCTCTCGCGTCACCGTGTAAAATCCTGCTGGGTTTAATCATTGACATTAATTAAAATTAAATGTTTAAATATTATCGGTTCTTAATAAAAACAAGGATTACTGGTGAAGTTAACTCATGCAAGTAAACAAGGATTGCGTCCTTACCAAGAAGATCGGTTTTTTATTGAACAATTTGAATCAGATAAAGATTTAGGGGTATTTCTTGCTGTTATGGACGGACACGGCGGAGAAAGAGTTGCTCAGTTCTGCAGAGATTCTTTGAAGGACCTTATTTATCAGGTTATGGAGGGCAGGAAAAGAGTGACTCTGGTAGTTGTCAAAAACATCATTAAATTGCTGAATGAACAAACTTGCGAAATGGAAAGTGGAACTACTTTATCACTTGCATTTATATCTTATCGGCAAAAAAAGGTTTTCGTCGGTGTATTGGGTGATTCCCCTGTTATCATAAAAGATTCTCAAGGTCAGATTGTAGTCAGTTCAGAACATAATGCCAGGACTAATTTGAAAGAAAGAGAAGCTGCAATCAAGAGAGGCGCTTGTTATTGTGCCGGATATATTTGTGAATATTCTGGTAGAAACGGATTGCAAATGACGAGGTCTTTGGGAGACAGGGAATTTAAAAATTTTCTTGACCGATTGCCGGAACTTTATTCTGTTAAAATAGGCGCAGAGAGTTTTGTTGCTCTTCTCAGTGATGGGATTGTTGATCCTGGCCACCATGATTCTGCTCCATTAAAATCAGTTATTTTAATGATTGAAAAAGGCGCGTCTGCCTCCGACTTAGTTCAAGACGCTTTGGTTAGGCAAACAGGAGATAACGTAACGGCAATCATTTGGGTAGGATAAACGGCTAAAGGCCGTTTTTGTTAGAGTATAGAAATTAAATTTGCATAAAGTCACGGTGTCTGGTATGATTTTATGGTCGGTTATTAATTTTTTAAATTTTAGTTAAACTCGTTAGCTTCGCAAATTAAAATTTACGGGCAATGCACTTAACTTTTAAACAATATGATTTCAGGATTAAATCCGCTAATAGCGGCAGTTTCGGCGTTATTACCGGGGCTAGTTATTGGTTATCTCATCAGGCATTTAGTTGCCAGTAGAAAGGTTACTCTAGCAGAATCAAGAGCAGAAGCAGTACTTGCTGATTCAAAATCGAAATCTCAAGATATTCTTCTTGAGGCCAAAAACAATGCTTTTAAGATACTTGAGGAAGCAAAAAAAGAAGAAAAGGAAAGAAATTCTCAACTTTTGAGAATAGAAAATATTTTAACAAAAAAAGAAAGCGAGCTTGAACAGAGGGTCAAAGAAATTATTTCCGAAAAAGAGGCTTTGAAGCATAAAGCCGTTGAACTTGCCGGTCTCAAGGGTGAACTTGAACAATCCAGAGAGAGACAGTTAAAAGAATTGGAAAGAATATCCGGATTGGATAGAGAAAAAGCAAAAATTGAGTTAATCACTAAAACAGAAGAAGAATATAAGGATGATTTGTATAAAAGAATGCGAAAACTCGAGACTGATAATCGGGATGAGCTTGATAAAAAGGCTCGCGAAATAGTGACAACCGCAATTCAAAGATATTCTTCTTCTCAAATAGCCGATGCCATGACTACGGTTGTTAGTTTGCCTTCTGATGAGGTAAAAGGCAAAATTATCGGAAAAGAAGGAAGAAACATTAAGGCAATAGAAAGATTAACCGGAGTGGATATTATTATAGACGATACACCGGAGGCCCTTATTGTTTCAGGATTTGATCCGGTCAGACGCCAAATCGCTAAACTTGCCATAGACAAACTCATTGCTGATGGCAGGATCCATCCTGCAAAAATTGAAGAGATGGTTGAGAAGGCAAGAAATGAAATAAATGAAAAAATTAAAGAAGCTGGGGAAGCGGCTTTGTTTGAGACCGGAGTTGGACCGGTAGATCCGAAATTGACATACCTTCTTGGACGATTGGCTTTCAGAACTAGTTTTGGTCAAAATGTGTTGCTTCATTCTGTCGAGATGACTCATATAGCCGGAATGCTTGCCGCCGAACTTGGAGCAGACGTTTCAGTTGCTAAAAAGGGTGCATTGTTTCATGACATTGGAAAAGCGGTTGATCACGAAGTTCAGGGGACTCACGTTGAAATCGGAAGAAAATTATTACAAAAATTTGGTGTTGATCCAAAAGCTATTCTTGCAATGGAAGCTCATCATGATGAATATCCATATGCTATTCTTGAAGCAAGAATAGTTACTGCTGCCGATGCAATTTCAGGCGCAAGACCGGGAGCCAGAAAAGATACCGTTGAAATTTACTTAAAACGTCTTGAAGATTTAGAAAGAATAGCTAGTTCCTTTGATGGTGTTGAGAAATCATATGCTATTCAAGCCGGTCGTGAATTGAGAGTTTTTGTAACTCCAACCAGGATAGATGATTTGGGGGCTATAAAATTAGCCAAAGATGTGGCTAAAAAAATAGAAGAAGAAATGAAATATCCTGGAGAAATAAGGGTGAATGTGATTAGGGAGACAAGAGCGATTGAATATGCCAGATAAACAAGGCCAACAGTTCTCCACAGAAGATATTGATTTTTCCGCATAAAACCTAGATAATTAGAAAAAAGAGAAGAAATTCTACCGGTCGATTAGAGTTTATTTAAATATCAATTAATTTAGAACATAATAATATGCCAGTAAAAAAAGCAGAATTAGCAGGAAGGTTAGCAGACAAAATGGGCGTCACCAAAAAACAAGGATTAGAATGGTTGGACGCCTTTGTTGATGAAGTCACCAAGGTCATGAGGTCGGGTGACAAGGTCAACATAACGGGATTTGGTATTTTTAAAGTTTCCGACAGAAAAGCACGAGAAGGTCGAAATCCAAGGACCGGTGAAACTATTCAAATCGCCGCATCCAAAAAGCCTAAATTTACACCAGGTAAATTGCTTAAGGAAGCTATTAAATAGTAGTTGTCAAAACAAAAACCACCTAATTTACTAGTGGTTTTTGTTTTGACAACTTTTGTTCTTCAGTATATAAGAAGGGGACACTCGTTCATTGAAAAAGGACATACATAATATGAAAGAATGGGCACTTTGTTTACCGGGAACTTTTCCAAGATTAGGTCCTCATGCTGGTGCTCTTCATGCTCTTCGCAATGCTAAAAATAATGGGTTACTTGAAAGCGATCCATCTTTTATAACTACCAGTTCAGTGGCATTTATTCCGGCATCTATTTATGTTCAGGGGTCTGAAGATGAACATGTTGCTTTTGAGAAAAGACTTTTAAGTTTAAGAAAAAGTGATTTTGTTGGAATTCATCCTGATTTAAAAAAGAAAGCCGCTATAGATTTTTTATCAATTGCCAGTTTACTTCTTACTGCCCATGAAACGGGTAGGCTAAAAAATCAGATAATTAGTAAAGCCACGCTATTAGCACTAGGTTTTCCGGCTTATAAAATAGCCGAAAAAACAATCAAGGATATTTTTTCAGTAGAATCTTTTCTTGTATACGACAAACTTAGGGCTCTTTTGCTTAAAACTCTAAAATTTGATGATATTTTTAATTCATCAATAAAAATAGAACTACCTGCCGTAAACCTAGATACGGCAGGATGGACGCTTAATGATGTTCTCATTGACCCCTCACTTTATTTAGAGAGTTGGAAAAATAAAGGCTGGGTTTCCGTTACTAATTTTAGACCAGAAGATGTTGATTTGGACAGAAACATAAGAAATCTAAGATATGTTGAGGGCGGAATTAACGGTCTTAGAGTATTTGCTCACATAAATTCCGGAAAACATAATAACGCCGGACACATTGTGGATACGGCATCTTTAAGCAATCTCCCAATCCACTTTGCAATCAAAGAAGGTTATACGGACATTGTCGTTTTCCATTATAATTCCAGAGCAGAGGCTCCGCTCGAGAGATCATTTAGGAGTTGGGTGGAATTGTTGAGCAGGTGTTTTGATATTATAGTGTCCGAAAATACCAGAAAAACCATTCTTGGCTATTTAAGAGTGAATAATGACCTTGGACAATTGGCAAAACAAAGAGAAAGTTTGAAGAGGGTTGAAGAATTACTCCATTCTCCGTTTTTGGATGATGTTAGTAAACAAGTGGTAAGAAGGCATATAAGGGAAACCGAGGAAGTTATGAGAAAATTTTCCTATGCCAACAAAAAGATGATCAGGTTTTTGTTTGTTAGTTCTGAACCTGTTCCAGATGCTCACTTTACCGATTTTACTTCCGATCAAATGCTGGAGGGAATAAATATGGGTTGGAAGGCGGGAATGGACGCCGTTCCTCAAATAAATAAAATGATTAAATAATTTAAAAACCTCTCTTAATTGAGAGGCTTTCTTTTGAGAAAATTTTTCAAGTCAACGGAAGATAAAGCATATGTGAAATTTTTTGAAAGAGATGATGCTATGGTCATTCCGATTATTTGTCCTTTACTGTTTACAACCTTGCCTCCGGAAAATCCTGGTTCAGCCGTTGTAATCAGTCTGTAGAGTTTTTTTATTCCGGCTTGATTTATTGGCATATCATAAATCAATGCCCCGACTTCCGATGAAAAAGTATAATTTATCAAATCGGTTTGAACAGGAATAATTTTTTCGTCCTTATCTAAATATTCACCTGAAATTGGAGAAAATCCACTCACAAAAACCTTTTCTCCCAATTTTGCATCTGCAAATTGAGACGTAATCATTAACATTCTTAATGGATTTTGAACAAATAATTCACTGTTGTTTTTGGCGCGTTCCATCGTCAGCATATCCGGTTTAAGAATCATTACATCCTCCATAGTGCCATCTTCTCCAAGTATTACCGGGTAAAGTGGGAAATCTAACCATTGGGTTGGGGTTATGATGGTTCCGACAAAAACATAGATAAAATCAAAGGTTGGTTTAGTTTTGATTCGTTCTGTTTTTATTGACTCGGCTATTTTTAATGGCCCTTCAATCAGATGTTTAGCGGTTATAATAATGCCCGGTTTGTCGGGAACAAAACCTGTACCAAAGCCCGAGGCCATTATTTTTTTAGTTCCTTTTTCAAAAAAAATAACGCTGACCAAAATTTTATTTTTTTGACTTTCATAAACTTTGTCAGGCAACGATTCAGATGAAATTATAACTGTTCCAATAGAACACATTTCTTCAGTTCTATTTTTTAATTCTTGGGCTAAAAGAGGAACATTTACAAATTGTAAAAGAACAAATAACAATAAGATAATCTTGCCTTTTAGGGATAGAGTCGGCGTGTCCCTATTTTTAAATAGAGGCATTTGCCCTTTCCTTTTTAAGAAATAATCTTTTAAAAACTGGATAAATCATATTGTAATCTTAAAAGACAGTCAACATTTAATCATCTTTTAGGTTGAAATAAAGAGTTTTTGTAGTATACTAAAATAAAATTTAGCCACTAAGTGGTAAAGCGGGTATCGTATAATGGTAGTACGGCAGTTTTCCAAACTGTCGGCCGGGGTTCGATTCCCCGTACCCGCTCAAATTTTGTTCAAAAATTTGAGCGAGGCTCGCTCATTCCATGAGCGGCCCGCTCATCAGTAAAATAAGACCTCACTAAAAATAGACTTACTCGGTTTTTTGTAGTAAAATTTGTAAAGATTAATCAAGGGTAAGAGATGCCCCTGTAGTTCAACGGATAGAACAACGCCCTTCTAAGGCGTGGATCCAAGTTCGATTCTTGGCGGGGGTACAGTTGGCTAATGCTAGAACGGGCTTGCCCGCCCCTGCCTACCGGCAGGCAGGGAAGCTTAAATTAATTAGCGAAGGCGGGATGTAGTGTAACGGTAGCACGAGACGTTTGGGACGTTTTAGTCCGGGTTCAAATCCCGGCATCCCGACAATGTAAAATAAAAATCAGGCCGAAAGGTCTGGTTTTTATTTACATGTATGGGATGCAGCAAGCCAACTACTTGGCTTACGTCGGGATTTGAAAGGCGGATTTGATTTCTAAGATTTTATTTGAATTGAAATTTAAGAGAGAGTCTCTAATATTAAAAAACTTCAGCCTTTACATATTAAAATAAAATGATATAATTTAAGTGCTTTTTTGTTAAAGGATGGTAAATAGTGTCAATTAAGCCCACTAACAATATCGGGAGAACCTTTTGGACGACCATGACTGGATTTTTGCGGGATGGCTATGGGGACGATGATCGTGATTGTAAACAGGTTTCTAGAAATAAGGCAATTCTTGTAAGTTCTCTCTGTGAGGATGGCAATCATTCCCCGGTTTTAGATATTGATTTTGGGGCTCAACTAATACCATCATCGACACCCGGCCATTTTCATCTTTATTTTGATAAAAAAATGTCTTGGAACAAATATAGACGGCTCCTGGAAGCACTTTATGAGGCTGGAATTATTCAAAGAGGTTTTTACGAATCATCTCTTGAGAGAAAACAAACAATGGTTTTGTTGCCAGACAAGAATAGAGATGAGCTAACCCAAGGCCCACGATCTTCGACGTAGCCCCGTATTAAAACGGGGTTTTTTATTGTTTACGGCGATAAAAGAAACTGATACCAGAGTCCTGATCAAGTCAAATTATCAACTTTTGTTCTTTACTCAATTTGTCGAAATTCTATAATTAGAATTGTGAATACCCATTTAAAGCTATACCTGCTGATATTGCTTTTAGCTGCACTTGTTGTTGTCGGATTTTTATGGTGGCAAACTACACAAGAACAAGATCGACCGACCGAAGGGCTAGGTGGCGAGCTTTATCCTGAAACTGGAAATCCGGCTGACAATTTGCCGACGGTTAATTCTTTGGAAAACAAACCGGAGGTTAATCCTTTAAGCGGGTCAAATCCTTTTTCCGAGATAAAAACCAATCCATTCAGATAATTCTCTTGTTATGAAATTAAACAAAACAATTAAGGCGTTTTTCTTAGTCGGAGTAAGCGTGTTCTTTTTTATTATCATCGGGGTATCGGCCGATATTTCCAATATTCAATATCCCGTTCTTCAACTTGGAAACTGCAAAAACGAAACCGAATGCCGAAGTTATTGTGATAAACCTGAAAATACAATTGCCTGTTTGAATTTCGCGGAAGAGAATGGTCTAATGGCGAAAGAAGAGATTGAAATGGCAAAAAAGTTTACAGCTGCAGGCAACAAGGGTCCCGGCGGATGCACCGGCAAAGATTCCTGCGAAACATACTGCAATGATATTTCTCACATTGAAGAATGTGTCTCATTTGCCGAAAAAAATAATCTAATGCCGCCTGACGAATTGCAAGAAGCTCAAAAGGTGCGTGATGCAATTAAACGAGGAGCCAAACCGCCTACTTGTGGCAGTAAGAAATCTTGCGACAGTTACTGTGAAGATCCAAATCACATGGAAGAATGTATTACCTTTGCTTCTGAAGCCGGTTTGATGGGTGGCAAAGAAAAAGAAGATGCCCAAAAAATGCTACAAGCCCTGAAAAGGGGGGTCAAGCCACTACCATGCAAGGGCAAACAGGCGTGTGACGCGTATTGCCAGCAACCGGATAATATGGAAGTTTGCATGAATTTTGCGATTGAGGCCGGATTTATGGGCGATCAAGAAAAAGAAAATGCCCAAAAAATGCTTTCGGCCATTAAGAAAGGGGTTAAGCCGCCTAACTGCAGGGGAAAAGAAGAATGCGACAGTTATTGCCAAAGCGATGAACACTTTGAAGAATGTGCTAATTTTGCTGAAGCAGCCGGATTTATGAACGCCAAAGACGCAGAAATGGCTCGAAAAACAAAAGGCAAGGGTCCCGGTGGATGCAAAGGTAAAGAAGAGTGCGAATTGTTCTGTAATAATAAAGACAATCAGGAAATATGTTTTAAGTTTGCCGAAGAAAATGACATGATACCGGAAGAAGAACTTCAAAAAATGAAAGAGGGAATGAGCCGAATGCGCGAAGATGGGCGCAGACAAGAAGGAATGTCGCCACCGGGAGAAAGGGAGTTTCGCGGTGGCCCTGGAGGTTGCTCTACGCCCGAAGAATGTCAAAATTACTGCTCTCAAAATCCGGAGGCCTGTCGAAATTTTCAAGGGCCCAAAGATGAACAAAGACCTTCGGGTCCGCCCAATGAATTTGAAAGACAATTTCCTCTTCCCGGTTCAGAACAAAATCAATTTCAACCACCGAGAAAATTTAGAGAGGGGGAAGAACCGCGTGAACAAGGACAAGAAGAATTACAAAATAACCAGATGCCCAGGGAATTCCAGCAACCACCGCAAGAATTCAATCAGCCCATGATGCCCAACCAAACGCCGATTGGAAACGAAATAATTCCGCCACCGGAATTTGACCGTCAGATACCCGTGGAACAATTTCAGCCATTTGAACCCATACCGCAAGTAGAACAGCAACCGCAAGGAGAGATAGCACCACCACCACCGCCATCAGAGTCGACGCCTCAATCTCTGTTAAACAATAAATACCTCGGGGCTATTTTCAGGTTTCTTATCAGCAATTAAATTAACTAAAACCCGCCTTATCGGCGGGTTTTAGTTAATAGTTTCTAAAATCCAGGGTGTTCCTTTTCATCCGCTTGCTTTACTCACGGGCTGCCTCTTCCACTATATCACCTGCTTTATCCATAGCTTCTTCTGCTTCTAGGGGTGTTGTGTCATCAACATCATCTCCGTAATCGGAGGTGCTGATTGTTGAATCTTCGGGCTCTTCTTTTTCTAGTTCATCTAAACCGACAATCTCAACTCCATCGTCATTTGTTTTTATATCGTCATCCATTTTTGTTTAATTATTTGATAGGTTAATTATACCACTCTGGTTTAAAATTTTTCTAATTTACTTTTCCACAGGTCGATTAGCATAGCATCTACTTTGAATTACAATGATTGGGAGGCTAACGGGACTCGAACCCGTGACCGCTCTGCCACAGAGAGCTGTGATAACCGCTTCACCATAGCCTCCATCTGAATTTGAATTATATCAGAAAAAACTGCCGATTAAAAGGATTTGACTTTTGTTTAAATTTGTAATAAAATGAACTAAAGTCTTCTGTCTTATAACCTGAAGGGAGGGTAATGTGGGCCTTAGACAATGGATCCATGATTTTTTTTCTGAATATGAAGCAAGACGTGCAGAGAGAATTCAGCAAGAACGAATACAACGGAAAAAGATCGAAAATCTTGAGAAACTCAAGAGGATACAGGAGAGAAAAAAGAAACTGGACGATCTCCGTTTACCATAGAGAGCCTTCGGGCTCTTTTTTTTATTTAGATTTTTTGTTAGATTAGAGCAGATAGATGACTCACCAAGAAATACGCCAAAAATTTCTAAACTTCTTCAAAGAAAGGGGGCACCAAATAGTGACTTCTTCGTCTTTGCTACCAACTGACCCATCAGTTCTTTTTACAACTGCCGGAATGCAACAGTTCAAAGATTATTACACAGGAAAAGCCGATGCCTTTAAAGATTTTGGCTCACTCAATACTGTTTCAATACAAAAATCAATGCGGACTTCGGATATTGACGAAGTGGGCGATGAATCACACCTTACTTTTTTTGAGATGCTCGGAAACTTCTCATTCGGCGGATACTGGAAAAAAGAAGCCATCCAATACGGATACGATTTTATTACCAAGGAAATGGGTCTTAAGATTGATTACGTGACCGTTTTTGAAGGTTTAGCTTCTGCCGGTGTTCCTGCTGATGAGGAATCGGAACGAATTTGGAAGGCGATTGATTCCGATTTAGAAGTCAGGAGAGCAAGTATTCAAGATAATTTTTGGGGACCGACAGGAAACGAAGGTCCTTGCGGACCGACAACTGAAATATATGTAAATGGTGTGGAAATTTGGAATATTGTTTTCAATGAATTCTTTTATCCAGGATCGCGAGATGAATTGCTTTCAGGTACAAGTTTAAAAAAATTAGAAAAATTAAAAACCTCAGGAATAGACACGGGCATGGGACTGGAGCGCTTGGCAATGGTTGTTCAAAAAAAGAATAATATTTTTGAAACAGATTTGTTTAGTAGTGTAATCAATAGACTTCATTCAGAAATTTCAGAACGTGACAAAAGAATTATTGCCGATCACATTCGGGCATCAATTTTCCTTATTCACGACGGAATCAGGCCATCAAACAAAGAACAAGGATATATTCTAAGAAGATTGATGCGCCGTGTTATTACGCTTGAAGAATTATATAACCAAAAACAGATTGATATTTCAGCATATCTTGCAATTAACGATTTTTTGTCTATTTATTCTACAGTTTACTCGGATATTGTTGAAAAAATAGTTGCAGATTGCTGGGTTGCTGAATCAAATAAGTTTTATAAAACTCTAAAAATTGGACTCAAAGAACTTTCAAAAATATCCCACCTTGACGCAGCAAGTGCATTTAAGCTCTATGAAAGTTTCGGTCTACCATTCGAAGTTATAAAAGAAATGGGCAAAGAAAAAGCTTTTGGTTTATCTCGAGAAGAATTTGAGGTCGAAAGAAAACGTCACCAAGAAATATCCCGGGCCGGAGCGGAAAGGAAATTTGGAGGGCATGGGATGAAGGAAGGGGATTTAACTGCCGAAAATGCCGAGGAGATGAAAAAGAAAACCCGTCTTCATACCGCCACCCATCTTGTTGTTGCCTCTTTAGAAAAAGTTCTTGGACAAAAACTGGTGCAAGCAGGTTCAGATATAAATATTGAAAGATTACGTTTTGATTTTGCATTTTCGCGCAAAATAACTCCCGAAGAGATAAAACAAGCTGAGAATATTGCCAATGAAATTGTGGCTAAAGATTTACCGGTTTCTTTTGTGGAGATGGATACCGACGAAGCATTTAGGGTTGGTGCTTCCGGTGTTTTTAAACATAAATACGGCTCTCGGGTCAAAGTTTATTCAATCGGCATTGAGGGTGATTATTTTTCCAGAGAACTTTGTGGCGGTCCCCACGTAACCCATACAGGCGAGATCGGCCGAATTAAAATCATTAAAGAAGAATCTGTTTCGGGTGGCAATCGTCGCATCAGAGCAATCATTGAATAGAATTTGACACATTGTCACTTGTTTTGATAATATACTCCAGTCGAGGTTTTCTGGTGAAGAAAACAACAGTGATTCCTCAGCAGAGGAAGAGGCTAAACCGATCCCTCGGATCGGGGTTGGAGGACTAAGGTGGGGTTCGCCTCATCTTTCAGATCCTGAGTAGTTTGGTATAAGCGAGTGTAAGCGAAAACCAAACGAACACTGCCTGTTCTGGACAGGCAAGCCTAAACACAGTGGACAAACTCCGCTGGCGGATCGAAAAGGTTCGCACAGAAGGCCTCGACACCCTTCTCTCCACGAGCGCCTTAACCGGCGCTTATTTTTTTAAATTAGAAATAGATTTAACTAAACACAGTAATAACTAAAATAGACACGCATTATTACAATATGATACGATCGTATCATATTGATATTGTATGAAAAGATCTTCCATACCCTCAACAATCCTTATGGTTCTTAAGGAAATCGGCTCAATAACTATAGAATCATTTTTTAATCCAAAATATGCTAAAAAGTATGGTTACAGCCACTTACATAAAAATCACAGCGTCTATAATTTGGCCACAACTCGCTTGGCAGAAAAAGGATGGATTAAAAAAGATAAAGATATATACTACTTGACCTCAAAAGGCGAAAAGGAAGCATTTTTCTGTTATTTGAAAGAAAATAAGCCATTTACAAACAGGAGGGGATATAAATGGGATAAAAAATGGCGGATAATATTTTTTGATGTTCCAGAAAAGAAGAGGAGATACAGGGATGAGTTGAGATCAATGCTTAAGATGATTGGATTTAAAGAATTTCAAAAAAGTATTTGGATATATCCCTATAAAGTCCCCGAATTCTTGAAAGAGGTACTTTGGGAAGAAAACATAAAACACTACACGAGGCTGATAACAACTGATAGTATTGAGTACGACGAGGATTTGAAAAAGCTTTTCCGTTTAAAATAATGTATTCAATATGATACGATCGTATCATATTGAATAGGGGCAATAAAAGCCCCACCATTCTTGGTGGGGCTACCTGAAAATGTGGCAGAGATCGTAATCGTGCTGAACTGTTTTGGCGCTGTATCCATGAACAAGCCGGGCTTCGCGGTATGTCTCAGGCAAGAAAGTATTTCCGGGTTTGCACTTGGGGCTACACCATTTCGGATGGTCCTTGATCTCTTGTTCAACTTCTCCAAGCAACTTCTGACTGACTTTTCCCGGCATTGATTGTCTATTTGTTGTAAATTTTCTTGGTTGAGCATATCATATTAATACTAAATGTCAAAAAACTTCTGGAAAAAACTAAATAAACCATTTTTTATTATGGCACCGATGGCTGATGTGACTGACTCTGCTTTTAGGCAGATCATTTGCGATACTGGTAAACCGGATGTTTTATATACTGAATTTGTATCCTGTGATGGTTTGTGTCACGTAATGGAAGCAACCCCCGCCGACGCTAAAGCTATGGCGGGCAAAGCAAAATTAATGCCACATCTTCAATTTAAAGAAAATGAACGGCCGATTGTCGCCCAGTTTTTTGGTTCAAAACCTGAAAATTTTTATAAATGTGCTCAACTAGCAGTTAAACTTGGTTTTGATGGAATAGATATAAATATGGGCTGTCCTTCAGGAAAAATTGTTAAACATGATAGTGGTGCTGGACTTATACGTAATCCGGAATTGGCCAAGGAAATAATCCAAGAAACAAAGAGGGGCGCTCCCAATCTTCCGGTGTCAGTTAAAACAAGAATAGGCTACAACAAAATCATTACAGAAGAATGGATAGCCCGTCTGATTGAAGCAAAACCATCGGCCATCATTGTTCATGGCCGAACAATGAAAGAAATGTCCAAAGTCCATGCCCATTGGGATGAAATCGGCAAAGCTGGTGTGCTCTGTCGAAAAGCGGGGATTCCGATTATCGGCAACGGCGATGTCATGACTTACGTTGAAGGACTGGAAAAGGCCAAACAATATGACCTGGATGGAATAATGGTTGGCAGGGGAATATTTTATAATCCTTGGTTTTTTGATCCATCAATAGATCCCACCACAAAAACGCCTGCTGAAAAAATAAAACTTTTAATAAAACATGTAGAATTATTCGTGGGGCTTTGGGGTAGCGAGAAACACTTTGATGTCATGAAAAAATTTTTCAAAATCTATATTTCTGGCCCGCGTTCTGCCGGAGACTTTGACCCGGCTACGCCAAATGACTCTGCCATAGTGAATGAGGCGAGCTGGGAAGGTGCTAAGGGATTACGAATAAAATTGATGGGTGCTAAAAATTCTTCTCAAGTTGAAAAAATACTGAAAGGTGTTGATATTTCTTAGTTTTATTGTGATATACTTTATAGGTCAGATAATTAACCTGTTTTATCCTTTTAGCGGAGCGGATTTTAGCCAAATCCGAGGCATGAGTCCGCAGATGTAGATTATTCTACTTCAAGGACGAGTAACAAAGGATTTGACTTAAAATCAGCCCGCCCTCAGAAGGAGCTGAAAGAATAGCCGATTCCATTGTCTCTCTTCCTCAATATAGAATAACTATATTTTCGTCATCGTTTCGCAGACTCGGCTATTCTTTCAAGCTCTAAAATTATAAAACAGATTAAATATCTGACCCTATGGCATCAACTAAAATAATAAACGTTCTCAAGGACGATAGATTTGAAGAGATTTTAGAATTGTTTAAAAATACTCAGGCCGAGGATGTGGTTTTTGTTTTGCCAAAAACATCCAGAGCCTTCAAAAAAGAGGAGCACTTCGCAATTCTTAATACTGAAGCCGAAAAATCTAACAAAAAAATATCCCTGCTTTGCTCAAGTCCAGAAGTAAATAAATTAGCAAATAAACATAACTTTGAAATTCTTCTCGCAAACAAAAATGTAGCCGCTAAGCCAGTTAGGATTTCGGACGAAGATCCGGAAGAATTAAATGAGGGTATTATTGAAAATACAGAAGAAGATAATTTAAAATCTGAAGATGATGATTATGAAGAAACTCCAAAAGAGGTTTTAGCAAAGGACGTGACATATGGGGAAAATGATCATTATTATGAAATTGTCACTGCATCTAAAACCCCGAGAAATCTAGAGGGTATTGTAAAACAGAGCGGAAGACCCTTGCGTGTTTTGCCTAAGAAAGAAAGGCCAATCAATCTCGACGTAAGAAATGAAACAGATTATCAAAACATTGATGACATTAAAAATGTATGGGAAGAGCAGGATAGAAGAGTCAAAAACAAAGGCCTTTGGTCTAATATACAAAAAAGAACCCAGAAGTCTTTTAAAAATTTCCCGAAAAAATCTCTGACGATATTTGGAGTAATTTCAGTCTTGCTATTTGCTGTAATAGTTTATGTGTCAACGGGGAGTGCTAAAATTGATCTTACTCCATTCAAAAGCGTTTTAGACATACCTTTGAAGGTTTCTTCTTCGGACAAGTTTTCTGTTGTTGAACTTGGTTTAAATAGAATTCCTGGCCAATTATTTAATGTTGAAAAAAATGCTAGCCAAACTTTTTCTGCAACCGGTGAAAAAGAGGTTGCACAAAAGGCAAGAGGAAATATTATGGTTTACAATGAATATGGAACGACCCCTCAAATTCTTGTTGCAACAACAAGATTTCAAACATCGGACGGATTAATATTTAGAACTTTAAAGGGCATAACTGTTCCAGGCACAAGAGTTGAAAATGGTAAAATAATACCAGGTAGTATTGCCGTAGAAGTAATAGCAGATAAGCCCGGTCAGGCATATAATATTTCAGCAACCAAATTTTTTATTCCGGCTTTTAATGAAAAAGGTGATGCGGGAAGATATGAAAAAATATACGGAAAATCCGATAAAAATATGAGCGGTGGAATTGTTGGAAAGGCAAAGATAGTAACGGAGGAAGATTTTAATAACGCCAAACAAAGCCTTACAGAACAAGTAAAAAAAAGCGTAACGGAATCTTTAAAATCTCAGACTTCGGGGCTGAAAACTCTTAATGACGCCAACATAAAAATAATAGGCCCCGAATCAAGTGCTAAAGTTGATGAGGCTACTGAAAGTTTCGTCATGAGTGTAACAGGGAAAATAGACACGATAGGATTTAAAGAAAGCGATTTGAGAAATCTTATCGGCGAATTTATTGGAAAAAATAACAACCTTACCGTTATTTCCGAAAAATTAACTTTAAACTATAGCAATGTGGCATTTGATGAAACCGCCAATATTTTGACTTTTACCGTAAACATTAAGGGTAATGGTTATCCAAAAATAGACTCTGAAAAAATAAAATCGGACCTGAGCGGTAAAGATGAAAGAGGTATAAAAGAGTATTTTAGAGGATCAAAGACCATAGAGTCTGTAAAGGTTTTGTTATCACCTTTCTGGGTAAGACGGGTCCCCCAAAATAGTGATAAAATCAATATCCGGATGAATTATTAGTTAAGATTTGACATTTTATATCTATTTTGATAACATATAATAGCTTTAAAAACCTCGGGGGGTCATGTGTGAAAATCAAAATGTAGGCGGTCCCATGATTATTAAGTGGTGGACCTTCGCCTTAAGTCATGACAATTACAACCACTTATTTCATGAGGTAATTTTTTAGTAATAGTATTTTGAACGAACAAAAAGAAAAAGTTAATGGGGTGATAATAGAATCCCTACCTGGCACAACATTTACTGTTGAGCTGGAAGATGGCCGAAAAGTTTTGGCATATCTTGCTGGAAAAATGAGGTTAAATTACATAAAAGTAATGCCGGGAGATAAGGTCGCTGTAGAGTTAAGTCCTGATGGAGCAAGGGGTAGAATTACATTTAGGTTTTAAGTTTTTGTCCAAGAGCATTAGGTGTGAGGGTGCTGATAATTGTAACCACTCACTGCGTTCGCGGACAATTATCGCATGAAGGTCAGAGCATCTGTAAAAAAAATGTGCATAAACTGCAAGTTGGTAAGACGAAAAGGCCGTCTTTATTGTATTTGCAAAACCCCGAAACATAAACAAAGACAAGGATAAATTTTAATATTATGCCACGTATTTTAGGAATAAATATTCCCGATAACAAAAAAATTACATACGCTTTAACCTCCATATACGGCATCGGTCAGTTTTCAAGTGAGGTGATATTAAGATCTGCCAAGATAGATTCCGAAAAGTTGGCAAAAGATCTTACAACCGAGGAGTTGAATAGGATTCAAAAAATAATGGAGAATAGTTATAAGGTTGAAGGGGATTTAAGAAAAGAAATTGGTCAAAATGTTAAAAGATTAAAAGAAATTGGAAGTTGGAGGGGTTTGAGACATTCCAAAAAACTCCCAATACACGGTCGTTCAAAAACAAATTCAAGAACTTTGAGAGGCAACGTAAGAAAAACTATGGGTTCTGGAAGAAAATCTTCATCTGATAAAACATAAAATAGTCTTGTTATAATATGGGACAAAAAAAGATAATAACTAAAACAGATTCAGATATAAAAGAAATTAAACCTTCTGAGGATTCGGTTGGCGCATCCAAGAAATCAACCAAAAAACAAGTTTTAAATGGTGTTGCTCATATTAATATTTCATACAACAACACAATAATAGATATAGGTGATACAAAAGGCGATATCTTGGCATGGTCATCTTCCGGTCTTCTTGGCTTTAAGGGGGCAAGGAAATCCACCCCTTATGCAGCTAATATGGTCGCTAAAGATGTTTTTGAAAAAGCAAAAAAATATAATCTTATGAATATAAAGGTCGTAGTTAAGGGAGTGGGCCCCGGACGAGAATCGGCGATTAGAGGATTGGCTGGTACGGGTTTAAACCTTACTTCAATACAGGATGCCACACCGATTGCACATAATGGTGTTCGTAGATCTAAACCAAGAAGAGTTTAAAGAAGGCGTTTTGATACCATAAATTAAACACTAAACTAATATGGCACGTTATACAGGACCAAGAGAAAAAATAGAACGAAGGTTGGGAGAAAAACTTTATCTTAAAGGCGAGAGGTCATACTCCCAAAAATCTGCCATGACCAAAAAGCCTTATCCACCGGGAATGCACGGTCAAAAAGGTTCTAGAAAAGCGTCTGAATTTGCTCAACAACTAAAATCTAAGCAAAAAATAAAAAACATCTACCGCTTACTGGAGAAGCAATTTAAGGGCTATATAAAGGAAGCGATAAGTTCAAAAAAGGAACCTTACGAGTTTATTTTAAAAGAACTTGAAAATAGATTAGACAACGTTGTTTTTAGGATTGGATTGGGTCAATCAAGAGATCAGGCAAGACAAATAGTTAATCACGGTCATATTCTTGTTAACCGTAAAAGAATCAACATACCATCTTTTCAAGTTAAAATTGGTGATGAATTGAGTGTCAGAGAGGGTAGTTTAAAAAGTCCGTTTTTTTCGGCCCTCGCACCTGTATGGCTTAAAAAACATGATGCGCCGGTTTGGATTGCATTAGACAAGGATAAGATGAGCGCTAAAATTAAGGGTTTGCCGACACTTCTGGAAAGCGGAATAAATGTCGGAGACCTACAGGCAATTATTGAGTATTATTCGAGGTAATTAATATGCGACATAGACTGATTATTAAGGTCTATTTTGCAAAAATAAATGTTACAAATACCGGAACAAATTAAAGTGTTATCAAGGGATGGTTCAAAAACAACTTTTGAAATTGCACCATTGATGCCAGGTTATGGAGCAACCATAGCAAACCCATTAAGAAGGGTGCTTTTATCCTCTTTGGAAGGTGCGGCAGTTACCTCGGTCAAAATAAAAGGTGTCGATCACGAATTTTCAAGCCTTTCTGGAGTTTTGGAGGATATCATAGAGATTATTTTAAATATAAAGAAAATAAAATTTAAATTACACACAGACGGTCCCGTAAAACTCACCTTAGAATCTAAAGGAGAAGGCATTGTTACTGCCGGAGACATCAAACTTACTTCCGATGTGGAGTTAATAAACGAAGACCAACACATTGCAACCATTACGGACAAAAAAATAGGGTTGAGCATGGAGCTTGAAATTGGAAAAGGAGTTGGGTATGTTCCAGTAGAACAACGCCAAAAAGAAAAACTTGCGATTGGAGTAATTGCTGTTGACGCTATATTTTCACCTGTCAAAATGGTTAATTTCAAAATAGAAAATGTTCGTGTCGGTCAAAGAATAGATTTCAATAAAGTTATCATGGAAATTGAAACTGACGGTTCCATAACCCCGGAAGAAGCTCTAAAGAAATCCTCTGACATATTAATGGATCATTTCAAATTAATTTCCGACATTAAAACAGAGAATCCTGTACCTAAAAAAACAAAAACGGTGGCAGATAAAAAATCAACGAATAAGAAAAAATCTACAAAATAATATAAACTAAAGACACTTAAATGAGACGAGGCAAACAAAGAAAATTCGGAAGAGAGGCAGGACAAAGGAATGTCCTCTACAGAGCATTGTCAACTGCTTTAATTGAACATGGCCGAATTAAAACAACAGAGGCAAAAGCAAAATCACTTTCTGGCCATGTTGAAAAATTAATTACCTTGTCAAAAAAGCAAACACTAGCTTCAAGAAGGTTACTTTTAACAGAAGTTGGTGAAAAAGCAGTAAAAAAATTAATGTCAGAGATATCAACCCAATTTGGGAATCGACATGGAGGATATACAAAAATAACCAAGCTTGGACAAAGGAGATCCGACAGTGCTCCAATGGCTATTATAGAATTTACAAAATGAAAACTTTTGAAATAGACGCAACAAATCAAACATTGGGCAGATTGGCATCAAAGATAGCCTTTGTTCTTCGTGGAAAAGATAAGCCTTCATTTAGTCCGGAAGTTTTGCCAGAAATTCAGGTTTTAGTTTTAAATCCAAAAAAGGTTCGATTCACGGGCTCAAAATTTAATACAAAAACTTACTATCACTATTCAGGGTATCATAGTGGTATTAGGGCTAGAAAGTTATCTGAACTTTGGGAAACAAGGCCTACTCACGTTATAAAAGAATGTGTTTACAGAATGCTTCCCAAAAACAGAACGAGGGATAAAATAATAAAGAATTTAAAATTTGCTAAGTAACCATGGCTATCAAAAAAACAACAATCAAAAAAAGTGTTAAGACAAAAGCAGTCAAAAAAAATAAGCCGGAAACTTTAAAAGTTGAGAAAGTTTTGGTTACAGAAGAGCAATCTATTGAACCCGTAAATACCAATGGTAAAGAAAGGTATTTTCAAGCCATAGGACGAAGAAAAGAATCAATCGCCAGAGTCAGGCTTTTTACAAAAAAATCTACAGATACGGTTGAAGAAGAAAAAGCTCTCGTTACCGTGAATGGCAAAGACTACGCTGATTATTTTTCAGATATTAATTTAAGAGATGTTGTAGAATCACCGTTACGAAAACTTAAATCACTTAACCGATTCAAGGCAACTGTAGTTGTTAAGGGTGGCGGAATGAGAGGGCAAGCCGATGCAATAAAACATGGTATAGCCAGAGCATTAGTTGAATTTGATTTAAACTTTAGAAAGAAACTCAAAAAGTCTGGTTTTCTGACCCGTGATTCAAGAATGAAAGAAAGAAGAAAATATGGTCACAAGAAGGCAAGAAAAATGGGTCAATTCTCAAAGAGATAAATTCAAAAGCCCCACTCGGGGCTTTTGTTTAATCTTAAGCTTAAATTGACTTCAGTCTCAAATTGTCATAAAGTATTGCCAGAGTTTTTTTGAAATGAGGTGTGTCATGGAAGGATCAGTATTAAAACTGCAGACGGTGCATAAAAGCGTTGGCTGGCTTGGTGATGGTCCGCATGGGCTTATTATCATTAGCGAATGTGACAATCCGAATTGTGGCTGCCACCAAGGAGCCAAAGATGCCAAAGCTCGGGGAGAACATTTTCTGCATTTTCCACTGAAAGCAAGATAATGGTCACTTTCAAAGGGTTTCCTGAAGACGGAGGTCTGTATGTGGGTTATCATGTCCTTCGTGATGGTCAGATTTTAGGCTCAATAAGTGTCTGCGGTAGTTTTGAGAAAAAGCACAAAGATGTCTCTCTGGTAGAAGAAGAGCGACACGTGATAATGAGTATGTGCAAAAGAGTATATGAGATGCCAAGTGAATGGGGTTGTTTAGGAGTTGGTGAAAGTCCTACGGAACCATTTGAAAAATTTTTCCTCAAACACCAAAGCAATGGCTGGTGGGACGGCCTTGAAATTTGTTCAGCGAATAAACCCCCTTTGGTAATCGACGACAGGGGACAAGTATACGAAGAAATCCTGCCCGGTGTTCAATTACACCGCAGAGACCTAGAAGACACTCATGACTATAACATTTAATACCGGCACATGTCGGTTTTTTTATTTGATTATTTAATTTCAATAATATTTAAGCCTCCGGTTTTATCTATTTCAACAACCTTGTAGCCACCAGAATCAACAACTACGTGATCGTCGCCCTTAAACCAAGCAGAGTTTTTTATGGAAAAAGAAAACCTCGTGATTAATTCCTTATCACCAGATTTGTGGAATGGTTGGTAGTTCGTATCAGAAGTCCACATTACCCAAAGCTCATTTTCATTCCACCATAAAATTTTCTTTTCATCTGGCGAAACAGAAAATCCTTTGACAAGATAAGCAAGTCGTTCAGTTTCACCATTTTCCATATTTTTAAATAAGACCCCATTTTTTAAATAAAATTGTTCAGTTGGAATTTTGTCAGGCATTGGTGTTTTTGATGGAGAGGCTTTTGGTTTACTTGGCGAGGGGATTGGAGTAAGCTCAACCGTTGGATTCAAAAGATCACTTATTTCTTTTTTCAAAGCAACGTATGGTTCTCCCGATTTTGGTAAAATTAATATTCTAGAAAAATCCGAAACCAATCCTTCTTCAACGGATATTTTCTTTTGCCATGAACTAAAGTCTGTTCTTTCCAGACGTACATTATACTTACCAGGCAAAAGACCGCTTATTGTATAAGAGTTCCCAAAAAAAGAAGTCGAATTAAGAAATTTATTTTCCAGATAAACCCTTGCATCCTCGTTTGCTTTAACAAAAATAGACCCGGTTCTAAAAAATCTTGCTTCTGAAAAACTGTATTTGTATCCCTGAGCATAAAGAACTACCACATAACTTAACAAAGCAAAAATAATAACCGCCGTATAAAACACCCATCGTTTTGTTGTCTTAGTCATGAGTTGGGGAGTTAAATAGTATAAATTTGATTTTATCATAAAATACCTTTAGATTAAAGTATCTCATGGATAAATTTCTTATTACCGGCGGTAAAAAATTAAAAGGGCATATTAGTGTTAGAGGTGCAAAAAATGCTGCTCTTAAAATTTTTGCCGCTTCCATCTTAACCTCAAAAACTATTAAAGTTACAAACGTGCCGGAAGTTGAGGATATAGCAAGGATATGCGATTTGTTAAAAGAACTTGGGGTTCAAATACTTCATCCCAAACATGGCGAATACCACTTAACCGCCTCAAGAATTAAAACATCTTCTCTTAATCCTGAAATTGCTAAAAAACTTAGAGCCTCTATCGTTTTAACAGCTTCTCTTCTGGCCAGAACTGGAATTGCTAAATTTCCACACCCCGGGGGATGTGTTATTGGAAAAAGACCGATAAATTTATTTTTAGAAGGTTACAAAGCACTAGGTGCAAAAATAAAATACAGTAACAATATTTATGAAATTAGAGGTTCTTTGATCGGAGCAAAATTCACGTTTGGAAATATTAGTGTTACCGGAACAGAGGCAATGATTATGGCATCCTCCTTTGCCAAAGGTCAGACAATACTAAAAAATTGTGCTTGTGAGCCGGAAATAGAAAGTCTTGCTAATTTTTTAAACTCTTGCGGAGCAAAAATAAAAGGTGCCGGCACACCCTTTATAACGATTGATGGTGTAAAAAAAATAAAGGGCGGCGAATATAAAACAATACCGGACAGAATAGAAGCGGGAACATTTGCAATTTTAGCAGTAGCCACCAAAAGCAACATCATAATAAAAAATTGTAATCCAGAACATTTAGATGCACTCTGGAATATATTAAGAAATGCCGGAGTTGGTCTAAAAATAAGAAGGGATAACGTAGAAATTATCCCGGCACATTTAAGGACTTTCGATATAAAAACTCACGAATACCCAGGTTTCCCAACCGATTTACAGGCACCAATTTGTGTGCTATTAACTCAAGCAGAGGGTCAAGGTTCTGTTCATGAAACAATATTTGAAAGTCGTCTCCTTTGGTTTGATGATTTAAAAAAGATGGGTGCTAAAATATTTATTCATCACCCTCACAAAGTTTCAATTCAAGGTCCCTCCAAGCTCAGGGCACGAAACATAAAAAGTCCAGACTTACGAGCGGGGATGGCTTACTTAATAGCAGCCCTGTGCTCTAAAAAACAATCGATAATTCACAATGCATATCAAATTGACAGAGGTTATGAAAGAATAGAAGAACGACTGACCCAAATCGGAGCAAATATAAAGAGAATCTAAAATGAAAAAAATTGGAATTGACTTAGGCACAACCAACACAGTGGTATTTATTCCTAAAAAAGGAATCATCATCAACGAACCGTCCGTTGTTGCTATTTCAATTTTAGATAATAAAATAATGTCAGTTGGAAATCTTGCTAAGGAAATGATTGGCCGAACCCCTGACAGTATTACGGTTTCAAAGCCCTTGATTGATGGTGCGATAGCAGATTATCGTGTTGCCGGAGCAATGCTTCGTTATTTTATAAAAAAAGCCGGCGGTTTTTTAAGTTTTGTAAAACCGGAAGTTTTAATATCTGTCCCGGCCGGAATTAATTCAACAGAAAAAAGAGCAGTAATTGAAGCCGCATTAAATGCCGGAGCAAAAGCCGTATATCTTGTAAAAGAACCGGTACTTGCGGCAATTGGCGCTAAAATTCCCATAAATAGCCCCGCCGGGAATATGATTTTAAATATAGGCGGAGGAACAACTGAAATAGCCGTTATTTCACTCGGTGGTATAGTAACTTGGGAATCAGTTAGAATTGGTGGGAATAAACTCGATCAGGCAATTGTAGATTACATAAAAAAGAAGCACGGCCTGGCAATTGGAGAAAGAACAGCCGAGATTCTCAAAATTTCCATTGGAAGCGCAATGAAAGTTTCAGAAGAAGAAAAAATAAATATTCGTGGCAGAGATCTCGCAACTGGTTACCCAAAAACGATAGAAATCACAACAAATGAAATAACGGAAGCAATTACCGAACATCTTCGAGAAATTGTACAGATTATAAAAAGAGTTCTTGAAACTACTCCGCCGGAGCTTTGTTCTGACATTATGGACAAAGGAATACATATATCAGGCGGAGGCGCTTTGCTTAAAAATATAGAAAAATTAATCACTAAAGTAACGGGCGTTCCAGCAACAATTGCCGATGATCCATTATTTTGTGTCGCCAGAGGCACGGGAATAGTCCTTGAAAACCTAGACGCCTATAAAAGGAACGTATTGGCAAAAAGATGAAAATTGTCCTTGTTCACGATTGGCTAATCAATATTGGCGGAGCTGAGCGCGTACTCATAGAACTTCATAAAATTTTTCCGCAGGCACCTATATATGTCCTTTTTTATGATGAAAAATTTGTTAAAGAATTTATTCCTGAAGCAGAGATAAGAACTAGTCCCCTCCAAAAAATCCCCTTCGTATTCAAAATCTATAGATTTCTTGCCTTTTTAATGCCTTCGGCCGTTGAATCATTAGATTTATCAGAATTTGAGGTCGTTATTTCTTCTTCGGTTGTATTTTCAAAAGGCCTCGTTTTAAAACCAAAAACCAAACATATTTGCTATTGTTACAGCCCGACAAGATTTTTGTGGGATAGAAATATTGAATATGAAAACAAAAGTTTTCTGTCTTATATATACCGTCACTTTCTAAGGATTTGGGACAGACAAGCCTCTGATAGGGTGGATGAGTTTGTGGCAATATCTAAAAACGTCCAAAACAGAATAAAAAAATACTACCGACGCGACTCTAAAATAATTTATCCCCCCCTAACGTTGTCGAACATCGTTAGAGAAAAAACTGTGAATAATCCCAATTTCTATCTTATTGTCAGTCGATTGGTTCCTCACAAAAATATTGACATTGTAATAGATGTTTTTAATAAATTGGGCTATGAATTAATAATTGTCGGCTCCGGTTCCCATAAAAATTATTTGACAAAAAAAGCTAAAAAAAATATAAAATTTGTTGGTTATAAAGATGACAATGAAATCGCCAGATATTATCAAGACTGTAAAGCCTTTATAATGCCTCAGGAAGAAGACTTTGGAGTAACTCCTCTTGAAGCAATGGCTTTCGGTAAACCAGTTATTGCTTTAAAACAAGGTGGCGCAACAGAAACAATTCTAGAAGGTGTAACCGGCGAGTTTTTTGATGATCCAATTCCTGAAGCCTTAGCTGACGGTATCCGCCGGTTAAATGAAAATTATTCATCTTATAATCCCGATACTATCCGAAAACATGTTCAAAAATTTTCAAGGGACAAATTTAAAAAAGAAATGTTAAAATTAATATCATGCGACTAATTATCGTAACGATAAACTACAACAGTTCTGGGAACACCATACAACTCTTAGAGTCCTTAAAAAATCAATCAGATAAAGATTTTGAAGTTATTGTGGTAGACAATAATTCTGATGATGTAAAAATACTGACCGATTACAAAACCCCGGAAACAAACATCACTTTTTTAAAAAATAATCGTAATCTAGGATTTTCGGGCGGAAACAATGTTGCTATTAAAAAGGCACTGGAAAGAGATGCGAATTGGCTTCTTCTCCTGAATAACGACACCATGCCTCCAAATGATCTAATCTTTCGCCTAAAGGCTTATTTGGAGGACAAGGATGGCATTGTGGGCATCACCTTGGATGAAGGACATGGACGACTGGCCTATGCGGGCGAGATAAAGTGGTTAAAACCGACCCTAGCTCACACAACAAATAAGCCCGTTGAACCTTCAGGCAATTATTACGCCATTGGTGGAGCGATTCTTATCCATAAGGATGTGTTTAAACAAATAGGATTTCTTGAGGAAAAATATTTTTTATACTTTGAAGATGCTGATTTCTGTCAAAGAGCAAAAAAATCTGGAATCCCAATAAATTTCTTTTCTGACGTACAAATATCTCACTCTGTATCTGTTTCAACAAAAAAACTAGGTTCGCCAACCCTCCTCCGATATCATTATCGAAATGCCCTTTATTTTAATTTTAAAAACGGACCATGGTATATTAAGTTATTGGTCTGGCCATGGAGTTGGTGGATAATATTTAAACAAATAACTAAGATGATTCTAAAAATCAACACAGAGGAGTCGTCAGCGATTTTAAAAGGTGTTTTTGATTGGTATACTGGGAAAATGGGTAAAATAAAACTGGCATAGGCCAGTATAATTATTCAACTTTTATAACGAAATCTGTGTCTGACATATCTATACAGCCTCCATCTAAAAGTTTTACTGCTTTTATTTTAATCGCGAAATCAGTACCGGTATGTTCATACATGTTACCAATGTGGTTGATCTTCATAAAAATATAAGACCCATTCAAGAAACCACCATGGCCACTATTATCGCCCGGCGTAGGAAAAAAGATAAACTTGGAACCAACGGGTAGATCCCCAAAAGTGAGTGGTTCACAATGAACGGGAACAGCCTTCACAAATGAATTTCTTAAGCTTTCACCTAGACGAATCCTAGAACCACGAATTTTGCGAGCCAAATCTGTTGCCATTGCCCCCCCCCAAAAGAACCAAAATCTAATACGAGAATAACACAACCAATCTATATGTCAAGACTGATTAAAATAGGAATTGAATGTGAGTCTATTGAAAATGATTTTTGGGGGGTTGCCCGAATTATTGACAGGCTCCTAAGAGAAATAGACAGACGTCCGGAACTTCAAAAAAAGTTTGAATTTCACTTATTTTTTAAATCTCGTATCCCGAAATATGATTACTTAAACAATCCGATTTTCAAAAAACGAGTGCTCCGCGTGCCCTTATTACCCGCCTCGTTTAGTTTGTACTACTATGTCTACCTACCAGTTCTCTTATGGTTCAAACCAATTGACGTTATGTTTTTTCCAAATTACATGTTGCCATTGATATTTTTTGGTAAATCCATTGTAATGCTTACCGACGATATTTATTATGAATCACGAAACCCCAAACTACCTTTTAAATACCGTTTGGCTTATCGTATTTTTTCAAAATGGGCATCAATTCGTGCTTCACAAATCATGGCTATATCTGAAACTTCAAAAAAAGAACTGGTCAGGTTATTTAAAATAAAACCCGAACGGATTTGGGTAAATTATTTAGGAGTGGATCTAGTGGATTCTTTTCAAAAACACCCCACAAAATCTGAACAAATAGCTAACGACTACATTCTTTTTGTGGGACAAGCATTTCCGAGAAGACATCTGAAAGAAACAATTTTAGCGTTTGAAAAACTAATTACACAACAAAATGGACATCCTTACAAACTTGAGAATGTTAGTATGTCAAAATTAAAATTAATTGCGATAGGGCCCGATAAATATGAGCCGTCTCTCATAAAAGACCTTGTTTCGGAAATAAACTTAAAACTAAACAAAGAGGCGATTGTTTATAAGGAACATATTAAAGACGATGAACTGATTGATTTATATGCGGGAGCCAAGGCTTTAATTTATATTTCTGACAGAGAAGCGTTTGGTTTACCGCCCATGGAAGCTCTGTCATTTGGCATTCCGCCTGTTATCGCTGATAATGAATTAGGTCACGAACTTTTCGGAGAGTATGCATTTTATGCCGAAGGTTCCGACGCAGGAGGAATAGCAAAAGCTATCCGTGAATCTTTAACCCAAACAGAAAAAATTGCTAAAATAAAAATTGACGGTCCAGAGTTTGTTAAAAAATATAATTGGAAAAATTTTACAGACAAGTTTATTAAAAATTTAATATAACAAAAGAGCCCGCCGGAGAGCGAACTCTCCTGCGGGCCGTTAGGACGCCTTGGCTTGCTTTTTGGCTGCCTTGGCCTTCTTGGCCGTCTTCAGGCGACGCTTCCACTCTTCCTGTGTGGTACCGTGGTCGTCTTCGCTGACCTGACCCTCGAAGACCCGGAAGTACCCACACGGACACTGGTAGTCGTAGAACCAGTCCCCGTCGTCGCCCTGACGGATACCATTGACCGTTTTCACGGTCACGTCGAAACTGGTTTCGCACATCTTGCACTGTCCGGCAATGTGCACCTCCAGTCTTTAAATTATATCATAATAATATGAAAAAGTCAAATCTTAAAATAAGCCCTCTAAATCTCATTTTTGCCATACAGTTGGTATTTTTTGGTTTGATTGTCACAGGAATTTTACCACGCAATGTCGTACCTTATTTTGTCACAGTTTTGGCGATATATGTATTGGTTGCTTCAACGGAAGATGCTTCCATATTTTTTATCCGTTCAATTCCGTTTTTCATCGCCATACCACTGACGGCAACTTTTGATAATTTTAATACTTGGAGAATTATTGCCGGAATAATTTTCTTAAAGTGGCTATGGCCTCAAATTTCCAATGGCCATAAAGGCTACTGCTCGGCTTCGCTCGGTTGTTTCCAATTTTCAATTTTCAAAAAAGGGGTGGCCCCAGAGCGGGGACCCCGGTCGCGCGGAGGGATTTTGGCCGAGCACGTCCGGGGTGCGGCGGGGACAGGACCCCTTCTTGGAGGACTTATGTTTTTTGCCGTTTTATCAATAATCCCAGCTCCCGATAAAGTTTTAGCCGTAAAAAGAGTTCTCTATTTTCTAAACCTGAGTTTAATGGGTTTCGTGATTTATGACTTATCAAGAAACATCCAATTTGCAAAAAGATTGATAAACAATATCCCGATTCCCGTAATCATTGTGACCCTAGTCGGTTTTATACAACTTGCCTCAACCTACTTTATAGATATCTACCAATTTATGCGACTCTGGGGAGAGGGGATACAATGCAATCAATTTGGCAATCAGTGGTGTGATATAGCTGTCCAAGTTGGAAACACTTGGTTTGCTTATTACGGAGAACAGTTGTCTTTGCGAATGTTTTCTCTTTTTACAGACTCTCATTCTTTCCCGCTTTTTATATTATTAGGATTACCGGCAATATTTGCTATTGCGATTTCAGAAAAAGTAAGCAAATTTTCTGAAAACTTAAAACGACTGTTTATCACTCGATCTCAAATTTTCATAATTTGGGTACCTATAGTATTTTTAGCAATGATATTGAGTGGAACAAGGGGTATTTGGGCCGGAAGTATTGCCGGTCTTCTGGCGGGACTGTTTTTTATATTCATTTTGAGACTAAATAAATCAAATGATAAAAAAAATATTCTCATCTATACAACATCTCACCTAACTATTTTCTTTCTATTATTCACAATTGCATTTCCAATTTTTGAATCACCTCAATTTTTATTATCAAAAGGCAATTCATTATTATTTGGAAAAAGAATTCGATCAATAATTGATCTCGGAGAGACTTCAAATAGTCAAAGAATTGAAATTTGGAAAGCGTCTCTGATGTCAATAAAAAACAATCCCTTCTTAGGCATTGGCATTGGAAATTTTCCAATTGTTTTAAATCAGAAACTTGAACTCGCCAAAGCCGGTTCTTCAGCCCACAATGCTTACCTCCACATAGCATCTGAAATGGGCTTACCGGCTTTATTTTTTGGTCTTTGGTTTTTGTTAATTTTACTCAAAAAAACATATCTGAATTTCGTGACCTCAAAAGATTGGCTGATTACGATATATAACTGTTCGGCTTTAATTTTTATCCCCTGGTTTTTAGCCTATCTCTTAACCGATGCAACCTTGTTTGATGAAAGAATATTTCTGATATTTACCGTGACATCTGCTCTAGTTTTAGGAATAAAAAATCCCGATCAAACGGGACAAAGCTAGAATTCCAAAAAGGTTTCTATTTTAGCAGGACTTCCATCAATCTTATTAAAACTTACCTTCAAAAGATACTTATGATTGTTAAGAATTTTTAAAATTTCTTCAAAACTCTCATTATTAAATGGTAAACAATAAGGCTCACTCATTAAACAACGAAACAATTCATCCGGGGACATTCTACCAATGGAAAGGGCATTTGCAATCATTTTACCAATAAGACCCTCACGTTTTAATTGGTCAACCCTGCAGGCAGTTTCGTATTTTTCCCTGGGAGATTTATTAGCATCAGACACAAAAATAATTCTCCATTGTTTTAAAAATCTTTATTTATGGTAATATGGTTTATATCAAATGTCAAACTCAATGGTGGTATTAAATTTCGTAATTCGTAACGGCGAAAAACATCTCCGCCTGTTTTTAAATTCTATAAAAAATCAAACATACACGGATTTTGCGGTAAATATTTGGGATAATAATTCAACCGACAAAACAAGGGAAATAATCAAGACCGAATATCCGGATTTTAAACTTCACGAAAGTTCTGAAAACATAGGCGTCTGGTCGGCAATGGAAAAATTAATTAATCATCAAAATTATAAATACATAATATGCATGACGGATATAATTCTAAAAAATGACTTCATTGAGAAATCTGTAAAAATTATGGAACAAAATTCCGACTGCGGAGCATTACAAGCCAAAATTTACCAGATGAACCTTTATGGTCAGGAACAGCCTGTCTTCACCAACATTATTGATACTTTGGGATTCAGACCTTTTCGATCAAGAAAAATAATTAATCTTGGACAGGGAGAAAAAGATTGGCATCAATACGACAACATGAAAGAAGTTTTTGCGGTAGAAGGAGCAATACCTTTTTTCAGAAAAGAAGCTCTAGAAAATTGTCGAATAAATGGTTGGTTAATTGATCCCAATTATAGGACCGGCTCTATTGGGTATGGGGATGACCTTGACCTTGCCTGGAGAATGAGACTTTTCGGATGGAAGCATATCTTTTCCCCCGAAGTAATAGGTTACCACGATCGCTCAACCACCAAGGGAACTTCCAGCAAGGTCGGAGATTATTTTAAAAGAATAGGAGAAAGGCGCGATATAAGCATGTCAAAAAAAAGACTAGATTGGAGAAATACCCGCTGGACAATTATCAAAAATGACTATATAATAGATATCCTAAGAGACCTGCCGCATATATTGTGGCGAGAAATGATGGTGCTCGGATATGCGATTTTTTTTGAACCTAAAATACTTCTTGAATTTCCATTTTTTTTAAAGTCCGTACCCAAAATGCTTTCGGCAAGAAAACAAATCATGGCTCGCAAAACAATAGGTTCACAAAAAATGAGGCGATGGTTCAGGTAGATTATGATACATGTCTTATCCAAACGAACAACATAATTTTACGCAACCGGATTTTAATGAAAAACCCCGATTAAACAAAAGACGCTTAGGCGTTATTATTTTGTTTTCTCTAATTTTTGCACTAGGTTACATTGGAATAAAAATAATGAACCAATCCAACGTCATTGAAATCACAAATAAATCCGATTCTTTTTGGCAGAAAATTACGAATTTTTTTGGTGTAGAAACCAAACTAATTGATTCTGATTATATAATGCCCAAAGAAGATTCAAATCGTTTTGATCTTTTAATTATGGGTCTAAGGGGTGAAAACGACGCAGATGCAAAAAATGGAGGAGCACTATTAACGGACACGATGATGGTTTTAAGTTTTGACAAAACAACAAAAAAATCCTCTTTGATTTCTATTCCCAGAGACCTCTATGTTAAAATATCGGCCGGAAGTGGGCCCGTATATGAAGGAGATAAGAAAGCAAAAATAAATTCTGCTTACGAATATGGCCATTATCGCAAAAATGGCGGAATAAACTTTACAAAAGAATTAGTTTCCAAAATAACAGGGATTTATATAGACAAAGCCGTGGTCTTAGATTTTTCATCTTTTGAAAAAATAATAGATCAAGTTGGAGGAATAGACATTGTTTTAACAGCTCCATTTAAAGAAGCCCAACAATGGGGTTATGAGTTTTACTTACCGGCCGGACCCAACCACTTAGACGGTAAAAATGCTCTTTATTATGCTCGTTCAAGATTTTCGTCAAACGATTTTGATCGATCAAAACGACAGCAAGAAGTGATATTTGCTTTAAAGGAAAAAATAACAAATTTAAATTTTTTATCTGATCCGATTAAAACCTTGTCCGTATTAAACAATATTCGTTCAAATGTGAAAACGGATCTGAACATCTGGAATACAAAAGAATTGCTAGATCTTGGTCGTGAAGTAAATTCTTCCGAAAAAATAAAAAAATATGTAATAACTACCGAAAACCTTCTATATGAATCCCGAGCTGAAGAATTATACGTGCTTCTCCCTAAGGGAGACAATTTTTCTAAAATAAAACAACTATTTCAAGATAGTTTGAAATAGAAAATCTAAATGTTATCAATTATTATAGTAAATTATAAAAATCCAGCACTACTAAGGTTGTGTTTAAAATCACTGGAACGAACATTGTCGCCGAACCTTAATTATGAAATTCTGGTTGTAGATATATCTTCAGAAACTCAAACTCAAAATGTGATCCTGGAAGAATTTCCAAAGGCAAAATTGCTTCCGTTTAAAAATAATATAGGGTACACAAAAGGCGTAAATGCCGGAATAAAAGAAAGTTCGGGAGATTATTTTTTAATTCTCAATCCCGACATAGTTCCACTAAAAGATTCCGTGGAAAAATTACTAGCATACCTTAAACAGAATCCAGACATAGGATTGATCGGACCACAGCTTCTTAATTTTGATGGAACACCGCAACAATCTTGCTTTGGTTTTTATAATGCAATTACAATAGTATACCGAAGAATAAACTTCTTACCTTTCAAAAATAAAATCTTAAGAAAATTTCTTTTGACCGGATCAGATCTGTCGGTAGTTCGTTCTGTGGATTGGCTTATGGGATCTGCTCTTATGACAAGCAAAAGGGCTGTCGAAAAAATCGGTTTAATGGACAATGATTTTTTCTTATACTTTAGTGATGTTGACTGGGCCAAGCGTTTCTGGGAAAATGGCTTTAAGGTTGTTTATTACCCCTTAGTTAAAATATACCATTACCATCGACGGGTTTCTAAAAAAAATTATTGGTTAATTGATTTATTCACAAACCACCAATCCAGACAACATATTAAGGATGGATTTAAATATTTATATAAATGGGGAATAATAAAAAGCTCTGAAAATAAATTAATCGATCAACATGTTTAATAGAAAAATAATTCCGATCACAATTATAATCGCCTTAGCAATCGGATTTACCGGGGGTATTTTTTTTAGTCGTTCAGGAGGAGAATCACAGATTGGACTTCAGCAATTAATCAATCCGGATGGTGATAAGCCCAAAGATATTGATTTCTCTCTTTTTTGGAAGGTATATAATGATTTAAATTCAAAATATGTAGATAAGGGCAAAATAGATTCACAAAAAGCTCTTTATGGAGCAATAGGTGGATTGGTAAATAGCATTGATGATCCTTACACTGTTTTTTTTGAACCAGTCACAAGTAAAAAATTTCAAGAACAAATTTCTGGAAATTTTGGAGGTGTTGGAATTGAAATAGGAAAAAGAAACAATACTCTCACAGTAATAACTCCCATAAAAGACACTCCGGCTTTTAAAGCTGGAATAAAAGCCGGAGAAAAAATATTAAAAATAGATGGAAAACCAACCTCAGACCTTGCAATCGAGGAAGCCGTCAATTTAATAAGGGGCAAAAAAGGCACAAAAGTAGTCCTCACCATTCAAATGGAGACAAACCCGGCTCGAGAGGTTGAACTTATAAGAGACTTAATCAAAATTCCAACAATTGATTGGAAAATGATTGATCCGTCAACCAGCGGAGGCGGCAAAAAAATTGCCTACATGCAAATATATTCCTTCAACCAAACCGTTGATTCTGAATTTAAAAAAGCTTCTGAAGAAATATTGAAATCCGATGCGGACGGTCTTATATTGGATTTGCGAAACAACCCCGGAGGATTACTTGATTCGGCTATAAATCTTGCCGGTTGGTTTCTTGATAAAAATCAAGTTGTTGTAAGCGAAGTTTTCAGAGACGGAACAAGAAATGATTTTAAAAGTGACGGGAATTCATTATTAAAACGTTATCCGACCATTATTTTAATGAACGGCGGTTCAGCATCGGCATCGGAAATTTTAGCTGGTGCTCTGCATGACAACAGAAAAATAAAAATCATAGGAGAAAAAAGTTTTGGGAAAGGTTCCGTTCAAGAACTTCAAAATTATGGCGACGGTTCATCCTTAAAAGTTACTATAGCCAAATGGCTCACTCCAGCTGGAATTTCAATTTCAGAAAAGGGGATAGAAGCTGATATTGAAGTTAAATTTAAAGAAGAAGATCTAAAAGAAGAAGGCAAAATAGAAATCGGTGTTCCTGGCAAAGACGCCCAATTAGATAAGGCACTTGAAATACTAAGATAATTCTGTTAAAAGTATTGAATCAATGAAAGTAATTTTACTGCAAAATATAAAAGGATTCGGACAGATAGGGGACGTAAAGAATGTGTCGGATGGCTACGCTAGGAATTTTTTGTTACCACACAAAATGGCAAAAGTGGCTAATGAGGGCTCGATGAAAGAAGTTGAGTCCTTAAAAGCCAAAAGAATCATACTGATTGAAGCAGAAAAGAAAAATGCCCTTGAGGCGGTAGAAAAATTGAAAGATGTTGTTATAGAGTTTACTCGCAAAGCCACCAAAACAGGTAAGCTGTTCGCCGGCATCGGAAAAGATGATATCGTCAAAGAAATCAAAAATTCCTCCGGAGTTCAACTTCAAGAAGAAATGATCGGTCACGATGAACCCATCAAGCATATCGGCGAACACCTCATTGACCTCAATCTTTCTCCTGACGTCAAAACTCAGATCAAAGTTGTCGTAAAACCAGAGTAGTGCTCCGCCCCTCCCCATTTTTAATACGTTCAAAATCTCGCTCCCATCCAACCCCCATCTTCATCACATCTCCGCGACACGACAAAAGAGCTGACGGATGTACGGAAATTGCCATGAGCGCTTCGCTATAATGGTAATTTCCTATCCGTCAGCTTCTTTGTGTTACCGTATCGCTGCGAGGAGTGATTCAGACAGGGATATGGCTGGGAGCTTCGTTTTAAAGGTAAATAAGGAGCGAAACCCCCGCCCGTTTGAGACCGTTTGCCTCCGAGGATCATAACCCGCGAAGCGGAGCAATGGTCGTATGACCACACGATTATCAAATTATTTGATAATTTACTTAGTCTTAATTAAATTTTAGTCGGAAAATTCGCCTTCTGAGGCGGAGGAACGGTTACTAAAATTTATTAAGCAAATTGAGAATAATTTGATAATCTGTCCGAAGGAGACCGAAGGCGCAGGCAATAGGTCTTGAAATGAGAGGGGGTTGAGCGATAATTTAGTTAGCTACTACGTTTACTATCTTTACAAGTCGCTTGGATCCGTCGTATTTGGTTTTCTTTTTGGTGGTGAATTTGACTTTGCCAGTTATAACTGCGTAAATAGTATCATCTGAACCCATTCTGACACCCTTACCCGCGAGAAACTTACTACCTCTTTGACGAATTATAACAGCACCGGGTTTAGCCAGTTCGCCTGCATAAAGTTTCACGCCCAGATATTTTGGTTGTGAATCGCGTCCTAATTGTGTACTGCCTATAGCTTTTGTATGCGCCATATTTGTCTACGAGCTTGGCGAGTAGCTACAAATATGAGCGTCCCGCCGAAGCTTTAGCGTAGGCGGATGCCTACTAATTAAAGTATGAATATCTTATCAAAAATCGTAAACATAGTCAAATCTTATCAAAAAGATATCTTTTTAGGACTTTGTATCATATTAATTTCATTTATCAGCTTCAATTTGGGCCATATTAACTCTCTCCAAAAAACGCCCCTCAAAATAACCGGCGAAACCAATGTGTATCAGGCAACGGTTGGAAATTCTGTTTTAAATAATCCAAAAGCCACCCCCGCTCAACCCAGAGATTTAAGGGTTGTGGCCTCAAAAGCAAGTACTTCCAAAAAATACCACTTTACCTGGTGTTCGGGAGCCCAAAGAATTAAAGAGGCTAACAAACTCTGGTTTGAAACCGAATCCCTCGCCCAACAGGCCGGCTACACTCTGGCTGGGAATTGCCAGTAACACTTGCATTTGTCACGGTGCTTGAAATAACCAAAACCAGTTATTTTCTAACCGTTGGATTATGGCCTCTGGCCTTCTTCGGACAAATGCTTAAATTAACCTTCAATTTGCTTAACAAATTTCAGCATCCGTTCCTCCGCCGAAGAGGCGGATTTTTCGGCTAAAATTTGTTAAATTAAGCAAATTATCAATCAATTTAAGCATTGTGTGGTCATACGACCATCGTCATTCGACGATTGCTCCTCCTACTTTGCTCGAGGGTTATTGCTCCACTTCGCGGGTTATGACCCTCGAAACCAAAAGGTTATAAAATATCTGGCTTCGCTTATTTCTTGAATGGCTCCAGCTCTACTACTATTTTCTCACAAACTGCACGTTTGGTAACTATTTCAGGAACTCTGACGCTATAGTTATGAGTGAGGAGCAAAATGATTGAAAATAATTTTGTTCGAGCGAATTAAATATACAACGTATTTCTCTGGGAACCGACCCGAGGATGTCAGGAACGACTCAGCCCAAAGGGCTGGCCGCATGGCCTGACAGGAGTTACTTCGGGAGGTCAGAGAAATTAGGAGGAGTTTCTAGAAATAGTCCAAAAGGAAGCCGGGAGAAAATGGCAGTAGAGCTGGGAACATTATTTTGACAAAAAGCATTTTTTAGCTTAAAATAGATACTCCGACTCAATATTACTATGGAGATACGAAATATTGCAATTATAGCCCACGTAGACCATGGGAAAACAACCCTCACCGATGCCCTGATGAAACAAACGGGTATGGTGGAAGAAGGTTTTAGTATGGATGTAAATGCGCTTGAACAAGAGCGTGGTATTACGATTTACGCCAAAAATGCTTCTCTGTTCTACCCTTCGGCAAGTCCTTCGACCATGAGTTCGGGACTGAATGGTTCAGGGCGAGCAATTACAAAAATAAATATTGTGGACACCCCAGGCCATGCGGATTTTGGTTCTGAGGTAGAACGAGTCTTGAGGTCAATTGATTCGGTGTTGCTCGTTGTAGATGCCCAAGAAGGGCCTATGCCTCAAACAAAGTTTGTTCTCAAAAAATCCCTTGAACTGGGTTTAAAGCCAATCTTGGTTATAAATAAAATAGACAAACCAGCCGCTAAACCCGATGAAACCCACGAAAAAGTTTTTGAACTTTTTATGGATCTAGGTGCGACAAACGAACAATTGGACTTCAAAACCATCTATGCCAATGGCAAGGCCGGAGTTGCCAAAATTAATATGAACGATGAGTCAAAAGATCTCACTCCCTTGTTGGATTTAATTTTAAGAGAAGTTCCACCTGCCCCCTCTGACTTTTTAGCCCCACTAAGATTTCAACCGTTCAATTTGGCTTATGATAATTTTTTAGGCAGACTTGGAATCGGCAGGGTTTGGTATGGAACAATGAAGGTGGGGGATAATGTTTTTATTAAAAAACCCAGAGGAGAGACTCGTTCGGGCAAGATTACTCAGCTTTTTACTTTCCGAGGAATGAAAAGAGTAGAAGCAACAGAGGCGGTCGCCGGAGATATTGTCATGGTTGCAGGGTTACCCGATATTTATATTGGTGAGACGGTCTGCACTTCTCCTGACGTGGAACCATTATCCGCTATCAGCGTGGACGAGCCTACTATCTCTTTGAATTTTTTGATTAATGATTCTCCTTTTGCCGGACGGGATGGAAAATTTGTCACCAATCGACAACTCAAAGAACGCTTAGAAAGAGAACTGGAAGTTAATATAGGATTAAAAATTGATTTTTCATCCACCGATTCTTATAAGGTTTATGGCAGGGGAGAGTTGCACATCGCCATCCTTCTGGAAAATATGCGCCGAGAAGGATATGAACTTCAAGTTTCGCAACCGCAAGTAATTATCAAAGAAATTACAGTTCCGCCTTCGCCAGAAAATGGCTTCAGCGAGACAAAGCAAAAAATGGAACCGTTTGAAGAGGCGCTTATTGATGTTCCTGAAGAATTTTCCGGAACGGTAATTCAAAAATTAGGCAAAAGAGCCGGCAAAATGATGGGCATGATACAACATCACGGTGAGGTTCGTATTACTTTTGAAATTCCAACCAGAGGTCTTCTTGGCTTCCGAAATGAATTTACTATTGATACTAAAGGCGAAGGAATACTCTCAAGCCACTTTATAGGTTTTCGTCCACATGCGGGAGAAATAAAAAAAAGAAGCGTCGGCTCAATGGTTTCAATGGAAACCGGAAAAGCTCTCGGCTTCTCATTGTTTAATCTTCAGGATAGGGGAACGCTTTATATCGAACCAACCACTGAAGTCTATGAAGGCATGGTTATTGGTGATGTATCAAAAGGTATGGACATGGCGGTAAATCCAATCAAGGGCAAAAAACTCACAAACATGCGTTCATCTGGAAATGACGAAAACATTATCCTTACTCCTCCTCGCAAGGTAAGCCTTGAAAACGGTCTGGAAATAATGCAGGAAGATGAATACTTGGAAGTGACCCCAAAAAATATCCGCTTACGAAAAAAATTCCGAACAGAGAATGATCGGATTAAGGCAACCCGGCGAAGCGAAGCAGTCGTCGAATGACGGCAACCCGGCGAAGCGGAGCAGTCGTCGAATGACGGCGGCCCGTTCGGCTTCGCAATAAAATTTCGCTCCGCCCAGCACCTTATTTCAGCCCATTACGCCAATTCCAGCGATTGGCTCCACTTGTCCTCACGACGGCGGGTTCTTTAGTCGTCTCATACTATGATTTAGCATTTCTATGCTCATCTAACGGAAAGCCTAAACCTTGAATAATTTTATAATCTACTCCCTCAGAACACCAAGCCCGCCTGTTGCGGGTCTAAAATAAGATGCTGAGCTGCGCTTTAAATATTTTTTAAAAAAACAAAAAGACCTCGTGCCAGACGAGACACGAGGTCTCTGTTTTGCACGAGGTTGTTATTTGATCACCAGTAAGGATTTCGTTTCTCCTCGATCCACTTCACGTGGCCACAGGTCATACATACACAAGTCCACACGTCATACAAAATATTCCGATGATCATCCTTGCCATAGTGAAATGTGATTCTGTGCCAACACTTCTGCTGACACTTTTCACAAAACGTGAAGCGTCTGGCCATGACAAGAGACACGAGCCAGATAGCCAAAACTATCACAACAACCAATATCATGTAACTCATTGTCTACTCCCTTCCTTGAAATTTCAGGATAAACAAATCATACCATATTTATGTGATATTCGTCAAATTAAGTAAGCCCCCAGTTCACATACTCCCAGAGAGAACCTGCGCAGGCCCCGAAGCTTGGTGCTTGGTGAGGGGCCGAGCATGTAGATAGTCAGCGATCGCAGGAAGCACTGAACTATCGGTCGAGTCGGGGGTATGTGGCTGGGGAGGAAATTTACCTTATTTTCTTCAACCAATATTCATTCTCCCAACTCCACAATTCTTTACAGGCCAAAAAGGCTTTTATATCGCTTTCAAATGTTTTTAATTCCTTAAGCTCAACTTCACCCTTCATTGAACCCCACTCATGTTCACAAGGAAATTTTTCACCGCGAATTTTTTCTCGTCCGCCTTTATCTCTCAAAGTTGCCGGACATCTTAAACAATGTTTAGACTGATCAAGCCTTAAAATCCACCGGGTCAGTGGGGGAATGCTCTCATCCTCCTTTAATGCCTCTATGTAGGCTGAGGTCTGCATACTATAGTCTCTATATATAGCGACGGATGTTTTTATATCCAAAACACCAAGAACTCCGTTTAATTCAGCTAGAACATCCATCGTTCCAGCAAAATGATGCCGTTTTGAAATAACCCTCTCTTCTATTTTGTGGGCTATCAAATCATTCTCATTATAAAAATCCATGAAAGCATTTATGGCTGGTTTTACCTTGTCGGGAATTTCAATCGGCTCATTTTTGAGAATGGCCTCCACCGTATCATGAAGTATCGTCCCTTCTTCGGCTGATTTGGTTTTGATGTCCTCTCCGGTTTTAAAATCAGGCAAACCGGCATAAAAAGCATAAAGGGCCGGCTTGGCTTTGATTGAAACTATTGACGTAACACGCGGATACCAAATCCCGTTTATTTCATAACCGTTGTCTTCTTTAAAGTTATATACATTCTGATACCACATAGATTATCATTGATTATCTGGAGGGTCCTGTCACTCCTCACCCCATGAGTGCTCGGCCAAAATCACTTGCGCGCTCATGGGGTCCCCAGTCGTGCCACCCTTTTATAATTTACATCATTTACCTTGTATGTATTTCTCCCAATACTTATAGAGGTCTTTTGTTGCCCTGATATCATCAAAACAATATCTCGCAATCTCAAGATATTTTTCATTTTTATATAATTCTGCAACATCATCCCCACTGACGCCCTTGTCCTTCGGACTTGATATCCCAAAAGCCTGACACCACATATGAAGATTTCTTTTCCACCTAACCGCACCAAAGTTCGTCAGTCTATCAAGTAAATCTAAGTGCGGGGTATCGTAATACCTGTTGTGCATTAAATTTTGAGTTGGTTTAATTTTTAAAACAGCCGAACGTATCATTAAAAATGGACAATCAAACGCGTGGCCATTAAAAGTGATGAATTGATTATAATGAGTTGCTGATTCCCAAAAATGTTCCAGGACTTCTTTTTCACTGGATAGTGATATATATTGTGCATTTTTATCCTCGGTCTTCTGTCCGCCAGAGGCGGATCCGCCTTTGGCGGAAAAATAAACAGCGCCCTTATCTGTATCCGGATTCAAAATTCCGATTGCCACTATCTCACCCGTGAGAGGGGAGAAGCCAAGTTCTTCTTTTATCTTTTTTCTTTCATCGTCATCTTCTGCATTAAAAAGTAAAAATTCCTTGGCCTTATCATCTAAGGACTCAAAATCAACGCCGACGGTTTCTATGTCAAAGATTAGTTTAGGGGAGTTAAGCATGTTTTATTTTAAATGTTCTTAATATTGATGACAATATTGACCCAACCGCTTAAACTATGTCTCGGTCGGGGAGTAGGTGCTTTATTATATAGAGCGCGTCGCACAATGTAGATTATGCGACCCTAGAATATGGTCTTCTGAATGGGGCTGTTTGCGCTGTTCAATAACAACCAAGACTAGGCCTTAAAAATGCCCCACAATGCGTTGAAGACATTTAACGTGATAGTTAATACTAGTAAAGATAGCCTCGCCCCTGCCAGAAAGGCTTCCCACAAAAAGACTCTGATGCTCTGCGACGATATCCAAGACAAACCAAAAAGTGTATCAAAAGCAACCTCGGGCACAGAAATTAAAGTTTCATTGTTTTTATTATTATTGAAATTAAAATCAGTTTTGATTTCTGTTTGTTTTTTTAAAACATCTGTAAATGTATCGATTACTGAGGCCTGAAGGAAATTTGTTTTGCAAATTGTAAAAAATATTATAACAACAAACCCTACCGTCAAAAATCTGATGCCACACTTCCCCATCGTTATAAAATTATTACGACACAATATTCTAGACATATGTCAATATTAATCAATCATTTTTGATAAACATTTTTATTTCTCGCAAAAATAGACTACTCCCCTTTTTAAATCCTAGTATAGAAACCAAATACTTAAAATCAACAAATTCTCTAATCAACCAACCAACCAAACCACCAATACCAATACCATTCCACAAATGAACCAGTGCAAATTTACCCCCAACCGGAGCAATCCACGACTTATAGTGTGGAATATATGTTTTCAATTTTCGGCTATTTACAAGATTATAAATATTCACGGCAACAATTTTACCCTGCTCAATCGCAGTATGAGCAAAAGCCGGAACTGGTTTTTGAGTTTTCGGATCAATAAACTCCTGGTCATCACCCACCGAAAAAACATCGTCCAATCCTTGAACATTTAAATTTACACCGACCTTAATTTTCCCATTAACGGCAAGCGGAAGACCCTCAATTGATTTTAAGAACTCATTTGCTCTTACCCCAGCAGTCCAAACCACAATATCCCCGTCTATTGTTTTTCCATTTTTAAGTTTAACAAAATTGTCTCCAACTTCACCAATCTCTAAACCCTCCATCAATATCACTCCTAGCTTGGTCAGTCTTTTAGAAATTTTGTCCCTTTCTTTGTTTGAAATCATGGGCAATATTTTTGAGCCAGCCTCAATTAACATTACCTGGATATTTTGAAACCTAAGCTTGTTTGTTTTTAATATGTTTTTTACACAGCAAATGATTTCTGCGGCAAATTCAATTCCTGTAAATCCGGCACCACCAATCAATATTCTAAGTGGTGTCATTTTTTGACCAGAAACCATTTGTTTAATAAACTTTTCAATTTTTAAATTAATTGTTATAGCATCATTAATATTTTTAAATTGATGGGCATATTCTCTAACTCCATAAATGCCAAAATCAGCACTTTGACTACCAAGTGCAATAACTAAGTAATCATAAGGTAAAATTTCTCCCCCCTTAGTTACCACCCTTTTTAATTTCAAATCAACCAAACCGACTTCCGCCTGAATAAAATTTATACCGGTTTCTTTTTTAGAATAAAAAATATCCGAAAATGGTATGCAAATTGTTTCACGTTTTTCTACTGCAAAAAAATCTTTATCTTCTGAAGATTTTAAATCACACATTGAAGCAACTTCATAAAGAGCCGGGGTAAAAAGATGATAGCCATTTCTATCTACCAACGTAATACTGGTTTGTTTTTTGAGTTTTTTGGATAAATCCAGAGCACATCTCACCCCACCAAATCCCCCACCAAGAATAAGAATTCTAATCATGTTTAAAAAACACTGAATGAATTAAGGAAGGTAATCACGCGGATCAATAGTATTATCATAATTAAAATACAATTGACCGTTTTTTTCCTTAACATACGTAAAAAATTCTTTATAAATGCTTAGGTGGACATGGGAACCCGTAGAAAACCCAGTCGAACCTTCAAAGCCAATCACCTCTCCAGCCCTGACATTTGTACCAACTCTTAAAAACTCAAAGGCACTCATGTGTCCATAAATACTAACTAAATTGTATGGTGGATGTTTTATCGCTACCCAATTACCCCAACCATCATTAGTTCCATTAGCTACAATTTCGCCATCACCTATGGCCTTTATCGGTGTACCATATCCGACTTTCATATCTATACCATTATGAATCTTTCCTCCATAAGGTCCCCTAGAACTTCTGCAACGGGCAAATTTAGTGCATCCATAAGACTGCGTAATAGAAAAACTATCTTCTGGCCAACGAAACAAGTCTGTGCCCTTCTTAGGTAAATTCTCTGCCTTAATGTGGAGAATATAAAGACCCCCTTGAATTATTTTTGTTTCAAGTTCCTTTAACTCCGTAAAAAAGAGTGACTGTTTTCTTTCCACCTCTTCCAACATTTTTTGATATGTCGCTTCTTGACCTCTGGTGTTTTTTAACAACTGATCCTTATCTTTTGTAACTTTATCTAACGAAATTTTCTCAATGTTTTGTTGTTGTTTGAGTAATTCAAATTCTTTTTTTTTGCCCTCAAGATCATTTTTATCTTCACTTAATTCCTCCTCTGTGTTTTGTAATTCACGAACCAAAGCCATTAAGTTAGAGTTAACATTTATTGCTGATTGTGTCTGTCTAAAATATTCAGACAGGTCATTGTTTTTTAATATAATCCCCAAAAGACTCTCGTTGTCTCTACGGGACATAAAAAGGAGAAGTTGGCCGATTGTATTTTTCTGTTTGTCTATCTTTTCTTGAGTAGTAAAAATACGATTTTGAACATCATTTATTTCTATTTTGGTTTTTTCTATCCTTTTTCCAGTCAAAGAAATCTGATTCTGAATAGACGAAATTTGGTTTTTTAAATTGGCTATCTGATTTTTAAGAGTTCTGGCTTGTTCTTGAGTTTGAGCAATTGTATTCCGAAATTGTTCAGCCTGTTTTTCAAGAATTTCAATTTGCGACCTTAAATCAGTCATTTTTTCTTCTTCTGTCTGAGCAAAAACATAACTGATATGCAGTGTATAGTGTATGGTTAGTAAAAATAAAAAAAGTAGAATTTTTTTCATTCTAACTTTTTAATTGCCTTACCAATTCTTTTCGCCGTTTCTTTATCACCTAAAACCCACAAAATATCAATCGGATCGGGAGATTTTTCTTTTCCGGTTAAGGCAACCCGCAAGGGCCAATATACTAACCCCCTGTCCCCTACCTTAGCCGAGAATTCGTCCAAAATTTTTCGCAAATCTTCTTTTTCTTTTTTAAAATCAAATTCTTCAATTATTTTTTTAACCTTGGTCAGTATTTCAACTGACTTTTCTAGTGTTGATTTTTTCCACTTCAAAAGTTCTATTGCAGCATATCCGGCCTTGCCCTCCGAAGCTTTAGCGAAGGAGGGTTCTTTCCAGAAATAATCAAAATTATGGACATCACTTAGTTTTTCCAACCTCTCGGTTATCAAAGAAACAGCAATGTCAGGTATTTCAGGAATTTCAACCGCTTGCTTAAACTCTTGTGCTGATAGTTTTTTAACATATTGAGCATTTATCCAATTCAGTTTTTTGACATCAAATACAGCGCCGGATTTGTGAACTTTTGAAAGTTCAAATACTTCCGCCATTTCTTCTTTAGTCATTATCTCCTCATTAAAAGTAAAGCTCATAGCTCCCAAAAAATTTATTATCGCTTCCGGCAGATAATCTTTTTTGTAATCTACGACGGCAACGGCTCCATGACGCTTTGAGAGCTTAGAACGATCAGAAGCAAGTATCAAAGGTAAGTGTGCAAATTGAGGGATATTTTTTCCAAGCATTTTATATATCAATATCTGTTTAGGAGTATTTGAAATGTGATCTTCTCCCCGAATAACATGGGTAATTTCCATATCAATATCATCCACAACAACTGCGAAATTATACAATGGCTCATCGAGATTTTTGGCAATACTAAAATCACCCAACAATGAAGACTCGAACTTTATTTCCCCCCTTACCTCGTCAACAAAAGATATTGCTTCATTTCCAACACTCAACCTAATTATTCCTCCGGGTTGTCTGCCTTGTTCGGTTTCTTTGTGCAAACAAATATGAATCGGGGCCTCCTTTTTTTCTTCTTGAACTTTTCGTTCCGCTTCTAATTCTTCTTTCGTGTGATGACAATAAAACGCTTTATTTTCGGTCAATAATTTTTCCAAAGACAATCTGTATCTATCCGTCCTTTCGCTTTGACGAACCACCTCACCATCCCATTTCAACCCAAGCCATTCTAGTGCCTCTAAAATGCTTTGCTCATATTCCTTGGTAGAACGTTCACGATCAGTATCTTCAATTCTCAAACAAAACTCACCCTTATTTTTTCGGGCAAAAAGCCAATTGTATAATGCCGACTGTGCCGTTCCTATGTGCAAAAAACCTGTCGGCGACGGTGCTACGCGAACTTTTACCTTCATATACCCAGTATAACCCAAATTTGATTGCCATAAAAGACTAAATTAACTAAACTCAAGTTAACCTAAATGTATATCGTAGAAGTCATACCCCTCACAATCCTCCCGCCTAATACACCTCAATTGTTGAGCTACTTTTTCAATGAAAGACTGGAGCGGGGCGCGGTAGTTGAGATACCGCTTGGAAAAAGGAGAATAACCGCGGTTGTCACCTTATCCACACTACTGGAAAATCAAAAAATAATTCTCAGAAAAACAGGTTTTCAATTAAAAAAAATTATCAGGGTGATAAGTTATTCGCCCCAAGTAACAAATTTTCAATTCAAGATTGCTCTTTGGATTTCAAGAACATATTATGCCCCTTTGGGGTATTCTCTAAAAACCGTCCTTCCTGTTTTTTTTCTAAAAAAAGGGTATGCGACAGATTATACTGTTCAGAAGCAAATACAAACAGAAGCAACCTCAAAAACAAAACCGCTTCTAATTACGACTAGCCCGGGCAAAACAATTGAAAACATCTTACCATTCATAAAAAAGACCTTGTCCATAAAAACTGACCCCATACCCCAAATAGCAATAATAGTCCCCGATCAAACCACTTTCAATTATTTTTATAATGGATTGAACAAGAATTATCATATCGCCCAAATTTCCCACAACACTTCAAAAAAAGAACTCCACAAAATTTTTAAAGATATTAATTCCGGACAAATTCAAATAATCCTTGGTACTAGGCAGGCCTTATTTGCTCCTTTCAAAAACCTGGGACTAATTATCCTTGATGATCCACTGCATGAATTCTATAAATCCGACATGACGCCAAAATACAATACCCCAGAGCTTGCCAAAGCCATTGCGGGTTTTAATAACGCAAAAATAATTTTTACTTCAACAATAATTGGAGTTGATAATCAGTGGAAGATCCAAGAAGGGCAGATGGAAATATTGAACAAAAAACCAACTCAAAGAAACATATCCGTCGCAAACATGACCGAAGAACGTAAAAATAATAATTTTTCTGTTTTCAGCCAAGAACTTCAAACAAAGCTCGCTAAGATATTAAGCTCACCAGAGAAAAGTAAGCGAATTTTAATTTTTTCACCGCGAAGAGGATACTCTGGTGTCTTAGTGTGCCAAAATTGCAACCTCGCAGTAAAATGCAAAGGATGCAGTATCGCTTTTCGCGTTCACAAAACCACTGAAAAAATTCTATCCTGCCATCATTGTTTAAGAACAATAGCCTTTCCAAAAAACTGCCCCAACTGCTCCGGGTTCAATCTGAAAACAGTAGGCCCAGCCGGAACACAAAAAATATATGACGAAACGCTTAGATTTATTGAAAATAATAACCTGTCAAAAATTCCGATTCTTGTTCTTGATACAGATGTCATCAAAAACGAAACGGAAGAAACAGAATTAATAAACGAAATTAAAAAATCTCAGACTTCAATTCTTATCTCAACTCAAATGATATTCAGTCATCGTTATGATTTTAGTTTTGATTTTATCGCTGTTCTGAATACGGACAGCCTTATCAGTGTACCGGAATTTAAGACTGAGGAGCGACTTGTCTACCAAATAGAAAAATTGATTGATTTCGCCACAAATTCCAACTCAAAAAATATAAAAAACATCCTCCTTCAAACCTATAACCCCGAAAACAAAACACTTCTAGAAATAATGAGTGGCAACTATAAAGATTTTTATGAAAATGAACTACGCACAAGAAAACTCTTCTGGTATCCGCCATTTTCGCAAATCATAAGAATTTCGTTCAAGCACAGAAACAGAGAAAAAGCTCTTTATGAATCTAGGGTCTTACTTGGAAAACTTAAAATGGCTGTAACCCAAATGAAGCTTACCGAAACCGTTAAAATATTAGACCCCTATCCATCATTAGCCGAAAAAGAAAAGGGGTTCTTTGTTTTTAATATTTTAATTAAAATTTTGATTGGTCATGAAATCATGAAAGATGTTCTCCGGTTTGTTCCAACAAACTGGTCAATTGATGTTAATCCACGTTCAATTATTTAAAATCCCGCCTAAAAATGGCGGGATTTGCAACTGACAATCAATTCCAATACAGAAACAATGCGATGCCAGCTGTCCAAGGAATGACGGCAAAAAACAATAACATGCAATTTAAAAACAACAGACTGCGATAATATTCTTTGTGATAAATAAAAATACCGGCAAGAACAGAGATTGTTTTAATCAGCAAAAGGGCTGGCCCAATACCTATGAAAGACATTAATGAAGCAATGGGAGGATTACCCTCGCCATCAACACCGAGGGTCATCCCTACATATGTCAATAAGCCGTCTAAAAATTGAAGCAATACAAACAAGCAAATCACATTGATTCCGAAGGTTGTATGCCCCAGAACCGCCTCCCTCTTCTTTCAAAAAACATCGTGCCCCTCAATTTTATTATTATAGCACAATTTTCAACTAAAGCAAGTATTTGTCTCTCGTTCAAAAATGGGTTATAATTCAAGCTAATAGTTTTATGGAAATAACCAAAATACCTGCCAAAATACTGGCCAAAAAAACTGAAAAAATAAGCATCAAGGCAATCAAGAATGGCTCTTACAAAGAGTTGGTGTTAGACATGAAAAAAGCCATGATAGATAACGTCGGAATTGGACTCGCTGCAAATCAGATAGACAAAGACCTGAGCATCTTTATAATTGATAAAAACTTGGCCCTTGAAAACGCTGTTCCTGAAGTTTACTTTAACCCAGAAATAACAGAATATTCTAAAAATGTTGATGAAATTGAGGAGGGTTGCCTATCAATCCCTGAATATGGTGCAAACATAAAACGTTCAAAAAAAATAAAAATCAAAGCCATTGATGAAAACGGAAATAAAATTAAATTAAAAGCTCGCGGATTTTTGGCCAGAGTTCTTCAACATGAGACCGATCATCTAAACGGCTTGGTCATCAAAGATAGATTTAATGAGTCCCGTTAGAAGTCTCACTCGCGACAAAATCGCGAGTCCGAAGGACCTCGGCGGGGCTACTTCTAACGGGATGAGTAAAGAAAATAACCCTCTCTCAAATAAACCGAATATAATTTTTTTTGGAACCACGGATTTCGCCGTGCCGGCATTAACTAAACTCATAATCAACGAATATTTGGTTTCTGCGGTTTTTACAGGCAAAGGTTCCGTTGCCGGTATCGCAAAACAATACGGACTAAAAATTTTTCAACCGGCTTCTTTAAGAAAAAATGAAGCGGTTTTAACAGAATTTAAATCTCTTAGTCCTGATTTATGTATTCTAACCGCCTATGGCAAAATCATTCCTGATGAATTTTTGGCTGTTCCCGCTTACGGCTTTTTAAACATCCACCCATCTCTTTTGCCTAAACATAGAGGACCGTCTCCCATTCAGACAGCAATCTTTAACGGGGAACGAGAAACTGGCGTATCGCTAATGTTAATTGATAAAGAAATTGATCATGGTCCTGTTTTAGCTCAAGAATCCTACCCCCTAAAAACCAATACTACTTATAAAAAAGCAGAGCAAGATTTGGCTGAAAAAGGTTCAGAATTGCTTTTAAAGATACTGCCCGAGTACATTGCGGGCAACATAAAACTTAATCCTCAAGACCATAGCCAAGCCACTTTCACAAAAATGTTTCATCGAGAAGACGGCAAAATAGATTGGTCACTACCTGCCGACACAATATCCCAACAAATTAGAGCCCTGAATCCTGAACCAGGCGCATGGACGACATGGAAAGGCAAAACAATGAACATACCGACCTGTGACATCGTTAGTCCACAAATTATCAACGGTAACGATGTCAGTGATGAAAAATATGGCGAAGTAAGAAGTTTTGAAAACAACATTGTCATTCAGACAGGAAAAGGTTATCTTGTTCTCAGAAAGATACAGCTTGAAGGCGGAAAAATCATGGATGTCAAAAGTTTCCTAAATGGACATCCTGGTTTTCTGAATTCCAAGCTAATATAGATCTTTAAAAAGGAGGTGATGTGGAAAAAAGATTCGCTTGGTTAATTTTTGCTTTTTGTTTTCTCGTTATCTGTGGAGTGGTGTTCTCTGGCTCAAAATTAAACATCTTAAAACAAAAAAATCTAGCAAGGGAAAATAAAACCTTCAATGAGCAAATTGAATTGTCGGTAGAGTTTAATCAAAAACCCAGTCCTAAAAACAAAGACCTCAAAACCTCTGGCCCCGAAATCAAAGACCTATATTTTCCTAAAAAATTCTTTTTTGGAACAGCCTACTCTGATTTTCAAACCGCCGGAATAGATGAAAATTCAGACTGGCATGACTATGTCTCAACAATGAAACCGCCTCAAATGGGTCCAGGCGTTGGAAATGATTTTTTCAATAGATATCGCGAAGACTTTGATCTGGCCGATAAACTTGGAATTCAAGTCCATCGAATATCTTTAGAGTGGTCTCGTTTTGAACCCAAAGAAGGAAATTGGGATATGAAAACAGTGGCAAAGTATAAAAAAATATTTGCCTACATGAGGAAAAAAGGAATAGAACCGATGATTTGTCTAAACCATTTTCCTGTGCCAAAATGGTTTGCTGATAAAGGTGGTTGGGAAAACAATGAAGCACCTTTCTATTTCATGCGCTATGCCGAATTTGTCGCTAAAAACATTGGAATACCGCTTAAAATAAAGTGGTGGCTAACCCTAAACGAACCACAATATATAATTTCCGTCTCGTATGCTAAAGCCGGATGGCCACCATTTAAAGAAATTAACGATCTAAAAGATTCTCTCGGCATGCAAAGATTAATGATGGTAACCTCACATGTAATGGATGCCCACAGACTTGCCTATCGGGCGATACATCAAACATTAGACAAAAAAATAAGAACAAAACCGATGGTAGGTTTCGCTTCAGCCGTAGGTTCTTTTTATCCGGCAAATCCTAATTCGCCTCTTGATCAGTTTGCTTTTAATATTTTTAATTTTCTGCAAACACTCTTGTTTGATTATACAATCGGCAATACTGACAGAGATTTTATCGGCCTAAACTATTACGGAAGAACCCGTTTAAAAATGCATGTGTCAGTGTGGAAAAACATTGTTCCCTGGCTCAATGAAGATAAGCCAATAGCAATTGAATGGGATCCGGACGCTCAAAATTTTAAAAACGGAAGGCCAAAAGAATTTTTTCCACAAGGTCTATACGACACGATTATTAAATTTAAAGAATTGGGGTTGCCGATAATAATCACTGAAAACGGGCTTGATGATGAGATTGATAAATTTAGAGAAGAGTTCATTGTTATACACCTCAAATCTGTTCATGATGCAATTAAAAATGGCGCCAATGTGATAGGGTATCAATACTGGTCTTTGGCAGATACGTGGGAACCGGGAGATGCAAAATTTTCACAAATGGGATTGATAAAAATAGAACGAGACAACAACTTAAAAAGGTCAGTCCGTCCAAGTGCCTGGACTTATGCTAAAATCATAAAGACCCACAAAATTTCAAGAGAACTTCTAAGAAAATATGGAGGGGTTCTAACCAAATAAAAAGAAGCTATGGACAGCTTCTTTTTTTAAAAAACTATTGGAGAACTTATTTTATAATAATTTAATTCCATTTCATTAACCGGCGCAACGTCTTCAATTTTTATATTCATTCTTGCCACAGCCATTGGGGTAACATATCTTTTCTTTCCTCCGACAATCTGAAAAATATCCCATCGCAATGGCTTCTCAAGATGTATAAACTGATTTTGTGGATAGAAATTAAATTCTTTCTTGCTTACGACAACCGAATCCTCTTCTCTGTTTCCATAAGATTTGGAAATTTTTTTATTTGGAACAAGTCTTATCCTTTGACCTTCCGATAAATAATAAGTCTTCTTTTTGTCGCCCTCCTGTTTGATCAATTTTAAACGTGGATATTTATTAAGTTCTCCTGCTGTTATATTTTGTATCAATTCATCTTTGAATCCATAATCATAAAAAATATCCTTAGTTGGAATAAAATGTTTTTTACCGTTAATTATTTCATAAACTTTTTCCTGCCCAATTACTCTGACGAGAACAGAATTTCTTTTATTATTCTTCTGGCTGGAAGAAAAAATATTTGCCGTTAAACTTGAATCGGTATTCTTATTATTTGAGTTATCTTTTAATATCTGTGCTGAATTTGGTGTGCTTTGAGGCTTTATGCACCCCATTCCAATTCTACCCAAAGCCTCACAGACGATTGCATCAGGTTCTGAAATATTAAAATTATCAGTCTCGGCATCTACCCCAAAAGGAAGTAAAACCAGGCTTAAAGTGGCTAAAAACATGAGGGATATTCTATTAGAATAAATAAATTCTTGCATTAGATATATTATATCATACTTTTACAATATCGTCCACTCTATCCGTATCTCATAAATTTCTGATATAATCTTAGTATGCTCGATAATTTCATCTTAACTGTAGATAATCTTGGTGTTAAATTTGACAAAAATGAAGTTTTAAAAGGACTTAGTTTTTTTGTTAAAAAAGGTGATGTTCTTGCCATTGTCGGACCAAATGGAGCAGGCAAATCTGTTTTATTCAGAGCCCTTTTAGGATTACTCCCCTATTCCGGCAAAATAGAATGGGGCAAAAATTTAAAAATAAATTATGTTCCCCAAAAATTTAATATAGACAAAGAACTTCCCCTAACAGTTGAAGAATTTTTCAAATTAAAAGAAGTGGGCACCAAAAAAATTATGGCCGCATTAAGATCTGTCGGCATGACCGATGAACATCATATTGAGCGCCACATATTAAATCAACGGCTTGGTTGGTTGTCCGGAGGTCAAATACAAAGAATTCTTGTTGCGTGGTCAATTTTAGACAATCCGGATGTAATACTTTTTGATGAACCAACTTCCGGCATAGATGTCGGTGGAGAGGAAACTATCTACCACCTACTCAAAAAACTAAAAGATGAAAAGGGTTTTACAATTCTTCTTATTTCACATGATCTCCATATCGTCTATAAATATGCAAACAATGTAATCTGTATAAATAAAGAGATGGTTTGTTACGGAGAACCAAGTGATGTCCTTGACCCTGCTTCTCTCGCAAAACTTTACGGAGGGGAAGCAGGTTTCTATAAACATGAACATAATCACTAACCCCTTATATCTTCAGGTGCTGGTCGGGATTCTTGTCGGTTTAGGTGCCGGCTATCTTGGTTCTTTTATGGTTTTTAAAAGAATGTCTCTTGTCGGAGATGTTATCTCCCACGTTGCATTGCCGGGAATAGCGTTGGGTTTAATTTTTAATTTTAATCCTTTCTTGGGAGCATTTACGGCTCTATTTTTATCAATAGTGGGCATATGGTTCCTTGAAATAAAAACGGAACTGCCGTCTGAAACATTAGTCGGCATATTTTTTGCATTAAGTCTGGCTCTTGGACTTTTACTAACACCCGAACAAGAACTGTTGGAAGTATTATTCGGTGACATAACTCGAGTTGGTCCAACCGAAGTATTAATAGCACTTATCCTGGTTTCGTCTTTATTTATCATAATGTCTTTAATACATCGAGGGCTGACCTTAAGTATTATTTCCAAACAACTTGCTCAATCAGTTGGCATAAACATTTCTAGGACAAGTTTTATTTTTCTGGTTTTAATTGCAATAATTGTTGCTCTGGGACTAAATGTAACCGGAGTGTTTTTAACAGGCGCTTTAGTCATTCTTCCAGCCGCTGCTGCAAAAAATATATCCATAAGCTTGGCAAATTTTACCAAATCATCAGCAATATTTGGCGGCTTATCGGCTTTTGGAGGAATTGTCCTTGGAAACTATCTTGGTTTCCATCCTGGACCAATTGTTGTTCTTACCGGAGGATTCATATTTTTGATAACATTATTTTTCAAAAAATAATTCTCAATGCCCCTAAGATTTTATTTTTTATTATGAAATTTTTTGAAAGATTTATTGCCCAAAAAAAATCCGTCCAAGAAATAAGTCCGACGGAAAACATTACATCCCCAAACGATAATCTTGAGGAACCTGTGGAGCGGGATTTAATGGAAAAAACCATTAAAAAAATTCTATCGCTGTCTGGCGGTGAAATCAGCAGTGCCCGCCTGATACAATTTGAAAGTGGCGATTCTGCCGTCTTTAAACCCTACTCCAAATACAGCGAAGAAGAAGCGGATCTACGAATAGCAAGAGAAAGGGCCAGTTATTTAGTAAGTCGATTTCTGGGATTTAACTTTGTCCCACCAACGGTCATAAGGGCCATAAGACAAGAAACCGGTAGCCTTCAAGAATTTATAGAAAATGCCCCTACGGCCGAAGAAGTTGATTATGATAGAATAGACCAGCATGAACTGGCTAAACTTTGGGCTTTTGACGAGATAATCTTAAATCACGATCGCCATCCTGGAAATTATCTTGTTAAAAACAACAAAATATATGCAATAGATCATGGCCATGCTTTTTTTGCCACCGATAACCCGCCAAGACAACCCTTATTCATACCCGGAATTCCAAAAGAAACTCAAAAAACAATCTTGGAATTTTCAAAAGATACAAAAAAACAGAATGACTTAAGAACCGCATTACAAAAACTATTTGACGAAGAGGTGGCTGATTTTTTCATCAAAAGAATATTATATTTTGCAAATCTACTAATCGAAAATAATAACGCTTAAAACATGGAATACGTAGAATTATATAAACTAAATAACGACGGCACCCAAAACACTATCGCCGTCTGCCGACTTAATGAAAGTGGTATCGTCACCTGCGAAGGCGCTGAAATTCTAATTAAAAATCTCGAACGAAATGGAATTAAAAATTACTCCGCCACGGACGAACAAAAACTTTTTTTCAAAGATGGTCTTAGATTTCTTGAACAACTTAAATTCAATTTCAATTCAGGATACTTAAATGCTTCCGATGTAAAGACAAATTAAATCTCCATCTTGATTTTTACAAAACATCTTGTAGAATCTCTTTACGACCTTTAAAAATGGGGCCTCTTGGTGAATTGCCAACAAAATTATAATCGGACAGTTTTTTTGCTGTTTATTGTTTCTTTTTTTTCATTATTTTTTTTGTTTCATTTAGTCACAATGACGACGGGGAAAGATTTTTTTGATTTCAAAAGCCTCAAATATATTACCCGAGAAGAAATTTTCGCTCTGGGTATTCCAGATACTGAAAACCACACCTTCATAACTGAAATAAAAAAAGACCTTAAAATAGAGGGAATTGATGTCAAAATACTTTTTGGCCCCTATCTTCACACAACCGGAAGCGGGATGTTGGTTATTAGCAACAAACCCCTTCGTTACCATGTTTTATTGGACAAAAATATTTATGACCAACTTGAAGCCCAAGAAAAAAAAGCTCTCATAGCCCATGAAATGGGGCATATTTTAAATAAAACAACCTATCAAGACGATAAAGAAACGACTATTAACATGCAGGTGGAGGCAGATAATTATGCCGCATTAAAAACAAGTCCTGATACCGTAATTAATTTGCTTAAAAAAATATTCTCTGCGGAAATGGTTTCAAAACACCATCCGGAATACACAAAAAGAGTCCAAAACCTTGAAAACTTAAAAAAATCTAAACAAGCCCAATAAGCTTGTTTTTATATTTAAATTTTGATAAAATAACCGTCGTATTATATAAATAATAAATTATGTCATTAGGTGTAAACGAACTCAAACCCAAAACCTTTCTAATCTACGAGAATCAACCATACGTGGTGCTTGAAACGCATCATCTTAAAATGCAACAACGCCGACCCACAGTTCAAGTTAGAATGCGAAATGTTGTGAACGGTAAAATCTTAGAAAGAAACTTTGCCCAATCAGATGTTTTTGATGAAGCCGATGTTCAACGGACAAAAGTTAAATTTTTATACAACCACAAGGAACAGTATTGGTTCTCTTATGAGGACGAGCCCTCAAAAAGATTTCAATTAACAGAAGAATTGATCGGCCCTGCCACAAAATTCTTAAAACCAAATACCATAATTGATGCCATAGAATACAACGGCAACATAATAAATATAGAACTTCCGGTTAAAATGGAATTCCGTGTAATTGAGGCCCCGCCGGCCATTAGAGGAGACACTGCCCAAGGCGGTGCAAAACAGATAAAAATAGAGACGGGGGCCAGTTTAAATGTGCCATTATTTATAAACGAAGCGGACATAATCCGTATAAATACCGAAACGGGTGAATACGTAGAACGGGTTGAAAAAGGCAAATAACAGTGTTATAATCTCTCTCAAGTTTTGAACCTTGAAAAGGACTCCCCGTGGGTAACAGGTTGGGTTCATTTGTTGTCTTGTTTTCTGTTTTATTTATATCCTGTAACTCAAATTCAACAAACCCCGCTTCTCCAAGCGGAATAAACCGAGCTGAACTAAGGTCGTGGTATCCTTGTGTCACGATACAGACCCCAGGTGGAAATCCGATAAACTTTCAAATGGAGGCTTCGGGGAAACTAAAAAATGCTGGCAGAATGCAATGGGTTCGTTTTGGCAATACTCAAGTTAATGGCGGAACCAGACCATATCATAACCGGGCACGGAATTTAGGCCTTAATATTTTTTCTGTAATCAGTTTAGAACAACTTGGTGAAAAAAACTGGGAACAAACATTTGACAGATTCTATTCAAATTACTCAACGGACATTTGGCAGATAGGCAACGAAATAAGTAACCCCGACATTCACGTAAATCCTTTGGGTGCAACAACCATAGAACAATTTTTTCCAAAATTTAGAGAACTGTATGGCCACGTAAAAAGAAAATATCCCCAAGCAGTATTAGCCGGTCCTCCGACTTTTGGAAGTGTCGGCGGACCGGCAGAATTGGAAAAATTTTTTCAACTTGGCCTGCTTGATTTGGATGTTGTTGTGACCCTTAATCTCTATACGGAAACCGCTCTTCAGGAGTACGGCGTGGTATTTGATCGTTACCGGTCCAAACTCACCAATAAAAGAATCTGGGTGACCGAAACCGGAGCAGGTCCCCCAGAAAGACATATTGACTGGGTAAACAACTTCTATCCTCGTATAATAAATGCTCTTCATCCGGAGATGGTTTGTTGGTATGTCATGTGGGGAGGAGACTCTACTGCAAATGTTCACGATAATGATTCAGGCCTGTTAGATAATCTTGAACGTGGACCGGTCATTGAAAGAGATCTATTTAAAGCACTTATTGGTAGCAAGTAATGAAAATAATACTGCTAACAATACTCTTTATTTGTTCAGTCGCACAAAACTCTTACGCTCAATTCAGGATTAATATAAAATTTGATGCTTCCCGTTCCTTGGTAAAGGACGCTAGTATGAAGTTTGAATGGACAGCCAAAGAATTAGAATTTGATAGGAAATTTAAGAAGAATAAATTGTTTCTATCCGGTTTGGCAGGAGGAGCAAGAAGAGAAGGTTCTAACCTTGCTGAAGGAAATTTCCTGCACATAAGGGTTTACAGAACGATTTCAGTAAAGAAATTTGAGATAAATCCTTCTTTTGGTATTATCTACGGTCATCCGGGCTTACGTTCAGAGAGAACTAAATTTGATGCAAATGGCGGATATGTGCATGTAAATCTCGTCAGAAATGTTGATTTGCCAAGTTATAATGTAAAAAAGCCGGCAGTAGCCTACCCTGAAATTTCTTTATCATTAAGAAAAAAAGTCTGGAGATTAAGCGCCGAACCTGTTGTAAGTATGAGAATAATGAGATATGGAATCTTAAAATCCAACTTCGGGTCCGGCAACTACAAAGTGGTGACCGTCATCTCCCCTTCTGTTGGATTCAGATTCGGATTCAGATTCTAAACCGACCTTGGTCGGTTTTTTAATTAATATTTTCTGTCTCCTTTTAAAAATAGGAGCGTCAAAACAGGGGCAATGAAAGAATAGAACAATGCTTCATTGGTTGCAAAATACCAAGCCAGGCTATCAGGCAGTTTCAAAACACTGACAGGAACAATGTTTGAAATTATTGTCATTAATAAAATTAATTGCAAAAAACTTATTATTGATACCATCAAAAAAGACGCGTCTTTTAGGGTTAGGCGATTTTTGACCAAAGACCTGTTCAAAATCATAAAAACTATCATATAAAACAACAAAAATAACCCGGCTCTAGTTATATATAACTCAGGTGAAAAACTTATAACATCATGTAAGCGATCTAAATAGGGAAAAACCGAAACTATCGAATATGCTATATATATACCCAAAAGAGATATCATTGCGCGTGTCCGCCCCAAACTAAATCCATAAAGCAATATAAAGACAAACCCCAAAATAGCAAACAAGACGTAGGGCCCTAAACTAAACCCAAACGCAGAAACAAGGGCCGAATAATCAAAATTTAAATACGAAAAATATTTCTCCATCCAATATGCTAATAATATCATGGCAAACAAAAAACGGCTATCGCCGTTATGACTCTTTCCTTGTCGGACTTGAGATCATCCGAACGCATTCCGCCTGACAACGTTTCAACACACTAATAAGATTATTATATTCTTTCGCGTATTGGGAAAATTTTTCCATCCCGATAATTCCACCGAGGACGGAATCTAAAATTACACCATAGACCTTAAATTCGGATAATGAGAATACTCTACCTTCCACTGGTACCCCGGACGAATTTTCACTAATTCGTTCCCATTCTGCTAAAATTACTTTCAAAGATTCTCTGTCAAACAACTTCTTAAACTCTCCGGACATTAATTCAAAATTATCACGAGCATAAATTATACTCTCTTTGACTGTTTTGCGAATATGATCAAAATGTCTCAGCCAATCTAAAGATACTACAAAACGTTTACCTTGGGGTATTGATAAAAATAAATTAATATGGGCTTTTGCTGTAAGAATATCCTCAACAATCTTTGGTAAAAAATTAAACGACCCAAAAACATCTTTCATTATTTCTTTTGAAGAAAACTCCAGGGTCAACGTCAAAGCATCATTTAAATTATTACCGTCATAATTCTCAAAAAACAATTCCAAAATCCGTTTTTCAGTCACAAGGCACCTTACATCAATAACCTCAATGAAAACACAATACCACCACCCTCACTTTCAGTCAATTTTTACCTAATCCTAATATTAAGCACTAGATCGCCTGCCTGTGTTGATAAACCCGAAGCCCCACCCGCCTTACCGGCATTTCCACCTTTTGGAATAACCACATTATAATTATTTTCTATTCTTTCCGGAATCCTAACTTCAATTTTATTTTTAACCTTCATCCTTCCTGCGCCCTTACATTTTGAACACTCTTTTTCCGGCATCTTCCCTTTACCTTTGCAAGTTGAACAAACGACAATCCTGGTAAACATTCCCATTGAACTCCTTGAAGTTTGTCTAACCTGACCAGTGCCATGACATGACCCGCAGGTTATTATTTTATAACCCTTAGCCACTCCATGCCCGAAACACTCATCGCATGCCCCAAAACCTTCATATTCTAAAGTTTTAATTGTGCCCAAGTCTTTTTTATTGATAGTTAATTCTAAATATAAATTCTCCCCTCTTGTTTCCTCTTCATATTGCGGTTGACGAAATCCCCCAAACACATCCGAAAACATTTCAAACAAATCCTCGGCTCCACCTGTGCGACCCTGTGAACCACCAAAAAAATCCCAAAAGTTATTCCCTTGCCCGCTAAAGTCATATCCGGATTGAGCCCCCCCATCACTGTAACCAAAGCCAAAGTTATCGTAATTTGACCTCTTTTTTGGATCGGATAAAATTTGGTAAGCCTCGTTTACTTCTTTAAATTTGGCCTCATTGCCAGTTTTCTTATCCGGATGATGTTCGTGGGCGAGTTTACGAAAAGCTTTTTTTATATCTTCTTCATTTGCCGTCCTCGGCACTCCTAAAATTGTGTAATAATCTTTACTCATAAAATTAATACTTCTGCTTTTATATCTCTTTCTTCAATACTGACCACCTTGGTCTTTTTTAATATCCAAAAAATCAACATCCCCAACAATACGCTCAGCCATATAAAAATCCAACTAAGTCCCCACAATATCAAAAACAAGCCAAATGCCAAAATGGGAGGAGTATACTTGAGATAAGGCCTAAAGAATAAGTTTAAATCACCAATCGCTTTCTGGCTAACTTGAGTTATTATATTTTGGCTTTCTTTTGCATTTAGTTTTTTGGTTTCTCTGCTGACGATGTTTTGAACTATTGATTTAATAAACGTTTCGCTTTGTGAAGGCAGAGAATTGGCGTTTTTTAAGTTTTGAACCATGGGGCTTTGATAAACAGCAAAAGATACCAGTATAAAAAGCCCCAAAACAATCGGCCACGCTCCCGACTGAACCACACGTCTTATGTTTATTTTTGTTCGTTGGCTTATTTCTGTGCCACTATTGGCACAAGAATACAGACCCAATAACATAAGTATTCCTACGCCAAATAAATTCAAAAGACTAAATCCGAATTGAAAAAGATAAATAAGACCGATAATTCCCGTTAGCGATAACGCCCAAACTTTTCTTTGGAAAAAAGCAACTCCCATCGCCGTAAAAGTAAGGAGCAAAATCAAATAAAACACGGCTAAACCATCAAATGCTTGGCCAAACAAAACATCGCTTGAAACACTGCTTCCATAACCCCAAAACAACAATGCTAAAATCAATACCACCACATGCCATATTGTTAGTTTCCAGTTCATAGTTTACTGTTTACGGTTATCTTTAATTTAATAATTTAAACTTAACTACCTTAACTATTGTATCAAGATTTATCTTCCAAAATCCACTCGGCTTTAAAAATCTTTAAATTTTTAATTCCCTCCCCAGCCACATACCCCCGACTCGACCGATAGTTGATTTGTTCCAGCGACAAATCACTATCTACATGCTCGGCATTTCGAAGAACCAAGCCGAAATGCCTGCGCATGTTCTCCCTGGGGGTATATGACTGGGTCGCTTTAAATATCAGTCAACTCATATTTCCAGCCAGGTTGCCATTTCCACACAGCAGGAATAACTTGTTCAAGTGGTATTTTTTTAATCCAATGCTCTAAACCATACTGAGTAGCCCGATGACCAATAATCATTACCATTTTACCATCATAATCTTTCAATAAATCTGTAAGGAAGTTTTTTATCCTTTCTGATGTCTGTTTATAACTTTCTCCGTTAGGAAATGGCGCTTTAATTCTTTTCGGCTTTTCTGGGTCTATTTCAGAACTAGGATGTTGTGTTAAGTCTCCGTAATTACATTCGTTCAATCTGGAATCTCTGATAATAGGAAACCTGTCACCAAAACCTATTTGGGCACTCTCATATGACCTTCTCAAATCTGAACAAAATATAGCGTCAAAATTATCCTCAGCATATCTCTGACCCATTTCTTTTGATTGCTGAATTCCAAGTTCAGACAATTCAACATCGGCCCATCCCGAGGCTAAATGTTTTTCATTATCTGTAGTAGTACCGTGAGATTCAAAAATTATAGTAACCATAAATAAAATTTAAGCGTAGTCCTATTGCCCCTAGACAAGCATTCGAATCCGGATTGCATGGTTTGTCAACGACCCTGAAGCGTAGCTGAAGGGTTCTTGACAAAATCCGGACCGAGAACGCAGGGCGCATTCCTCGCAGGGAAATGCGCGCGGTTGTCGAAGGTGATAGGGTGGAGCGATTTTATTTAGTTTCTTCCACTTTTGGCTCTTCCTTCGGCTCACCGGAGCTCTCTTGAGTGGAGGCGGCTGGGCTTGGCGGTGTTTGCTGTTTGTACAACTCTCCACCAATTCTTTGCGCCACTTTAGACAATTCTTCCGTGGCTTTTTTAATTTCCTCAACGCTTTCAGACTTAAGCACCGAACGCACCTTTTCTATTTTATCATTTAATTCTTTTTTATCCTCTTCTTTTATTTTACCTGCCCCGGCCGGAGCGTCGGGGGCTTCATTTTCTTTAACCATCTTCTCTGAAGTGTAGACAAGTGTCTCGCCTAAGTTTTTAACTTCAACCAATTCTTTTTTCTTAGCATCTTCAACTGCATGTTTTTCGGCATCAGCCATCATTCTTTTCTTTTCATCATCAGTTAGACCAGAAGAACCTTCAATTTTAACTGATTGTTCTTTACCGGTAGCCTTGTCTTTTGCTTTAACGTTCAAGATACCATTGGCATCAATGTCAAAACTTACTTCAACTTGAGGGATACCTCTTGGTGCCGGAGGAATTCCATCCAAGATAAATCTGCCCAGTGTTTTATTGTCATGCGCCATTGCCCTTTCTCCCTGCAAAACATGTATTTCTACTGAGGGTTGATTGTCTGCCGCGGTTGAAAACACTTGAGATTTAGAGACGGGAACTGTGGTGTTTTTTTCTATCATCTTTGTAAACACTTGTCCTAAAGTTTCAATTCCAAGCGACAAAGGCGTCACGTCCAAAAGCAAAACGTCTCTTATTTCTCCCTGCATAATTCCACCTTGAACTGCCGCACCTAACGCAACAACCTCGTCCGGATTTATATCTTTATGAGGATCTTTTCCGAATAGTTTCTTAACTTCTTCAACTATCAACGGCATCCGAGTCTGCCCGCCAACCATAATAACTTCATTTATATCGGCTATCTTAAATCCGCTTTCATCCAAAGTCTTTTTTGTCAGTTCAATTGATTTGTTCACCAAATCTTTTACTAATTCCTCCAGTTTTGCTCTGGTGAATACCACCGAGAAATGTTTGGCTCCGGAAGAATCAGCAGAGATAAACGGGACGCTTACTTCTGTTTGCATTGTGCTCGAAAGTTCGTGTTTAGCTTTTTCAGCGGCATCTTTTAATCTTTGAACGGCAAGTTGATCTTTGGAAATATCTATACCGTGGTCCTTTTTATATTCTTCCAAAAAATAACTAATAATTTTTTGATCAATATCGTCTCCACCCAAATGAGTATCTCCTCCAGTTCCCCTGACTTCAATTGTGTCATCTCCTATTTCAAGAACAGAGACATCAAATGTTCCACCTCCAAAATCATAGACAACAATTTTTTCATCTTTTTTCTTATTTAATCCGTAAGCAAGAGCCGCCGCAGTTGGCTCATTAATGACTCTTTTTACATTCAATCCCGCAATTTCACCGGCATCCTTAGTGGCTTTTCTTTGAGAATCATCAAAATACGCCGGGACAGTAATAATGGCATCGGTAATTTTCTCGCCCAACCTGTCTTCGGCATCGGCCTTTAGTTTCTGAAGCACCATGGCTGAAACTTCGGCCGGCTTTAGCCATTTATCTCCCATCTTTATTTCAACATCATCGTGAGCACCAGCTCTCAACTCATATGGAAGCATTTTTTTATCACGCTGAACTTCTGCATCGGAAAACCTGCGACCGATAAGTCGCTTCATTGAATAAATTGTATTAGCCGGATTTGTGACGGCCTGTCTTTTTGCTGTCACACCGACATATCTTTCTCCATTTTTACCAACTGCAACTACCGAAGGAGTGGTTCTTATTCCTTCTTTGTTTTCCAATATTCTCGGCTGACCGACCTCTACTATCGCCATCGCACTATTTGTAGTGCCCAGATCTATTCCTAAAATTTTAGACATTTCCTTATAAATTCCGAGACTGTGTTGTATCAGAGGGACTTACGGACCGCGACCGGCGGGAGTAAGAGACAAAATTTTAGCAAAAATTTATGGCGTGCCCGATGATATAATACAGTTGAGGAATTTTTAATTTACTTTGTTATTTTTACTCTTGCCGGACGGATAACTTTGCCGTGCAATGTGTATCCTGCTCTGACTTCTACCATTTTTGTTCCTTCTTTTTCTGTCTCCCGTCCTTCGACTAAAGCTTCCCCCTTCGCTGAAGCTTCGGAGGACATGTCGGGGAGCGCGGCTACCGCTTCATGTAATGCGGGATTAAACTGACCTTCTACACTAATCCTCTCCACACCATATTTTTTGAATAATTCACTAAATTTTTTGACCACATGTTCTAGTCCAACTCCAGGAACTTCTTTTGTCACAATCTCTAAATCATCCACCAATTCCATCATTTCAAGCACAAGATCTTCATTAGCATATTTCACAAATTCTTCTACTCTTCTCGCCTCTTCTTTTTTGTAGTTAATGAAGTCGGCTCTTTCTCTCTTCCAATTGTTTAAATATTCTTCTGCCTTGTCTGTGGTTTTGATTGGTGTTTCTTCGGTCACTGTTTCCTGACCGGACAGGTCGTTTTTTATTTCATCTTTATCCATTTTTTATTTATTAATTAATTTATTTAATTCTTCTGTCATAAATTTAATCAGCGATATGTTCTTTTCGTAATCCATTCTTGTGGGACCGATAAGCGTCAGAGAACCAATGCAATTTCCAGGGAGACCGTATTTTGCACACATTATGGTTTCATGGCTTATTCTTCTGAACGGACTCTCCCTACCAATCATTATCTGAACGGGGACACCATTCGGGACTCCGAGGGTGTTAAAAAATTCTTTCTGGATATATTGGAACATGTTTTCAAACTCTTCAAAAAAACTAGCCAATTTGAATGCCTCACCAATCTCTCTGAATTCAGGTTTTCCAAATAATCCTATCAACCCTTTTTTAAAAAAATCTTCGTCCTCTGATATTCCTGTTATCACCAAACTATTTGTTAAGTTTGATAATATTTTTGCTACAGCCTTATTAATTTCTCTTGGATCCGGAGGTATTCCACTCAAAGCCTGTCTTATTTTACTTTTATCTTCAGTCTTTATGTCTAATCGGGGATCTCTTTCCAAGAGCATATTTACATAATAACGATAAGCTTTATCTGTCGGAACCCTTCCGCCAGAAGTATGCGGTTGATTCAAGAAGCCATGTTTCTCAAGCTCAACCATCTCATTTCTAATAGTGGCCGAACTAAGGTGGAGACCGCTTCTTTTTGCGATCAAAGAAGAGCTAATCGGCTTCGCCGTTTTAACGTATTCTCTTATTATAAAATCTATCAATTTTGCCTGTCTTTCCGATGGGATTATTGTTTTTTCCTTTGCCATATTTCAATAATATCAAAACCAGCAATCAACTGTCAAGACTGCTAATGTCAATAACTTGGGGGTCCGTGTCACAATTATCGTCCCCAAAGTGATTCCGGACTTTTATTAATAAATCTGCCATGTTAAAATTATTAAGTGACAAATAAACTCAAAAAATTCTGGAAATCCATCGGACCTGGTTTGATCACTGGAGCCTCCGATGATGAACCCTCAGCAATAGCTACCTATTCTATAGCAGGTGCCAAATTTGGCTACTCAATGCTTTGGGTGGCCTTATTCTCTTTACCCCTAATGATTTCTGTTCAGGAAATGAGCGCACGAATAGGAAGAATATCCAACAAAGGACTGGCTGGAAATATGAAAAAACATTATCCGCGATGGATAATGATGCCCATAGCATTTTTAATTGTTGGTGCTAATACTATTAATATAGGCGCTGATATGTCTGGAATGGCTCAAGCAGTAGCCATGATTGCTCCATTACCGGAAAGAATTACCGCCACAATTATCACCTTGCTAATCCTCGGGGCTATTCTCATTTTTCCTTATCAGAAAATTTTTACAGTTTTTAAGTGGCTTGCCCTGACATTATTTGCTTATGTATTTGCATCTTTTACTGTTCATCAAGATTGGCCAAAGGTTTTCTATCATCTTTTTGTGCCTACCATAATTTTCAGTAGAGAATATTTATTTATCCTTATGGCATTTATGGGCACCACGCTCTCTCCTTATTTATTTTTTTGGCAAGCCAGTCAAGAAGTTGAAGAAAAGATAATTGAACAATGCAAACCTGGACAAACCTGCCGGTTGAAACCAGCAACGGAAGAAGAAATAAAAGATATCGATGCTGATACTAGAATTGGAATGACATTTTCAAACTTAATTACATTTTTCATTATTACTCTTACGGCTTCAACTCTTTTTAACTCGGGAATTACCCACATAGAAACGCTCCGTGATGCAGCAGAAGCATTAAAACCTTTTGCCGGTGGTTACGCTTATATCTTATTTGCAGTCGGAATTCTAAGTTCCGGCTTTTTAGCAATTCCGGTTTTGGCAGGTTCAGCCGCTTATGTAATTGCAGAAGTCTTTGGATGGACAGGAGGGTTCAATAAAAGTTTTACTAAAGCAAAAGAATTTTATATCGTCATAATCGCATCAACCATCGTGGGACTTTCCATTCCTCTTTTGGGCCTGCATCCGGTCAAAGCTCTTTTTTACACCTCCCTACTTTATGCGGTAATATCTCCCATTTTAATAGCAATGGTCATTCATATGGCAAACAATCCAAAAATAATGGGCCCCTACATAAATAGTGGCCGTCTGAATTGGTTTGGATATGTGACTTTTTGTATAATGGCAATATGTTCAATTATGGTATTCTTCCTCTTTTAATCCCACACATAACTTACACTTTATGGTATATTACGTATACCTGTTACAATCTGAAAAAAATAACAGTTTGTATGTTGGATTTACTTCTGATTTAAAAAAAAGAATTGTAGAGCACAATAATGGCGAATCTTCATATACCAAAAAACATCTACCATGAAAGCTTATATATTTTGAAGGCTATTGCTCCAGAATTGATGCATATCGCAGAGAAAAAACTTTAAAACTTCATGCCCAGAGTTTACGCAGGATAAAAGAAAGACTGCGCAATAGCCTCCGGGTGTAAGTTATGTGTGGGATGGAAATTTATAATACCCTTACAAAGAAAAAGGAATCGTTCCAACCCAATGAATCGGTCAAAATAAACATGTTTGTCTGCGGTCCGACCGTTTACGACTACATCCATATCGGCAACGCCAGAACTTTTGTGTTTTTTGATGTGGTTGCAAAATATCTGAAACACAAATACGGCGATAACAATGTCAACTATATTCAAAACATTACCGATATAGATAACAAGATCATTGAGCGGGCTGATAAAGAAGGCGTCAACCCACTTGAACTTGCCAAGAAATATACCGAAACCTTCAAGGAAGATATGGAATCACTCGGAGTCAGTTCTCCTGAATACAAAAACGCTACCGATCATATTCCTCAAGTAATCAACCAAGTCCAAACCTTACTGAATAAGGGTAATGCCTATATAATTGAGAATGATGGTATATATTTTGATTTATCTACATTCCCCGACTATGGAAAATTGTCGAACAGAACCGCTCTCATGGCCGACGATGCGGTTTCGCGAATAGATGACAGCGATAAAAAACGAAATCGCGGAGATTTTGCGATTTGGAAATTCAAACAGCACAACGACCCTTCGTGGTCGGCTCCATTTGGTGAAGGTAGGCCCGGTTGGCACATAGAAGATACGGCTATTACCGAAAAATATTTCGGCCCTCAATATGATCTCCATGGCGGAGGACAAGATTTGATGTTCCCCCACCATGAAGCCGAGATAGCCCAACAAGAATCGGCTTCAGGATTAAAACCATTTGTTAGATACTGGATGCATGGAGGATTTTTGATAAACAAGCCCGTCTCATCAACAGACAGAGAATCTAAAATGTCTAAATCAACAGGGAATTTTGAAACAGCTCATGAACTTTTAAAAAAATACCCGAAAGAGGTCTTGAGGTTTTACCTTTTAAGTTCTCATTATCGGGCGCCCTTAAGTTTTAATGAGACAAGCTTAAATCAGGCCGAAGCCGGAATTCAAAGAATAAACGAATTTAAACAAAACTTAGAATCCACTCTCAACAATGAAAACGGAATGGGTTCTATGGCAAATATTTCAATAACGGAAGCGGAATTTTTTAGAAAAATTGAAGATGATTTTAATATTCCTGAGGCTTTGGGACAATTTTTTAACTTAATCAGAACAATAAATCCTTCCTTGAAATCCGGTCTTAACAAAAACGATGCCAAATTAATCTTGGAATTTGTGCAAAAAATTAATAAAATCTTGGGAATTATTCCAAACGAACAAGAAAATATCCCAACCGATATTTCAAGATTATCTGACCAAAGAGAATTGTACCGTGCTGAAAAAAATTGGGAAAAATCAGATGAAATAAGACTACAAATTGAAAGTCTTGGCTACAAAATCGAAGACACCGTATACGGGCCGTTGCTCAAGAAAAAAAAATAATCTTTTTATAAAAACCCAGACTCTAAGTCTGGGTTTGTCTATTTGTTTTTCCATCCAAATCATTAATTTTTGCGTCTACCTCTTTCTTCAGGACAAAAATATCGCGAACAACTAAAAGGCTTATACCAAAGGGACCCAAATAAAATAACAAGACAACCAGGAATGAATGGCCAACCGAAGAACCAGGGGTAAGGGTTGAGAGCATCAGAGAAACCATGGTATATGAAAATACAAGAGAGATAAATACGGTGTTTATTTTATCATCTAAATCATTAAAATATTTGATGAAATTATTTTTAACGGTGGTTATTTCTTCAAAAATCCTTGTATTAAATATCTGATCGGCTTCAAACATCATATTAAAATAATTTGGAATTTTAAAAAGAGCTTTTATCCCTTCTGCGATCATGAACAAGGTAAGTCCACTCATTACTATAAAAATGCTGATGCCATCCAAGGATTTACCTACCTGACAAAATAGACCTTGCACTATTTTGAAGTATTTTTGATATTTAATCAATAATTACCCATCTTTTGCACAACTAATGAACATGTTAAAACTTGCTTATCTTTTTTCAATTTCAGATAATGATGTCAGGCAATCAATGTTATGCAAAAATTTTCCTCTAATAAACCGTTCGGCGTGAACAAGGACAAACTTCCGCCACAAGCAATTGAAATAGAAAAAACCCTTCTGGGCTCGCTTTTAATTGACCGAGAAGCAATAAATAAAATTGCGGATATTGTCCGGCCTGAAGATTTTTATCAAAGAGGACATCAAATAATTTACGAGGCGGTATTATCTCTTTTTGAAAAACGTGAACCGATTGATCTTTTAAGCTTGGCCAACAAACTAAAAGAAATGGGTCATCTTGAAGATATCGGTGGAATGGCATATCTCACTTCATTGGCAGGTTCTGTCGGGACTTCGGCAAATATCGCATCCTATGCCAAAATAATCCAGCGCAAAAAAATGCTAAGAGATATGATTGATGCTGCTCATCATATTCTTGGCATCAGTTCCAATGAAGAAAAAGATGTTGAGGACCTACTAGATGAAGCCGAAAAGAAACTTTTTTCTGTTTCTCAAAAATCGCTTACCAAAAACTTCCTGCAACTTGGAAGCACCTTGGATGAAGCAATGAACAGGATTTTAAATCAAGGGGATGGAAATATTAGAGGTCAGAAAACATTTTTTGCCGGATTGGACGATAAATTAGGGGGGCTTCAAAAATCTGACCTCATAATTCTTGCGGCAAGACCTTCGGTGGGAAAAACAGCTTTCGCAATAAACCTTGCGTTAAATGTTGCCAAAGACGGCGTTCCGGTGGGAATATTTAGTATGGAAATGTCTATTGATCAAATTGTTGATCGCCTTATTGCTGCCCAATCTGGTGTTAGTTTATGGAAATTAAGGACCGGTAAGCTTGGTAATGAACTTCAAGATACAACACGTGCTTGTGAAGAATTAAAAAACCTTCCTCTGTTTATAGACGACTCCCCTTCTCCAAACATTCTCCAGATGAGAGCAATGGCAAGAAGACTCCAATCCGAACACGGCTTAGGACTTTTAGTTGTTGATTATCTTCAACTAATGTCAGCTCGCAGAAATTACGACAGCCCAGTTCAACAAGTAACTGAAATATCCCGCGGATTAAAAGGTTTGGCAAAAGAATTGAATATACCAATAATAGCTATTTCCCAACTCTCTCGTGCCGTAGAACAAAGAGATGGACACAGGCCAAAACTTTCTGACTTAAGAGACTCCGGTTCAATTGAACAAGATGCTGACTTGGTAATGTTTATCCACAGAGATGATAAAACAAAAGATAGAGATAAATTAAATCCAGATCAAATTAACACCGCCCAATTGGTTATCGCTAAACACAGAAATGGGCCGACGGGAGAAATTGACTTCAAAATAAATCCCGACAGTTTAAGGTTCCTTGAACTTGATAAAATCCACGGTGATCTGGGTGTGGTGGATAGTATGGGCGAAAATTATCTTTAAAGTTGAGTTCGGGGGCCTGCCGCCGCCGCACCCCGTGAGTGCTCGGCCAAAATCCCTTGCGCGCTCACGGGGTCCCCGCTCTGGCGTCACCCCTCACCCTAACTTATTTATGATTTATGAATTCCAAATTTAGAGACATAGTAAAACTATTTCGTAAACTTCCCGGCGTCGGCCCAAGACAGGCAGCCAGATTTGTCATTGCTTTAATGGATAGACCGGAGGAAGAGTTACAAGAGTTCGGAAAGGCTCTGGCAAACCTTCGTAAAGACATCTCGTTCTGTTCTGTTTGTTTTAATTTATCTGACAATGGTCTTTGTTCGGTCTGTCTGGATACAAAAAGAGACCAAACAAAACTCTTAGTCGTAGAAAAGGTCACCGATCTTGATTCCATAGAACGGACAGGGCTCTACAAAGGCCTCTATCACGTCCTTGGCGGAGCAATAAACCCCCTAGATGGTCTCTCTCCGGAAAAACTAAAACTTAGTGAACTAGAAGCCCGTATAAACAGGTTCAGCGACAATCCGCCAACTGGCGGAATAGAACTCATTATCGCTACAAATCCAAATACTGCAGGTGAGACTACTTCACATTATTTAAGGGAAGTATTTGGTAACAAGAAAGGCGTTTTTTTGACTCGCCTCGCCCGAGGCCTCTCCTCCGGTTCAAACCTTGAGTATACCGACGAAATAACCCTCAAAAATGCTTTAGACCACAGAAAATAAAACCACCCTTCGATTTAACTCAGGGTGATTTTGGTGATTTGTATTTTGGTGTATGGTTGGCGATGGCCCTTTTTCTTATGCTGACGAGTCTTTGATTTATATCGGAAAACCATCTTTTTGTCTCCTTTTCCTTCTTCTATAACTTTAACAGAGACTTTAGCTCCATCAACAACGGGTTTGCCGACTAAAACCTTTTCCCCATCAACAACGAGCAAGACGCTGTCTAAATCAATGCTCTCACCCTGAGTTTGTTCAAGCTTTTCAACCCTTAAAACATCGCCCTCGGCGACTTTGTATTGCTTTCCACCAGTTTTAATAACAGCAAATGTCATAACTTGTTCGCCCTCCGACAGGCTTCGCCATATCGGTACGGGCCTTCTACGTTATCCTGATCTTTCTTTAAGTCTTAATATATTAGCGTATTATTTTATTTTTGTAAACCCCACACTCAGTTAGCACTATATTATACATTGGCCCAGCAGGGCAAGTGCTAATTGAGTGTGGGGTAAACCCCTCATTTTTCCCTCCTCATGATTAGGTATCGGCGCATGGTACCAAATCCTGTTATAAACAAAAAGAAAGTCGCCACAGTAAAACTGGCATAAGCCCCCTTGGTTACACTGTCCAAAGATTGTGCTAATTGGCCAACCATAAGACACCCGTTTGCAATCATATAATTACGATGGGAAACTATCCCGCCCTTTCCCTGAAACCAAACATAGGCAACGCACTGAACACCAATCATAATAAAAAATATTGTAGTCATATTTAGTTAGCAACGCAAATCTCTTTGTGGTGAGCATTCCGAACCAAAACACTGGCATTGCCTCGCCGTAGTTTTAACGCAGGCGGGAAAACTTTATTCGCTAAAATTTACAAGTATTTCTTAAAAAATCCTTCGGATTTTGAGTTTAACATAATTTTAATTAATTAAAAAACCGAGTATCGCTCGGCTAAATGAAACTCTGCTTGAATGCCTTTTGTCCTAATTACTTATCTCGATAATTTCCTCAGTTGCTTCAGCGGAATTTTTTTCTCTTTCCTCTTCAAGATACTCCTCCCTCTTCTTTTGTAGATCATCAAAGTATTTCTGAATATCTGGAAATCGTCTGGCGAAAGATTGTAGGCTTCTCACCTGTTTGTAAAAACAATGCAAAAAATGACTTTCTCCCATGAACGGTAGCTTGATTGGACAACTTGATTGATTCAGACAAAGTCCAAAAACATATGCATACGTATCTTGGGGAATAAATCTCCAACACTCAATTTCTCTCTTAACCCAGAACTTGGGAAAAGACCTCACTGACGTTGTGCTTTTAAACTGAAGATACCTGTCAGCAATAAATGTTCTGAGTGTGATAATTCTGTAAATAGTCTTTACTTGTTCTTCAGACATCACGACCCCCGTTTTTCAAAGAAGTGGTTTTATTCTATCACCATAATCAGATATGTCAAGGTTAAGGTTGGGTTTTCCATTACCCTCTATGGGTCAAGAAAAATTCAAATTTAGGAAACCCTAATTAACTCAGATCCGTAGATAATTGCTCGTTTACCTTTGTTTGCCTTTTTATACATTGCAGCCCCGACGGGATTTGAACCCGTGTTCTTGGAATGAGAATCCAATGTCCTAGACCGGGCTAGACGACAGGGCCATATTTAACCAATTCTATCATTATTTTTTAATTTGACAAAGAAGATGTCTACGTGTTATGATATTTCTGTTCGCTAAAAACTACACTTGGAGGTGGTGAATGATTGCCGCTATCTTAATACTCTTATTGTCTGTAGCCTGTTTTATGGGATTTTTTCTGGAAGAGATCCATTTCGAATTAGTTAAAATCCGACAACTGCTGGAAAAAATGTAGCAAGCCCAAAAGTTCGGGCTTTTTGTTTGTCTAAAACCAAAAGGGGTGGCCCCAGAGCGGGGACCCCGTCAACGAATTTATTTAGAACGCCACTTGTCAGATTGCCTAACAAGTAATTTTTTGGCATTTTCGGGTTCTGCCATTATCTCTGCTACTATTTTTTCCATCCTCATTCCCTGTGAACCTTTAACCAAAATTAAATCTCCGGACTCAATTAAATCTTTAACTTTTAATCTGGCTTCTTCCGAAGTGTCAAAAGTAAAAATTCGCTCGCCCCCGCCTTCGCCAAGGCTTCGGCGGGCACTGTCCGCAATAAATCTTGCTCTCAAACCAACGCAAACCAAAATATCAGCAAAACTACCGGCCACATTACCCACTTCTCTGTGTGCCTGTTCCGTATATTTTCCTAATTCAAGCATATCGCCTAAAACAGCGATACTGCGAGCTGTTTTACCCTGAGCTTGCCGAAGGGCTGTTATGTCTTTCAAGGTTTCCAAGGCCAGATGGGTTGATAAAGGAGAAGCATTATACGTATCATCAATTACCACCGAATCCTTAATGCCCTTCAAGATTTTTAAACGCCCCTTAGGCCCCTGATATTCCGATAAAGCTTCACTTATTTCAACAAGATTCATTCCAAAAATAATACCGACGGAAACGGCAGCGGCAGAAGCGTAACCCTGAGACTTACCCAAAGAACCTTTCAATCTAAATGGCACAAAACCATGTCCACCGCCGTTAGAAGCATCGTTATAATTAATCTTAAAACTCACTCCGTTTGGTATCTGGTTTTCAATCCATGGTTCAAGATTAGATATTTTCACCATTGCACCATCTCCAAATCCAAAAGTCGTCACTCTCGCTTTTGTTCTTTCTTTCATCTCCAACACAGCCAAATCATCAAAATTTAAAACCGCAAAATCCGAAGCAAAAAGCGCCTCAACAAGCTGTCCCTTTTCTTTTGCCACATCTTCTGGTCCGGAAAAATATTCAACGTGGACAGGAATCTGCCCAACGGCCGTTACAACTCCGACATGGGGTTTAAATTTTTGAGTCAAACATTTTATATCACCGGGCTTATCAGAACCATACTCCAATACCAAGATTTCAGGATAATTTTTTTGAAAAAATAATCCAAAAAAGGAGCCGACAAGAACCCGTAGCCAAAAAAATAGAGCACTTTCTGACTGATAATAATCGTCGGCCCAATCTCCCAAAATTGTAAGCGGAACACCAAATTCATTATTTAAATTACCCTTACCAGATCTGATTTTTTGGGTTCTGCCCAAAACTATGGCAATCGCTTCTTTGGTTGAAGTTTTTCCAACATTTCCGGTAACGGCAACAATCTTGGGTTTATAAACCCTCAAATACATTCGTGCGAGAATGTTGAGTTTCCAAACTATTATTTTTTTAATTAATTCTTTCATAAAAAATAAGGGGTGGCACGACTGGGGACCCCATGAGCGCGCAGGGATTTTGGCCGAGCACTCATGGGGCGAGGAGTGACAGGACCCCGTCATGATTATTTCTTGTTCGGTGGTATATTATAATAATTAATCAAAAACTGCACCACCTCTTTAAACGTCGGCGACAAACTATCAGCCGCAAACTGGATTCCTTTTGGTCTATCCATTTTTAATAAAATAACAAATTTTGGATCGTAGGCCGGTGCGAAACCAAGAAAATTATGAATAAATTCTTTCTCATCATAACCGCCCTTTCCGTCCGGTATCTGGGCTGTTCCCGTTTTACCGGCAATATCATATCCAGCAATTTTGGCTTTATCAAAACCGTTGTTTACAACCCCGACAAGCATTACCTTCAATTTGCCTGATGTCTTTTCGGAAAAAGGAATACTTACAATTTCTGGCTTGGTAATTATTTCCTCCCCGCCTTCTTTAATTATTTTTTCAACAATATACGGCCTCATTAATTTACCGCCATTTGCAATTGCAGAATAGGCATTTATCAACTGTATCGGCGTAACGGCTATTCCCTGTCCAAAAGATGCCGTCAAATAATTAATTTTTCTTCCGCTGTAAAGATTAGTAATATCTCCATTTACCTCTCCCGGCAAATCTATCCCCGTTCTTTGTCCAAAACCCATATTTATCGTGTAGTTAAGAAAATTGTCATCGCCCACAACATTTTCAACAAACATTGCTCCGGTATTTATAGATTTTTCCAATACTTGCGACATGGTTTGAAGGCCAAAAACCTTGTTACTAAAATTACGTATTGTATATTCAGCAGCTTTTATAAATCCCTCGTCAATAAATGTTGTTTGAGGAGTAACTTTAACCAAATCCAATCCCATAGACATGGTTATGGGTTTATATGACGAACCCGGTTCAAAGATTTCCTGAACCCCCTTATTCAAAAATACGCCCGGCTGGTAATCGCTATAATTATTAGGATCAAAAGAGGGCTTATCGGCCATCGCTAAAATCTTTCCCGTAATAGGGTCCTGAATAATTATTGTCCCGCCTCTGGCATCCCACTTTTTCAAAAGATTCTCCAGCTTATCTTCAGCATAGGCTTGAATGTTTTTATCAACTGTCAAAACTATATCGGACGGCCTATTAAACAAATTGTTATCTTTAGTATCATAAAAAATATTTTTAATAAAACCAGTGAGTCCGGTTATGCTTGTTTTTTTTGTAAGACTCTTGCCAAACAATTCATCGTCATAATATGATTCAACCCCATATTGACCGGAACGGCCATTTAAATCATTGCCCAAAAAACCAATGACACTAGATGCTAATTCTTGCCCGGGATAAAATCTGTCTGTTTCATAAGAAACTCCCAATCCCTTTAAATTAATATTTTTTATTTGTTCGACCTGAACAACGTCAAGTCTTCTTGCCAATGCTTTAGTTGAGTTCTGTTGTGATTGAATAATCTTTGAAATTGAATCTTTATCAATTTTCAAAATTTCCGCCACGCGGGAAATTTTTTCATCATTGTCTTTCCAGTCTATTTTGGATGGAACAACAAAAGCCAATGGAAATTTTTTATTGGCAGCGGAGAGAAATAAGTTGCCAGAGGCCTGGTCTTGAAGATAAATGTTACCTCTCGCTAAAACATTTACAATATTTTCTCTTTGGGCTGTTGCTGTTCGAGAATAAACAGAATGCTTTAAGTAAGATAATACGAAAAGCTTTGACAAAACAACCCCGGAAACAATCAAAACGAACACAAGAAAAATATTTATGCGAAAATTATTGCGAGATTTCACGATTTTAGAGAATTAACGAATTCAGATTACACTATTTACGGTTTCAAAGCCACGTTTCCGCTTTCAAAAAGATAGACGGCATCTTTTGCTTCAACCATATTTCGACTTAATGCAAAATCAAGAACTCTGGCAGGATCTTCAATTGAAGATTTTTGAGAAGCCAAAGAACTACGAACTTCGTTTAGAGAATCCACGGTTTGATTTATTCTACTAATTTTATAATAGCTAGCAGCGATTATATTTGCTTGGACCACATAGAAAACCGCCAAAAAACCGATGATCAACAATATTGTGGCATTAATTTTAAAAACCGAACCTATTGAGTTATCTAACTCTTTAACCCTTTGCCTGCCCGACGGCATTGGCACATGCTTGATTACTGTCAATTTTTTAGGGCTAGGGCATTCCTACCCATCCCGTTTAAACTTTATTTTTAATTTTTTCAACAATTTTCATTTTGGCACTTCTCGCCCGCAAATTATTTCTTTGCTCCTCCCAAGAAGGTTTTATCGTCCTCTTGGTCACAAATCTTACGATTCCATCTTTAACTTTTTCTTTAAAAACCTCTTTAACCACTTTATCCTCCAAACCCTGAAAAGATATAACTACTAATCTTCCGCCGGGCTTTAAGATTTCTATTGCCGACTCCATTCCTTTTTTAACATTTCCCAACTCATCGTTTACCGCAACCCTTAATGCCTGAAACGTTTTGGTGGCAAAATTTATTTTCCTATGCTTATACCATTCAGGAACAGATTGACTGATAACATCAACAAGTTCTTGAGTCATTACAATCGCTTTTACTTTTCTGGCCCTAACTATATTTTTTGCTATATTTACAGCGAATTGCTCTTCTCCTAAAGAACTTATTAACTCCCTCAAATCACCCTCGCTATACTTATTAATCACATCGATGGCACTCTCTTTTTGAATCTCAGGATTAAATCTCATATCCAACATCTCATTTCCCTTGAAAGAAAATCCCCTTCCGCTTTCTTCGTAATGCCATGACGACAAACCCAGATCAAATAATATCCCATCCGGTTCAAATTTATTTTCTTGGGCTATTTTTTTTAAATTTACATAACTATCATTAACTTTTATCAACCTACCATTGTCAAACTGCAAACTTTTAAATAATACGGGATCAAATTCAATTCCAAGAATCTGGACATCTGGAAATTTTTCAAGAATCTTTAAGGTATGACCTCCTCCATCAAGGGTTGCATCAATAATTTTGGAACCCTTTTTAATATCTAAATATTCAATTACCTCTTTTACCAACACCGGAACATGTCTCATTTATATTAATCCGAGTTCCCCCAACTTCTCGGCTATTTTATCTGAATTTTTCTCTAATGATTCTTTGTATTTATTCCACTTGGTCTCATCCCATATTTCTAATCTATTAAATAATCCGGCGACAATTACTTCTTTATTAAAACCGGCGTAATCTTTCAAGTTGTCAGGAATTAAAATTCTACCCAATGAATCAAATTCTACCTCCACCGCACCCGAAAGAAACAACCGTGCAAAAGACCTAGTATCTTGTTTCCCTATCGAAAGTCCGCCGAGCATCTCTGCAAACGGTGCCCAATTTTTAAGCGGAAAAATGAATAAACAACCATCCAGACCCTTGGTTAAAACCGCCCCGTCTCCAAGCTCTTTTCTGAATTTTGACGGAATCGCGAGCCGTTTCTTCGGGTCTAGATTGTGTTTATATTCACCGATTAACATATTGTAAACCAATACTTATCCCCAGTTTCCTCCTAACGACACGGGGTGTCGTTAGTCCACAGATTTGTTGGATAATTAACACTCCTATCCACTCTTATCCACTTATAAATAAAGTATAGCACCACTAAATACCCGCGCAAGTGTGCATAACTCTTAGAACAATCCCTCCCAATATTCTTTGACAAACTGATAATTTCTGATAATTTACAGTGACTAGTTTCTTTAAAAATTGGTTGAGATGCTCAGATTTAGCCGATTTGGTATATGTTTTGATTTAGATGGAACGCTTATCGATTCCGGACCCAAGGGTTTTATTCAATTGTGTAAAGTGGCAAAAAGCCTAAATTTGCCGATAAATACTGAAACCGAAAAACTTCTCAAATCAATGTGGGGACAGTCTGCGACTACTTTAGTAAGTACTATCTGGCCCAAAATTGATGCCCAACTTTTTTTCAAAAAATGGGAAGAATTAGATATGAATGAGCCATTTCCGACTTTCACAGGAACAAAAGAGGCTCTTTCAAGATTATTTAGTTTTTACCCGCTAACAGTCTTAACAAATAGAAATATTCGAACGACTGTTGCCCAACTCGAACACAACGATCTTCTCAGATATTTTGGCTTAATAACCGCTGTGGGATCAGAAAAATATAAAAAACCCCATCCAAAAAGTTTTGATCCGATCCTCAATCACTACAAATCACTTTGGATGCTTCCAGAAGACATTATTTTTGTCGGTGACACGGTCGAAGGAGATTGGAAACTCGCCCAATCTTTAGATCTTGAATTCTATGCTGTTACCTGTGGCGGAATGGATACTCGTGAAAAATTTCTACTCGCCGGAATATCAGAAGACCACATAATCAAAACCGTTGCCGAACTTCCGGAAATTTTAATCGGACGCTAAAACCCCATTTCGGGGTTTTTAATTTATATGTGTCAGTGGGCACAGGAGGATTTGAACCTCCGACCTTCGCAATGTGAATGCGACGCTCTAACCAGCTGAGCTATGTGCCCAACTTCTACAAACCAAGCTTGTTTATTATTTTTTCATGAGGACCTTCCAACAAAACCCTGACGAAACGATCAAACATTCCATAACGATAATCAAACTCATCTTTCTCCATAATACTCAATTTTATTTCCCTGCCCACTTCAGCCTCAAGCGCCTTTGAAAAAACTCTCAGTCTTTCTTTATTAATGTCGTCCCCAACAATAAAAAGGTCGGCCAAAGAATTATCATGATTAATATTATCACTGTTTAAGAAAACTCCCGACACCACAGCAAGTTTTATTCTGCCCAGACCTAATATTTTTTTTACCATCTTATTTTTTTCTGCGGGCGAAGCCTTCAAAATTAAACTTTTTAATTCTCCAAAAAATTCAAAATTTGTATTAAGAATATATTTAATCGCGCTTCCACTTGTCTTTTTTTTGATCAAACCGACCTTCCCAAGAAGTTCTACCTCTTTTTTGGTATCCCCATGTTTTTCCTGAATTCTTTTACTCAATTCTGAAATAACAAAATCTACCGAATAATTTCGGAACAAAAATTTTAAAATTTTAACCCTAACCCTAGAACCAAACAAGTTATCAAGTGTATCCTTTGACATTTATATTAAAAGTAAATTAGAATGAAGATAAGTAAGATAATAGTAGAATTTAGTTGTAATTGCAAATCTATATAGCCCTCCTTCGCTAAAGCTTCGGAAGGGCACTTCTTCACTCAATGAAGAAATGCCTGCACTTCGAAGCTCCGAAGGAGCGAAGAAGTGGAAAAAATATTTCTAAAACCAACTCCGACGGAAATACTGGTCAAAGGATCCCTCAAAGAAGGCCACTTGGATATATTCTCATACGACGATGATTCTAATGACAACAAAAAGAAATTGGGCAGTCTATATATAGTTGGTAGCATTCAGCAAGGCGAACCACCTGAAGATTTGATTAAGCAAGACTCCCCGGACGGGTCGGATTTTGCTTATGTTACAAACTTAATTGCCTCCCTTGCCAAGCGTGAATATTATTCAAACTCAGACGTTTCTCCAAAAGAAGCCTTTTCCTCAACGCTTAAAAAAATAAATGACGTCGTTGGTGAATTTTTTATTAACAAAAATATCAAAGTAAACATGGGTATTTTTGCTCTTGCCGGAGAAAACATAAACATATCAAAAATAGGAAAATTCAAAATTTTTCTTGCCAGAGACAACAAAACAATAGACATCTTAAACAACATAGATCTCTTTACAAAAGAAAAGGTTGAAGAAAAAGAATTTTCACACGTTGTATCGGGAAAAATAGGTCATGAAGACAAAATTCTTGCTTTTTATCCGAGTCGCTTGGCCACCGCCAGAGAAAAAATTATGAAAGAAAACTTTCTTAAACTAACAGCCGATCAATTTGTTGAAAAAATAGACGCAATAAAAAAAGATAAATCAGACTTTGCATATGCCGGTTTATATATTAATCTAAACAGAGTCCAAGAACCGGCTTTAATGCCCAAAATAGTCAAAACAATGCCATCTTCAAAAATAGTGCCAAAATTAGTTTCTGAGAAACCAGTCTCCGAACCCGATCAGGTTTTAATGCCCGAACAGGCAAAACACCCAACACCCCATCGACAACTGGAATATGTTGAGCCGGAAGAGGAGCTTCCAAGAATAATAAGGTCCGAATTTTCATTGGGCAAAAAAGAAAATCCCCTTGCCATCGTCATTGGAAAAATAAAAATGTTTATACCCAAAAAACAAAATAAAATTCTCTTCTTTACCTCTATTGCAGTTGTGGTGCTTACTGGGGCATGGACAGTCAAGTCATTCTTTATTATCAGCCCTGAACAAAAACAAACGACCAGTGCTCTAAGCGAAGCCCGAGATAATGCAAAACTCGCAAAAACAAAAATCAGCCAAAACGATCTATTGGGCGCAAGAAAACTTCTGCTTGGTTCTATTTTAAACATAAACTCCATCACTTCATCAGACAAAACAGAAAAAACAAAATCAGAACTTTTGGATCTTTTAGACGGACTGGATCAGGCAGTTGAAACCTCCCCAACGTTAGTTGAAGCCCTGCCCAAAAGTGTAAGCGATAAGGCATCATTAATATCTATTCAAAAAGAAAAGTCGGGCTCCACTGGATTAGATATATATGAAGACAATCTCTACATGATCACCCCGGAAGGAATATCAAAAATAACGGACATATCCAGCACACCCAAAGAATCCGTCCAATGGCTTAAAACAGGAACTCTTCCACCTGAACCATTATTACTTGCAGTAGACGGCAAGGTCTACGTTCTAAGCAAATCTGGCCTTTTGGCAACATTCTATAAAGGCGAAAAACAAAATGAAACAAGCACCTTAACCGTGCCAGATGTTTCAAGTGTTCTTGCCACAACCAAAGATTCACAGTATCTATATTTTATAAACAAAAACCTTGGCAGAATTTATTTATTAAACAAATCAGACGGTTCCATATCCAAAACAATCAAAGTTTCAAGTCAGGAGGCATTTGCTGAAGCCTATCTTGACCAAGATGAAGCAATTTATCTCGTTAGCAAGGATGGTAAAATCTGGAAAGTCCAATAAACAAAAACCCCGCCACAAGCGGGGTTTTTGTTTATTTAATTTTACTTGAGTTCGTTCAGACAAATGCAATAAACCAGAGTTTCCATCGGCTAATTCATTCTTTATTCCATTGGCTATCCCATTTTCCTTAATAGGCTTAAAACTCTTAAGCCTAAGGTTCGTAATGTAAAGACCGCCCTTATCATCGCTATCATCCCCTCCATTATCGGTATCATCGGGCACTTCCATAATCTTCATTTTTTCATGCTCTGCTCTCATGTGAATTTGGAGATGTCCCGTCTGTAAATTTACATATATGATGTTAATAAAAGGTAGTACAGATAAAACTATCTTGTACTTTGTATTATATTCGGTAGGTGTCTTCTTTTGAGTTTTGAAAAGCAACTTAAAAAACACCGCCATGTGTATCGGATCATAATACTCATCCTGTTCTTTTGCCCTATCCTGTTTTTCTTTAATGCTTAATAAGGACTGTTTTAGGGAGTGGATTTTGCCCATCTTGGCTTTAATCGTATGCTCTAGACTTGCTAAGTTTTTCTTGCATTTCTCTTGAACAGACACGGGCTGATTAATATCAGTAAATAATTCAATATATTTATCTGCTTTAGCGTTTATAAGATTTAACTCTGCTTGTTCTGTTTTAATCTGTTCTTCTATATTGTTGGTTTCCTCTGCTGGGACTATTTGCCCTTCAACTAGCCATTCTTTAATCTCTTGAGCAGATGACTTAGCAAAAAACCTAACTATATTAGTATATAGAGATTCAACTAAGTTCCTTTCAGAAACACTACCGCATCCTCTACCAGTACATCGCTTATCTTTAAGCACCATGCCGTCTGACGGCCTCCTAGTGAAGCCGTAGGAGTAATTCTCGGTATAGTTATTCTTTGAACTTATACAATGCAAGGGATAGCCACACAACTCACAACGCAGTAATCCTTGAAACGGATATTCTCTAGTAGTATTTCTTTTTGACCTTTCTATTCTTTCTTTTCTCTTTTTCTTTATCTTGGCAAAAGTTTCTTCGCTAATAATCGGTTCACAATGAAAAGTATGTATCGGCCCTAATTTCTTACCTATAATTGGTAATGCCCCCAAATATACACGATTATTTAACATATCTTGTATCCGATCTTTTTTCCAACCATTAGGTGTCGCTGATGGTATTTTTTCCTCATTGAGGGCTTCTACAATATCCCTAACAGACATATCTTCATCTTTATACATACGGAATATCCTCTTAACAACCTCGGCTCTGTCGGGGACTATTTCTAATTGATAGTCATCAGTGATTTTATAACCAAAAGGGATGTGTCCTACGCTAGGCCATTTATTACTAGTTATCCAAGCAAACTTTGAAGAACGAGTCCTTTGTTTGATACTTTCATATTCCATTTCCGCCCCCATTAATATTGCCGTCCGTAGCATCTTATAAGCGGGAGCATCAGTATTGAGCATTGGTTCTTTCAGTACTAAGACACGAACTCCGGTCTTTTCTATCTCGTGTAAAATATTTAGCCCTAGCCGTACATCTCTGGCCAATCTATCTATCTTATAGCAAACAACTGTATCAAATAATCCTCTTTGGGCATCATCTATTAACCTACTCAATTCAACCCTGTTCTCGGTTGTTCCCTTTATTGATTCGTCAGCATATTCATCTACCAACTTGTAGCCCTTAGTTTTCACTTCGGTAGCAATTTCTTCTCTCTGCATCTTCACATCTTGCTGATCACTTGAAACCCTAAGATAAGTTGCAACTCTTTTAATTTCTGTTTTTTCTTGAGCCATATATTTGTGTCGGGAGTATATTCAATGCCTATACCGACACAATAACATATAGGTATTAAAAGTATAGATAGAACATCTGTTTATAAGTGAGGCCGTACAAAGAATAGATATTATTTGTACAAAATACCCAGACATTCGGGTTTCATTCGGGTATCCAGCAGTCAAAAAGCCCTTGTCCTCGTTTCGGCACAAGGAAGTCTTTCTATAACTAATTGGTTCATGCACAAAAATTGAGAAAATCGTTAAATTGAAGAAGTGGGTTTATTTATCTGACATTAAGACTTTTATATATAGTGGCCCACAAAGAAGATATCACTCGGCTTTTTTGATCCCAAGATATTTCATCACTTCTTTTCCAAAAGGAGTCCAGTGATAAGCGTATTCCTTCTTTGTCCTATCTCTGGCGGTTTCAAAACGAACAATCCCCAAATCCATTAATCTTAAAATGGCTAATTTTGCCTCAGAATCTTTTCCAATAACCTCATCGTTGAAATGATCTTCATTAACCTTCCTTCCACCATAAATTCCTATCATGAGTTTATACCCAAAACTATCTATCGCTTTGGCAGTAGTCATAATACGCCTACTTTTACTCCAGTCCTGATTTTTTATAATAGTGTCTAATATATTTTTTAGCCACTCTTCTTCTAGATTTCCTATATATTCTTTATACCGTAAATGGCTGACATTAAATGGTGTCTTGTTTTCTGCTTCTTGCCTAATCAATAATATATCGTCTGGCTCACGAATAGCAGTAGCAATACCTAGTTCATATATTACATTGCTATTAATTAAACCTGATTTTAAATCATTAGATAAATCAAATAGCAAGGTGTGTGAGTTTGCAATTCCGTCCAAGATGTCCTGAATCAAATCATTAGCACCCAACCCCTCCTTTACTCTTCTCGCACATTCAAGACCCAATTCACGGGCAACCTTATCAATCTTTAAAAACTTTTCATCAAAACTGGTATCAAAAGGCATACACACAAAAAGTTGTTTCTTTTGCTCTGAAGCCCAATAATTTTCTAAAAAATGTTTTGGATACATTGAAATTTATTGGAGTACCTAATTAAAACTTTTTATCTATCAACTTTGTTAAAATTGCTGTCAGCCCCGAAGAAAGTATCGCTATACCCACAGGAAGCCAAAATCTCCAAAATCGCTCTAACTGTTTATCTGTTTTGTAGCGTAAGAACCATAGTCGTTTTTTACCTATAAAATTAAAAATGTCTAGATTAATAGTCAAATCTCTACCGTAATTTTGCTTCAATAGATTTTCAGTAAACCAAATATGCTTTAAGTCCATTTCCTCCACAGATTCAAACATATAAGCAAGACCAGGAACAGCGTGGCCATTAGGTTGTTTCGTTGCATCTATTAATTTTTCACGCTCTAAAAAATCTATAGTGAAACAGATTCTATCAACCTCATCTAAGGAACTAGTATTGAACCTAAATCCACCGCTATGATGTATGTCTGGAATGATTAGTCCCAGACCCTCTTTGTCTAATATCTGATAAACAGTCGCTTCCCGCATTTTTACTAGTGTATCAACAAATTGTTTATGAATCTTCATGGGGTTTTATTATTAATAATTAGGGATGGTTATAGCACTTTTTAAGAATATCACCCTTAAAACGTCTTGTGGAGCGAAATCCAACACATTGCTTAAATTTAGAAAAACTTGTCAAGTTTTGGGCAATATAATGGCTTAAAATATAACTTTTACAAAGAAGAGCTTTATCTAAAATGTGTTGTAATACTAATTATTGGTGTGGCAGTCTAGTATCCTTCAATTAAGCCGTTTAGAAAATAAGGTCATTGCTTTCATACTTACTTACCATAATCCAAGACGATCTCATCACCAGCTATATTGCGAATTTTCATTTTGAATTTGTTGGTTGGCAATTCATAAACTCCTTTGATTTTATCTTTAATCTCGGCCTTATCTTCTAAACTTAAATTACTTGTCCAGATACCGCTTTTCTTTAATTCTGTATCAAACTGCACGGCTTCAATAAGCTCTAAGCCGTTGTCGCTTATCTTAACGGCTTTCTCTTTGTTCTCTTCTAGCGTCCCTTTCTTAACTTTCTTGGCATTGTATTCATCTATCTTAGTTTTTAGGTATGGGCTAAAATATTTCTTTATTTTAACTTTACATTTACTACCCTCTTTTTTAACTTCAATATCAGCGTTATCTTCAGCAAAAAGCATATCTCGCTTTTCTGCTAATAAATCATCTAAACTAATCAGCTCCACAGAAATAGTTGTTTTACCAGCATCTTTTACTTCTTTATTTACATAGCTCTGATCAATATCTAAATCTTTATAGGTATAAATAATATTTACTTTACTCATTCCGTTATTTGTTTCTTCCAAAGTATAAATTTCCTCTAAAACAGCGTCCAGTAATTCTTTTGTTAGTTTTTTATCAATGCCAATAAACTTAACTGGCTCAAAACTACCCTTACTTGAAACAATACCGCCATCCCAAAATTCTCCCAATTCAAGCTCGGCTCTTGGCTTAAATCCGTCAATTAAAGAAAAAATCTTTTGGGTTGTTTGTACTGGATTTCTAAATAATCTTACCCCGTCTTTTATCTTTAAAACCTCAAAGCCAGCACTTCTTTTTGCTAAATCATCTCTTGTTGTTTGTATGGCAGTTAATCCGATATCGCTGGCAACAAACTTTCTATCCAAATCATTGGCGACTAATGCCGTTGTCCCGCTACCGACAAAAAAATCAGCAACAATCATACCCTCATCAGAACTTGCTTTTATAATTCTTTGTAATAATTCCTCTGGCTTTTGGGTTGAATAATTACGATATTCATCGTACACAGCATTCTCTCTGATAATAGGAATATCGTTCCAGATATTTTTCAATAAACTACCCTTGTTGATATTCCAAGCCAAATCTTTATCAGTCGGCTCTTTTCCAAACTCTTTTATAAATCTCTTTCTTGCTTTCTCGTATTCAGTTTTTTCATTTCTTTTAATCAGCGACCCAAAATAGATATTCCCGTCTTTATCCGCAAGTTTTCCAAATCTTTTTATTACAGATTGACTTACATCATTTGATTTATTATTTAAATAATACTCATTAGATTTTGTGTAAAAATAAATGTTTGCGTTGTAAGGGACAAAAGAACTATTTGTATTTACTAATCCCTTACCGCCATAAGTCCAAATTATCTCATTCCTAAAATTTTCTTCGCCAAAAACTTCATCCATTAGAATTTTAACATATTGCCCGATATGCCAATCCAAATGCACGTAGATGCTGGCCTTCTCACTCATAACCTCTCTAATGGCTAATAAACGCTCGTAGAGCCAGTTTAAATAATCCTCTTTTTGCCAAATATCGCCATACATTATTTCTTCGCCGATACTATTATCATCGTTTTCAAATTCGGTTTTGTTGCCATTCCGCAAATATACTTTCTTGGCATAATTAGCCCCACTAGCAAACGGCGGGTCAATATACACTAAATCAACTTTAATGTTTTTTGATTTTAGATAAGCACAAGCAGATAGAGCATCACCATGCAAAAGTAGGTTCTTAAAATCAGCGTTTAATTCTTTTTGTTTATCGCCCTGCTTTCCCTTACCTTTTTGTTTTATTTCTTCAACAACTTCTGTTTCAAAAAGTTGCATCTCAATATTCTGACTTGGAAGTAGTCGTCCCTGATAATTTAATAGGGCTTGTCCTTTAGCTGGCGTGATGTTATATGATTTTGGTTTTTTCATAAAATTAAAGAGATTTGATTTGATTTTTTAATTCGTTTATAAACTTAGTAAAATCATTATCGCTGTCATCATCTACAAAAGGAATGTAGTTGAAATTTGGATTATGCTTTTTAAAATCATTCTTTACAAACTGCTCTTTTTGTTTAAATTCATCATCATAATAAATCTTGCCTTTTGTTTCAACTATTAAAACCTTTTCAATCACCTTACTCTTTCTTTTTAGAATTAGGAAGTCGGGAGTGTAAACACCTTTAGGTGTTTGAATCCAAAAACTTTGTAAGCGATTATCTTTATAGCCATTATAATAAACCTCTAAACCTGTAAGCTCGGTCATTTTTAGCATTTCGGATAAAGCATTTATCTCAAAATTACTATCCATTCTATATGGAACATAATTAAAACTTATATTTTGCGGGTCTAAGTTAACAGCATCTATCTCTAAATCTTCGGGATGTCTTTTATAGTTTTCTATGTTTTGAGTTGTAATCTTTGGTATAAACTTAGCCAAAGCCCCACTAGCATTATAGAGAACCATTGAGGGATTTTTTGTCTGCCATTCAAGTAATTCAATCTCGGCATCCTTGGTTATTGTTTCTTTTTTATACTCAATTTCATCCATCAAAAATGAAGTGAGATACTTTATAATGTCGCCTATTTCTAAATTTGGATTAGATTCAATCCATCCTAGCTCACTTTGTATTTTATTAAATATTACTCCTAATTCTTTGTTATGCTTTTCTAATAAATCAATTTCACTAAATTTACCAAAAGTTGCTTGAGCTAAATCATAAATAAAATCGTTAAATAAATAATCTGTTTTAGCTAATTCGCCCCATTTTCTGCCAGTTTCTGCTACTATACCAGCCCTGCCGAGTTTTCCTGTAATTATCCTGCCATCGTGTTTATATTTATCTTTAATCTTTTCAAGATCAAAACTATCTAAATTATTACCTACTGTCTTTTTTGAAAGAATCTGATATTTAGTTTCAACTTGCTTGTACTTTAATTTACCAAGTTTTGGCTTCCTTACTTTAATAGGAATCTCTGGTTGTGAACCAAACTTTAAATCTGAAATGTTTAAGTTATAGTTTTCTTTTAATTCAGTATCTAATGTTTTATAATTTTCTTTTTCTAAATAAATTAACGCCTTTTCGTTTTGGGCATTATCTACCTCTCGCAGACATCGGCAAGTTGTTTGTAAAACAAAGTTTTTAGTTGTTTTCTGACGAGGCAAGACGACACCAGTTAAACTCTTACAATCCCAGCCCTCCGTGCCAATGGCTACAAGCAAAAGAACTCTTTTATCTGAATATGGCTTATCTAAATTGTTGAATATAGCTAAGCTGTCTTTTGGTATTTCGTATTGCTTGTTTTCCTTGCTTCCGTTCGTATAAAACTTAAATATCTCTACCTCTTTACCTTCTCTTTTTTGTTTATACCAATCCTGTATTACTGGGAGTATCTTTTCGTTTAAATTCTTAATGGATGGACAATAAAAAACTATTTTACTCTTTGTGCCATTCTTATACTCAATATCAAAATTATCAAAGAAGTCAGTTAGGGCTTGTTTGATAAATAAATCTTCTTTAATATCGGCTTTTTTAATCTCTGGTATTTTTAAGAATCTACCAATACCTTGATTTAGGTAGTAGTTATAAACGATGTCTTGAATCTGGTTTAATCTTATCTCTTCATTGCCTATTTTAACCTTGTGTCTAACATAAGGCGTTCCAGAAAGCCCCAAAACACAAACAACATTCTTGTGTTGGTCTAAAATATTAACTGCTTTTCTTAACTTCTTTATATCTTGTTCTTCATTTTTACCGTAGCTATGGTGAACTTCATCTAAAATTACTCCTAAATAAGAAATACTAGACAACTTTTCTCTTAGCTCATTTAGTTTTAAAATCTCGGTGGCTTTTTTCTTGTCATAAAGCAAGCTCTTGGGATCAATGTACATCAGGTCTTTGTCGTCATACTTCTCTAGCACAACCTTTTCAGCGTTGGTAATAAAAACCATTCCAAAATCCTTTGTCTGTGAGATTCTATTAACCTTTTCTAAATTAGGATTATTGCCTTGCAATTTATCTTTTCTTTGTGAACTTAAAACATCTAAAATCTCAATCTGAATAACTTGTTTTAACCTATCAGCTTCTTTGTGGGGTAGTATCCATTCGGGATTAAAGTTCTTTATGGTTTGCAGAGAAGGCAAGATAGCCGTCTTGGATGCTTGTGGGGCTAAAACAATAAAATTATGAGCAAATCTTTTATCTTTTTTGTATAACTTGGCAAAATGTAAATCTAAATAAATAAAGCAGGCCATTAAATACGTCTTACCTGCTCCCATTGGCAAACTAAACAGATAATTAGAGTAGTTGTAATTGTGTAAAAGCTCGTCTAAAACTTTATCCCAATTTGTCTTTTCACTTTTCGGGTCATTTACTAAGTTCTTACGGAGGTTTTGAACATTATTATCTTGAAAGAATTGATTTAAAAACTGGGTTGTATAATTGCTACCAAAAGTATGAAAATTATCATATCTTTTTGCTGTTTCTTCGTCGTATAAAAGTCCAGACCTTACCATGTCCGATATTTTTTGGTTATTACCGACAAATTTTAACCAAAGATAAACCTCAATTGCTTGTCTTTGTGGCTCTCTTAACTTTTTCTCCTTTTCAATGTATTTAATAAGGTTGCCAACAATTGACTGGCTTTTGGCTTTCTCCTGATTTATCCAATTAGATGTCTTGTTCTCAATTAAATTAAAAATTGTATTCATATCGTTTGTTCATTAAAAATAGCAAAATCTGGCCTAAAAAGCCAGATTATAAATATATGACCTACTTTGATGGTTCGTTTTTCTTTGTAGGTGGGTTTCTATAAACAATTCTATAGACATTTAATAAGTTTTGGGCTAACTCAAAAGCTTTCTGGTCGGAAATATCCTCCCTATAGTGTTCTCTGTATATTTTCTTAAATTCTTCTACGGCTTCCTTGGATAGCATTTGTTTATAGATTATAACCCCACCACCCAATAAAGATTTCTCATGTAGGGTAGATACATACATAGATATAAACTAATATATGGCAGAGTATATCGTAAACCCTCTTGTTTTAGGAAATCAGAAATATAAGCTTTGAATCATACAGACAAGAACCATTTGATTTTGCCAAACAGGCTTCAAGGCGAGGCTTGTAGCGTGTCATAATTAAAGTAATCCTTATTTTAAGCCATTATTTTAATAAGGTTGCCTAATCAAAGTAAGCCACATTTTACCTATGTTTTTGAAGAAGGGCATCAAAGACGTATCCTGATACCTTTTTGACAGTTAATCCTCTAAAAAGTGCCTTTTACCCCTATTCGGATACGCTCATGGATGTTTTAAAGTGTGTCTACTGACTTCGCATACTTACCATAAATATCTTGCAAATAGGTGATCAAAAAACATAAAAAGTACAATTATTATTGGTATCGCCACTATAAATTTGTTTATCCGTTTTAATTTAGACCATCTGTTAATAGCCCTGATTAGATTCAATACCAAATAAGGAGCAAGAACAATAAGCCATGCTACCCACCCATCACCAGAACATTCAACTAGACAAAATAGTCCTCGCAATATCGCTAGAAGATCTAGCGTTCCAAAAGTTATTAGGTCAAGAATAACGACTCCGACATAAATCAGAAATCCGTAGAGTAAATATCTAAAAAACAACTTAAACTCTCTTGTGATTATTAAAGATATCTTATATTTTTTAAAGCCTATCATAGCTTATCAATTATTTTATGTGCTATGTCTTTCCAACTTTGCCGTGGAGATGCTGGATATGCTATGGGAGAATTTGGACCGAAGTAATCATCAACCACAAGAGGGGCAGAGCCCCACTTTTTGAGTATTTTGTTGAAATATAAGCACCTAACAAACTCTTGGCCTTCAGAAGATCCTGATTCTTCATTAAAACGATAGATTGTGCCCCAAAAAACAACTTGATATTTTTTCCACCTTTTGGGAATCAAATACTCGTGATCCAAAAGGTAATCTAAAACACTTGCATTCAATGACTCATCCTTCACATCCTTACAAATTTGAACTCCGTATTCACACCATGGACTCTGGCGAGGTTTGTATTGAAAATTGGACAATCGTAGCCTAATTTTTGATGCATCAATAATACCTAAGGACGTATTATTAAATATGACATCTTTATCATCCAACTTCTTGGTTGTATCTACAAAATGAGACATAAAAGGGCCTCCGTCGGTGATGCCTTGCGACATCCTACAACCTTTCGGAAGTAGACCTAGTGAATAGGACCGAGCAGAAGCCCGTTAATATTCACTAGGATTTTGTGCCATGCCAAGTATCACTACTGGGTTTAGGCTATCTATTAAATTGTGTTTACTTCATCATATATCTGATCAAAATTATAAGCAAATGAAGTGTTAAATAAGTTGAAGTTGTCTCCTTTTTGTGTTATAATGAAGATGTAGTTAAGATAAGAAACACTCCGCTTCTAAGTCTGTCTGGTAAGCAAGACATTAGTGGATATGCACATGCTCTGGTAATCACTTATACCAGACAGAACCAGAACAGTTGCATACTCGGTAGTGTCTTTTTTAATGAAATATTAACAAGCAATAGTTTTTATAAAGGTTGTATCAACAGTAATATGGTTGATACCAAGCACTCCAGTCGGCTCTGCGAACCTGCAACCGATAAGACTTATACGATATAGACATAGTATTTTATAAGATAAGACCATTCAAAAAGGGTGGTGATGTATTTGATAGCCTAACCTATCATAAGAAGGCATTGGTGGTCCGTGCCGTAAAGCATCCCGAAATGCGCCAGAAGACACAGGAATTTATTTCCTAACTGGATTATCTATTCTTACATAGACCTGACTGACATGACACGCAGTGTTGAGCAGACAAGAGGCTATGGTAGAAACTATTGCTGATGACTACTATAAATTAGGTAGATTAATAGACATGCTTTATGTATCAATTGTAGTTGATAGGATACTGCCACAACACAAATATACATGGAGCCCAAAAATAGTAGTAAAACTTATGTGATACAACATTTCACATGAACTCAACATTTTTATAAACAATCATCAGTAATTAAACAACTTTTAAATCATCTCTTTTGGTCTTCAGTCCACGATACTGAATTTGGCCTCTATATAATCTATTCTCCAGAATATATTTAATAGTACTGGCATGCCATTTTTTACCTCTTGCGGTTGGTATTCCCTCATTGTTTAACAAAGTAGCAATTTGTCGGAGTCCCAATTTCTTATATCGTCTAAGTTTATATATTTTCTGAATCGTGAGGATGCTCACGCTATCTATTTCTAAATTCTTATTTTTGGCTCTATAGCCAAGAGCCACACCTCCACCACTATAACCGCCCTTGCGGGCTTTGTTTATCCGGCCACCGCTTAATCTCATCGTGATAAACGCTTTCTCAAGTTCAGCCACTATACCCATAAACTGCCTAAACGCCTTACGCATTGGATCGTTGCCGTCCAAATCTCGCTCCTTAGTGCTCAAAATAGACATATGAAGCATCTCTAACTTCTTTATGAGGTGTTCTTGGATATATAAATCACGGGCTAATCTATCAAGTTTGTATATCAGTACACCCTCTATCGTATTGTCGGTTTCCAAATAACTAAACATCTCAACAAGTGCCGGTCTATCCTCTAGCCCACCACTGACACCGTTGTCTTTGAAAATTTGAGTCATTTGGTAGCCATTACTAAGGCAATATTCTTTTAGTGCTATCTCTTGGATCTCAATAGTGCCTTCATCTTTCTGATTATCGGTAGAAACTCGGCAATATCCCACTAATTTCTTGGTTATTGTGGTTTTCATATCTTTGGAGAACGTAAAAAACCACGTTTAAGTGGTTCAATACGTACGGGTATTCTAAATATAAACTCCCGTCCCAACTCAATTGTGTTTACTTTAACTCAACAACGCCTCCAGCGGCCTCCAACTTTGTTTTCATCTCTTCGGCATCAGATTTTTTGACGCCTTCCTTAATGTTGGCAGGAACTTTATCAGTCATATCTTTGACTTCCTTGAGTCCCAAACCCGTCATTTCTCTTAGAACTTTGATGACTTGTATCTTGGCTGAACCGGCGTCTTTTAAGACAACCGTAAAGCTGTCTTTTTCTTCACCAGCTTCAGCGCCTGCACCAGCCTGACCGGCTGAGGCTGCTCCAGCGGCAAAAGCTGCCGCGGAAACTCCAAACTTTTCTTCTAATGCCTTAACCAAGTCATTCAACTCGGTGACAGACATTTTTTCTATTGATTCTATGAATTGATTTTTATCCATTTTTGTTTTGGTTAATTGGTTATTTTAAAATTTTAAATTTGAACCTCTTTCTTTTTGGCAACTTCATTTAAGACAATCGCTAATCCGGAAATCGGATACTTTATCATTCCAAACAATCTTGCCAACAATACTTCTCTTGAAGGCATTTTTGCCATCTCTAAAAAACCGTCTTCTCCAATAAAACCCTCCCCGAATAATGCTCCGAAAAATTTTAAAGCAGTGTTTTTCTTGGAAAATTCATAAAGTTTTTTGGAAATAGCATAAGCATCCCCGCTTCCCAAAACCAATCCGATAGAGCCGTCTACCCCATGTATATCTACATTTTCTCCGCCAGCCGGACGATTTGAATCCTTCAAAGCTAAATCAATCAAGGTTTTTTTGATTACCAGATATTCAGCATCTAAAGCCCTCAATGCCCTTTTTAATTCTGACATTTTGGCAACAGATAGGCCCTTCTCACCTACCCTTGAAAACGTCGTAAAAACGGTTATTTTGGATTTTGGAAGCTTACTTTTTAAGTTTTTTAACTCTTCCTTTTTTTGTGTTTTTGGTTTCATGTTTTAATCAAATAAAAAACTACGCTTCCGTAGTTCGACCTTAACCAAATAAAAAGATGGTCACCATTATACGCCTCTTACAGCTTTTGCACGGACGTAGTCTCTACGGTTATTTTAATATACTAACATTTGTTTCCATAAAAAGCAATGGCCGTTAAATCCCCAGATATTTCCTTCTGTTTGCGATGTGTTCTGAAGCGGTTTTTGAAAATATCATCTGACTTCCATCCCGACTGGAAAGATAGTATAAATAATTGCTTTTTTGAGGATTTAAAACGGCTTGAATAGCAGTAATACCGGGATTAGCGATTGGGCCGACAGGAAGACCTTTGCGCATATAACTATTATATTCGGAATCAATCCTAATCTCTGCTCCTACCGGCATCTGTGTAACATCACAATTTTTCTTGAAATTACTTTGCGTAAACCTGCGTAAACAAGCTCCATAAGAGACAGTAGCGTCAATTTCAAGGGCCATTCCCCGTCTGAGCCGGTTTTCTATAACTCCCGCAACTAATCGCATATCTTCCTCCCGACGTGCTTCCTTTTCAAGAATTGATGCCTTAATAAGAGTATCTCTAAGGACCAGTGAACTGAAAACTAGAGAAAATTCTTTGAACTTAAGATTCAAATGATTCTTCATTTTTTCAGCAATCGTATCTACGGTTTCACCGCTTCTTTCAAAACGATAAGTGTCAGGAAAAAATTGTCCTTCTTGTGCTTGATATTTTTGAGAAAACTCTCCCCTCTTGATTAAGCCCGATTCAAATAATCTTTCATCTATTTCCCAAACGTTAAATCCTTCTGGAATTGTAACGACAATGTCGTCTGATTCCGCAAAGCCTTTTGAGATTGAATAAACAATTGATGGTATCGTGTCACCCGGTTTAAATAAATATCTTCCTGCCTGCAGTTTTTTCTCATTGCCGGAAATAAAAACGTATACTATAAAAAAGAATTTATTGTCTATCACTCCATATTTTTTCAATGTCTCGGCTATGACATATGCACCATCACCGTCTTTTATAATAATCTCCTTTGGACTTTCTAAGGGTGATTGAATAATCACAAACATCATCCACCCCAAAAACACACTTACCGCCACCAAGGCGGTCAAGTGTGTTTTGTGGGTCCTAAAAAGCTTGGTAATGTTTGTTAAATCTTTCAATATTTAGAGGGGCTTTTGATCCAATACTTTTTGTGGCGGGACTGTTTTCTTTCCATTCTGAAGCTCGTCTAACTTTGTCAATACTGCTTGATTGTCTTTATTTGCTTCACTGCTTAAGATTTTTTGCATTTGATCTATTGCATTAGGAATATCTTGTCTTTCTTCGTAAATCAATCCTAGATACCAACGAGCGTTTGCAAAATCAGGAGATAACAAGACCGCCCTCTGGAGTTGAGCAAATGCTTTGTCTTTTTGATTGTCTCGGTAATACAACAATCCAAGTTCAAACGCAAGAGTGGGTTGATTACTATTGTAAGGCGCTATTTTTTCTAACTGAAATATTGCCTCTCTAACCTTGTTCATTCTGTCATATACCGCTCCCAAATTATAGATAGCCAATCCAAAACTATCGGAAATTTCTATGGCTTTTTTGAAATTCTCTTCTGCCTTCTCAAGACTCGGCACTATGTCTTGTTGAAATTTGGAAGCATTTGCCCCTCCGGCTGAAGCCAATCTGCGAGATAGGTCTGATTTTGCCATATACATACTTCCAATTTTGTTATAAAAAGACGAATCACCGGGACGAAGTTCTGCCGCTTTCAAATAAGAATCCTCTGCAAGTTTGTCTACCCCATCCACAAAACCCATTAGATTCTGATAAACGTCGCCGAGATTTGACCAATTCACAGACTCTCTCGGAGAAATTTCGGTGGCCCTTTTTGCAAGATTTATTGCCGAAGATAAGTAGTTTTGAATTCTTGTTGTCCTTTCGGCGTCATCACCCTTTTTATTTAATTCCGCTGAAAGCATCGCCAGCGCAGCTTGAGATGATACTCTGTAATATCTGTCATCCTGACTATTCCAATTTAACGCTTCATTGAGAAGACTGACGGTCTTTTCCATATCTTTATTGGTCAGCGCCTGGGCATACTTCAAATCAGATATATAAAGTGTTGCCCCAAAATAAGAACCCACCAAAACAAGGATCAACCCGCCGATAAAACCGAGAGATGAAATTAAAGAAGTAGTAGCTCTTTCTTCGACATTAAAAACTTTCTTTCTGTCTCCCCACAATGACAAGGCCGTTAGAGCCATCATCACAAAAGAAACAAACATCAAGGAAATATTGAACGGATACAAGAACATTCCGACAATTAAAGCCACGAATGCTGAAATGACTCCAATGTCATGATCCTCGAGTTTTGAAGTTCTCAAATGCTTAACTATTGACCATAAAATAAGTCCTAAAAGAAATGCAAGCGAAGCAAACAACACTAAACCACCGTGAACCACCCAATTAAAAACTTGAGATGTTGAGTCAAAAAACTTGGCGCCGGATAAGGTGGTGTTGGAAAGTTTACCTGCTCCGAAACTATCAAAAGCCAGAGAAAAATTTTCCGGCCCATATCCAAAGGCGATGCTTTTTTTCAATACAGACTGAATAATATCTGCGGACAAACTAAAAGACGGGGCAACCTTAACAGGAAGATCGTTTTTCAAAAAATTTAAATTTAAATTAACAACCATAAAAAACACGCCCAAAACAATCACCGTCATCGGCAACAAAAATTTGGATATTTTGAATCCGGGGTTATTTAAACTGTCCAATGCTATCATGGTAGCCATTCCGGCAATGGCTACTGCCCAAAGTATCCACCAATTCAACATCACGAGCACCACCATAGACAAAACCACCCCGATCATTGAAACATTAAGATGTTTAAATAATAAGAGCCGGTTCTTGTTGAAAAAAGGTAAGGACAAGGCCGCAATAATACCCAAAGAATTTATTGAACCGAGAGTGTTAAATCCTTTAGACATCGCAAAAGAAAATCTTAGAACATATAAACCGGTCGCCTGCAAAACACCGTAGAGCAAAACTAAAACTAGAGAATAACCAAGAAATGTTCTGACCTTGGCTCCCTTATCATCAAAAGAATTAACCACCCCAAAATAAAATACCGAAAGAGCTATCGCCACAGCCAATGAGTCGCTCAAACTGCTGGTCAAACCAAATAAACTCTTGAACGGTGAAATAGAAAAAACTGTAGCAAGACACATCGCCAATAGAAAACCGGCCACTCCCTTATCCAAAGGGTTTGCTCTCCAAGACAATTGTCCCGAAACTACAACATTTAAAAGCCATAATATCAAAAACGCTCCGGCCATGGCCAAAAGCAAAATCTGTTTATTAAACTCAAGAATACTTGTAGAAAAAGGCAGAAAAAACAAGGGGAATGCCAAAACCCCAACAGCCAAAACCCATCGGGCTATTCCACTATAACTTGTCTCCTTAGCCTCACTTCCCACTTGAGAATCTAGTTCCTCAACAGAATCCCCTGCAAAAAAATTAGTTTCCATACCAACCTGAAAACACTTAACCCCTCCAAATATTTGGGCATTCCTATCCAAATATTTAAAGCCTTAAGTATTTAATTAAGCTACTTTTGCAATAATTTTACTTAATTTAAAACATTTGAGCAACAACAACTTGTGGACATCTCCCCTACAAAGACTCCCATTGTACAATGGGAGTCTTTGTAGGATTTGTAAGATTAAGCATCTAATAAAATATGGTCAAACTCTTTCTTTTTCATTAAAACCCCAAGACTGTCGTCTATGAATTTTTTATACTCGTTAATATTTTTAAATTGATCAGTGATAATTGCAGGTTCGCAAACGATATCACCTTCTCCCGTAATGTGCTGGTTATAACTACTCCAACGATAATCTTCTAATTTTTTAGTAAGGCCAGCCGTTTTTGGATTTTGATGAATATAGCAAGATAGCCATTTAAGATACTCGTTATCTGTCACGTTAATTTGCTTAAAACAACCTTGGAATAAATGCCCGACTCTATCGTATTTTTTATTAAAAAATTTTGAATAACTGGTGCAGAGCTTATTTATAAGTTTACTTGTTGACACATTTCCATTTTGTTTGATAAGTAGATGGAAATGATTTGGCATTAAACAATAACATAAAAGGGAGAAACTATCAGGCGGGAGTTTTTGTATTCTTATGGTTTCACCATCTTCTTCCGGAGGATAAAGATTAAAATTTAATCTCTTAATAAAAAACTTGTAGTCCTCGGTATTTTGGAAAATATTTTGTTTACCATTTCCCCTGTTGTATATGTGATAATACTCCCCTGGTGCACAAATTTTATAATCTCTATTGTTCATGGGCTGGATTTTATTACAAAGATTCCCATTGTGCAACTCCTACAAAGACTCCCATTGTACAATGGGAGTCTTTGTAGGAGGGAGTCAGATATTAAGGGGTGGGTTCCGGAGTGGGTGTCGGAGTGGGTGTCGGAGTGGGTTCCGGGATTGGAGTTAGACTTGGGGTGGGTTCAGGAGTTGGGGTTGGTTCGGGGGTCGGGGTCGGGGTTGGATCAATCACCGCTTCTGGTGTGGGTGTAGGGGTGGGTTCTGCCACGACTTCTGGGGTTGGGGTTGGAGCGCTCTCTCCGCCGCCAGCAGGCGGCGGGGTTTCAGAAGGAGTTGGAGTTGTCGAAGGTGACGGAGTCACCGAAGATCCCGAGGAGTCTGACGACGAGGGAGTGGGTGTCGGGGTAGGTTCAACTAAATTCAACAAAGCATCGTTTCCTTCAAAACCTTTTCGGCGGGCAATCACCAGCCAATCAAATTTACCGTCTAAAGCACCATTCACGCCCTTAACCACAAAACCGTTCACAGTTTTGTCAGAAACATACATCTGGCCCTGAATAAATGTGGTCGGAGTTAATAAAACTTTCAAAGTAATGTCGGGAGAAATAACTGAACTAAACGAGAAGTCAAAGAATATCTTCGCCTCTCCGCCAACCAAATCAGACGAACCGGTCAACATTATCTCCCCTCTTGCAGAATCAACACCATAAGTCGCCAAGTAGTTGCCATTTTCCTGTAAGTCTAATTTTGAATCCCCTGCCGCCTGAACTCCATTGCCTGTAAACAATGATTGAGTTTCAGTATTAATATCAGGTGAAATGGTAATCTCTCTTGTGTTCCAGCCAGAAACCATAGTTGCTAAATCAAATTCCCAACCAAACGAATTAGCTATGGAATAATATGTCTTCTTGATACCTTCGGTGATAACATCCCCTTTCGCCCACAATGACTGGACTCGGGTCATAACTGAATTTGCCAAAACAACCAACACATCAACAGGCGAACCACTTGATTCTACAACTACGGATGGACTGCCACTGGCAGAAGATTGAATCAGCCCATCAACGGTCAATGACAAAGACGCGAACTGTGCCTGCAAATCTTCAAATGCTGTTGCTTGTGAAGCAACTTTTGCCTCTACCTCTAATTTGCTTGTAAATGCCTCAAATTGGCTCGCAAGAGCATTGGATTTGTTGTTAAGCTCTTTGACCCCTTCAAGGATTCTCATGGAGAGGCCGACGTCATATGATACTCGCTTGAATCCCTTGTCATCGGTATTAACCATATCTGGGAATACTGCTTCAACCTCTTGAGCGATGAGGCCGTAGTTGGTTCCCACTTGGCCATTGAGCCAAGAAAATTCGTCATTGCGCCATTCAAAGGTCACCGGACGCAGTTGCGAGAGCTTGTCTAAGGTATCACTACCCAAAGCAATTATATTTTTCTTTAGCCGTTCATCGGAAACACAGCTTCCGGTCAAGGTAGTGTTGTCGGCATCGCGGACACAACCGGTGGTTCCGGTGCCAACTTCAAGGTCACCTTCGATGTCAAGGATAATTGAGTCAGGCGCGGTCGTCCCAATGCCGACGTTGCCACCGCTTGGCTGTAATGACAAAGGACGAGAAGTAGCTCCACCAGTATCCATAACCTGCATCCAAGCCGAGTAAGGACTGGCAACCAAGAGACCCATCTCCAAACCAACCCCAGCGTCCGAGACAATCTTTACGATGGAGTTTGGCGAAGTTCCGTTTGTAGTTGGTACCGCACCTGCACCATTGATTTGGAGCTTGACATTTGGCCCCGTCGTCCCGATGCCCACGTTGCCGTTGCCTGATTGAACAAATAAGGCGGGCGTGGCGGAAGTGCCAACACGGAGATTGCCGTCAAATTGAGCAGAAGCATTGACTTCGAGGTCTCCACTGATTAAGAGGTCGTTAGTAGTTGTTATGAAGTTTGAGTAGCCGGTGGTGTCGGTCCCGAAACGTGAATAGCTGGTTGAGGCAAACCCTCCGACTTGAAGCGTATTGCCGGTCAAGAAATAGCTTGCTGAAGCCGTGCCTTGGAATTCACCCCGACCTTGGACGGTGAGGAGAGAGGTTGGAGAAGTGGTTCCGATGCCGACGTTGCCGTCTGTGTGAATCCGCATTTTCTCGGCACCGTCAGAACCACCCATAAAGGTTAACGCAAAGCCAGCATCCGCTCCAAAAGCAACGCGTTGAGCACCAGCGCTATCATCACCGATATATCCATAACGAGTAGTTCCGTTGCTGTCATAGAAAGAAAGAAAGCCTGCCGATGCGGCACCAGTCGTCCCCGTTCCTTGAATCCTTATCGTTTCCGTTGCACCCGCCACATGCAACTTCGCCCCTGGTGCCGTTGTTCCGATGCCGACGTTGCCGTTACCCGATTGGACAAAGAGAGCGGGGGTGCTGGAAGTGCCGACACGGAGGTTGCCATCAAAGTTGGCCGAAGCATTAACTTCAAGGTCACCCGAGATGAGCAGGTCATTGGTGGTAGAGATGAAGTTTGAATAGCCGGTGGTATCGGTGCCGAATCGGGAATAACTCGCTGAACTGAATCCCCCGACTTGGAGAGTATTGCCAGTCAAGAAATAGCTTGCTGAAGCCGTGCCTTGGAATTCTGAATTGACACCAAAGAGTTTGCCGGTAAGGGTGTTGTTTGAGGTTCCCGTCTGGGTATATGCGCCGTCATTAGTGATACCAGAGATGCCTGATAAGACCCCGGTGGTGGAGATGTCCCAGTCAGAGGTGTTGATTTCACCGGTGTCGCCGTTGTCACCGAAGATGAATCTGCCTTCAGTCTGGAAGTTACCTGAAATAGAGGCCTTGCCGTCAAAGAAAGCATTGTCGTTAAATTCAGTGAGACCGGAGATGAGGAGGTCATCAGAAGCAGTTAATGAATGACCGGTGGTGTCGGTCCCGAAACGTGAATAGCTGGTTGAGGCAAACCCTCCGACTTGGAGGGTACCGAATAAACCGTAACTAGCACTGGCAGTACCTTGGACTTCAAATTTGGTTGACGGCGCCGTAGTACCGATGCCGACAAAGCCGTTTAAGCGGTAAATGTCGTTCCCACTGCCGGCGGTCCATTTATCAAACGCTTGATCAACGCCATTAATTTTATAATTACTGCCAGTCGGGACGTTAATGTCTCCCACCACATCTAATTTGTACGAGGGTGTGGTGGTGCCGATGCCGACGTTACTGCCTTTGGTGATATAAAAAGCAGCGGTGCCTGAAGCGGAGGCAACTCGAAAGAGAGGGATGTTTGGATAATTAGAATCCCCGACTACATCTAATCGGGCACCCGGGGCGGTAGAACCAATACCGACGTTGCCATTCTCCTGAACACGGAATAAATCCGAAGTTGAAGCAACACGAAATATCGCATTGATACTGCCAGTCAGATCGGCTACAATATCAACTTTAGCTGTCGGCGCCGTAGAACCGATGCCAACATTGCCGGAAGCATTAAAATAAGTTGCTCCAGTTCCAGAATCAATATTTATTTTTGTATTACCTGCTCCATCATATAACTTAAGAATTGCCCCACTTCCATCACCGGCTGTTTGTAACACGCTAAACAACGAAGAAATGCCTCCGTATGATTCACGCATCATAATACCGTCGCCATCACCTGCCGTTCTAACTTCTAACCTATTTGCCTGCCCCGTCGTCCCGATGCCGACGTTGCCTGATGAATCAACACTAATCCTGCTACCTCCAGCGGTTACAATGTTAAATTCGTTGGCGGTTCTTTGGTAAATTCCCGTTGTAGAACCATTGAACGTCCCAGTGGCATCAGCTGAAAATTCTATCGCCCCATATACGCTTAATTTATTGCCTGGTTTGGTCGTCCCGATGCCGACGTTGCCGTTACTTGATTGCGCAAACAGAGCAGGAGTAGCAGATGTGCCAACGCGTAAATTACCGTCAAAATTTGCGGTTGCATTAACTTCCAAATCACCGGAAATGAGAAGGTCATTCGTAGTAGAGATGAAATTTGAATAACCTGTGGTGTCGGTGCCAAAACGCGAGTAGGCTACGCTTGAAAATCCTCCAACCTGAATTGTATTGCCGGTCAAAAGATATGAGGCGGAGGCCGTGCCTTGAACTTCTGAATTAATAAACAATCCCCTGCCGGCAACATCAAGTTTTGCCGAAGGCGATGTAGTGCCAATGCCGACATTTGACGCTGAAAGATTGGCGAGATAAGTATTCCCTGACACTGAAGCTGTATTTGAAAGTTCAAATGGAACTGAAAGCGAAGCCCCATAATCTCCTATTCTCAGTCTGACTAAATCAGAAGAATTTTTAATTTGAAAGTAATCATTAGTCCCCTGATCTGTGGTTCCTTTGAGAATAAGTTGTGTGAAATTATAACTTGCTTCCGGCGCATCAGCCGTTTGAACAAAAATCGGAAAATTAAAACTGAAACGCTTGTTGGTTGAATCCCATTGAATGGAGGAGTTTACGGTCGGGCTACCGCGTTTAAATGTAATCGAGGCATTTTCAGCGTCATTTGATGTATTATCAGAATTAATAAGAAAATCAGCAGAAGTAGTGCCAGAAATTGATGCCGTCGTTGCCTCAAATGTCGTAACATCGGCTGTATCAACATAAATTGTTCCCCAACGATTAGTAGCAGAGCCAAGATTAAAAGCGTTAGTAAATGGAATTAAATTGCTTTTTATTTGAGAGTTAACAATAAGAATATTAGTGCTTGAAGCGCCCAAGACGGTATTGCCCTGAAATGCGGAGGTGCTGATAACTTCAAAATCACCGGAAACAAGGAGATCATTAGAAGCGGAAATATAATTGGAGTGATTGGTTGTGTTTGTCCCAAATCTAGAATAAGAAACTGTCGCTCCACCGTTGGCAACCTGCAATGAACCAACGGTAAGAAGATTGCTTGCCGATGCTGTGCCTTGAACTTCAAATTTAGTAAGTGGTGTAGTTGTCCCAATACCTATATTCCCAGCCGTAGTAGTAATAAAAGTAGGTGTCGTTCCACTTCCTATTCTAAAATTACCATCAAATTGAGCAGAGGCATTGACTTCAAGATCACCAGAAATGAGAAGGTCATTGGAGGTAGAGATGAAGTGGGAGTAACCCGTGGTATCAGTCCCGAATCTACTGTAACTAGTTGATGAGAAGCCGGCTACTTGAAGAGTGCCAAAGAGGCCGTAAGAGGCGGAAGAGGTGCCTTGGAACTCGGCATTTACTCCGAATAACTTGCCGGTGAGAGTGTTGGTTGATGTTCCTGATTGGGTGTAACCGCCATCAGTTGTGATGCCTGATATGCCTGATAAGACTCCGGTGGTGGAGATGTCCCAGTCAGAGGTGTTGATTTCACCGGTATCGCCGTTGTCACCGAAGATGAAGCGTCCTTCGGTCTGGAAATTACCCGAAATAGAGGCTTTGGAGTCTACATATATATTGTCATTGAATTCTGTGAGGCCGGAAATGAGGAGATCGTCAGAGGCGGTTAGATTGTGACCAGTGGCATCGGTTCCGAAGCGTGAGTAGGATGTTGATGAGAAGCCGGCTACTTGAAG